>Ga0334722_10006549_pt1 | contig 11473 bp, 7 predicted proteins | sample C3_bottom_MG_FD_207210 | JGI IMG/M metagenome (GOLD analysis project Ga0334722, IMG submission 207210) | Sediment microbial communities from Yellowstone Lake, YNP, Wyoming, USA - C3_bottom | ecosystem: Environmental > Aquatic > Freshwater > Lake > Sediment | place: USA: Wyoming | collected...
ACTGGTCTGACGGCTCCGTCCGGTGGGCCCTGATCGACAGTCAGGTCGACTGGTCCGGTGCGGCATCACACTATTGGCTGGCCACTTCAGTCGAGCCCACATCCGAGCCCGAAGCACTTCAGCATCGTCTGTCCATCGTCGAACAGGCCGACACGATCGTGATCGACACGGGGGTGGCGCGGTTTACCTGTCGCGAGAGAGCGCCGTTTCCGTTCGCAAGCGTCACGGATGCGCAGGGCGCCGACGTGATCTCAGTGTCGCAGAGCGGATTGCGTGTGCGCGCAGCAGATGGGGCCATCGGCTCGCCTGTTATCGAACGCGTCGAATTGGATGAACGGGGCCCATGGCGATCGTCGATCCGATTGCGCGGTCGGATCGCGCGAGGATCTGTCCGACGGTGGCTTGAATTCGACGTCCGGGCGGAGTTCTTCGCCGGACTGTCCACCGTGCGTTTCGGGTTGACGATCCGAAATCCGCGCGCTGCCTTGCATCCCGGGAACTTCTGGGAACTGGGCGACGCGGGCTCGATCCTGCTGCGTGAGGCTGCGTTGACGTTTGTTCCGACGGGCGACGGCGCCGTCTGGGTGGAGTGCTCAATCGCCGATGGAATGCCGCTGCGGCCCTTCGACCAGCCCTTCGATCTCTACCAGGAGTCGAGTGGCGGCCAGGGCTGGCAGAGCCGCGTGCACGTCAACAGAGATGGCCGGGTGCCGATGCAGACCCAGGGTTATCGCCTTCAGGCGGGACCATCGAGCGAGGCGGGACTGCGGGCGTCGCCGATTGTGAAGCTGACGCGCGACGCCACGGTGGTGACGGCAGGGGTTCCACAGTTCTGGCAGAACTTTCCTCGCGCGATCGAGGTGCGCGACAACAGTCTCGTACTAGGTCTGTGGCCAAGCCAGTTCCCGGATGTCCATGAACTCCAGGGCGGCGAACAGAAGACTCACGAGTTCGTCGTGGCGTTCGGCCCAGATTCGGTCAGCGACATTCCGTTGGACTGGTGCCGTTCTCCGGCGCTGATGCGGGCGGATCCGTCGTGGTACTGCCTGAGTGGCGCTGTGCCCCATCTCGTGGCCGACGAGGCAGACTCGTCGGCTGGATACCTGGCGCTCGTGCGTGCGGCGATCGAGGGCGACGACACCTTCGCCGCCAAACGCGAACGGATCGACGAGTACGGCTGGCGCAACTTCGGCGACCTCTACGCGGATCACGAAGCCGCGCTGCAGCCATGCGATCCGCCGCTGGTGTCGCATTACAACAACCAGTACGACGCCATCGCCGGGTTTGCGCTGCAGTTCTTTCGAAGCGGCGATGCCGCGTGGTGGATGCAGATGGTGGACGGCGCCGCTCATCTGATCGACATCGACCTCTATCATGCGACAGACGGCAAGCCGGCCTACAGCGGAGGCCCGTTCTGGCACACAGCCCATTACGTCGATGCCGGGAGATCCACGCATCGCTCTTACCCGCGCGCGCCCGGCGTCGGGGGCGGTGGCCCTGGCTGCGAGCACAACTACACCGCAGGCCTCTTGCTGCACCACTTTCTGACGGGCAACAACCGGTCTCGCGATGCGGCCATTCAACTGGCCGACTGGGTGATCCAGATCGACGACGGCTCGCGCACACCCTTTCGGTGGCTCTGCCGAGGGGATACGGGCCTGGCCAGTGCGACGCGCGAAGGGACCTATCACGGGCCTGGCCGAGGGGCAGCCCACTCGATCGCGGCGTTGCTCGACGGTCACAGGCTCACCCGGCAGGCTGCCTATCTCGACAAGGCGGAGCAGTTGATTCGCCGCTCGATCCATCCAGACGACGACGTCGATGCCCGTGGGTTGCTTGATGCGGAGCGACGCTGGTCGTACACCGTGTTTCTGCAGGTGCTCGGCCGATATCTGGACGAGAGCGCCGAAGGCGGCCGACGCGGACAAATGTACGCGTGGGCCCGCGAAAGCCTGCTCCGTTACGCGCGATGGATGGTCGCTCACGAGCGGCCCTACCTCGAGACTCCAGGCCAGCTGGAATATCCAACAGAGACATGGGCGGCGCAGGACGTGCGCAAGTGCGACGTGCTGCTACTGGCCTCGATGCACGCGCGGGACGACGGGGAACGAAAGAGACTGAGAACCCGTGCGGCGTATTTCTTCCAGTCGTCGGTCGACACCCTCACCGCGATGACGACGCGGACGCTGACGAGACCGGTCGTGATTCTGTTGACCAACGGGTTCAGTCGGGCCTGGTTCGACAGCCACCCCGATGCGTCGCTGCCCGGCCCGGATTGCGGCCCGTGCGAGTTCGGCTCGCCCCGGGCGTTCGTGCCGCAGCGTGCGAGGGCGATCACCAGGGCCGCGTGGATTCTGGGCTCAACGGCGGCTGCCTGTGCTGCGATGCTCGTGGGGCGCCTGCTGTGGTAACGTCGCCAGACCAGGAAATCACGCCATTGAAGAGATCGCGATTGGCAGGTGAGGAGAAGCGGAGACGACGCTGGCCACTGGTCGTGCTCATTCCGGTGCTGGCGGCTTGGGGTGGTGCGTCCGTCTACTACCATCTCACGCCCCTGAGCGTGCCCTCGCAAGTGTTCCGGGTCGTCGTGGCCCCGATCATTGCGCACGTGGATGGGGGGGAGATCAGCGAGGCCGCTCGTCTGCGCGAACCGTACTGGGTCGGAAGTGCGCAGTCCCGTCGACTCGATGCCGTGGAGAGCTGGCGTCGCCTCGAGGGGGGAACTCGCGGCATTCACGTCTTTGACGTCAGCGGCGCTGGCGCGCTTCCTGTTGATTTGCCCTTCGTGTATGAGTCGCCTGATGCGCCATACCTCCGGGAGTTGGTCCAGGCGTACGCCCTCAGAGACGTCATCACGGGCGCGCCAGACGAATACTCCGCGATGCTGCGACTGGGCGCGTGGCTGGGCGGGTTGTTCGATCACGGCGCCGACGCACTTCGCGACCGTCAGAACCAGATTTCTCCGGTTGAGGTGATCCGCGCTGGCAAGGCCGGGAAACGGTATTGGTGCGAAGTGGCTGCGCGCTTGACCGTCCACGCCGCCACCGCCCTCGGCTGGCAGGCACGGTTAGTGACAGCCTCGAGGACCGGCTACATTTGGGATCATGCGGTGGCGGAACTCTGGTCGAACCAGTTTCGAAGGTGGTTTGTGCTGGATACAGATTTCAACGTCATCTACGAGACCGATGGCGTGCCCCTGTCTGCGTTCGAGCTGTGCCTCTTCGGTCGGGGCCTTCAACAGGCGCAGCGGCTGGTCATCAGGCAAGTGGCACCCCCGAAACCGAGCCTTCCCCCTGCTGATCTCGTGCCGTACTACGCGTACGTTCACATCGATATGCGCAACGACTGGAACTCCAGGTTCCTTCGCGCAGGAAGCCCAGTGGGAGGCGACCTGTCGACGTGGTGGACCGCTCGTCCGACGATGGGGCCTGTACTGACGGCGAAGGTCCGTGTGAATCGACAGGATGTCTTCAACTGGCTGCTGAATGTCGTGAGCATGCACGCGCTCGGGATCGTCGACCAGCCCGGCGGGGCTCGCCAGATCCGAGTCGGATTGACGGCCTACAGTCCATCGTTCAAGACGTTCGAAGTGGCCGTGGACGACGGTCCGTGGTCTGACGAGCCGACGGGCGAGGCGCTCGTTCCAGCGAATTCGGGGCACCATACTGTCAGGGCTCGAGTCATGACGAAGGCCGGGTTTCCCGGCCCGGTGTACCAGATTGGTCTCGAGATCGTTGCCGCTGCGGGCAGCGGCAGGTAGGACGCCCCGATGCTCGTTCCGGATCTCCTCGTCGTGAGCGAGCTGTTTCCGCCGGCCATTGGCGGCTCTGCCGTCCTCCTCTCTGAAATCTACCGCCGCCTTCATGGTCATTCTGTTTCGGTGCTGACTGACGAGACCACGAGCCCCGGGCCAGACGGCGACGATGGCCACGCGTTCTCGATCCAGCGACGCGCCATTGCCACGCGTGCCTGGGGCCTCGTCAATCCGGCCGGCGCCCTGCATCACTTCGAGGTGGGCGTGCGCATTCGCCGCATGACGAATCGCCGGCGTTCGGTGGTTCATTGCGGACGCGCGATCCCCGAAGGCATCGCAGCCTGGATGAGTCGCCAGATGTACGGGGCTCCCTACGTCGTGTGGTGTCACGGCGAGGATATCTCGACGGCCTTGACCTCGCGGGAACTGACGTGGGTGATGACCCGCGTCGTTCGAGGAGCCGCGGCCGTCATCGCCAACAGCCTGAGCACGCGAGGGCTTCTCCTGCCGCTGGGGATTCCGGAAGAGCGAATCCACGTCGTCTACCCCGGCGTGGACCCCGACCGGTTTCATCCTGGCGTGGATGGGAGCGTACTCAGACGCTCACTGCTGCGGGGCGGCAATGCGTTGTTGTTGTCGGTGGGTCGCTTGCAACGACGCAAAGGCCACGATCTGGTCATCGACGCGATGGCGCGTCTCAAGTCGCTGCTGCCGGGGTTGCGATATGTCATCGTTGGGGATGGCGAGGAGAAAGCGTCCCTCGAGAGACTCGTGCTGTCGCACGGGCTGGCTGATCGCGTGACCTTTGTCGGGGCGGTTTCCGACAACGCGCTCCCGGCGTACTTCGCGGCCTGCGACGTGTTTGCGATGCCAAACCGGCGGGAAGGCGCGGACATCGAAGGTTTTGGCATTGTGTTCCTGGAGGCGGCGGCGAGCGGCAAGCCTGCGATTGGCGGCAACAGCGGAGGCGCACCCGAGGCGATCGACCCCGAAAAAACGGGCCTGCTCGTAAGCGGTCATGATGCGGGCGAGCTCGCGGATGCCGTCGCACGGCTCTCGCGGAACGCTGGCGAGCGGGCGGCGTTCGGATCGGCCGCGAGGACTCGTGTGCTTGCACGGTTCACCTGGGAACATGCTGCGGCGAAAGTCGCAGCCATCCATGCCGCAGTCGCGGCGGGGACGTAGAAGAAGGCGGATCTGCATGCTGCGCACGGCCTTAGTCCTCCTCATTCTGGTCCCCGGCCTGGTGGCGGCGGTTTCCAGCCGCTACGCGGCGCTGTTGCTCTACGTCTGGTTCTCGTTCTTCCGTCCACAGGAATGGGTGTGGATTGACATCACGAGCCTGAGGCTGTCGCTGGTGCTGAGCCTGCTCGTGGTCATTCCGCGCGGTTGGCTGCTTTCGGACCGCGTGCACGTACGTTCACTGAGAGAGCGGCTCGCGAGCGAAGCCTGGCCGAACCTGTCGCATCCCCTGACGATCGGGATGGCTCTGTTCTACGTCGCCTGTCTCGCGGCTCAACCTGGCGCCGTCGACCCGGCCCTTGGCTGGCGATGGCTGGACTACTTCTGGCGGGTGTTGCTCGTCGCCGCGGTGGCTGTCAGCCTGATCGGCACCAGGCAGCGTTTCTATGCCGTCCTCGGCGTCGCGACCGCGTCTCTCGCGTTTCATTCCACGAGGGCCGGCATCGCATCATTGCTGGGCGGTGGTCTGCGCTTCAGCGAAGGATTGGCCGGGTCGTTTATCGACAACAACGGATGGGCCCTGGCCATTGTCATGATCCTGCCGTTTCTCGTCGTGGCAGGTCAAAACAGCTCACCCCGCTGGCTTCGATGGTTCTGGTGGGCCGCGGTCGCGCCCAGCATGTACACGGTGATCAGCACCTTTTCTCGAGCAGGATTCCTCGCAGCGATCACGGCGGTAATCGTCTACGCGGCTCTTCAACGACGCTTTGTTGTGGCGCTGACAACAGTGGCGGTTGTCGGCTGGCTTGCCTACCTCGTCGTCCCGATGCCCAAGGGCTACTTCGATCGTCTCGAGACCATTCAAACCTATCGGGAGGTGGGCGAGGATTCCGCGCTGAGTCGGCTCCATTTCTGGCGTGTTGCAGTTGAAATGGTCAAAGACCGGCCGTTGGGCGTCGGCATCAGGAACTACGATTCTGCCTACGATCGGTACGATTTCTCAGGAGGCCGTTTCGGAACCGGCCGCTCAGTTCACAGCAGCCACTTTCAGGTCCTCGCCGAAATCGGAGTCGCCGGGATCGTGATCTGGATCAGCTTGTTTGGGTACGCGCTCTTCGCGTGTGTGAAGATTCGTTCCCGGTCGAGGCACCCCGCACTCGCTGAGTCCGATCAGCGTTTCTACTTCACGATGGCCAACGCGTTGATGGTGTCGATGTGCGGCTTCCTCGTTGGAGGAGCGTTTATCGCCCTGGCGCTCAACGACCTGACCTGGCTCACCTTTGCTCTCGTTGCGGCGCTGGACCGATTGTCCGCGCGTGCCGTCCAGCCACATTCGGAACCCGCGCTTCAGCCATTTGGTGGTGATCGGCGTCGATCCGAAGCGGGCTCCCAAGTCACCCTCGAGCCAAATCGCTCCGGCCCACCGCCAAACAGCGTGCCGTGTGCCATTGTGGGCTCTTCCGCATGAGCAGTTCCCTGCGCGTGATGCACGTCGTCCTGAGTCTTTCGCCAGGGGGTGCCGAGCGTCTGGTGGTCGATCTGAGTCGCCGACTGGCTCCGGGTGTTCCGGTTTCGATCTGCTGTCTCGACCTGGGCGGAGCCTGGGCCGCAGAGGCCGAGGCTGCGGGAATTCCGGTGATGTCGCTCGGTCGGAAGCCCGGATTCCATCCTGGACTCGGGCGTCGAATTGCCGCGCTGGCCAGTCGCCAGGGCGCCACCGTCCTCCATTGTCATCAGTACTCGCCGTTCGTCTACGGCAGCATCGCTGGCCTGTTGCGGCCGGGCTTGCGGGTCGTGTTCACCGAGCATGGCCGGGTGTCGGAGGCCGGACCGTCCGAGAAGCGCAAATGGGTCAATCGCGTACTCGGTCTTCGGCCAAACCAGATCGTGGCCGTCTCGAACGAGCTTCGCGGACACATGATTGCCGAAGGGTTCTCGCCTGCGCGCGTCGCGGTCATTCACAACGGCATTGAGCCTGGCGAACTTGTCACATCGTCAAGCGTCAATCGCGCGCGCCAACTCCTGGGAGTTCCCGCGAGCATACGCGTCGTGGGCACGGTGGCTCGGCTCGACCCGATCAAACGGCTGGATCTCCTGATCGAGGCCTTCGCCAATGTCACGCGCGTGGTGCCTCACCTTCGACTCGCGGTTGTCGGAGACGGGCCGGATAGACACCGCCTCGAGCGGCTGGCCGCCGACCGCGGCGTTCTGGAATCGGTCGTCTTCACTGGCACACACGCGCACGCTCGAGAGCTGATGCCGGCGTTCGACGTGTACGTGAACTCGTCAGCATCTGAAGGCGTGTCGCTGACGGTGCTCGAAGCCATGGCCGCCTCCAGGCCGATCGTCGCCACTCGGGTGGGCGGCACTCCCGAGGTTCTCCAGCACGACGTCTCGGGAATCCTCGTGCCCGCTGGAGAGAGTCGGCCAATCGGCGATGCCATCATCGGCCTCCTGGGAGACGACGAGCGGCGCGCAACCCTTGGCTTGGCAGCACACGCGCGGGTCGTCGGCCACTTTTCTCTCGAACGAATGGCGCAGGAGTACCTGGCCGTCTACACCGGCGGTGCCGCGCGATAACGTCGGTCCCATCCGAGGCCCGGCGGCCACATCGCCGTCACATTGCCGGTCCGATCCGCTCAATCAACGCGAGCCGGGTATTCGCTATTGGTCTCGACGGCGCTCGCGTACAATCAGCGACGTGCCTGCGCACGAGACCTATCGCGTCGAGGCGGCGGATCTGCAGCGGGACCGCGAAGCGATCCTCGGCCTGTGGCGACGTCACCTGCCCAGTCTGTTGCATCCTGACCGCAGTCTCGAGTGGGGGTACGTCGACAATCCTTTTGCGCCCGGATGCATCTGGAAACTGATCGCGGGGGACCGGATCGTCGGAGCTGCCGGCCTGCTGCTGAAGCGGATCAAAGCCGGGAACTCCGTGGTGCTCGCGGGGCGCCTCGGAGGCCTCGCCATCGAATCCGAGCATCGCTCGCTCGGACCGGCGCTCATGCTGACCCGTGCCCTTCTCGAGGCCAGAACGCGCGACGGCATCGCGGTCGTCTACACGTCGTCTCCAGACAACCTCGTGCCGATGATGAAACGCGCCGGATACGTCGACGTGATCGCGCTGAGCCGCTATGTCCGGGTGCTGGATGCCGCCCCGTACCTTCGACGCCATCTGCCGACGCTGGCAGCCAGGTGTCTGAGTGTGCCGGCCAACGCTGCGCTCAGCGCAACGGTGGCCTTTGAATGGCGCCCCGGACTGGTGGGTCGGCCGGACGAGTTCGACGGCCGATTCGACGATCTCTGGACAAGGGCCGCACCGTTCTACGGCGTGACAACGGAGCGCTCGTCACGTTTTCTCAAGTGGCGGTTTCGCGACGATCCGGTGGACATTGCGCTGACAACCGTGAGCGTGTCGAGTCCCGTCGACGATCGACTCATCGGATACGGCACGTACTTCATGGAGGGCGATCTCGCGAACATCGTCGACCTGTTCGCTGAGAACGCGCAGTCTGCGCTCAAGACCGTACTCGGCTGTCTCGTGCGCTGCGTGCGGCCACGCGGCGCCACGTCGATAGCCGTTCGGTGCGCCGGTACGACCGCGTTCAACAAGGTTCTGCGGTCGTGCGGGTTTCGCCCGAGGCCGGACGATCACCCGCTGACGTTGATGGTGTCGCCCCCGCTGCCTGGGGAACAGGATTCGATGCTGACCAGCGCGGCCGCATGGCACTTTCTGGCGGCCGACGACTTCTGGCACTGATGAGGGAGCGGTACGGCCTGGTGCGGGCTGGCGTGCGGCTGGCTCGATCTCAACCGGAGCGCTTGTATCGCACCCAGGACACCAGAAAGACCAGCCACGCGGGCCAACGCCGTCCGATCCGGTCAAAGGTGAATGCCTTGTTGACGGGGTGAAACAACCTGTCGCCTGCCGGCCGCAGCAAGTGCCCCAGAATGACGGTCGCGGGAGGCTCGCTTCCCGTCGCTGACAGGTGAGGCCTCCGAGACTGGCCGGTGTCGTCGCCAAAATTCCAGTCCACTTCGTGCCGCTGGTCACGGCGGACCTGGAATCCGCGCGCCGCGGCGAAACACGGAATGCTGTACTCGAGGAACCCGCTGCCCAGATGCTCCCAGGACGCGTATTTCTCGAGGAAGGCTTTGGGCAGGCACGCCACGACGAACAGGCAGCAGAGGCGCTGGACACTCTCGTGAGGCCGAGAACCCGCTAACAAGCCGATGAACTCTTCGTACTGGCGCCTGGCCAGACGATTCTCTGGAGACGTCCAGCACCATTTGTTCTCGATATCATCGATGGGTCGGAGCTCTGAAAGGAGCAGCTCACCCCTTCTCACGGGACCGAACACACGCTGGATCGGGCCAAACACCAGCATGTCCGCCTGCACGATGACGATGGTATCCCAGTCCAGGTGTGCGCCTCTCGTCGTGAACCAATTGACGATGAGCAGGTCGCCTTTCTCCCACTTTCTCTTCGCGTCCCATAGATGCGGAAAACAATAGTAGTCATCAACCAATGGCCGAAAAGCCGATTCGAACGCCGGACTGGCTTTGATCTCCCCACCGTACAGCGCGTAGATCTTGGCAGCCGGGTTGTAGTACCTCAGCAGTCTCAAGCGGTTGAGCGACACCTCCAGGTCCTTGTAGCACCAGAAGAGGGCCGCGAGTCTCACGGGCGAAACATCTGGAGGCATATCGTGAAGCGTTCCCTACAGTCCTGTGACGCCGCACTCCGCATACACGCGCGCAACGTTGTCTGCGTACGCCGCGACGCTATATCGATCCACCGCGCGGCGTCGTCCGTTGGCGATCAGCGCAGATGCCAGGCCGGGCTCGGTGAGCAGGCGCTCGACAGCAGATGCGAGGGCCGCGGGTTCTCCAGGGGGAACCAGCAGGCCGTTCACCCCATCGTCGATCATGTCGGGAATACCATTGACGCGGGTCGCGATGATGGGACGGCCCATTGCCATCGCCTCGACGAGACACCGTGGAGCGGCCTCCTCGTGCGAGGCACAGACCAGAATCTCGAATGCCCGGTACGCCTCGCGCACGTCATCGACGAAACCCCAGAAGCGAACCTTGTCATCGAGTCGCAACTCTCGGACGAGCGCCTCGACTTTCGGTCTCCGGCCAAGGGCCTGCACATCATCGCCGACGATATGGAATCGCAGCGACGGGTGTCGAGCAGCCAGAATGGCAGCCATCTGCAGAAAGTCCTCATGGCCTTTGACAGGCTGGAGGTTTGCCACGATGCCCACGTGTCGCGCAGGGCCGTCTGGAATCGGGGCCGGGGCGAACGCCTCGACATCGATTCCGTTATAGACCACGTACTGGCGTGAGCCGGGACAGTATTCCTCCAGCAGTGATCCCATGCTGCGCTGGAGGTCGTGGCACACCAGGATGAACGCATCCGGCGAGGGCACCACGCGGAACGCCCATCGCAGGAAGTCTTCTCCCAGCGGGTAATGCACATGGCAGATGAGCGGCACCCTCGTCGCGCGCGTCGCCAATGCCACGGGGCGTAGCGACACCGGACTGTTGGCGTGGACCACGGCCGCGTGATGTCTGTTGAGTCGCCGGCGCAGCCAGAGCGAATCGGCCACAAAGCCGACAGCCGTCCTTGCGGTCGGAGGACGCAGCGCACGGGTTTCGACGTCAATCTGCATTCCGCGAAGCAACCGCGGAAACGCCCCGTCACCTGGACAGAACACCAGCGGCGCCATCCGCGCGCCCATGCCCCGGAAGAGATCTTCGAGGCAACGCTCACCCCCGCCGATTGTGGAGGCGTTAGAGACGAACGCTGCGCGCATGCGCATAGAACCACCGCCGATCGTCTTGCGGGAACAACAGCACGAAGATCAGGCCCGACGGTGGCAGCGTGAGCACCACTCTCGCCGCCAGCCTCACGTACGACGAATCCCCAACCGCTGTCTGAAGCAGCCATTGCAGGCACAACGTCCCGACAAACACCACAACGGCCGGCACGAGCCCACTCCATCCACTGACCAGGGAGAGTCGCAGCCTGCGCCACAGGTACGGCGGGAGCACGAAGCAACTGACGACAGCCGCCGGGATGAGCGTGCCGATGGCGACACCGACAATGCCCATGCGAGGCGCCAGGAACACGCTCAGCGCCAGATTCGCCACGGCCTCAGCCAGCAGCACGAGAGCCGGCAGACGAAGCAGGCCCATCGCCTGGTAGAAACCCGCCGGGACGACCACGGCGAACACGTGGAAGAGCATGGCCCCGGACAGACAGACAATCACCCACTGAGACTGGTTGCCGAATTCCGCCCCGACCCAGAGCGTCAGGAACGACGGGCCCATGGCGATCATATGCGCCGCCACAAATGCCGTCAGGAACATTACCGACCGCGCACTCCTGGCGTACGCGGCCTGCACGGCCGCGCCGTCCCCGCGTTCGACCATGATCGTCAGCCGAGGCAGCAACACCCCGCTGATTCCGTCAGCCACGACCCGAACGTATTCCACGAGCTGCAGCGGGAGCGCGTAGACCGCCACGCT
>Ga0334722_10006550_pt1 | contig 11472 bp, 10 predicted proteins | sample C3_bottom_MG_FD_207210 | JGI IMG/M metagenome (GOLD analysis project Ga0334722, IMG submission 207210) | Sediment microbial communities from Yellowstone Lake, YNP, Wyoming, USA - C3_bottom | ecosystem: Environmental > Aquatic > Freshwater > Lake > Sediment | place: USA: Wyoming | collected...
GGAGAAGTCGGACGAGCTTCTTGAGCATCTCCTTATAGCCTCGATATCCGTTATCATTCTGGTTGCCCTGGCACTCGGTTGGCGGGAGTCTATCGTCGTGGCTGTGGCCGTACCGGTCACCCTGTCACTCACGCTGCTGATCAACTATCTCTACGGCTATACGCTGAACCGGGTAACACTCTTTGCCCTGATCTTCTCGATAGGTATCCTTGTTGATGACGCTATTGTTGTAGTCGAAAATATACACCGGCATTTCAAAATGCACAAGGTCGACACGCTCACCGCTGCCATAGCGGTCGACGAGGTCGGCAATCCTACCATCCTGGCGACCCTTGCGGTAATTGCAGCGTTGCTGCCGATGGCATTTGTAAGCGGACTGATGGGCCCGTACATGAGGCCCATACCGGTAGGTGCCTCAGCGGCAATGATCTTTTCTCTGCTGATAGCATTTATCGTCAGCCCGTGGATGAGCTACAAGGTCCTGAAGCATGTGAAGTCTTCAGGACACAAAGAAGAGGGCGGAAGGCTTCTTGGCATCTACAGAAAGATGCTTGGTCCGCTGATCGATAACAAGAAAAAGAGGCTGATTGCCCTTGCTGTTGTACTGCTGCTGCTGGGTCTTTCACTCACGCTCATACCGCTGAAGGGTGTGAAGCTGAAGATGCTGCCTTTTGACAACAAAAGCGAACTGCAGGTGATCGTGGACCTGCCTGAAGGGGTGACGCTCGAAGAAAGCGCATCCCTGGCACGTGACCTGGGCGAGTACCTCCGGACTGTGCCAGAGGTGACTGACTTCCAGTCATACATCGGGACCGCAGGGCCATATAATTTCAATGGTCTTGTCCGGCATTATTTTCTGCGTGCCGGCAGCAATGTTGTCGATATTCAGGTCAACTTTGTCGGCAAGGGTCAACGGAGTGAACAGAGCCATGATATAGCAAAGAGGCTCAGGCCTGAACTGAAGAAGATCGCCGACCGCTATCAGGCGAAGATAAAGGTAGCCGAGATCCCGCCGGGTCCGCCAGTCCTCAGTACGCTCGTGGCAGAGGTTTACGGCCCTGAGCTGAAAAGGCAGACCGCCATAGCAGCGGAGATAAAAAAGATCTTTGAGCAGACTGACGGTGTGGTTGACGTCGACTGGTACGTCGAAGACGACCAGAAGAAGCTGACGTTTGAGGTTGATCGCGAGAAGGCTGCGCAGAACGGGATCACCGCTGAGACTGTCGGTCAGTCTCTCAGGCTTGCTCTGTCAGGCATGTCTGCCGGCCTTGTGCATTTCGAAAAAGAGAAGGAGCCGGTCGAGGTTTCACTCAGACTGCCGGTTCAGAGCCGCTCGGATGCCGGAGCGCTCGAACAGGTGTCCATCCCCTCCTCCTCAGGCACACAGATACCTCTGTCCGAACTGGTGAAGGTCCGCGAGGGACTTGAGGATAAGACGATATACCACAAGAACCTCAAGCGGGTCGTCTATGTTATCGGAGATGTTGCCGGTTCTGCTGAAAGCCCGGCCTATGCGATTCTGAAGATGAAGGATAAGATAAAGGAACTGAAGCTTACAGAGGGGTATGAACTTAAGCAATATTCATCGGTCCAGCCGTGGCTCGAGGACAAATATTCGATGAAATGGGACGGTGAATGGCATATAACCTATGAGGTGTTCCGCGACCTGGGGATAGCCTTTGCAGCGGTGCTCGTGCTGATATATATACTGGTCGTGGCCTGGTTCAGAAACTTTGTCACTCCGCTGATTATTATGGCGCCGATTCCGCTGACGCTTGTCGGCATTCTGCCGGGCCACTGGATGCTCGGTGCCTTTTTTACCGCTACCTCGATGATAGGCTTTATCGCCCTGGCCGGCATCATCGTCAGAAATTCCATCCTGCTGATCGACTTTGTCCAGATGGAATGGCGCGACTGCGGCGACCTGAGGGAATCGCTGCTCAAGGCCGGGGCCGTCCGGTTCAGGCCGATTGCCCTCACCGCTGCCGCTGTTGTGGTCGGCTCGTTCGTCATGCTGTTTGATCCGATTTTCCAGGGGCTGGCTATCGCCATGATGTTCGGGGCTATTGCCGCCACGGTTCTTACCCTGGTTGCCGTGCCGCTTATGTATTATGAATATTTTAAAGACAGGGCGTGTCCTATGAAAGCTGAAGAGGCTGAGCTGAAGCAGCAAAAGGAGAGAAACAGTCAGTAATTATAATTGAATATATTCTCAAAATAAGCTATAATCAATTAACAATGCAACTAAGTAGAAAAGGAGGATTTGACGATGTCGTATAGTAAATGTGTCTGCCAGAAATGCGGGAGCAATTATGCAACAGTGGCCAAGACTGATCTTGATATACAGAATGAGCCGTGCCCGAAATGCGGTGAGAAACAGCTCAAGATCTCGGGGTCTTTGAACATGCAGGAGATGAGCAGTCTCTTCTCCGGGGGTGGCTGAAGCCCGCGGGGTTGCTGAGACCGGTCAGGTCTCGGAGAATTCAGAAGGCGTCCTCTTTGGACGCCTTTTTTTATGAGATCTTCTGAGAATCCAGAAGATGGATTTTTTCCTCCAGTTCTGCGTTCGAGAGCAGGGAGTTCTTATGAAGGATCGTCAGCATATCGAGAAGCTCCCGCTTTCTTCTCTCGGGTGAAGCCGGGGACGGTTTTGCCTGGGAGGCTTCGACCTCGGCAGAGAGTTTTTTCATTGCCCTGATCCTGTCTGCCCAGTATTCAACCTCGGATATGTTGAGTACGACATTCCTTTTTTCAGTCTTCAAATCAAGGTAGGTGATGAAAAGCCTCTTAACCGGCGTCGCCGACGTGATTTCCTGATAGAAGAATGACTGTGTCAGGGAACTGCCGAGCGTGTCAAACCGAAAGATCACCCGTTTATTCGTGAGAAAGACGGAATACGAGGCCTGGATTGCCGGCTGCGGCCTCCTGATTGAATCCTCGATCACTTGTTCGTCGGGCAGCAGCTGAAAAGAAAGACTCCAGAACATTTAATAAAACCTCCGCGGTCAGCTCATAGCATTATTTGAGGGCTATTATAACTCTTTTGATGATATATTTCTTTACAGGAAAGTCTGCTATAATGGGCTTATGAAGGAAGCCATGGTCTATGAAAGACTGTCAGGCTCAGACGTCCGGTGTCATCTCTGTGCGCATGCCTGTCTGATCCACCCCGGCACCCGCGGTATCTGTGCAGTCCGCGAAAATCGGGAGGGGATTCTCTACAGCCTGGTCTATGGTAAAGTTATCTCTGCGAATATCGACCCGATCGAAAAGAAGCCGATATTTCATATGCTTCCCGGATCGACATCCCTTTCAATCGCAACGGTCGGCTGTAACTTCAGATGCAAACACTGCCAGAATTACGAAATATCGCAGTACCCGCGCGAACGGAAATTTGAGGTTCCCGGAAGTGACATGACGCCCGGGGATGTCGTGGACCTTGCTGTTCGAAGCGGCTGTGAGAGTATCTCCTATACGTATACCGAACCGACAATATTTTTTGAATTTGCCTATGACTGTGCGCGGTTGGCACATGAGAGGGGTATAAAGAACGTCTTCGTGAGCAACGGGTACACCGGTGCTGAGGCAACCGGAATGATCGCTCCCTACCTGACTGCGAACAATATCGACCTGAAGGGCAATGAGGCCTTTTACCGCGATATCTGCGGGGCCAGGCTCAAGCCGGTCCTCGATACGATTATATTGATGAAAAATCTTGGTGTCTGGGTAGAGGTGACGACCCTTATCATTCCCGGCCTTAACGATTCTGATAAAGACCTCACGGACATAGCTGAATTCCTTGTTTCTGTTGATCCTGCCATACCCTGGCATGTCAGCGCGTTTCGTCCGACATACAAGCTGATGGACCGGCCGAGTACCAGCGTTGAGAGCCTGCGAAAAGCCGTTGAGATTGGGCGCAGGGCAGGGCTCAGGTACGTTTATGAAGGCAACGTTCCGGGTGAAGACAATGAAAACACCTACTGCCCGTCCTGCAGGGAACAGCTGATTCACCGGGTGGGATACCGTATACGTGAAAACCGGCTCGCGGACGGTCGTTGTCCTAAATGCGCGTCATTGGTCGAAGGGATCTGGTAGTCGGTTATTTGCATGCCTGGCCTGTTTGCTTCTTACTAACTCGTCTTTTATGTTATTCTAACTGCTTATGGAACAGAGACTACAGAAGATTATTGCAGATATGGGTATTGCCTCCAGGCGGAAGGCAGAGGAGATCATTATCGAGGGCCGTGTGACGGTAAACGGCAAGGTTGCGGTGATCGGTATGAAGGCCGATCCATCCCGGGACCATGTCAAGGTGGACGGCAAGCTCCTGACGAGGCCAGAAACAAAGGTCTATTTTGTTTTTAACAAACCTCGCGGAGTCGTGACCTCATTGGGAGACCCTGAGGGCAGACCGACGGTGCAGGATTACATTCGGGGCATCAGGGAGCGCGTCTACCCGGTCGGCAGACTTGATTATGACTCGGAAGGGCTGCTGATCCTGACGAATGACGGAGACCTGGCGCACGGGGTGCTCCATCCCTCAAAAAAGATACCGAAGACCTATCTGGTGAAGATCAAGGGCGCGCTTGAAGCCGAGGATCTTGACCGCCTCAGAAAAGGCATCCGGCTCGACCGGGCTGTTACAGCGCCTGCCAAGGTGAAACCCCTGAGAAAGACGGACCAGAACTCGTGGGTCGAGATGGTGATATACGAAGGAAAAAAACGGCAGATCAGGAGGATGATGGAGAAGGTGGGCCACCCGGTGATCAGGCTGATGAGGATACGGATAAACGGCATTGAGATGGGCGACGTGAAGCCCGGCATGATAAGACGCATGCTGCCGGAAGAGGTCGAACTGCTGAGAAGCGAAGTTTTTGCATGAGGAGGCTGCATGTTTCGGGATAAAGAGTGCGGAGAGATTCGGGAAAGTGACCTGGGTTCTATCATCGCGATCGCCGGCTGGGTCTTCAGGCGGCGCGACCACGGGGGCCTTATCTTTATAGACCTGCGGGACCGGAGCGGGATCTGCCAGATCGTCTTCAGTCCTGATGTTCACGCTGCTGCTCATGAAAGCGCACATGATCTCAGGGCAGAGTATGTTATCTCGGTATCAGGTGAAATCCGCAGGCGTCCTGCCGGCACTGAAAACCCCAATCTTCCGACCGGACAGATCGAGCTCTATGTTGCGAAACTTGATATCCTCAATGAATCGGCCCCTCTGCCATACAGCATGGAAGAGGCGGCTGATGCCGGTGAGCAGCTCAGACTCCGTTACCGGTATCTTGACCTCAGGCGGCCTGAGATGCAGCAGAATCTTATTATGCGCCACCGCGTGACAAAGCTGATGCGTGACTATCTCGACCGGAACGGTTTCATAGAGATAGAGACCCCCATGCTGACCAAGTCGACCCCTGAGGGGGCACGCGATTATCTGGTGCCAAGCCGTCTGAATCCCGGAAGTTTTTTTGCGCTGCCGCAATCTCCGCAGCTCTTCAAGCAGATCCTCATGGTTGCGGGGATGGAGAAGTATTTTCAGGTTGTCAAATGTTTCAGGGACGAAGACCTCCGTGCGGACCGGCAGCCTGAGTTTACCCAGGTCGACCTTGAGATGTCGTTCATCGACAGCGATGATATTATCGGTCTCATGGAAGGCCTGATGCAGAGAGTCTTTAAAGAGGTCCTCGCTGTTGATGTTCCAGCTCCGTTTCAGAGACTGAGTTACCAGGAGTCGATGGAGCGGTTCGGTAATGACAAGCCTGATATGCGGTTCGGGCTTGAATTAAGGGATATGGCCGACCTGGCAGGGAAGGGCACGTTCAAGGTCTTCCTCGATGCGCTGCAGTCAGGCGGTATGATAAAGGCAATTCTGGGAAAAGGCATGGCAGGCCTTTCCCGGAAGGACGTGGACACTCTTACGCTTGAGGCACAGTCCTTTGGGGCAAAGGGTCTCGCATGGATAAAGATAAAGAATGGGTTCGAATCCCCTATAGCCAAGTTCTTCCCTGAAGAGGTACTGAAGGAAATGGCGGTGCGGCTTGGAGCTGAAGAGGGCGATATAATGCTCTTTGTTGCCGACCGTGCGAAGGTGGTTTATGACGTGCTGAGCAGGATGAGGCTTGAACTTGGCAAACGGCTCAACATGATAAGGCCGGGTTTTGAGTTTGTCTGGATAACGGACTTTCCGCTCCTTGAATGGGATGACGAAGAGGGCCGGTTTCAGGCGATGCACCATCCGTTCACCTCGCCGCTGAGCGAGGACATTGAGAAGATGCTCATGGGTGACATAACGGACAGGGTAATGCTCTCATCACTGAAGGCCAGGGCATACGATATTGTGCTGAACGGCTTCGAGATTGGCGGTGGAAGCATCAGGATCCACAATCAGGCACTGCAGAAAAAGATGTTCGAACTTCTGAACATCAGCGAAGAAGATGCACGGACGAAATTCGGATTCCTCCTTGATGCCCTGCAGTTTGGCGCGCCGCCGCACGGCGGCATAGCACTCGGGCTTGACAGACTCCTCATGCTGATGACCGGTGCCTCATCTATTCGCGATGTTATTGCCTTTCCGAAGACACAGAAGGGTACCTGCATGATGTCGGGGGCGCCGTCCATCGTAGAGATGAAGCAGCTGCGGGAGCTTCATATCAGGACGACGGTTGTTGCGGAGGAGAAGGTTGCGTCCGGCCCGGTCTGTGACGGATTGTAATTAAGGTCTGTCCGGGTGTCCGATGTAGTCTATTGCTTTTCTTTTGATTCCAATACAAAGGCAAACAGTTCCTGACAGAGCTTAAGCCTCTTCAGGTAGACCTTTTTTTCCGTCTCATCCAGGGTCCCCATAACGGTCCGAAGTTTATCGCACCTGGCCAGGAGCAGTTTCAGTTCATCCTTTGACAGAGCCATGGCATCGGTGGTTTTCCTGCATACATCGTCAAACTCTGTCTTCCATTCCTGCGCAGCGGCCGATGAGATCATAGAGTCGGACAACGGGAAAAAAGCCGGCAGGGCTGTCGTGCAAAACCAGACAGGTATCAGCAGCAGTAAGAGACGAAGTGAACGTTTCATTCCGATTGCATCCCCGGATGGCACGATCCGCAGTCCTGCAGCGGGAAGGCCACATTCAGGTGGCAGACGCCGCAGAACTCTCCCTTGAGCATGCGTTCCATTTCAAAATGTTTTGTGGTCTTTTTCTTGATATTGAAAATATCAGGATGACAGTTGTTGCAGTCAAGCCACTGAATGTGTGACTTGTGCGGAAAAACAGCCGGAGGTATGTTCGGCCACTCTGCATCGAGTTTCAGTTTCGAGGTAAATTTGACGTCCTTTGACGGTTTGACCGTAAGGAAATGCAACGGAATGATAAGGCGCTTATTTCGTGCCTTCGCCCAGTCTATCTTGTTTCCGTAATTGGATCTGGGGAGACGTGCAGCAACCTCGGCAAACTTCTCTTTTCCGTAGGATATATTGCCGTTGTGGCATTTTTCGCAGTGGGGTTTCTCATGCCCGAAGGCCGCCTTACCGTCATGACAACTGGCAGCGCCGCAATACAGACCAGCCTTGTTCATTTTTTCCGTGATTTCCGTTGTGTTGACCTTCATATTGAATTCGAGTTCAAAATGACAGACCCTGCAGGTGGCCTCCTGGCGGTGTATCCAATGGGAGAAAGTGACCGGCTTTACGCCATTCCTCTCCGAGGTCCTGTTGATAAGTATGTTTCCATACTCGGCAGGAGGCGCAAGAGGCGGCAGGGTCCAGTGCCCGTATGAGGCCATCGGCACAAAGATTCCGATGAGGCACCCCAGGACTATGCCAGATATTATTGCTGAACCGTTTTTGTATGGCATCTCTGGCAATCTGTCAGCGGGAACGCCACATTGGTGTGGCAGACACCGCAGAATTTTCCTTCAAATATCTCGGGCATTGAATATTTTGTGTTTCCCTTCTTCACCCCAACGAAGATTTCGGGGTGACAGACCTCACAACCGTTCCAGACGGTATGCTTCCTGTGTGAAAAGATGACGTTCTGCATCCCATGGACCTTTGTTTCCAGAGAAAAATCCTTCTGTACTACCATTCCGGTTCTCTTTATTGAAACTCCTTCAAGATAATCCGTTAGCTTAATAATACCGTCTTCCTCGGCTTTTTCCCAGTTTATGCCGTTTCCGAAGCGTTCTTTCGGAAACTTTTCGGTATAGGTATAGAAATCGTATTCTTTTTTCACGTTTTTCCCGATCGAATGGCACCGTTCGCAACGCTTTTTGTCTTCGGGTGCCGTCTTCGAACAGGCTTCAAAGACTACCTTGGTATCAAGGACCATCTTGCCGTTATGACAGGTTCCGCAATAAAAACCCTTCATATTATCCTCAGCCTTGATCCCGGTTGCACCAGCCTTCATGGCAAAGGCGAGATCGACGTGGCAGAGTCTGCAGGTGAATTTTGAACGATGGATCCAGTGATCGAAGACAACCGGGGCCAGACCTGCCCGCTCTGAGTAGTTATTGATGACGACCTTGCCATAGTCGTGCGGCAACGGGCGCTTTTTTTTGAGACCGGTCTGTGCCCAGACAGTGCCGGCAAAGACAAGGAGAAGACAAAAAACAACGATACTTTTTTTCATTGGTCACCCCAGTGTGAGTTATTGCATGACATCCTACCGGATGTTGTGCCGGATGTCAACCCTGAGGAATATAAACAAATGTACCGGGACGAACTGTTGACCAGCGGTAGTCTCTAATGTCTATATTTTTGTTCGTCATTTCCGAAGAGCTTTATCTATAAACAGATGTACAAATGGGTAAGACACTATTTCGGATGGCAGTTGATGCATAACTCCATAGGACTCTTGACCGGGAACTTGAATAGTTTTATCGTATTTGTGCTGTGCGGATCATGACAGGAGATGCAGGACAGTTTGATCTTTTTTCCGTTCAGAAGTATTTCCCTGTCCGACTTAAGAGGATGTTGTTTTGAGGAGATACTGGCGACGACGTGATTGCCCCGGATCCGTTTATGGCATTTTGCACAGAGGCTATTGATCTCTTTCGGAAGCAGGGATTTTATGTTTGATCCATGTGGCCTGTGGCAGGCAGTGCATCTGCCCTTTTCAACAGGCGGGTGAATATTTCTGAGTGTAAACTTTTTTTCGTCATGACAGGTAAAGCAGAGTTCCGGGGTCTTTGTCACCAGAAGCTTTCGTGCATCAGACTGATGCGGGGCATGACAGCTGGAGCACATGCCTGCTTCAACCGGGGCATGTACGACCTTCTGCCTGCCAAAGAGATCTTCGTCATGGCAGTTGAAACAAAGGACCGGTGGCTCGGCCTTCAGCAGCTTTCCGTATGCCGACGCGTGAGGGTCGTGACACGAGGTGCAGTAGCCGTATCGGGCCGGCATATGGCCTCTCATTTTTCCAACGAACAGCTTTTTGTCATGACAGTTGAAGCAGAGTTCCGGTGTGTCAGCAATCAACAGTTTCGGGACGTCACTGCTGTGCGGGTCATGGCAGGCTGTGCATTCTCCTGCCGCTACCGGAGGGTGCAACGTCTTGTTCTCAAATTTGGCCTTGTCATGACAGGTGAAGCACAGATCAGGCAGCTTCGCTGTCAGGAGTTTTCTGTTTTCAGAGACATGGATATCGTGACACGCTGTGCAGTCACCTGCGGCAACAGGCGGATGCTGAATCTTTTTCGAAAATTTATCCTTGTTATGGCACATAAAGCAGAGATCCGTGCCTTTCGCCGGCAGGAACTTCATGGCCTTATGCTTTGCAGAGTGAGGGTTCGTATGGCATGCGACACAGCCCCCTGTTTTCATGATCGGATGCACATTTTTGCCCTCTGCCTGCTTCTTATGGCATCGGTAACAGAGGGGCTGGTTCTCTGAATCGGCAAAGGCATGCCCGGGCAGTATCAGCAGGCAGATTGAAAACGCGCACCAGAGGCTTGTCAGAAACACGATGCGAAATGTCTTTAATGCAATAGATGATTGCGTATGCATGAATGCAGAATAAAGTATCAGATAATCCATCAGATGTCAACGATCCGCAACGATCTCATCAGCCATTTTAGCTGAACCGGACGGTCTATGGCAATAAGATAATTGCATTCTATATAATAGAGACAGGCATATACGTCAGTTTACTGCTTGATGCTTACAGGTTTTATACCGGTCTGGTACCGGTTTCGAAGGGTCGACAATGATAAAACATACATTTTGCATACTTGATGGCATAGGAGAAAAATCAGAGCGCAGACTTTGGAGAGAGGGCATTCTGACGTGGGAGGACTTTACCGGTGCGACGGACCTGCCCGGGATCAACTCGGAGCGGAAGACATTCTATGATCAGATACTCACCAGGGACGACCAGGAACTGCTTGCCCAAAATGCCGGATATTTTTCATCGAGGATGAAGCGCAGGGAGCACTGGCGTCTTTTTGACACATTCAGGGAAGGTGCCGTTTGTATGGATATTGAGACGAACGGGTTTCAGCCTCATCATGGGGGGGTGGTTACTGTTGTCGGCCTGTATGACGGAAGCAGTTACAAATCGCTGGTCCGGGGCGACAATCTCACGGCCGAAAACCTTAACCGGGAACTCGCACGTTACAAGTGCCTGATTACCTTCTATGGAGCATCATTCGATGTGCCGTTCATCCTCAGGTCATTCAGCGGTGTCAGGTTCGATATCCCCCATTTTGATCTCTGCTTTGCTGCGAAGAGGCTGGGACTCGAGGGCGGGTTGAAAAAGCTCGAGCAGTCTCTTGGGATCATTCGGGAGGAATCAGTCCAGGGTCTCGACGGGTATGACGCGGTAAAGCTCTGGGAGGCATACCGGCGGGGTTCTCATGAGGCCCTTGAGAAGCTGATCACCTATAACCGTGAAGACACCGTCAACCTGATGCGTATTGCGTGTATTTTTTATGACCGGCTGCGGCAGTCCACGGGGATAGAGGAATATCTTTCCGGTGGAATTGCCTGAATCCTTTCTTACTTATCTTTCTGTAGAAAAAGGCCTTTCAAAAAACACCCTTTCATCGTATGAAACCGATCTGCGGAGGTTTGCCCGCTTCCTGGAAGAAAACGGGAACGATTTGGCCTCTGCCTCTTCCCATGATATCGTCGATTTCATCGATCTGTTGCGGGGCGGCAGCTATGCCCTCTCGAGCATCTGCAGATATATATCATCCATCAGGGCTTTTTATAAATATCTTATGATTGAGAAACTGAGGGACAACGATCCTGCCGAGACGATCCAGCTGCCGAAAAAGTGGGAGAGGGTCCCGAAGGCGCTGGGTCTGGACGATATCAGGGCACTTCTTGACGCAAAGCACACGGGCCGGACGGTCAGGAGAGACTCATCCATGATCGAGCTGCTCTATGCATCAGGACTGCGGGTGAGCGAGTTGATTTCCATTAAACTGGGCGATATTAATTTTGAGGCGGGGTTCATCCGGGTGCTCGGGAAGGGTGATA
>Ga0334722_10006551_pt1 | contig 11469 bp, 9 predicted proteins | sample C3_bottom_MG_FD_207210 | JGI IMG/M metagenome (GOLD analysis project Ga0334722, IMG submission 207210) | Sediment microbial communities from Yellowstone Lake, YNP, Wyoming, USA - C3_bottom | ecosystem: Environmental > Aquatic > Freshwater > Lake > Sediment | place: USA: Wyoming | collected...
GCTTGTTCAGCACGTAGCCGATGCCGGCGATCAGCAGCAGGAAAAACGGCACGCCGGCGAGGAGAATGTTGTAGGCCACCCCGCCGGCGAGAAAGAATAGATCGTCTTCTCCGCCCTTTTTCCAAAGCCCGCGGGCGTAGTCGACGAAGGCGTCACGGAGGCGGGCCGCCCCCCACGGCGGCGGCCCGCTCATGCGCGTGACTCTCCGGGCATTACTTCTGGACGATGATGAGGAACTTCGACGCCGCCCAGAACTGCTCCGCGTTCGTGATCTTGATCGCGCCCTTGTAGTCGCCCTTCAGGGGCTGCTCGGTGGCGCTGAGATCCTGACGCGAAAGCACGCGGTAGCTCTTGTCCGGGTTCGGCAGCGTGATGGACGCGATCTTCGTCTTGTCAATGGACGTGAAGTCCTTCGGGTTGAGCGTCGTCGCCGGAATGTCCGTCGCAGCGATGCCCAGGATCCCGCCCTTCTTCACGATGATCCCCTTCTCGCGCAGCTCGGCCTTCGTCCCGATCACATAGTAGACCGTGTTGCGCTCGAGCGTCAGCGCTTCCTTCTCCGTCGTCAGCTGCGCCTTCTCGGTCGTCAGCGTCGCCACGCCTTCCTTGAGGACCTTGTTCTCGCCCTGCAGCGCGCTCACCTGCGCGCTGAGCGACGCGATCTCGGCCTTCTGGTTCTCGATGATGGACTTGAACGCCGTGATCGTCGAGTCATACTGCGCGAGCTGGGTCTTGAGCGCGGCTGTCTCGCCCGTGAGCGATGCCACGCGCTGTCGGCTGGCCGCGAGGCGCGCTTCGGCCTCGTTCACGCGGTCCGTGATCGTCTTGATCTTCGCGAGCATCTGCGCGCGCTGATCGGCGGGCGACGGGCTGGACAGCTCGCCCGCGGCGCCGGGGACCGGCTTGCCGGCCTTCTGGTCCTTCACCTTGGCCAGCTCGGTGTTGACGTCGGCGATGAACTGCGAGGTCGCCATCACGTCCTTGAGCAGGGAATCCTTCTCCGCCGAGATCAGCTTGACCTGCTCAAGCTGCTTGTTCAGTTCGCTCTTTGACACACAGGCCGTCAGGGCGAGCACCGCGGCGGCGGCAATCAGGAATGTCTTGCGCATGTCGTCTCCGTAAGAATGAAGCGGCGCCCGCCCCCGGCGGGGTCCGCGGTCCAGCACACACTACTCGCCCGCCTCGGCGTCGTCGGGGGCCGCCTGCACCGCCGGGCCAGCATGCGACGGCGCGGGCCGCCGCATCTCAGGTGCCTTGATATACCGCTGGACGTGCGGCATGGTGCCGCCGACGGCCAGCTGGGTGAACAGAAACTCGAACTTCGCGTCGTACGCCTTGGCCAGCGCCGCCTGCGTGTCCGCCGGCAGCGACCAGAGCTGCTTCTTGAACGGCCCGAGCGCCTTCTTGCGCGACTTGTAGAAGAACTGTTCGTCGCTGTCCTTCTCCTTCCGCTCGTCCTTGGCGTTGACGCGCAGCCATTCGTAGATCTCCGCGCGCAGCGTCGCCGGCATCAAGTCGTAGAGCATCGTCTGGAAGCCGGTGGCGAGGTGGATCTCCGCCGTTTCCGTACGCGGGAAGTTGTTGAACAGATGGTCCGGCAGCGTGGACGCGCCATGCTGCACCGCGCCCGACAGGCCGTATTCGGCGCGTGCCACCCTGCCGAGGTCTTCGAGCGTCTTGAAATCGAGCTTCACGTCGGCAATCGAGCCGTCGGCAAGCACCACGCCGCCATGCGACGTGCCGGACTGTACGGAGATCTTCGACAACCCGATCATGCCGGGTGCCTGTGCCTTGAGCGTCGCGTTGTAGCCGTCCATGAACGCGCGCAGCTCCTCGACCGTCGAGTTCGCCGTGCCGACCTCGCCGATCTCGCCGCCAAGCGAGATCGTGACACCCTGGGGCTCGAGTCCGCGCACGTGCTTCGTGAGCTCCACGCCGATCTCGTAGTTCAGCCGCTGCTGCTCGAGGAGCGTCGCCTTGGAGAGGTCAACGAGTGTCGAGGTGTCGAGGTCAATGTTGTAGAAGCCCGCGTGCACCGCCTCGGTGGCGAGCGCCTTGACCGCGGCAACTTCCGCGTTCGGGTCGGCCGCGAACTTCTTGGCGTTGATCTGGAAGTGATCGCCCTGAATGAACACCGGGGCGCGATACCCTTCGCGCAGGGCGGCGGCGATCATCACGGTCACGTATTCGATGGGGCGCTGGTCGGTGTACGCGATTTCGCTGCGCGCGATTTCGAGCAGGAAGGCGCCGGCGTTCAGCTTGTTCGCCGTGCGGAAGATCGCGCGCGCCGTGTCGTACGAGGCGCCGCGCACGTTGATGGCCGGCACGGTGAAGCCGCGAATCTCGCCGCGGCCGCGGGCCATGTAGACCTCGTGAATCGAGGCGGGACGCACGCCGACCGTCTGACCCAACTCGTAGATCGTCCAACGCGCCCAGTCCTTCTCATCTGCCGTGCCGAACACGGCGAGGCGCACCAGTTCGTCCATGCGCGAGGACGCGAGGCCCGCCGCATCCCTGAGGACTAAACGGTTGTTCTCAATCGCAGCTACCGGACCAAGAACGCGGTTTACAGTGTCAATCGTATTGGACATGTGATGAAATCAGAGGAAGTTGCGGCGCGCGTGCGACCCCAGCCGGGGCCTGTCGCGCCAGCCTTTCAATTTGCCTCTCTAATGACTGGGGGGCAACAGAAATTGCCGACTTAACCGACCCGTAATCTCCGGGGCGGAATCACCGCAGCTCGCGCCCCCTCCACTCCGTTGGCGTGGGTGTAGTCCGGATGCCCCAACTCGCGGTTGGCCAAGCGCTTGCCGAGTTCTACCCCGGGCTGGTCCAGCGGGTTCACCCGGTAGAGGGCGCCAGCGAGCGTCGTGGCCTGCATGAGCCACATCAGCAGCCCGCCGAGGTGCCAGGCGTCCGCCGCGCTGATCGTAATGGTCATGGACGGGCGACCGGCACGCGCCAGGGCGCTCGCCGTCGCGCGGCATTCGACGTCCAGCAGCTCGCCCAACGTGTGTCCGCCAAGGAACGCGAGCGCCTTCTCGGCCGGCTCAAGCCGCGGGATCGTCACGTCGTCCGACGCCGCCTCAAGACGCAGGAACGTGACGGTCTTGTCGGCCGGCCCTTCCATGAACAACTGGACCTGGCTGTGCTGGTCGGTGGCGCCGACGCTCGCGATGGGCGTCGGCCCGACATGCAGACCGTCCGCATCTTCCTTTCCTAGCGACTCCGCCCACAGCTGCACGAACCACGGCGCGACATCGCGCAGCGCATCGCTGTACGGCATCATCACGTGCATCCCCTGGCCGGCCTGCGCGTGCGCCCGCCACTGCAGCGTGGCGAACAGTCCCGACGCATTCTGTTCAAGGTCCGGCCCCATCGTCGCGTCGCGCATCACGCGCGCGCCCGCGCAGAGCGCCTCGACGTCCATGCCGCACAGCGCGGCGGGGAGCGTGCCCACGGGCGAGAGCACGCTGAACCGGCCGCCGACATTCGGCGGCACGGCGAACGCGGGAATGCCGTCTCGCGCGGCAATGGCGCGCAGCGCGCCCTTGGCTGGATCGGTGACAACGGCGAAGTGGTTCGCCACCGCGAGCCCCGCCGCGACCACGCGATCGCGCACCACCAGATACTGCGCCAGCGTCTCAATCGTCCCGCCAGACTTCGAGATCACGACGAACAGCGTGCGATCGAGCGCGACGATGGAAAGAACGCCGCTGATCGTGCGCGGATCCACGTTGTCGAGCACGTGCAAGCGCGGCCGCCCGTCGCGCTCGGCCGAGGTGCGCGCGTTCCACGCGGGCGGGAGAAGGGCCGTGCGCAGCGCGATGGCGCCCAGCGACGACCCCCCGATGCCAAGCACCACGACGTCGTCGTAGCGTCCTTTTACCGAGTCCGCGAAGGCGATCACGCGGCCACGCTCCTCGGCCTGCGCCTCGAGTTCGCGGTAGCCGTACACGCCCGTTGCGGCGACGCCCGCGACGGCGGCGTGCGCGTCACGGAAGCGCGTGGCCAGGGCTGCCCAGTCATCATCGCGGACGCCCGCGGGAACCGCGGGCTCCGTCATCGAAGTCACATCGAGTGTGAACGACATCAGCACTCCACCACGAGGCCGTCGAATGCCGGCTGAATGTCCGGCGGCAGTTCAGCCGCGAGCGCGGCGTGCAGGTTGTCATGCGTCAGGTGCGTCAGCCACGTCCGCCGCGCGCCAACCTTGCGCGCCACAGCCACCGCCTCGCCGAGGCTCAGGTGCGTGGGATGCGACGTGCGGAAGAGCGCGTTGATCACCAGCACATCGGCACCCTGCATCAGGGCAACGGCGGCGTCGGGCACCGACTTCGCATCGGTGACGTACGCGAGCGCGCCGATGCGATAGCCAAACACCCGCCAGCGTCCGTGCGGCACTTCGAGGGGTGTCACGTCCGCGTCGCCGATGCGCACGGAGACGCCCGGTTCGAGCGCCGTGGCGATTCCCTCGGGCTTGTACGTCCCCGGCATGGGGCGCACGGCGTCGTCGAAGATGTACGAGAACTTCGCGCGCAGCGTCTTGAGCGTTTCCGCCGGACCGTAGATCGGGAGCGCGCCTTCGCGCCGCACCGAGATGGCGCGAATGTCGTCGAGGCCATGCGTGTGGTCGGCGTGATCGTGCGTGAAGAGCACGGCGTCAATGTCGCTGATCCCCGTCGCGATGAGCTGGAGGCGCAATTCGGGCGGGGTGTCAATGAGCAGGCGCGTATGCCCCACCTGCACCACGGCGCCGACGCGGGTGCGCTTGTCGCGTGGGTCCCGGGACCGGCACACGGCGCAGGCGCATCCCACCACGGGAACGCCGAAGCTCGTGCCGGTGCCAAGGAACGTCAACCTCACACGGTCTCCACTTTGAGCGTGTTCGTCGTGCCCGGCACGTCGGGCAGGCCGGAGGTCACGACAATGCGGTCGCCCGCCTTCGCCACGCCCATCTCGAGCACGACGCCGCGTGCGGCCCACGCCATCTGCTCGTAGGTGCGCGTATGCGGCATCAGCACGGGCGTGACACCCCACACGAGCGCGAGCTGGCGATAGGTGCGCGGCTGATCGGTGAACGCGAGGATCGGCACCCCGGGGCGGCGCGAGGCGACGATGCGCGCCGCGAACCCTGACTTGGTGAAGACGATGACGGCCGCGGCGCCCACCATGCGCACCGCAGTGACCGTCGCGCCGGCGATCGTCTCTTCGACGCTCGCGTGACCGGGTTCCACACGATCGGCGCCGAGACCGCGCGCCACCGGGTGCTTCTCGGCGGCCGACGCAATGCGCGTCATCGCCTCGACGGCAAGCGTCGGATGCGCGCCACTGGCGGTCTCCGCCGAGAGCATCACGGCGTCGGTACCGTCGAAGATCGCGTTGGCCACGTCACTGGCCTCGGCGCGCGTCGGCCGCGGGTTGGTGATCATCGACTCGAGCATCTGCGTCGCGGTGATCACGGGACGTCCGAAGCGATTCGCGAGCGAGATGATGCGCTTCTGCGCAATCGGCACGTCCTCGAACGGCAGTTCCACGCCGAGATCGCCACGCGCGACCATCACGACGTCGGACGCCTTGAGGATCTCCTCGATGTTGTTGAGCGCCGAGTCCTTCTCGATCTTCGCCACGAGGAGCATGCCGCGCGGCACGAGCGCGCGCAGGGTTTCGAGATCGGACGGCTGGCGCACGAACGACAGCGCGAGATACTCGAGTTCGTGCTCGATGGCAAAGGCAATGTCGGTGCGGTCCTTCTCCGTGAGCGTCGGCGCGGAGACGTGTATGCCCGGGAGGTTCATCCCCTTGTTCGACTTGAGCGGGCCTCCGTACACGACCTGGCAGCGGACGAACTCGCCGTCCACCGACAACACATCGAGCGCGAGCAGGCCGTCATCGAGCAGGATGCGTGCGCCGGCGTGCACGTCGCGCGCGAGGTCGTCATAGGTGACCGGAATGTCACCGGCGCGCGCCACGCTCTCGTGCGCGAGCGTCACCTCGGCGCCTTCCTCCAGCTGAATCGGCTCCGCAAGCGTCCCTACGCGAATGCGCGGCCCCTGCAGGTCGCCAAGGATCGCCACTGGCCGGTTCAGCTCGGCGGCGATGCGGCGGATCTCCGCGATGCGCGCGGCGTGGGCCTCGTGCGTGCCGTGCGAGAAGTTGATGCGGGCGACGTCGAGCCCCGCCTGCATCAGCGCGCGCAGCACCTCGGGATCCGACGACGCGGGCCCGATGGTGCAAACGACCTTGGTGCGCGTGCGGCGGGATGGCATAAGGGGCAGACCGGTCATCGGCCCGCCGCTACCGGGCGGCCGAGCGCGGCGGCTTTGGCTTCCAAGCCGGCGAGCAATGTGTCAAACGACTTCTGAAACGCGCCGAGCCCTTCGGCGAGCAGCTGGTTGGTGACGTCGCGCATCGGGATGCCGGCGGCTTCCACCGCGGCGATCGCACGCGCCGCGCCCGCGTAGTCGGCATCAATAGTGCGCCGCACCTCGCCGTGGTCGCGGAACGCTTCGAGCGTCGCGGGCGGCAGCGTGTTGACCGTCTGCGGCCCGATCAGTTCTTCCACGTAGATGACGTCGCGATACGCCGGGTTCTTGGTGGACGTGCTCGCCCAGAGCGGGCGCTGCGCCCGCGCGCCGACGGACGAGAGCGCGAACCAGCGCTTGCCGCGAAACGCCTCGGCGAACAGCCGGTAGGCGAGTTGCGCGTTGGCCACGGCCGCCTTGCCCTTGAGCGCCGTAGCCGTGGCGGCGTCGAGCGCGCCGGCGGCGACCTTCGCGTCGAGCCGCTTGTCAATCTCCGTGTCCACGCGGCTCACGAAGAACGACGCCACGCTGGCCACGTCACTGAGCGACCGGCCGGCGGCCGCGCGCGCCTCGAGGCCCTGGAGGTACGCCTCGATGACGCTGGCGTACGCCTCGAGCGCAAAGAGCAGCGTAACGTTGACGTTGATGCCGTCCATCACGAGTTGCCGCAGCGCCGTGCACCCGGCCGCCGTGCCCGGCACCTTGATCATCACGTTGGGCCGGCCGACCATCTGCCACAGGTGCCGCGCCTCGCGAATGGTTCCTTCCGCATCGTTCGCCACGTTCGGCGACACCTCGAGCGACACGTATCCGTCGGTGCCGCCGGTATCCTCGTACACCTTGCGGAACCGGTCGCATGCGTCGCGCACGTCCGTGGACGCCAGCTCCTCGAACAGCTGCCACGCCGTCTTGGGCTCCGTGATCGCCGCCACCTGCGCATCGTAGGCCGTGCCCGACGCCAGCGCCTTCTCGAAGATCGCGGGGTTGGACGTCATGCCGGTGAGCACGTCGTCGCGAATGCGGCGCGCGAGTTCGCCGTTGTGCAGCATCGGGCGGTCAATGTAGTCGAGCCAGAGCGATTGGCCGGCGTCGTGCAGGGCCTGAAGGCGCGGAGCGGGCATGAGCGAGCGCGAGGGGGAAAGGAACGGAAATGGGCGGCGGGCGCGGCCCGCACAAAATCTAGCGCGCCGCACGCTTCGTGGAGAGCGAGCGGCGGCGAGCGGCGGCGAGCGGCGGCGAGCGGCGGCGGACAGCGGCACATGGCACCGGTCTGCCCGGCGCGGCCGCTACAGCGCGAGCATGAACACGTAGTCGTACTCGGTCTGCCCGTCGAACAGGTACGTGGCACGGCCCACAACCATGAAGCCACGCCTCGCATAGAAGCGCAGCGCCCGCGGGTTCTGTTCCCACGCCGCAAGCCACGCCGCGTCTGCGCCGCGCTCCCGAAGCGCCGCGAGTGCCGCGTCCATGAGCGCGTCGGCGACGCCGCGTCCGTGCCACGGCGACGTCACGTAGAACCGCCCAATCTCCATCGGGCGCGCCGCACGCACGGCGGGCGGCGGCTCGCCCGCGCGCAGCAGCACGTATCCAATCAACTCGTCGCCGGCCGTCGCCACAATGACCGTCCGCGATGCGTCGTTCAGCTCCGTGCCCAGGCGATCGTCGTTGAAGGCCCACGCAACGTGCCGCGCCATGGAGTCCGCGTCATGAAACGCGCGAAACGTCTCGGTGAACGTCGAGCGGCAAAGGGCGCCGTAGGCGGGAAGATCGGCAGGCACCGCGCGCCGGAGCGCGAACTGAGGGGGCAATTTGTGCACGCCGAATCCTCTCGCCCCAGTCGCGTCCGCGCAACGGGACGGACAGATTACGGAGGAACAAATCCCGTCCCCCGTCCCCCGTTCCCCACCCGGCCCCTTTCTCTTCCCACACCCTGCTCCCTTCCCCTTCCCCGCCTTGAGAATCCTCGTCACCGACGACATTGACCGTGAAGGCGTCGAACTTCTGCGCAGCATCCGCGAGTTCGAAGTTGACGAGCAGCCGACCCTGCCCGCGGCCGAACTTCTCGAGCGCATCGAGCAATACGACGCCATCGTTGGGCGCAGCGCGACCAAGATCACCGAGGCGCTGCTCCGCCGCGCGAAACGCCTCAAGGTCGTCGCTCGCGCGGGCGTCGGTGTGGACAACATCGCGATGGACGTCGCCACGGAGCTCGGCGTGGCGGTCATCAACGCGCCGGCTGGAAACACCGTCGCGGTCGCCGAGCTGTTCTTCGGCGGTGTCATTTCACTGCTGCGCCACCTCACGCGCGCCGACTCCTCGATGCACGCGGGACGCTGGGAGCGCGCCGAGCTGCTCGGCACCGAACTGCGCGGCAAGACGCTCGGCATCGTCGGACTCGGCCGCATCGGCGGCGAAGTGGCGCATCGCGCGCACGCGTTTGGCATGGACGTTCACGCGTTCGATCCCTACGTCGGCGAGGAGCGCTTCGCCGCGCTGCGCGTGCGCCGGGCGCCGACGCTCGACGCGCTGCTCGATGTCGCCCAGTTCCTCACGGTGCACACGCCGCTGACCGAGGAGACAACCGGCATGATTGGCGCGGACGCGCTCGCGCGGCTCCGCCCGGGCGCCGTGGTGGTCAACATGGCGCGCGGGGGCATCGTGGACGACGACGCGCTCCGTGCGGCGCTCGACCGCGGTCACGTCGCGGGCGCGGTGCTCGATGTCTACCGCAAGGAACCGCTCACCGGCGAGCACGCGTTCCGCGGCTACGCCAACGTCGTGCTGTTGCCGCATATCGGCGCCTCGTCGGCCGAAGCGCAGCGCAACGTCGCCGTGGATGCGTGCGAGGCCCTGCGCGACGCATTGCTCGAGGGCGACCTGTCGCGCTCGCTGAACAGCGCGCTCACGGGGGAAGATGCCGCCACGCTCGGGCCCGCGCTGCTGCTCGCGCGGCGCCTCGCCACCGTGGCCCGCGCGCTGCTCGCCGCGCGCGGCGCCACCGCCATCGAAACGCTCACGCTCAAGACCGGCGACGATCTCACGTCGAGCGCGAGCGCCCTGCTCGCGTCGGCGGCCGCGGGGATGCTCGAGGGCATCGTGGAGCACGAGCGTCTCAACCTCATCAATGCGCGCGCGCTGGCCACGGCGCGCGGCATCGTGCTCGCCCATGGCGAGGGAGGCTTCGCGCCGCACTCGCGCGCTATCGAGGTGCGTCTTGCGGCGCGCGGGCAGACGATGCGCGTCGGCGGCGTGGCTGCGCTCGATTTCACGCCGCGCATCACGCGCATCGGCGACTTCCATGTGGATGTGGCGCCGCGCGGCACGCTCCTCGTGCTCACCAACCACGACGTCCCCGGCGTCATCGGCCGCGTGGGCACGGCGCTCGCTGAGGCGGGCGTCAATATCGCGGAGTATCACCAGGCGCGCTTGGCGGCGGGCGGCGATGCCCTGGCCGTCATTTCCATTGACGGGGCGCCGCCCGCACACGTGCGCGAAACGCTCACGGCCCTGCGCGATGTGCGCAGCGCAACCATCGTGAAGTTCGGCGGCGACGCGTGAGCACCGCCCTGCTGCGCGATCCCTCGGCGTGCGAAGCGTACGCGCGCGACGTCTCCGGACTGCGCGCGGTGCCGGCGGCCGTCGCGCGCCCCGAGACGCCGGACGAAGTCGTCGCGCTCATGCGGCAGGCGGCCGCGGACAGACAGTGCGTCACCGCGGCCGGCGCGCAGACGAGCACCACCGGCGCGTCGGTCGCCGAGCGCGGCTGGCTGCTCTCCACGCGCGCGATGGCGCGCATCATTGACATCGACGCAACCCGACGCGTCGCCCGCGTCGAGCCGGGCGTGTTGATCGGTGACCTGCAGCGCGCGTGCGCACCGTTCGGACTGTTCTTCGCGCCTGATCCGACGAGCGAGGAAGAGAGCACGGTGGGCGGCGCGATCGCGTGCAACGCATCCGGGCCGCGCACCCTGCGCTACGGCGCTACACGGTCGCACGTGCGCGCGCTCACGGCGGTGCTCGCCGATGGATCGCGCTTCACCGCACGGCGCTCCGCCGTCGAGAAGAACACCGTCGGCTACCAGATGGCGCACGACCCGGTGGACTGGTTCGTGGGCTCGGAAGGCACGCTCGGCGTCGTTGTCGAGGCGGAGCTCGCCCTGCTGCCCTCGCCGCCGCGCGTGCTGGGGTTGGGCGTGCCGTTCCCCGACGAGCACAGCGCGCTCGCGTTCATCGTCGCCGCGCGCGAAACACCGGCTGTAGCGCCGCGCTGCCTCGAGTACTTCGACCGCGAGTCCTTCGCGATCGCGCGCGCCGCGATGGACGACGCGCACTGGGCGCCCTCGGCGGGAGCCATGGTCTACACGGAGGACGCGGGCGAAGACGAGCCGCCGCTCGACGACTGGCTCGCGCTCGCGGAACAGCTCGGCGCCAGTGCCGGCGACGTGCGCGCCTTCGACGGCGAGCAGGCGCTGCGCGAGGCGCGCCGTCTGCGTCACGCCTTGCCGACCGCCATGCACGAGCGCACCGCGCCATATCTCCCGCTCGGCGGGCGACGAATGAGCACCGACTGGGCGGTGCCGTACCGCCTTGCCGCCGCCGCGCTCGACCAGGCACGCCGGGTCAACGACGCGCACCAGCTGGAGCCGGTCGTGTACGGCCACGTCGGCAACGGCCACCCGCACCAGAACTTCATTGCGAAGAACCCCGATGAAGTGCGGCGCATCGAGGGCGCGATCGCCGAGACGCTGCGCGACATCATCGCGATGGGCGGCACCGTCGCCGCCGAGCACGGCATCGGCAAGATCAAGAGCAAGTGGCTCGGCCTGCAGGTCGGTCCGCAGCAGCTCGCGATGATGCGCGCGTTGAAGCGCGAGTTCGATCCCGAGCATCGCCTGGCGCCGGGGAACATCCTGTGAGCATGGTGCGGCCGATGCGCGGAGGTTGTGTCGCATGAAGCGCTATGCATCGGTGATTCTCGACGCCGACAGCACGATCGCGGGCATCGAGGGAATTGACTGGCTCGCGGCGCGCCGCGGGTCCGCGGTGCAGCGCGAGGTCGAGTCGTTCACCACGCGCACGATGGACGGCGACTTCACGCTCGACGAGGTCTATCCGCGCCGGTTGGCGCTCGTCAGGCCCGATGCGGCCGACCTGCGCGCGCTCG
>Ga0334722_10006552_pt1 | contig 11469 bp, 9 predicted proteins | sample C3_bottom_MG_FD_207210 | JGI IMG/M metagenome (GOLD analysis project Ga0334722, IMG submission 207210) | Sediment microbial communities from Yellowstone Lake, YNP, Wyoming, USA - C3_bottom | ecosystem: Environmental > Aquatic > Freshwater > Lake > Sediment | place: USA: Wyoming | collected...
TGAGACTTCTCGTTAAGAATGCAATTGCCGGAGTCGGCATCGGACCGACCAGCAACACATCGACACCCATCGAACAAATCCCGGAGGTCAACGCCGATTCCAACATATAGCCGGAGATGCGGGTGTCCTTGCCGATCACGATCTGATGGCGTCCGGATCGCCGCATAAACAAATGCGCCGCGGCTCGCCCCAGCTGCATCGCTATTTCGCTGGTCATTGGATCGAGGTTGGCGACCCCTCGGACCCCATCGGTACCGAACAATTTACGCATGTTGTACTTTCATAGATACGATCGTCTGTTGACTAATCGCCGCGGTCACCTGAACCACATCCTTCATGGCCTTCACGTCGTGGACCCGAAGAATTCCAGCCCCACGATCCACTGCCATCGCCACCGCCGCCGCCGTACCCCACTGACGTTCCTGAACCGGACGATCCGCGAGCTGCCCAAGGAATGCCTTCTGTGAGACACCGACCAGCAATGGACACTCAAACTGCGCGAAACGGCGCAATTGGGCTAACAGCGTAAGGTTATGTACGAGCAGCTTACCAAATCCGATACCTGGATCAAGAATGATCTGTCTTCGTGCAATGCCATGTGCCATCGCGAAACGGATTCGTTCCCCGAAAAAATCGGAGATCTCGCCGACCACATCGTCGTAGCAGGGGGCCTGCTGCATGGTACGCGGCGTACCGGACATATGCATCAGGACGATTCCGGCTCCCGCTCGGGCGACCACATCGACCATGGCGGAGTCACCTCGTAAAGCCGTGACATCGTTCACGAGCACCGCCCCCGCGTCGAAGGCCGCGCGTGCAACAGCAGCCTTTGAGGTATCGATTGAGATGGGAACGGTGACGGCTTTTGCAACTGCGGTTACAACGGGAATCGCTCGACGACGCTCCTCTGCCTCGTTCACGATATCGGCACCTGGACGCGTCGACTCTGCGCCGACATCCAACAGATCCGCCCCTTCTTCTACTAACCGAACGGCATGGGCCACAGCGGCTTCTGTATCCAAATAGCGGCCACCGTCGAAGAACGAATCCGGCGTCACATTCACGACGCCCATAATTAACGGTCGGTCGGGGAATTCGATCAGCCGATCTTTCGCCTGTCGTGTCAATGTCATCGGCTCAAACATTAAATGGCACTGCCTCCGCTTAACGGGATGCTGATAAAAACTGCCAGTCTGCCTTGTGCATTTGGTCTGTCTGGTCTATCCGGTCTGTTCGGTCTGTCTGGTCTATTCGGTCTGTCTCGTGTGTTTGGTCGAACCAGACAGACCAGATCGACTAGATAGACCAGAGAGACCTGACTTGTCCCAGCCAGCGGCCTATCGTGGCCGTATAGGGTCCACGTCGCAACACCGCACTCGCGAGAAGGACGCCCCTCTCGCCTATCGTCTTTCAGATGTACTGCCCGGGACTCCAATGCCCTGAACTGGCGTCCCGGGATCAGCGATGCAGAATTTAGGCAGGAACCGCTTGGGATGTGGACTGCATGAGAATGTTATCGATATCGGACCCGTCGAGCACTTCTTTCTCCAAAAGTGCTTCCGCCAACCGCTTCAGACTGGCCATGTTTTCCGTGAGCAGGCGCTTTGCCCGCTCATAGTTTTCTGTCACAAGCCGCTTGACTTCCTGATCGATCTCCATGGCTATTGATTCGCTGAAGTCCCGCTGGCTCCCGAGCTCTCGCCCAAGAAAAACCTGCTCGTTTTGTTTGCCGAACGTCAGAGGGCCCATCTTTTCGCTCATGCCCCATTCACAGACCATCTTCCTCGCGAGATCCGTCGCCCGCTCGAGATCGTTCCCCGCTCCGGTCGTCATCTCCTTCAAAACCAGCTCTTCCGCCACACGCCCTCCCATGAGGATGGCAAGCTGGTTGAGCAAGTACACCTTCGAATAGCCGTGCCGGTCATCGACGGGGAGTTGCATCGTCACGCCCAAGGCACGGCCCCGAGGAATAATCGTTACTTTATGCACGGGATCCGTTCCAGGAATCAGCTTGGCAATCAGCGCGTGCCCTGCTTCATGATAGGCCGTCGTCCGTTTCTCCTCGTCGCTCAAGATCAAACTCTTCCGTTCAGCCCCCATCAGCACTTTGTCTTTGGCCATCTCGAAGTCGACGACTTCCACTTCTTTCTTGTTGAGTCTCGCGGCCCAGAGTGCCGCTTCGTTGACCAAGTTCTCCAGGTCGGCCCCTGAAAATCCCGGCGTGCCACGCGCGATTTTTTCCAACTCCACATTCGTTGCGATCGGAACTTTCTTCGTATGCACCTTGAGAATTTCAGTACGGCCACGCAAGTCCGGTCGATTGACCACGACTTGCCGGTCAAAACGCCCTGGTCTGAGCAACGCAGGGTCGAGGACATCCGGCCGGTTGGTCGCTGCGACCAAGATCACGCCTTCTGTCGTATCGAATCCATCCATCTCGACGAGCAATTGATTGAGCGTCTGTTCACGTTCGTCATGTCCTCCGCCCAACCCTGCTCCACGAAGCCGGCCGACGGCATCGATTTCGTCGATAAAGATAATGCAGGGAGCATGTTTTTTGCCCTGCTCGAAGAGATCGCGAACACGGGATGCTCCAACGCCGACAAACATTTCCACGAAGTCCGATCCGCTGATACTGAAAAAGGGCACACTGGCTTCACCGGCAATGGCCTTGGCCAACAGCGTTTTCCCCGTACCGGGAGGACCGACGATCAAGACACCCTTGGGAATGCGGCCACCGAGCTTTTGGAACTTGCGCGGATCTTTAAGAAACTCGATGATCTCGAGCACTTCGTCTTTGGCTTCATCGACACCAGCAACGTCGGAGAACATCACCTTCTTACGCTCCTCCGTCAGCAGACGAGCGCGGCTCTTCCCGAAGGAGAGAGCCTTATTGCCCCCCATCTGCATTTGCCGCATCAAGAAGAACCACAAGCCCAGGAACAGTACAAACGGCCCCCAGGTTACAAGAAACGTAATGTACCAAGGGCTTTCATCCGGTGGCTTCGCCTCAATCTGCACACCCCGATCCCGCAGGACCTGTACCAATTCAGGATATTCCACTGAGTAGGTTCGAATACGGGTCTTGTCTTTCAGGACGGCGCTGATGTGGCTGGCTTTGATGATGACCCGCTCGACCTCTCCCTTGTCGAGTTTGGTCATAAACTCACTAAAAATCACATCTTCTTCAGGCTCATGATGCGGCACGCTGAACAGGTTGAACAGCAAAATCATGAAGAGGCCGACGACGACCCAGAAAAGTATATTCTTTGTCCTGGAATTCATCCGGATCTCCTTGTGGGTGGCACGCTCACACGGCCAGAAAAACCGTGACCGTGGGTGATGTTACCACAGGCGCATTCATACTGACAACCATGTAACCAAAGCCGCCTTACTCTTGATCTCCCTCCATATCCAAGACAGCCAGATAGGGAAGGTTCCGGTACTTCTGCTGGTAATCGAGCCCATACCCGACCACATACTTGTTCGGAATCTTGAACCCCACATAGTCGATGGCAACATTGATGGTCCGACGATCTGGCTTACTCAGCAAGGTGCAGACTTTGATCGACCGGGGCTTCTTTTTCGCTAAGGTCTTGACCAAGTGTTGGGCCGTCAGGCCGGAATTGACGATGTCTTCCACCAGCAAGACGTCTTTACCCTTGATGTCCTCGGTCAGCTCGGTCACCATTGTAACCTTGCCGGATGTTTTTGCCCGAGACCCGTCACTCGTCACCATAAGAAAGTCCACCCGCATGGGAATTCTGATTGCGCGAGCCAAATCGGCATAGAAGGCATAGGCTCCCTTCAACACCCCCACCAAGACGAAATCTTTTCCTGCATAATCGGTCGTGATCTGCTTGCCCAGCTCACGAATCCGGGCACGCATTTCTTCTTGCGTCACGATCGGCCGACCGAAGATCCGTTCCATGCTCCCTTACTCCTTCTCTGACGCCCGGTTACTCACCGAGACAACCAAACAACGTGTCGTCCCACCACGAACGACGAAGCGCTCATCCTGCCGCATTCCCACCACCCAAAGAATTCCCTCTGGCGCCACCAATAATGGAACCTTCCCACGTTCGTACCGACCAACCTTCCTATCGGTAAAGAAGTCTTGTAGTTTCTTGCTCTTCCCCTTCATCCCATGGGGAGAGAAGCGATCGCCGGCTTGCCAAGCCCGAACCAACAAGGGCTCCGAAAACCTGTCAAAATCGAACGATGCTAGTCCTTGAGAAGGAGCCCTGCCCATCTCCGCGGCAGCACGACGAGTCATGAGTTGTACCTGAATTTGCTGATTCGTTCTAGCCCAATAAACCGTTGAAGGCACTGGAAGCGACAGGCCCTCCCGCTTCCCTTGCCCTGAATCAGTCTCATCCCCGTGATCTTTTCCTATAGTTGGGCTAAATCGCACTGAGCCCTGATCCAGAATCACGAGGGCCTGCTTCAAAGACAGCCGGGCCCCGCTCCGTCCCTTGAGGAAGAGATGCCGAACTGACTCCACCACGCGAAGGCTGCTGGCGCGCCTCTCTTCGTCGTAGGTCTGTAGGATTGCCCGAAGGAGGCGCCGCTGAAGGGCCACCGGCAACTCGATGAAGGCCTGGCGATCGACTCGTTGCACGCCTCTGGAATCATGGCTGACAAGTGTGCGCACCAGATCACCCGTCACCCCTTCCAAGAAACGTTCGTCCTCGCGCAATACGTCAGCCTGCCGCTGCAACACACGGACGGCAGCCGGCGCCAACCGTGTGATGACAGGAAGGAGTTCCTTCCTGATCCGATTGCGATGGTAGAGCGGCTTCTCGTTGCTTGAATCACGACGATGGGTCAACCCTTCACGATCCAAGTATGCCACCACCTCCTCGCGGGTGGCTGCGAGAAGAGGACGAATAATCCTGTCTGCACGGGCGTACGGCATTCCTGCCAACCCTGCCATGCCCGCCCCCCGCAACAGCCACATGAGTACCGTTTCTGCCTGGTCATTGGCGGTATGACCCACCGCAATACGGTCAGCCCCTACCTCATGAGCCAATTGCTTCATGAAGTCATAACGGACGGCGCGGGCCGTTGCTTGAAGCGATGAGCGCTGTCGTCGCTTGACCAGCTTGGGTCGATGGATGACAAGGGACAGCTGTCGTTCCTGACAAAAGTTATTGACAAACGCTTCGTCACCGTCGGACTCCGCTCCGCGCAACCCATAGTTACAATGGACCGCCGTCAGCGTGAGCCGCCAGGAGCGGGCTAGGCGATGGAGGAGAGACAACAAGGCAACCGAGTCAGGCCCACCCGACATAGCCACCAATAGGTGCTGACCGGGAACGAACAGCTGTTGCTGACGCACCGTCCGAATAAGATGGGTCAACAGTGCCGGTCGTGCGGCGGCCCTCGATGACGGCCTCATGATCGTCGTCTCAGCGGCCATGGTTACTGAACTCCTTGCGGAATACGCCGCAAGCTGGTACGTGCCTGCTCCACATCACGGGCAATTTGCTTCGACAGCTCATCGGCAGATGCAAAGGTGTGATCGCCGCGTACCCGTGCCACAAACTGCACGGAGATCTCCTGGCCATAGAGATCGCTGGTCTGATCCAAAAGATTGACTTCAATCAGCCGCTCGCCCGCTCCAAAGGTCGGCCTGGTCCCAATGTAGGCGATTGCATCGTAGGTCTGAGTAGCGTGGACAGTCCGTGCGGCATAGACTCCATCGGGCGGCATGACACGATCAGCCGGGACGCGCAGATTGGCCGTAGGCCAGCCCATTGCCTGCCCCTGTTGCATCCCCTGTACCACGGTACCTCGAATTCCATAGATTCTTCCAAGCAGCGTGGCAGCCCGCTCTACATTCCCTGCCTGAATAAGCTGGCGAATCCTGCTTGAACTCACCACGTCCCCCTCAATCATCACGGGAGTCACGGGATGCACGCGGAAGCCATGCTGCCCGCCGAGCCGCACGAGGTCATCGATACGCCCTGCCCGGCCCTTCCCAAACGCAAAATGATTGCCCACGAACAGTTCAGACAGGGTGAGAGAGCGGTGCAGGATGTTTTCGGCAAATTGATCCGGGCTCATCGCCGCAAAGGTGGGGGTAAAGTCCAGGAAGACCACTTCGTCGATCCCCGCGGCCTCGAAGTGCGCAAGCTTTTCCTTCGGACTGGTGAGAAAGCGAAGATCGACGCGGGGCGCGAGGATTTTTACCGGATGCGGCTCGAACGTCAGCACGAGCGCAGTTCCCTGTGCCTTCCGGGCCGTCTCGACCACCGTCTGCAGCAGCGCTCGATGGCCCAGGTGGTGGCCGTCGAAATTACCGATCGTGGCGACCGGATAGGCACGTGGACATTCGTCGGACAGCCCACGCGTTAATTTCAGCATGGTCGTCAGCGGAGGAGCCGCGCTGCGTCTTTGGCAAAGTAGGTCAGAATGAGATCTGCGCCGGCCCGTTTAATCGAAAGCAACGATTCCATCATGGCCCGCGATTCGTCGAGCCAGCCGGCGTTGGCGGCCGCTTTGATCATGCTGTACTCCCCGCTCACTTGATAGGCCGCCACCGGCAACAACACCTGCTCCCTGGCCGCGGCAATGACATCGAGATACGGCAGTGCCGGTTTCACCATGATGATGTCGGCCCCTTCTTCGACATCGAGGGCGATTTCCCGAAGCGCTTCCCGGCGGTTGGCGGGATCCATCTGGTACGACTGCCGGTCGCCGAATTGAGGACTCGAAAACGCCGCATCGCGAAACGGTGCATAAAAGCAGGACGCGAATTTGGCGGCATAGGCCATAATCGGCAGCTCTGGGAAACCCGCCTGATCGAGTTCCGTCCGGATCGCCGCCACCCGCCCATCCATCATATCGGACGGCGCCACCATATCGGCTCCGGCTTGCGCATGGGTCCTGGCCATCGCACGAAGACACTCCAACGTTTCATCGTTAAGAATGCGACCGTCCTTGACGATTCCGCAATGGCCGTGATCGGTGTATTCGTCGATGCAGACGTCGGTCACGATCATCAGCCCAGGGACCTGGTCCTTCACCGCTTTGACGGCCCGCTGCACGATGCCGTTCGGATCGAACCCCGAACTCCCCCGCGCATCTTTCCGGTCGGGAATTCCAAAGAGGATGATGGCGGGAATCTCCAAGGCCGCAATCTCACTGGCCTCTTTCACCAAGAGATCGACCGAGAGCCGGAACTGGCCCGGCATCGAGGTGATCTCCTCCCGCCGGTCTCGGCCCTCGACGACGAACAACGGATAGATCAAGTCGGACGGGGCCAGGCTCGTCTCCCGCACCATGCGACGAAATGCCTCCTGTTGCCGCAGCCGGCGGAGCCGCTGTATTGGGAAGGCCATTGGATCACTTCCTCGGAAGATTCGTCAGAAACACGACAAGGTCGCGCACAGAAATCATGCCGATCAATTTGCCGTCATGAGTCACGCCGAGATGGCGAATATGCGTTTGGGCCATCATATCGTTGGCATCCAACACGGTCTTATTCTCCTCGATCGTCAAGATCGGAGCCGACATAATCTGTTCGGCCGTCGTCTTGTGGGTATCGGCTCCGGCCGCGACCACACGCCGGACCATATCGGTATCCGTGAGGATGCCGATGATCTCCTTTCCGTTCGTCACGAACAGGCTGCCGATGCCACGATCCCGCATGATGCGTGCCGCCGTCTGCGCATCCGTATCCCGCTCAATTGTAATAAACTTCTCCCTTGGAACCATGAACGACTTGACTGGAACCATACGATGCCCTCCCTTGGCTAATTCATTCCATCATCTCTAGCGTCTGCTTCGGTCTATCCACCTGTAGAAACTCCCGCTCGAGCCCCTTCCTTGAAATGCCTCACGATCGCTTCTGCCAGCGCCGGCACTGTATTCTCAGCCGGCATGACCGTGACCGTCAACCCATACTCTTCCGCCGTGCCTGCCGTAATGGGCCCGATGCAGGCAATGACCACCCCGGCGACGAGTGATCTCACTACGTCCCTCCCTCCAAAGAGTTCCACGAAATTGCGGACGGTGGAGGAACTCGTGAATGTCACCGCCGCCACCTGCCCATCGTGAAGCTGTTGCGTCAAGGACGCGACATCCACCGCCGGGGCGATCGTGCGATAGACAGGAATCACATCGACGGTTGCCTCCAACTCACGCAACTGTTCCGGCAAGATTTCGCGGGCGACTTCAGCGCGCGGGATCAATACGCGGCTCCCACGGATTCCCACATGGGCCAATGCGGCAATCACACCCTCTGCCTGAAACTCGGTTGGAACGACATCCGGAGTCAGCCCATAGGTTCCCAGTTCATGCTCAGTTCTTGGTCCGATCGCGCACAGAGAAAGGTTCGCCAACGCGCGTGCATCTTTTCCTGCCGCATGGAGCCGGTCCATGAAGGGCCTCACCCCGTTCACACTCGTAAAAATGAGCCATTGATAGGTGCTGAGACGAGCCACCGCGTCATCGATCGCCTGCCAACTGGCCGGAGGCACAATCTGAATCGTCGGGACTTCAACCGGCTCAGCACCATAGGCTGCCAGGAGCTGGGAAAATTCTCTCGCCTGCTTCTGTGCGCGGGTTAGCACGACCCGTTTCCCAAAGAGTGGCTTGGTTTCAAACCAATTCAGCTGTCCTCGCAATCGCACCACCTCACCCACAACGATTACCGTCGGCGGTTCGAGATGCGCGGCTTCCGCTCTCGCGACAATATCGCCCAATGTCCCTACGATGGTCTGTTGATCAGCTTTGGTCCCCCAACGGATCGCCGCAACCGGCTGGTCGGGCGGCCGTCCCTCCGACAGCAACCGTCTGACGATCGAAGGAAGATTCTTCATGCCCATCATGAACACGAGCGTCCCTGATGTACTGGCCAACTTCGGCCATTCCAACTGAGTTTCCGGCTTGGTGGGATCTTCATGACCGGCCACAAACGTAACCGTGGAAGCCAACGTTCGGTGGGTCACCGGAATGCCCGCATAAGCAGGAACCGCAACCGCCGCCGTCACGCCAGGCACAATTTCGAAGTCGACCCCTGCAGCAGCCACCGCTTCTGCCTCTTCTCCACCACGTCCGAAGACAAATGGATCGCCCCCTTTGAGCCGAACCACCACGTTCCCTTCCTTGGCGCGTTCAATGAGCAGTCGATTGATATCGGCTTGGTCTTGATACTGCCCTCGTCCCCGCCGACCGACATAGACGCGCTGTGCTGCGACCGGAGCATACTGCAGTAAGACAGGATTGGCGAGATAATCGTATAGGACGACATTGGCTGCCTCAAGGCATTCCTTCCCTTTTAGCGTCAAAAGTCCAGGATCGCCCGGTCCCGCTCCGACCAAATAGACCTTCCCCGGTCTTCTCGATTTCGTCATCTGGTCCCGTAGATCGCTTGGAGTATTCTATCGCCGCCGCGCGCGAGCAGTCGTTCCGCGAGTTGAACACCGATCGACTCCGGATCCTCAATGGTTCCTTCAACGCTATCGCGGATGAGATCTTTGCCGTCCACACTGGATACCAATCCTTCCAGTCTCACCCCTGCCCCGACCACTGTCGCATGTGCTGCGATCGGAACCTGACAGCCTCCTTGGAGCCGATGAAGCAACGCACGTTCGGCGAGAACGGCTGTCTGACTTGGCGCATGGTCCAAGCCACTCAACAGTGAACGAATAAAGAGATCGTCTCGCCGGCCCTCGATGCCCAGCGCCCCCTGGCCAATGGCAGGCAAACTAATTTGCGGCGCAAGATACTCCGTAATCTCATGCGCCCAGGCCAATCGCCGGAGCCCGGCTGCCGCAAGCACGATGGCGTCGAACTGTCCCTCCCGTAATTTCTTGAGACGGGTATCCAAGTTCCCGCGCAACATGGCAATCATGATATCAGGCCTGGCATGCAGGAGTTGTGATTGGCGGCGAAGGCTGCTGGTCCCGATCCGGGCGCCAAGAGGAAGGTCCATGAACGACCGCCCATCACGACTAATCAGGGCATCCCGGGGATCCTCGCGTGGCGGCACACAGAGGATGGCCAATCCCTGGGGCAACTCCGTGGGCACATCTTTCATACTATGCACGGCCAGATCGATCTCGCCGCTCAACAGCGCTTCCTCGATCTCCTTCACAAACAGCCCCTTTCCGCCGATTTGGGCCAGCGGAACGTCAAGAATCTTGTCTCCCGACGTTTGGATCCTCCGCAACGTCACCGTCACATGCGGGGCCAGCGCGTGCAACTGTCCCTGCACCCACTCGCTCTGCTGCACCGCCAGCTTACTAGCGCGCGTTCCAAGCACGACGGTCGATCGTTCGTGGCCTGTCTGGTTCATCTGGTTTCTCTGGTCTATCTGGTTTGTCTGGTTGATCTGGTTTGTCTCGTTTATTTGGTTTGTCTTGTTATTTGGTTGGACCAGACTAATCGGATAAACCAGATGAACCAAATCAACCAGATAATCAAAACAAACCAAATAACGGTCTTCTAACGCTCAATGATCCGGCGTCTTCGAACCACTTCGCGGAGTCACCTCTTCAACAGCCCGAATTTCTTCTTGTGACGAATGACCGGTCTCCGAGGCGGATGTCGCGCTCCCATTGACATCGGAGACCGCAGGATCGCCAAGGCTGAAAAACCGTCTCGCCGCCTCGACAAAGGCAGCCCCCTCCGAGGAATTCACCTCAGCCTTGAGCGTCACCATCGTATTGTGAATAAGCTTATTCACAATCGACGACGCCATCGCCTCAATCAATTCACGCTCCGCAGCGGACAGGTTCGCCAATCGACCCAAGGTCTTGTCGAGCTCGGCCCGCTTGATATCATCGATCCTCGCCCGGAGCGCCACGATGGTGGGAGTGACTTCGAGCGACTGGAGCCACTGCCGCACAATCCCGACTTCATCCACCACCATCCGCTCGGCCTTTTCAGCCTCGTTTAGGCGCTCCCCGCGATTCTGTTCAACCCGCGTTTTCAAATCATCGATGTCGAAGAGGAAGGCATTGTCCACATGCCGCACAGCCGGATCGATATTGCGTGGGACCGAGATGTCGATCAAGAACATTGGACGATTCATCCGTTGCTTGACCGAGCGCTGCACATCATCCTCGCTCACGAGATAATGCGCGGCACCGGTCGATACCAAGACGATATCGGCGGACGCCATGTCCTCCCGAAACTCCTCAAAGGCGACCGATGTGCCGCCAAACCGGTTTGCCAATTCCAGCGCATGTTGCGGATTCCTAGTCGTCACCCGCACATGCCGGACACCGTTGGCAATGAAATGTCTCGCCGCCAACTTGGCCATCTCTCCCGCTCCGACCAACAACACCGTTTTCTCGCTTAAGTCCGCGAAGATTTTCTTGGCTAATTCGACAGCGGCATAGCTGACCGACACCGCCATCTCGGCAATTTTCGTTTCCGTCCGCACGCGCTTGGCGACGGAAATCGCTTTCTTCACGACCTTGTTCAGAATGATGCCGGTCGCCTTGTGTGTGAGTG
>Ga0334722_10006553_pt1 | contig 11469 bp, 10 predicted proteins | sample C3_bottom_MG_FD_207210 | JGI IMG/M metagenome (GOLD analysis project Ga0334722, IMG submission 207210) | Sediment microbial communities from Yellowstone Lake, YNP, Wyoming, USA - C3_bottom | ecosystem: Environmental > Aquatic > Freshwater > Lake > Sediment | place: USA: Wyoming | collected...
CGAGGCCACTACCACCCGCGACCTGGAACAGGATGTCGCAGTTCTTGCTGATGTGGTTCAGGCCGACTTCCTTGCCCTTGGCCTGGTCAACGAAGTCGTTGCTGTAGCCGTTCAGGATCGTGGTGGTCGGGCTGATCGTCTTCACCGCGTCCTGGTAGCCGGCGATGTAGCGGTCGACCGGCGGGATCGGGATGCCACCCATCGAGCACACGGTGTTGTGGGTCGCCTTCCCGACCTTGTTCTTCGCCATCGTCGCGGCGATGACGCCGACAAGGTACCCGGCCTCCTGCTCCTTGAAGAACAGGTTCGCGACGTTTGGCAGGTTCTCGGTGTCGCCCTTGGCGTTCGCCGGTGCGCCATCGATGATCGCGAACTTGACGTTCGGGAACTGCTTGGCGACCGTCCAGGTCGCGTTCGTCATCAGGAACCCGACCGCGATGACCAGGTCGTAGCCCTGCTGCGCGAACGTGGTGAGGTTCGGGACGTAGTCCTCCTGTTTCTTGGACTCGATGACCGATGTGGTCACGCCGAGCTGGCTCTGCGCGTCGAGCCGACCCTGGTTCGCGAGAGCGTTGAAGCTCTTGTCGTTCAGGCCGCCGACGTCGGTGACCAGTCCGACCTTGATGCTGGGTCCGCCGACCCCGAGCGCGCCACAGCTCGTGGCAACGAGAACGGTGATGAACGCGAGTGCGAACAAACGCTTCATGTGGTGATCTCGACCTCCCTCGCTGGGCGGGCGGCGGAACTTCGCACCCTCGTGCTGGGCCTCCACCCGCGTCGCGGGCATTCTACGTATCCAGAAAGGATGTTCGCTCGGAGGGCCGCCTAACCGGCGAAGACCCTCCAGAGCACGTATCCCAGGAAGACCACATACAGGCTCCCGCCAAGCATCAGCGAGGAGAGCGGGAGCGCATTCTCACGCGCCCGAAGGCGCAGCTGGATCCAGATGATGGCACCGGCCACGAGGGCGAAGGACGCGGCGATCACGTTGTACGGCCACCCCGGCCGATCGGGGGCGAAGACCCAGGGCGTCAGGAGGACGCCGAGCGTCACCGGGATCGTCGACTGGAAGACCATCGCGCCGGCCACGTTACCCAGCGCGATCACATCCTTGTTGTCCCTCGTCCAGATCAGGCTGTTCGCGGCCTCGGGCAGCTCCGTCGCGAGGGGCGCCAGGATGAGCGCGACGAGCAGCGTGTTGAAGCCCATGGCATGCGAGAAGTCCTCCACGAAATCGGCGAAGAACCGCGCGCCGAGCACGATCGCGCCGAACGCGACGAGCGTCTGCGTGAGGACCAGCCAGAACGGCGGCTTCGTTGGCACCACCGCCGCGCCGAGACGGCGAAGGTAGGTCGCGAACGTCAGCTCCTCGAAGGCCTCGCGCTCCTCCGTCTCCTCCTCGACGTCCTCGGCGCTGCCTCTTGGCGTCCGCAGTACCAGGTAGAGATAGAGGCCGTAGGCCGGCAGGAAGACCCATCCCACGATGCCCTTCAGGAAATGCAGGGGCGGTGGCAGGAGCGCGAGCGCTAGGGCGAGCGTGTACATGACCAGGAAGAAGCTCAGGTCGCGCGTGGCGTGCGCGGCGTCGACATGGAGGGTGGTGCGACCCCGGCGTCCGCGCAGCACGTACGCGGTGACGCCGATGAGGAGCATGACGAGCGTCGCGAGCATGAACGGCGCGCCGAGGATCGCACCGACCCCGATCTCGTCCGAATCCGCGGTGTTGGTGAAGAGGATCGCGATCACCGGGATGAGCGTCTCGGGTGTCGCGGTGCCGAACGCCGCGAGGATGCTCCCCGTTGCGCCCTGGCTCATGTTGAGCTTGATCCCCAGCCACTCGACGCCGTCGGTGAAGACCTCCGCCCCGAAGAGGATGAGGGCGAACGCGGCGACGATGAGGACGACGTCGAGTGGTGTCACGTCGGGAGAGGTTAGCCCGCGGGGGCGGGTGGCCGCACGGACGGGCCGGTCATACGCGCGCGCAGCATGCGGAGCACGGGGAGAAGCAGGATGACGATCGCGAGGACCCACATGATCGTCGCGAGCGGGCTCGAGAAGAAGATGCCGATGCTGCCCTGGCCCGCGATGAGGCTCTTGCGCAGCTCGCGCTCAGTGGAGTCACCGAGCACCAGGGCCACGACGAGCGGCGCGAGCGGGTACTTCATCTTGCGCAACCAGTAGCCGACGAGGCCGAAGATGATCGTGAAGGCCACGTCGAGCATCGAGTTGTTCAGCGAATAGGATCCGATGATCGAGATGGTGATGATGAAGGGAGTGATGATGGCATAAGGGATGCGCATGATCGACGCGAGGAGCGGGACGGCCGCGAGGCAGATGAGGAACGTGAAGAGGTGGCCAAGGTAGATGCTGGCGATGAGCCCCCACACGAAGTCCTGGTGCTGGATGAAGAGGAGCGGCCCGGGCTGCAGGCCCCAGACGAACAGGCCGGCCATGATCACGGCCGACGTCGGCGATCCCGGGACTCCGAGCGTGATCATCGGTACGAGCGACGCGACGCCCGCGGCGTCCGCGGTCGCCTGCGGTCCCATGATCCCGCTGATCTCGCCTTTTCCGAACTCGCTCTTGTCCTTCGCGTATTGGCGCGCGAGGCCATAGCCGAGGAACGACGCCGCCGTGGCCCCGTGTCCGGGGAGGACGCCGAAGAGGAAGCCGATCACTGAATTGGAGACGACGAGCCACAGCCTCTGCCGGAGCGCGCCCAGCGCCTCGAACAGATCCTTGAACCCGAGGCGCGCGCTGATCCGCTCCATGTAGCCGATGCCCTGCTCCTCGGCCGAGGCCAGGATCTCGCCGATGCCGAAGAGGCCGATCGTGACGGGTACGAAGCCGATGCCCGCGAGAAGCTGGATATTGCCGAAGTTCATCCGCTGGCTACCGGTGAGCGTGTCGAAGCCGACGGCCGCGAGGAGCAGGCCGAGCGCGAGCATGGCGATGGCCTTGATCGGCGACTCCGCCCCAAGCCCGACGAGCGTCGTGAACGACAAGACGAAGACGGCGAACAGCTCCGGCGGCCCGAATGAGAGCGCCTTGTCCGCGATCCATTGCGCGAAGAACGTGAACAGCACCGTCGCGATGAAGGCGCCGACGAACGATGACAGGAAGGACGAGGTGAGCGCGAGCCCGGGTTTGCCCTTCCTCTTCGCGAGCGGGAACCCGTCGAAGAGGAGCACGACGGCCCAGGGCTCGCCGGGGATGTTGAACAGGATGGACGTGATGACACCGCCGAAGAGCGCGCCCCAGTAGATGCCGCAGAGCAGGATCACCGCGGTCGTCGAGTTCGCGCCGGCGATGTCCCCCCGCGCCACCACGACGCTGATCGGCAGGAGGATCGCGACGCCGCTGGTGCCGCCGAGGCCAGGGAGTACGCCGATGACCAGACCGAGCGTCACCCCGATGAGGAGGAACGCGATGTTGATCGGCTGGAGCGCCGTCGCGAATCCACCGCCCAGGTTCCCGAGTACGTCAAGCATCTAGAGCGGGAAGCCCATCGTGTAGAAGATGCTCTTCGGCAGGATGAGCCGGAAGGCGACCTCGAAGAGCAGATAGATCGCGAGGGGCGTGAGGGTCGCGGCCGCGAGCACGCCCCACCACCTGTAGCGCCCGAGGTACGCGGCGAAGAAGCCCATATAGACGATCGTGGCGAGGTAGAAACCGAGCCACTTGAACGAGAACGCGTACAGGAACATCGGGATGACGAGCTTGAGCACGCTTGTGACGCTCTCGCGCGTGGCGAAGGCTCCCTCCGCCGGCTGTGGCGTGACCATCGTCCGGTAACCGACGAAGACCGCGGCGACGCCCATGAGCGCGGCGGCCCAGAACGGATACCAGCTGGGGCCAACGTCGCCCGGGGATGTGCCCGGGAGCGTCGTGAAGACGCCGCGGGAGTCGAACATGGCGACGGCGGCGATCAGAACGATCGCCGCCGCCGTTCCCACCTGATAGGGCCTCACGAGGCCGCTATCAGACCCACTTGAACTTCGCCGCGATGCTCTGGTGCAGCTGCTGGTACTGGCTCAGGAACTGACGGAACTCGACGCCCGAACGGAAGTCGGGTGTGAGTGCGTTGTCGTCCATGAACTTCTTCCACTCAGCTGAGTCGTACACCTTCTTGAAGACATCGACCCAAAAGCCCTGCTGCGCCGCCGAGAGGCCGGGGGCCGCGACGATCGCACGCATGATGTAGTAGTCGTCGATCGGGATGCCCTGTGTCTTGCACGTGGCCAGCCCGGTGTAGACGCCGGTCTTCGGGCTGTCCGGCAGGAAGGCGCAGAGCGGGCGCATCTTCTTCGGGGTGGCCTGGTACAGGCCGAGGCCCTCGCTTGGGTTGTTCACGGAGGCGACGACGCCGCCCTGGTGGCCGGCGACCGCCGCTGCGACGGTGCTGCCCGACGTCTGCGGCACGTATGTGAACGCCTTCGTCTTCATCGTGTCCTCGATGCGGCGGAAGAGCGCCTCGTCCTCCTGCTTCGAGCCGGTGCCGGCGACGACGAGCGAATCCTTCTTCGCCGCGTCGATGAAGTCCTGCGCCGTCTTCCATGGGCTGTCGTCGTTGACCCAGAGGAAGAACGGATCGAGAGCGAGGTTGGCGATCGGCGTGAAGTCGGTCGCCGCGTAGGGCAGCTTCTGCGTGATGATCGTGGTGAAGAAGGAGTTGAGGGTGATCATCACGTAGTGCATGTCACCCTTCTTCTCGAAGACATACGTGAACGCGACGGCGCCCGAGCCGCCTTCCTTGTTGACCGGCTGCACGGGTTGCGGTGAGAGCTTGTTCTTCTCGATGACTCCCTGCATGAAGCGCGCGTAGATATCGGAACCGCCACCCGGAGCCGTGCTGATGACGAACTCGACCGGACGGGTGGGCTGCTCGAAGGCGGGCGTCGCCGCCGCCGATGCAGCTGCGGTGCTGGTCGCGGGCGCGGTCGTCGCCGCCGGCGCGGGCGCGCAGGCCACGCCCACGAGAAGACCCGCGCCGAGGATGGCCAGGAATCGCCTGGCACTCGAGTGCAACATGAACGCCACCTCCACGAACGAGTACGTCCCGCGCGCTCGCGGGGGTCAACGCGGTCTGACCAGGGCCGGATGCTAATGGTCTGACCAAGACCCGCAAGGCCTGGGCCATGAGCGAGGTGTCACAATGCGGGAAGAGGGTCGGCACGGGGCGTGCGGTCGGCCGGTCAAAGGGACGCTGAAACGCGGCCCGAAGGAGAACGGCATGGTGCAGGAGCTAGTGCGGCCCAAGCTCGCGAGAGGCGCCGCTCCCGACACGGCGTGGGCGTACCTCGGCGGCAAGTTCGTCCCGATCCGCGAGGCCAAGATCAGCGTGATGACCCATGCCTTCAACTACGGCACGGGCGTCTTCGAGGGGATCCGGGCCTACTGGAACGCGGACGAGCAGCAGCTCTACGGCCTGCACCTCCGTGAGCACTACACGCGGCTCCATCGCTCCTGCCGGATCATGCGACTTACCCTGCCGCACTCCGTCGAGGATCTGGTGGACATCACCATCGAGCTCCTCCGGAGATGCGGGTACCGCGAGGACGCGTACATCCGCCCGGTGGTCTACAAGTCGAGCGAGCTGATCGGCGTCCGCCTCCACAACCTCGAAGACTCCTTCACCGTCTTCTCCGTCCCCTTCGGCAACTACGTCGCGATCGAAGGGGGCATCTCGGCCCAGGTCTCCTCCTGGCGGCGCGTCGACGACAACGCCATCCCCGCCCGCAGCAAGATCACGGGCTCGTACGTGAATGCCGCCCTGGCGAAGACCGAGGCCGAGGAGTCGGGCTTCGACGAGGCGATCGTCCTCACCGACGATGGCCACGTCTCCGAGGGCAGCGCCGCCAACCTGTTCCTGGTTCGCGACGGCACGCTCATCACCTCACCCGCTTCGGACAACATCCTCGAGGGGATCGTCCGCTCGAACGTCATGCGCATCGCGAAGGACGAGAAGATCCCGGTCGAGGTGCGCCGGATCGACCGCACCGAGCTCTACATCGTCGACGAGGCGTTCCTCTGCGGCACCGGCGTCCAGGTCTCGGCGATCACGAGCGTCGACCGGCGGCCCGTCGGGAACGGCGAGGTCGGTCCGATCGCGCGGCGCATCTCTCGGATCTACTTCGACGCCGTGCGCGGCAAGGACCCGAAATACCGCGACTGGCTGACGCCGATCTATCAGGAGCGTTCGCGGGCGTAGCGCGGTCTATCTGGCGGCTGGGGCCGCGGTATCGGTCGTGAAGCCCTTGAAGTCGCTCCCGATCCGAACGACGATGTCCGGACCGCTCGAGCCATCGCCGGCGGTCTCCATCGGGATCCCGCCGAGGGCCAGCCGGAGCTGCTCCGCGGTGTAGCGCTTCGCGGTGTTCCGCATGACGATCGCTGACTTCCCCGTCGCTCCGTTGGACACCCCGGTCACGCCGTAGGCGCGCAGCGCGAGGCGGTCCGCCACGTCCTTCGCGGTGCCGGCCCGCGCCCCGGTGTTCTCGATCTCGACGCGCGCGCTCTCCTGCCGGACCCGCGGGTCATAGAAGAGCTCCGCGGCGAGCTCGCGGATCTTCGCTCTGTCTGGCAGGAGAAAGAACCCGTTGTCGCCGTTGTAGACGAGCTCGCAGTGCGGGTAGTCACCGCCGCAGGGATAGAGCACCTCGCTCCGGATATCGGCCGGGTCGATACCGGTGCCGGTGCGCGCGAGCGGCAGCACGTTCGCCGGGTCGAAGTCCGTCTCGAGCGTCGTGCCCACGTTGTCGACGAGGGTCGGCAGCGCGCGTAGCGCTTCGGCCTGGCCAAGACGCGCCCGCAGCGCGCCGATGACCTCTTGCTGCCGGCGCGCTCGGCTGTAGTCGTTGGTGTCGTGCCGCGAGCGCGCGTACTTGAGCGCGAGGTCGCCATGCATGAGCTGGGGACCGTTGAGGATGTTGACGCGCTCGATGCCGAAGTCGAGCGTCGGGTAGTACTCATCCCGGACCGGGCGCTTCGCGTCGACGATCACGCCGCCGACGCCGTCGACGATCTTGTAGAAGGCCTCGAAGTTCACGAGGGCGTACGCGTGAAGGCGGATCCCGAGAAGGTCGTTGACGATCTTGCGCACGAGATCCGGGCCGCCGAAGGCGTACGCGCCGTTGATCTTGCCCTGGAAGGTGCCCGGCATGTCGATGAGGACGTCGCGTGGGATCGAGAGCATGGCCGCGGTCTTGTTCACCGGATCGAGCGAGAGCACCAGCATGGTGTCGGTGTTCCGCGTCGCGGGGTCGCTGTCGCGGGTGTCGATGCCCATGACGAGCACGTTGAGCCGATCGCTGCCGGTCCACGCGGGCGGCGCCACCTCCGGGCTCACCGTCGTGACGGCCTTGGTGGCGAACGGCGCGAACATCCGCGCCGCGAGATTCGCCCACGGTGCGGACTGCCGGTAGATGGTCCCGTAGCCGGCGATGAGCGCGAGCGTCACGAGCGCCAGCACCGCGTAGTCGAGGGCCACACGACCGCCGAGCCGGCCGGGACGCCCGGCGAACGCATCGCCGACGACGTACAGATGGAACGCGAGCGCGGCGCCGATGCCGACGAGCGTGACGAGCGGTGCGTGCTGGAGGACGAACGCGGTGAGCGGATCGGCGTACGCCACGAAAGCGGCGCCGAGCGTCAGCGTCAGCACCGGGAGGACGAGCATGAGGAGTCCCTTGAGCCAGCGGTCCTTGTAGATCTGACCGAGGCCGGGGAGGAGACCCGAGAGCACGGCGGCGAAGGCCGGCGATCCGAGCTCGGCCCCGAGCGGTCGCGCGGCCGGCTGCCGGGCCGGCAGGCCGCCGCGCGGGAGATTCGACATGAAGCAGTAAGGGTACGAGACTCGGGCGCCAGTGGACCGGACTCCCCATGTGAGCACCGCGACCCTCCGCGGCGCACGCGCGGTGGGCATCGTCTGCGCGGTCCTGTTCTTCGTACCGACCGTGCTGTCATTCGTGTACCCGAGTGCCTTCCTCTACGCGCCGTACCACCGGATCTACGAGCGGATGCTCGGCGCGGTCCTGGCGGCGCTCGCCGTCGCGCTCCTCCTGTCGATGCGTGACCCGGTCCGCAATGCCGGCGTGTACGCGGTGGTGGGTCTTGTGAGTGGCACGCTCGACACGGCGATCATCTACTCGCTCCTCGTCGATGGCGCTGACGTCGCCCACTGGTTCATCCAGGTGCCGCTCCTCGGGGCGTGCGCCGCGATCCTCGTCCTCACGTACACGCGCCTGCGCCGGCCGCATCCGGTGGTCGTGCGCATCGTGGTCGCGGCGGTCGTGCTCCTGCCGGTGCTGCTGTTCGCGCACGATGCCGCGTCGCGCGCGCTGATACACCCCTGACTTCATATCGCGCGAGAGAGTGACGACGTCGCTCACCGCTTATCGTCGTGCCGTGAGCGCCATCGTCTCGGTCCGCGACCTGCGGAAGAAGTACGGCCAGATCGAGGCGGTCGCCGGCATCTCATTCGATGTCGAGCAGGGCGAGGTCTTCGCGCTCCTCGGTCCGAACGGGGCGGGGAAGACGACGACGGTCGAGATCCTCGAGGGTCTCCGCTCCGCGGACAGCGGCTCGGCCACCGTCGCCGGCATCGACGTGACCAAGGACCCCTCCGGCGTGAAGGAGCGCATCGGGGTGCAGCTGCAATCGAGCGCCTTCCCCGAGAACTTCCTGGCGAAGGAGATCGTCGATCTCTTCGCGCTGTTCTACAAGCGCAGGGTCGATGCGATGGCGCTCCTGCGCGCCGTCGGGCTCGAGGACCGGGCCGACCAGAAGTCGGAGAAGCTCTCCGGTGGTCAGCGACAGCGTCTTTCGATCGCCGTCGCGATGGTGAACGAGCCGCAGGTCCTCTTTCTCGACGAGCCGACCACGGGGCTCGACCCCCAAGCCCGGCGCAATCTCTGGGACCTCATCCGCGCCATCCGCAAACGAGGGACGACCGTGCTCCTGACGACGCACTACCTCGATGAGGCCGAAGTGCTCTGCGACCGCGTCGCGATCATGGATGCCGGAAGGATCATCGCGCTCGACTCGCCGCACTCGCTCATCACGCAGCTGCTCGGTCGCGGCTTCTCGAAGCCCGTTCTCCAGCAGCAGGCCAACCTCGAGGACGTCTTCCTCGACCTCACCGGTCATGCCCTGAGGGAGGACTGACGTGGGACAGGTGCTCGGCTACACGCGGATGCTGCTCCGGGCGTACGTGCGCGACTGGACCGCGCTCTTCTTCGGCTTCTTCTTCCCGCTCATCTTCATGGGGCTCTTCGGCATCCTGAATTTCGGGTCGTTCGGTCATGTCGCGGTGGGCATCGTCGACGACGCGAACAACGCGGACAGTCAGGCCTTCCGCGCCTCGCTCGCGAAGATCGAGACGATGCAGCTGTCGAACGGGACGATCGACGCTCAGCTCGAGAGCCTTCAGAAGGGCGACCGCGACATGGTCCTGGTGATCCCCGCGGACTTCAAGATCGCGCCGGCGCGGCCGGGCAGCACCGTCCCGACGCTCACGCTCTACGTGAACCAGGGGAAGGGGGAGCAGGTCGCCGTCGGCTCGGCCATCCTCACGCAGTTCATCGACCAGGCCTCATTCGCCGTCACGCAGACCGCGCCCGTGGTCACGGTGAAACGCGAGGAGGTCGCCGGGCGGAACCTGAAGTACGTGGACTTCCTCACGCCTGGCATCGTCGGGATGACGATCATGCAGCTTGGCGTCGCGAGCGTGATGTTCTCGTTCGTCGTCGACCGGCAGCGCGGCGTGATCCGCCGCATCATGGCGACCCCGCTCTCCCGCCGTAACTACATGGCCGCCCACGTCCTCGAGCGGCTGCTCCTCGCGATCGTGCAGGTGCTCATCCTCCTTGCGGTGGCGGTATTCGCGTTCAAGGTGAGCATCGTCGGGAGCCTCGCCCTCGTGCTCGCGATCGCTGTCCTCGGCAGCGTCCTGTTCCTGTGCCTGGGCTTCGCCGTGACCGGGTTCGTGACGACCGAGAACCAGGCGCCCGCGATCATGCAGCTGGTCACGCTCCCGCAGATGTTCCTCGCGGGGGTCTTCTTCTCACGCGACGCGGTGCCGGCGTTCCTGAAGCCCGTGTCGGATGTCCTCCCGCTCACGTTCCTCAACGACGCCCTGCGTCAGGTCTCCACCGCGGGCGCGGGGATCATGGACATCCGGGGGGACCTGGTCGGCATCGTGGTGTGGAGCGCGATCACCTTCTTCATCGCCTTCCGCTTCTTCAAGCTCGAGACCTAGCGACGCTTCGCGTCAGTCACCGTTCCCGCTCCCCGACGAGAGCCCGGTAAACGACGCGGTGCACGACGGCGCGGAACTTCCCCCAGGCGCGCCAATCGCCGCCGATGTCCTGTGTCCCCGCGGTCCGCAGATCATCCAGGAAGTCCGCGATCCGCGGGAGATCGCTGACCGTGACCTCGCGCCAGTCCTCGATCTGCTCGCTCGTGTCGATGGCGCCGAGCGTCCCGCCGATCTCGTCGAGCAGGAACGCGAACGTGTGGAAGAGCGGCACATCGCCCGGTGTGTCGGCGCCGTGGTAGGCGATCTGGGCGAGGAAGCGACGCACCTCGGTGGCAAGGCCGGTCTCCTCGCCCGTCTCACGGAGAAGGGCATCGAGGACCGGCTCGCCGCGATGGATCCCACCGGTGGGCAGCCGGTAGGCGCCCCGCGGATAGAACGTCTTGATCGACAGGAGCACGTTGCCGCTCGGGCGCCGCACGACCATGCAGGCCTCGCCGTAGCGGTCGGGCTTGCGGATCGGGTCGTCGAAGTAGTCCGGGATCGGCGTATCGATCACCAACGGCCGGCCGAAGCGCTGCGCGAGTGCGTCGAGCTCGCGGCGCGTCTCGGGTAGGAGCTCCACGCGGTGAGGGTAGGGCGGCCGTAGACTGCTCGGAACAGCGCTGAAGGGGCCATCGACCCCGAGCCGCCGGAAGAACGCCGCGAGGCAACTAGAACCGGCCGGAGGAAGCCACTCCGTTACTAAGAGGCGGACGTCGGATGACGTCGGCGTATGAGTGCGCGTTTCGCGACAGCGATGGACGACGAGGCGCGAACTCGGGTGGTACCACGGCTCGCGCCGTCCCGAGAGCGGGACGGCTTTTTTTGTTGCCTGGACGGAGGAGTGATGACGACGGACGAGAGAGCGCGATTCGCGCCGGTGGGCTCGGGCTTCGACCTGCCCGAGCTGGAGCACGGCGTCCTCGATCTGTGGGAGCGCGAAAAGGCGTTCGACGCGCTCCGGCGGAAGAACGCCGGAGGACCGCGCTATTCGTTCATCGACGGACCCATCACCGCGAACATCGAGGCGATTGGCGTCCACCACGCCTGGGGACGCACATATAAGGACCTGTACCAGCGCTACAAGGCGATGCAGGGCTTCGATCAGCGGTACCAGAACGGCTTCGACTGCCAGGGGCGCTGGGTCGAGGTGCAGGGGGAGCGCGAGCGGA
>Ga0334722_10006554_pt1 | contig 11469 bp, 6 predicted proteins | sample C3_bottom_MG_FD_207210 | JGI IMG/M metagenome (GOLD analysis project Ga0334722, IMG submission 207210) | Sediment microbial communities from Yellowstone Lake, YNP, Wyoming, USA - C3_bottom | ecosystem: Environmental > Aquatic > Freshwater > Lake > Sediment | place: USA: Wyoming | collected...
TCCGGGAATTCGTTCCGCCCTCGAATGGCGAACAGAACGATTGGGTGCTGGTGGTGGAGGACTCGACGAAGAACTACCCGATGGAATTGCCCCGGTAGTGAGCTCAGAGTTCTCCTCTCGATGGAGGGGGGAAATGGACCGGCGAGGATTCCTGGCCCTGGCGACGGCCGGAGTGGCGGCGCTCTCGGCCTCGGGGAGAGCGTCGGGATCGAATGCCCGACCGATTTCTCCGCCGCAGATTCCCGGGAGGGGTTTCGCGCCCACTCCAGCCCGAGGGCCGCTCAAGGTTCACCCCGCGAACCCACGGTATTTTACCGATGGCAGCGGGCAGCCCGTCTTCCTGACTGGCTCGCACACTTGGGCGGGACTTCAGGACATGGGAATTCCTCCCCTGCGGCCCTTTGCATGGCATGAGTTTTTGGATATGCTCCACGATCATAATCACAACTGTACAAAGTTATGGATCTGGGTACAGGCCGAAGGAGGCCCCTGGACCGATGACAAAATTCAGTTTGCTCCGCTTCCCTATTTGCGCACCGGCCCCGGGGTCGCCTTGGATGGAAAGCCGAAGTTTGATTTGACCAAATTCAATGAGGTGTTTTTTGAGCGCCTCCGCGCGCGAACCCTCGAGGCTGGCGAGCGGGGGATCTACGTTTGCATTCAGCTCTTCCTCCCCGGCGCGAGCGAAAAGCGCGGCGGGCCCTGCGACCCCTGGCCCGGTCATCCCTACAACGCGGGGAACAACATCAACGGTTTCGACGGGGAAAAGCCGGGGACCTCCACGGTGGACCTCGACCGCGCTGAGGTCCGCGCCCTGCAAGCGGCCTATTTGCGCAAGGTCGTCGATACGGTCAGCGATCTCGATAACGTGCTCTTCGAGGCGGTGGGCGAAGGCGGTCGCCGGGATTGGGATTGGTGGGTCGTTAACTACGTGCATGATTACGAGAAAAGTAAAGGCAAACAACATCCGGTCGGCCTGACGGGCGGGGGCGCTGAAAGCCTGGCGGAGATGCTCGCGAGCCCCGCCGATTGGGTGGGCGCGGGCTGGAACGACGGGCAATTCAAAACTGATCCGCCCGCCTGGGACGGAAAGAAAGTGAGCATCCTCGATACCGACCACATTTGGGGTCACGGCGGGACCGCTTCGTGGGCGTGGAAGTGCTTTGTGCGCGGGCACAATACCTGGCTGATGGACCCGTGGTCGCCGCTGCCGGGCCGGCCGTGCGGAGAAGTGAATTGGCTGGCACGGCCCGGCGCCCCGGAACGCGACGTGAACCGCCGCAAGCATTGGACGTGGGAGCCGGTTCGCATGGCGATGGGGAACACACGCGCTTACGCTCTGCGCGTCAACCTAACGTCCATGACGCCCCGTAGCGACCTGGCATCCTCCGAATATTGTCTGGCCAATCCGCCGTGGGAATATCTGGCGTATTTGCCGGAAGGTGACGAGGTGACGCTTGACCTGTCATCGTCCGGCGGCCCGCTGGCGGTGGAATGGATGCGTCCGATCGAGGGCGACATCATCAAAGGCGGCACGGTCAATGGAGGCACCAAACTCGACTTTGCCGCGCCCTTCAACGGCGCCGCCGTCCTCTACGTCAAGAAGGGATGACATCATCGCCGGAAAGGGATCCGTTAGGAGGGAGGGAATCATGAATCGCCGCAGATTCTTGAGCCACGCCATGGCGAACGGGGCGGGGCTGATGGTTTTCGCCTCGCGGGCGCGAGCCGGGAAGAAAGCGGCCATGTCGCAGTCGGTTCCCGGCTACGATCCCAAGCCTGCGCCAGCCACGGGCCCGCTGCGAGTCCATCCCACGAATCCCCGTTATTTCACCGACGCGAGCGGCAAGGCGATCTTCCTGACCGGCGCGCACACTTGGGCGAATTTTCAGGATATCGGCGTGGCGCCTCTCCAGCGCTTCGACTGGCCCGCTTACATTGACATGATGGTGAAGCACAACCACAACTTCATGCGCTTCTGGCACTGGATGCAGGCGGCTTACGCGCCCTGGACTGACGAGAAGATGCTGGTGGACCCGCTACCCTACCTGCGCACGGGGCCGGGCACGGCGAAAGACGGCCTGCCCAAGTTCGACCTCACGAAGTTCAATCCCGTGTACTTTGAGCGCATGCACACACGCATCGCCTACGCGCGCGATCGCGGCATCTACGCCGCCGTCCAACTGTTCCAGAGCTTCAGCGAGAGGAAGGATGGAGGTCCGTGCGATCCCTGGGTGGCGCATCCCTATAACGGCGCCAACAATATCAACGGATTTGATGCGGAGAAGCCCGGGACCGGCATGGTGGACATGGACCGCTCCGATGTCCGCGAAGTGCAGGCCAAATACATGCAGAAAATCATTGATACGGTGCAGGACCTCGACAGCGTTCTCTATGAGGTCATCAACGAGGGGGGGAACAAGGACTGGGACTGGTGGGTGGTGAATTTCATGCACGAACAGGAAGCGAAGAAAGGGAAAGTGCATCCGGTCGGGCTGACGGGTTGGAACGCCGAGACCGTCGAGCAGATGCGCAACAGTCCCGCCGAGTGGATTTCCATCGGGTCCGACGCCGGGGCGTTCTGGAAGACCGACCCGCCTGCGTGGGACGGCAAGAAGGTGAGCGTCTGCGACACGGACCACTTGTGGGGACACGGCGGAACGCCGTCGTGGGCCTGGAAGTGCTTTGTCCGGGGCCACAACACGCTGCTGATGGATTCTTGGGATGCGATTCCCGGCCGGCCTTGCGGTCAAGTGAACTGGGCCGCACGGCCGGGATATCCGACGCGGGATCTGAATCGCCGCGATGATTGGACCTGGGAACCCGTGCGCAAAGCCATTGGCAACACCCGGACGCTCGCCCAGCGCGTCGACTTGGCGGCCATGGTCCCGCACGATGAGCTCGCGTCGACAAGGTATTGCTTGGCGAATCCGGGCGTCGAGTACGTCGTCTATCTTCCGGAGGGAGACGAAGTCACGGTGGACCTGACGCGGGCATCGGGCGAATTCTCCGTGGAATGGATGCAACCGGTGGATGGCACGATCACTCCGGGCGGCACGGTGCCGGGAGGAGGCAAGCCCAATTTCGCTGTTCCGTTTCCGGGCGCCGCGGCGCTCTATTTGCACAAGAGTTAGGGTGTGAGTTTGGCGCCCCAAAATCCCGATAGAAGCAGAAATCATATTGCCAAAGGAGTCGATTTATGTCTCTAAGAATTGGATTGGTGAAAATGAGTCTCTGCGGTTTGGCGGTCGCAGCGCTTTTGATGGCGGCGGGATCAGCGCGGACGGTCCTGGCGGCCCCAGCGAGTGTGAGCTTCTCGCAATCGAGCGCGAGCGTTGAGGCCTACGATTTCGTGGAAGTGACGATCAGCGTGGCCTCGCCGGACGCGAAGAACCCGTTTACCGATGCCGCGGTCGAAGCGCAATTCGGCAAGACGGGCGAAAGCAAGCGACTCTCCGTGGAAGGCTTCTGTGATTCCGCTGATGGCAGCGTCTTCCGCGCGCGGTTCATGCCCTGGGGGCCGGGCGAGTACACTTATTCGATCACCTACCGGCAGGGCGCCTTCACGAAAAGCCACTCAGGCAATTTCCGGGCTACGGAAGGTCACCGGCGCGGTCCCATCCGAGTGGATGCCAAGTACCCGTGGCATTTCATCTGGGAGGGAACGGGCGAGCATTATTTCTTCAACGGCACCACGGCATTCTGGCTGATGGGCTGGCGCGAGGATCGAATCATCAACGGCATCATTGACCGGTTGCGTGGGATGAAGATCAACCGCATCCGCGCGCTGATTGCCGGGGCCACCGACATCCTCTGGGGCGAGCCGGTGATGCCGGGCGGAAGTTTCACGACCTTCCTGCGACCCTGGGTCGCGGAGAAACCTGAGAGTCTCGACAATCCGGAAATCGACTTCACCCGTTTCAACATTCCCTACTGGCAGAAGTGGGACCGGATCATGCGCTATGCGCGTGAGCGCGATGTAATTATCTCCGCTATCCTCGATATCTCCACGCATCACGCCCAGCCGGCAGCGGGCAGCGAGGACGAGCGGCGCTACATCCGCTATGCGGTCGCGCGGCTGAGCGCGTTCTCCAACCTCACCTACGACTTGGGCGACGACCTTGACAGCTACCGCGACGAGAAGTGGGCGCACGAGACGGGCACGCTCATCATGGGCTGGGATCCTTACAAGCACCTGGCCTCCAGCCACCCCGTGTATCGCCAGCATCAGGATCGTGCCTCCGAGTGGTTCGGATTCACCTCCATCCAGAACTGGACGCGCAAGCAGCACGCCCTGATGCTGGAGGAACGCGAGATCCAGAAGAAGACGGGCCGCATCATCCCGCAGACGAACGAAGAGTATGGATACGAAGATCACTATCCGCACTGGGCCCCTGCGCCGCCGCTGGGATCCGCGGAAACCTTGCGCCAGATGGCGTGGGAGATTGCCATGGCCGGCGCCTACGGCACCGCCGGTGAGAGTTGCCGCCGTGGTACGAACATCTGGCCGGATACGGGCGGAGGTTGGATCAACGGGCGCGGCGACGACACGATGGTTATGCTGAAGGGGTACGAGCGCATGGTGGATTTCTTCACCAGCTTCGAGTGGTGGAAGACCGAACCGCACGACGAGCTGGTCAGCAAGCCCGCCTATTGCCTGGCCAAGCCCGGCGAGATTTACGCCGTGTACATTCCCCTCCGACCGAACTGCGTTAATGTTGAACACTTCGGGTTCGAGGACGAATGCGGCGACATTACGATCAAGCTCGAGCCGGGGACCTACAACGCAAAGTGGTATGGCGCCACGACGGGTGAAATCGTCCCGCTGCCTCCTGTGCAAGGGCCGTCGTGGAAAATCCCCACGCCGCCCGGCTGGCTGGATTGGGCGCTGCTCCTCGAGAAGGCCACGAAATAAGCGGGTGCGACGGTTACACGACACCCGGGAATCACAGGGGGAAAATCCGACCTGACGGAAGGCGTTTACGATCCCTCAGGGAGAGGAACTCGCAGGCTTTGCGGAAGGAGTGTCATGGCATGTCGAAACGTATCGGTTTTCTTCTGGGTCTCATGCTTCTGGTTCGTCTCGGGTCCGCAGAGGCCGAGGCGATTAAGTTGCACCCCTCGAATCCCCACTATTATCTATTCAACGGCCAGCCCACGATCTTGATTACCTCGGCGGAGCACTACGGCGGAGTCATCAACAAGGATTTTGACTATGTCACCTACTTCGACGCGCTGAAGTCCTACGGCCTGAATTACACGCGCATTTACGCGGGCGCGATGTTCGAGCCCATTGGGAAATTCGCCGACGGCAATCCGCTGGGTCCCAAACCGCACGCCCTGATAGTTCCCTGGGCGCAAACCGCCGTGCCGGGTTACTTGCACGGGGGCAACAAGTTCGACCTCGACAAATGGAATCCGGCGTATTTTGAGCGTCTGAAAGACTTCATCGTCAAGGCGGGCGAGCGCGGGATTGTGGTGGAAATCTGCTTCTTCAACGCGCAATATTCCGACACTTGGCCTATCTCGCCTTTGTATTACGAAAACAATATACAAGGAGAAGGGAAGTGCCCTTACCAGGATGCCCAGACGTTGAAGCACGCCGACGTCGTGCGCCGGGAAAGCGACTACGTGCGCAAGATCACGCAGGAGGTCAACCCCTACGACAACGTTATCCTGGAGATTTGCGACGAGGCTCCGGATATTGGTCAGCCGTCCACGCCCCTTGACGAAGCGGGCGCCTGGGTCAGCCACCTGGCCGACGTGGTGGTTGAAGCCGAGAGGGCCCTGCCCAAAAAACATCTGCTCGCCGTGCAGGTGGAAGGCCCCGTGGGCGGGCCGCTAGATTTATCCGCAAACTCCAAGGTCACGGTGATCGTTACCCAGTACGTCTGGCAGGCAGGATTTCAAATGGGAGGGATGAGGGGTCTGGAACTGGAATACGGGCACAACAAACCCATCGAGTTTAACGAAACGGACTGGTACCCGATCTGGTATCGGGGCGATGCGGTTGCCGACTCCCGCGTGGAGGCTTGGGAATTCATCGTGGGCGGGGGAGGAAGTTTCAACCACCTGAACGGGCGCTACACGGCGGACGACCCGGCGGGCAAGACTCCGGACAATGGGCAAATCCTTACCGCGCTGAAGAGCCTGAGAGAGTTTATGACCGGCTTCGACTTTCTCAAAATGAGCCCGGACAAGACCTTCGTCCTGGGCGGCATCCCTGCGGGCGCATATTGCCGGGGGATCAGTGAAACAGGAAAGCAGTACGCCCTGTACCACCATCACAGCAAATACAAAGAGGATGGCACAAGCTCCTATGAGGTCGTTCCTGGCGATTACAAGGAGAACTTGGAACTTATCCTGCCCGGCGGCACATACAAGGCGGACTGGGTCGATCCGGCGAGGGGTGCCGTGCTGGGAAGCGAAACCTTTATCCACCACGGCGGCAACCGGGTCTTTGCCACACCCAAACACGCCGTGGACATTGCGCTGCGGATCAAGCACCCGTGAATTCTTGTTAGAATGGAAGGGTGAGACTTGCCTTGAGAAGTGGTGTGGTGCTGAAGTCCCTCGCCCTTGCAGTGATGGCCTTCAGTATTTCGGCTGCTGCCCAGACGGCGACCAATCCGGCGCAACAGGCTTTTGCCCGCGGTGTGCAATTGCAGCAGAAGGGTGACCTGGAAGGGGCGCGCCAGGCCTACGAGGCAGCTCTCAAGCTTGGCCCCAAACGTGTGGACGTCCTTTCGAATCTGGGGCTGGTGTATTCCCAACTGGGTCAGCCGGAGCTCGCGGTGAAGTGTTTCCGCGACGCGCTTACAATCGAGCCCCGGCAGTATGCTGTCCGGCTCAATCTTGCCGTTGCCTATATGCGGGGCGGTGAGTATGCGCCGGCACAACAGGAGCTCGACGCGATCGTTAACGCCCAGCCTTCGAACCTTGTAGCCCGGAATCTGCTCGGCCTCTGTCTGCTCAAACTGGGCCGGCTTCCGGAGGGTATTGCCCAACTGGCAACGGTGCGGCAGGCGAATCCCGGCGACCTCGATCTGAATTGTACTCTGGCTTCCGCCTACATCAAGACCAACCAACTGGAAAATGCCGAGCCCCTGGTCGCCGAACTGGAGAAGAACGATTCAGCCGAGGCGCATTTCACGGTCGGATCCTTTTATCTGGCGAAGCTCGATCATCGCCGGGCGATCCAGGAGTTCACGGCGGCGCTTGAACGGAACCCCAAGCTTCCGGGGGCCCACGCCCAGCTTGGCTATGCTTACTTCTTCGACTTCAAGTGGGACCTCTCCATCAAGATGTGCGAGGAGGAATTGGCGCTCTATCCTGATGACGCTAACGCCGTCAGCCTGCTCGGCTCGCTTTACCGGCAGCGGGGGAAGCTCGACGAAGCGGCGGCCCTGCTGGAGAAGGCGATCCGCTTGCGACCCGATGACTACGAAATCCTATATCAAATCGGACTCCTCGCCCAGGCCCGGAACGAATACGCGGAGGCGGCCACGATCCTGGAGAAAGTCACGCGGATGAAGCCGGAGTTTCCTCCCGCGCATATCACGCTGGTGCGCGTTTACGGCAGGCTCAAGCGCCGCGAGGATGCCCAGCGCGAGCAGGCCGTTGTCGACCGTTTGAATGCGGAGAGGAAGAACCTCCCCACGGTTCGCGACAAAGCCCTTTACGACGCCTTCAAGACGCCAGAATAAGAATCTCCTCTACCGAGTCGCCTGAATCGCACAGGGCAGGGGAGAAGCTACTCCGGCGGGCCCGGGGTGAGAACTCCCCGGCCAAGAGGCTGGGCGACGTATTGATTCAGGAGGCGCGCCCTGGCGAGCTCTTCCTCAGCGGAGGGATCGCCAAGGGTCTTCAGAAGGACGCCGAGAGCGAAGTGACCCATCACGAAATCCGGGCGCAAACGGATCGCCGTCCGGAACGCTGCAATTGCCTCCGGCGTTCTTCCCAGGCGGCCAAGGACGATTCCCTGGTTATACGCTGCCATGAAGAACGATGGGTCCGCCGCCAGCGCTTTCTGAAAAGCCGCCAGCGCTTCGGCCAACCGGCCTTCGTTCGTGAGTTTAATTCCGTCGGCGTTCAGCGCATTGGCTTTGCCCGTTGCGGCACGGGACTGCTGAAGGGCCTCGATCTTTGCAAAATATCCTGTTGATTCTTCCTTCCTCCCGCTGGATCTCAGAAGCAGCCCGAGGTTGTAGAGCGCATCGGTAAAGTCTGGCCGCAATCGCAGCGCCTCGCGGAAGGCGGCTTCGGCTTTATCTGAGGCATTCTGCCGTCGGTAAAGCTTTCCGAGCTCGAGCTGCGCCTCGGCCAGTCCCGGGCGCAGGCGGACGGCTTCGTTCAAGTGCTCAGCAGCCTCGGCTAGTCCTCCCGCTTCCAGGGCGATCTTCCCGAGCTCGAGATGAGAGAAGGCATCGTTGGGATTCAGTTCCAGGGCGGCGCGGAATTCCTGAGCAGCGCGAGTATTGTCGTGCTGCCTGGCCAGAACCAAACCGATGCCGTAGTGCGCCGCGCCCAGTGCCGGCTCTAACGCCAAAGCCTTCTGAAAGGATTCGATGGCCTTGGGAAAATCGTTGGAGTCGTAGCGGGACTTCCCGAGGAGGATGTAGAGATCAGAGTTTTTCGGGGCGAATCGAATGGCCTGCTCCAACTGCGCACCTGCCGCGGCGCTGTCGCCTTCCTGGGCGAGGATGGAACTGAGGTCCACACGCGCATCAACGTGGTCTGGTTTCAGGCGCAAAACCTCCACGAGCTGGTCCACGGCGGCGGGGAATTGGGTCTTGCCCATTCGGCTCAGGGCGACTCCTAGGGCGTAGTGCGCGTCGACAAAGCCGGATCGGGAACGAATGGCCGCTCTGAATGCCTCAGCAGCTTCGCTCATCTTCCCTTGCCGGAGCAGGCTCAACCCCGACTGATATTGATTTTCCGCGTCGGTGTTTTCCGCAAGCTGCACGCGCCGGTAACGGGAGGGCAACGACGCGGTTCTTCTTTTGTCGCTGGGGGTAGAACTGACGGCTGGTGAAGTCTCGCGCGCTTCGGGCGGCGAGGCGGGGAGCGGTTCAACGACATGCAGGATCTGGCCCGGCCGGGGATTCTCAAGGCGCTGATTTACCCCGCTGGGCCAGCGGATGGCGATCTCGCGAATGCAGTTTTCCTCTCCAATCCCGAACGCCACGCGGCGGTCGTTCGAGGAGGCGTAGCTTCCGGCCGTGCTGACGGTGCGGTATTGGACCTTGCCATTCCCGTCGGTGAGCTTCACGCGGGCGCCGATGCCGTCGCGATTGCTTTTCGTCCCCTGCAGGTCGAGTTCAATCCAGTGGCGTTGATTCCCGCCCTCATTTCGCAGCAGGTGGGCAGGGCCTTCGTAGTCAGAAACCACGATGTCGATGTCCCCGTCGTTGTCCAGGTCGCCGAAGGCAGCTCCTCTTGCCGCCCAGGTTTGTCGGAATACCTCTCCGGCCTCGGTGGAAATATCGACGAATCTCGACTTGGTATATTTCAACAACAACGGCTGCTGGAGGTATTGCAGATGGGGTTGGGTGACCCGGATATTGTCCATCACATGGCTGGTGGCGATGAAGACGTCGTTCTCCCCGTCGTTGTCAAAGTCATAGACATGAATGCCCCAGCCCCCGTAGGAGCGCGAAATCTCCGCCAGGTTGGAGGTCACGCTGGCATACTCGAAAGTGCCGTTGCCAAGATTGCGAAACAGGGCAAAATATTCGTAGGGGAGCGCGGTGGTCAGGATGTCGGGTAAGCCGTCATTGTCCAAGTCCGCGAAATCCGTTCCCATCCCTGAGAAGGTATTCCCATCTTCTGTATAGCCCACTCCGGCAATCGCGGCCTCCTCGGCGAACGTGCCGTCGCCGTTGTTTTTGAAGAGGTATTGTGGAAAAGCGTCGTTGGCGACGTAGATGTCAGGCCAGCCGTCGTTGTTGAAGTCCGCGAAGGATACCCCCAGGGCGTAACCGGCGTGAGCCTGGATTCCGCTGGGCCCGCTGACGTCCGTAAAGGTCCCGTTGTGGTTGTTGCGGAAGAGATAATTGGAGACGGCTTTGAACTCGTTGGGATGGCAGTAGGCGCGCCCGCCGGGGATATTGGGGCCGCAGACCAGGGCGCCAATGGCGAAGTTCCACTGCAAGTAGCGGGTGACGAATAGGTCGAGGTAGCCGTCATTGTCGTAATCCAGGAATCCGGCGCTCATGTTCCAGCCCTCGGTCTGGATTCCGGACTGCGCGGTCACATCGGTGAACGTCCCGTCGCCGTTATTGTGGTAGAGAATGCAGGCGCCGTAGTTGGTGACGAAGAGGTCGGGAAAACCGTCGTTGTCATAATCCCCGGCCGCGGCCCCCATGCCATATCCCCGGCCTTTTACCCCGGCCTGCTCGGTCACGTCGGTGAAGGTTTCGTCGCGGTTATTCCTGAAGAGGCGATTCCAGTATTCGGGCCTGGATTTGTCCGGCGGCGGATCTTCCCGCTGGGGGTTTGCCAGAGCCGCGCCATTGGCAAAGAAGATATCCAGCCAGCCGTCCCCGTCATAGTCAAAGAGTGCAACGCCACCGCCCATGGTCTCGATCAAATACTTGTTGGGAGTCGGCGAATTGAGGAATTGAAATTGCACCTTAGCGGCCTCGCGCGCCTCGACGTATTGAGCCGTGGTCTTGGCCGCAGGCGGGGGGGGGCCGAGAGTGGCCGAGGCCAACGCTAGCCCGGAGAGCGCCACACAAATCGAACTGGCCCAACGCCTTTTCATTCCAGGGAAGGTGTTCGCGTTGACCTCAGCGTTTTAATGTAACATAGGGAAAAGCTATGACAAACGCCCACCGGACAGCATTACGGAGTTGGGAACGAGGGGCTGAAGTCGCCCGGTCATCGCCTCGCCAACGCCCCCCCTCCCGGCCTCCCGGCTGTTCGGTCGGGCCTTTCATCGCCAATGCCATGCGGTCAGGGCTGATAGCCGGCATCCTCTCCGCGTGGGTGCTTTTCGGGCAGCCCTCCAATGCCCGTGGCCTCGAAGCGGTCGTTCTCAACCAGCAGGAGAGGATTTCTCCCCTGGCGAGCGACAACCGGCGGCTGAGTGCCATCGGCAAGCTGGTCGACGCCGGAGACCTTGCTACCGCCCGGCAGATGCTGGCCGAAGAGGTCGCGTCGCGAGGCGAAAGCTACGAAACACTCTTCCTCGAGGCCCGGATCCTTTTTCGCGAGCAGAAATATCGTGAATCGCTGAAGGTCCTCGAAGGCGTTTTGGCGTTGAATCAGCGCGACGCCGAAGTGTATAAACTCGTTGCCTCGAATGCCATCCTTCTGAACCGAATGGACATCGCTGAACAGGCTTTGACGAGCGCAGCACAGTTGGCTCCCCATGACTATATGGTATTCTTCAACCTGGGCGCCCTCTATTACACCGACAGCCGATTCCCGCCCGCCCAGCCGGTTCTTGAAAAGTCGGTGAGCCTC
>Ga0334722_10006555_pt1 | contig 11468 bp, 7 predicted proteins | sample C3_bottom_MG_FD_207210 | JGI IMG/M metagenome (GOLD analysis project Ga0334722, IMG submission 207210) | Sediment microbial communities from Yellowstone Lake, YNP, Wyoming, USA - C3_bottom | ecosystem: Environmental > Aquatic > Freshwater > Lake > Sediment | place: USA: Wyoming | collected...
AAAATACTCCGGTGAGCATCTATATGATCAACTCCGTTCTGGGCATCATCCTCAGTAATGATAATGGCCATATTCTTCCAGTATTCAGTGTGTGAGAGGAATTCCACTATCCTCCCAACTGCAAGGTCATTATCAGCCATATAGCTTTCCCTGAACGGATAGCCTTTTGCCGGACGTTCATCTGCTCCATGATCATTCGGGATGATTACGGTAAGAACCTGTGGCATGGTCTTCCCTTCACCTACCCATTTCTCATTAAACTCCCTGGTGAACTGGCTTACCCTGAACTGGTCGGGAATTGACATATTGAAAGTGGCATATTGCCTGGACGTCCGGCTGAAAATCGGCGAGGGTACCGGGAAATTGGCAAACTGCCTGATGCCAGTGTATTTATATGAATCATCATAGAAGGCCGGCTCAAACATCACACTGAAACCAAAGTTGAAAAAATCAATTTTGTTTCTTTCCAGATGATCCCACATAGATCCCGATTCATTATAATCTTCAGGATAAATTGCACCCGCCGATCCATTCATACCCAGGCTTCCCGGAGCTTTCGAGGCAGGCTTATACTCCCTGTTGCCGCCATAGCTGGCCGGAACGCATGTCTCAACCCATTCATTCGGATAGGTATTCACCAGCCATCTGTGTCCATCGGCAGAGACATCGGAGTCGACATAGAAGTTATCACATGATGCGTATTGTTCAGCCAGTTTCAGATGGTTAGACATCACCGTGGCGTCCTTTACACTCAGCGTTCTAGATTTATTGGAAAATGAAACGTTGCTCCCATAGCGTGCAATTGATGGATCCCCGTTCCCTTTTTTAAGCTGACCGAACACTTCATCGAAGGTCCTGTTTTCTTTTGAAATAAAAACAATATGCCTGATAGGAGATATTTTTTCACCTCCGTAAAGCGGGATAGGGTTATCACCTCTTGAAACTGCTAGTGCCGAAGCGCTTTCCCTGCGAAAATTGTTTGCTATAACCTGCCTTGACATCTTTCTGAGCCTGCTTGCGGTTGGAATATCGATTACCGAAACAGTGCCTTTCATAAGATTACCGATATAGGTACCTTCCCCACCCTCTTTAAAGTCCTTACCTCCGTTGGGGCCGCTCCCATAGCCTTTGGCATTGGTCACAATAATTTTCTTGCCATCAGGAGTGACTTTCAGTTTTGAGGGGAACCAACCCGTTGGTATATGTCCGAGAACTTTAAATGAAGGCAGTTGAATGACTCCTATGGCATTTATTCCGGCCTCTGCCACAAACAGCTTTTTTTCATCAGGAGAAACGGCAAGTCCGAAGGGAATTATACCCCGGAAATGTTTTACGGCCTCATCAGGTTTTAAATATATCTGATTTATGACAGAATCGGTTTTTATGTTAATAACAGTAATGTTGTCATTATTTCCATTGCTAACGAAAAGAAAATCTTCTGTAACAGCCAGAGAGTTAGGACTTGAACCTCCTACTGCAGGAATTCCCTCCACCATCTGACCGACAAGGTTTCCTGTTTTGATCTTTGCAGTGACTACGGGATTGTCAGGATTATCAACTGAAACCGCCCATACCGAAAATGCCTTGTCGCTGTTAGGGTCTCCAAGTCCGGGGATCTTAAGAGAATCCTTCACAGTTCCGTTTTTCATCTCTTCTGAATTATAGGCAAATGCCGGAAATTCAAGAGCGCTCTTTATTTCAGATCTCTCCTCAAGCTTACCTATTTTGCTGTACTCAAACATACCTACATTTGCCACATAAACTTTTTTCTCATCCCTGCTCAGGGCAACACCAAAAGGATAACGTCCTACAGGAACTGATTTAACGACTTTCATCTTACGGGTATCAGCTATTATCAGCCGGAAGTTTGTCTGGTCAACTGCATAAAGATATCTGCCGTCTTTTGACATGCACATATCGCCTATATATCCGTCGGGAGTTTTAATGCCCTCCTCAGAAACAGAACAATCTATTGAATCAGTTTTATTGCCTGTATGAAGATCAAACAGAAGTATCCTGTTTGACTGTCCTGCTGAGACATATACTTTTTTATTATCAGGAGAAATTGCGAGACCCATGAAAACTGATTCAATGACGCCTGCATTACCTGAAAAACCAGGAGGAACCTGTCTGACCTCAGGCTGTGATGTCAGATTGCTTATTATTGAGATTGACAAAGGTCCGGTGCCGGAATTAGCCGTTACAGCAATCTGTCCGTCACTGCTGAGAACTAGTCCGAACGGATGAGGGGCAACATCGATGCTCTTACCGGAAGGAGTCAGGAAGCGTCCGTTGGGGATCACGGTCGTTCCATCCTTATTGATTGAGGTATAAAGGCTGCCTGCCGGAGCCGATAGAATTGTAAGATCATTTCGATCTTTGGTTTTACAGCCAAATATCAGGGAAAGGCTCAGAATAACAAGCAACAGGGGACTTTTGCAACGCATAAACTTCCAGATTAAAAACTGAACTCAATTTACGATTAAAATTAATTTCTTTTAAAAAAAACCTTCCTGCAATGAGGAAGGTTTTTAAGTAAATTATATTTTTTATAAACTAATCGGATCAGACTAATTTATAGCCTTTCCTGTATTCGTAGTGCATAAGTTTAGTTGCAGCTCCATCTTTATCGTCGATGAAAACTTCTTTGGCAGGATCCCATTTTACAGTGCGTTTAAGAGCACATGCGATATTGCCAAGGTTACATACAGTGCAGCTGCTGTGTCCGATCTCAACAGTGACAACAGGATCTACTCTTTTCTGAACACTCTGAATAAAGTTCAGCTGATGAGGGATTCTTGTTTCATAAGGTCCTTCTACTTTAGTTGCAGAAGCAGGCAGGGCCAGTTTTTCGTCAGATGCTTTGAAATAGCCCCTTGAAACTTCTATCCAGCCCTTTTCTCCCCAGAATTTTACACCTTTCATTTTCTGGTCATTAAAAGGCTCTGAAGTCATTACCACTCCATTTGCGTATTTGAATGACATGAATTCTGTACCGTCGCCGATAGGTGATGCCTCAACAGGACCATTTTTGTCCATACCCAGTCCCCACTGTGCAATATCGAACATATGAGCACCCCAGTCGGTGGTGAATCCGCCGCCCATCTCTTTGTACCAGCGCCATGCGCCCCAGATCTTTTCATTCTGATCAGGATCGAGAGTTATAGGAGGATCGAGCTGGTTATTAAAATGAATCGGCATTGGGAGTGATCCAAGCCAGAGATCCCAGTTCAGATCAGCAGGTATCGGCTCTTCAGGAAGATCATATGGTTTTGGAGGCGCGCCAACATAGGCATTTACTTTGGTAATTTTACCGATTGCACCTTCCTGAACAAGTTTAACTGCATGCTGAAATTCTGCAGAAGACCTCTGCTGACTGCCAAGTCCAAAGATTCTTTTTGTCTGCCTGACAACCTTTTTCAACTCCTGTCCCTCTTTAATGGTGAAAGTCATTGGCTTCTCAAGATAAACATCTTTGCCAGCCTTGCATGCTGCAATAGCTATCCTTGCATGCGAATGATCAGGAACTGCAATAACAACAGCATCAATATCTTTTCTGGCAAGCAGATCCTCAAATTTCTCGTATGTTTCAACTTTTGATTCTTTTCCTGCTTTTGTATAGAAAGCTTTAACACGTTTCTCAAATCTCTTGCGTTTAATACCATAAACATCACATCCAGCGAGTACTTTTACTCCAGGGATCTGAAGAAATCCGCTTAGCAGAAACATTGACTGCTGTCCCATACCAATGAAACCTAGTCTGACTTCAGCATCAGCAGGGGCACTCATTGTTGAACTGTTACTGGCCGCTGAGGCTATGCGGGGCAACACGAACAAGCCTGCTGCTCCTGCCAGAGATGATCCAAGGAAACGACGTCTTGAAATTCCTTTTTTTTGTTCTTCCATTTTGATTCTTATTAATAGTTAGAATTGGTTTAATTACTTCCGGATTACGGGATGCATAAAAATAAGATTTATTATTTTCTCCCGGAAATATTTATCGAAGCAAGTTTTTAGTATGCTGAACCTTCACAATAAATAATCTCAAAACCTGCCAAAAACCGAGTACTTTTCAGTATTGCAGTATATTGACGAATAAAGAAATAAACCAGGGTAATTAGTCTCAAGCTTTCTTTCCAGGTGAAGCACAGGCTTACCTTTAATAAGCTGGAGATATCGGCTTATATTGCCTTTTGCGGTGATTGCCTTGATTCTCTGTTCACCACCTTTTATCTCAATCGCATATTTTTCCCGCAGGATTCGGAACAGTGATCTGTTTTCAAACTGCCTCGATGTGATCCTGGGCAGGTTAATATTGGCTATGAAACTGATATCATAAAAAATTGGAATATCATCGAGAAACCTCAGTCGTTCCATATAAATGCATCCTGATTCCTGTTCGAGTACCGAAAGCGGAAACATAAACTCTTCAGGCCATTGTTTAAGTACCGGCTTTACTATTATTGAAGTTTTAAGGTTACGGTCACCAACAGCCGATGTGGTACCGGAAACCGAAAGGATGCCAATATCCTTCGGCAGGTGATGAACAATGCTACCCTTCCCCTGATGTTTAATTATATACCCGTCATTTGCCAGAGTACTCAGAGACTGCCTTACAGTCGGACGAGTCAATCCATATAACTGACATAGTTCATTTTCTGAAGGCAGAAGATCTCCTTCATTATATATACCATCCGAAATATGCTTCCTGAGAATCTCATAAAGCTTTCTGTACTGAGGGATGGTTTTCCGGGTGACCATTTTTTAAGTGACTAAAGTGCCTTGAGTGCCTTGAGTGCCTTGAGTGCCTTGAGTGCCTTGAGTTAATTATAAATTAAGTAATATCTTTTAAAAGTTTAAAGTCAATTCATCTTTTCAACTTTAGGTACTCCGAACTTTAGGTACTCCAAACTTTTCTCTGTAAATATATAATAATTTACTTGTATATACAAGTTAAATAATATATTTTTGTATGAACTGATTTATAGCAAGATCCATAATTGATTGAAATAGTTTATTTTACTTATTATAACAAGTTCAATGTTGCTTGTCAATCAGAAACACTAAGGTTATTCCTTTGTGTAACTTTGTGCCTACCTTCATGTTCCTTAGTGGTAAAAAATAATTCATTTTACCACAAAGGGTCACAAAGTAAAACACAAAGTAGCACGAAGGATATAGAGAAATATCACTAAACTCAGAGATAAATGGCAACAGCAGTTATAATGCCAAAACAGGGCCAGTCGGTCGAGACCTGCATAATAACAAAATGGTTTAAGAAAAAAGGGGAAATGGTTTCTGCCGGAGATATCCTTTTCTCCTATGAAACAGACAAGGCGTCTTTTGATCTTGAGGCTTCAGAAAGCGGAGTTTTACTTGATGTCTTTTTTGGTGATGGAGATGAAGTACCGGTACTCGTGAATGTGGCAGTCATTGGTAAAACAGGGGAAGAGACTCAGTCATATAGTCAGGTTAAGGCTTTGGCTAAAACGGAGGCTAAGGCTGAGGAAAAGATTGAGGTTGAGGTTAGGGCAGAGACTGAGAATAAATTACTTTTTACCGGGGATACGAAAATCAAAATATCACCGAGGGCAAAAAGAATAGCACAGGTACAAGGATTAAATTATCAGAAACTTACAGGTACTGGACCAAACGGAAGGATAATTGCAAGGGATATTGATACTGCAAAATTACAGGAGAAGGTTGCCTCTGAAGGTGTGACATCACATGGGGAATTTACGGAAAAACCTCTGAGCAATGTCAGGAAGCTGATAGCAAAAGCCATGCATTCATCATTACAGAATTCTGCCCAGCTGACTCATCACATGAGCGCTGATGTTCGCCATCTGTTAGAAGCGAGACAAAAAATCAAGGAGAACCTGTCAAAAGATAAGAATCAGCAGGACATTACACTTAACGACATGATCTGCTGGTGTGTCATAAGGGCACTGGAAAAATTCCCGGAGGTAAACAGCCATTTCCTCGATGATCGTATTAAGACTTTCAGCAAAGTGCACCTCGGTCTGGCGGTTGATACTGCACGCGGACTGATGGTGCCTGCATTAAAAAATGCAGAGATTATGAACCTTATCAAACTTTCTAAAGAACTGAAATCAATCGCTGATCAGTGCAAAAAAGGAAGCATTAATCCTGAATTGATACAGAGTGCATCTGCATCATTTACCGTGTCGAATCTTGGCAACTATGGCGTCGAAATGTTCACACCGGTAGTTAATCTGCCTCAGGTTGCTATACTTGGCGTATGCACTATAATCAACCGCCCTGCAAATATAGGGAACAACATTTTTGGTTTTGTGCCTTATATAGGACTTTCACTGACATACGATCACAGAGCGATTGACGGCGGTCCTGCAACTCTCTTTCTTAAAGAGATTAAAGAAAAAATTGAGGCTTTTAGATATTAAGAAAAAAAAAGGGAGAAAGGGAGAAAGGGAGAAGGGGAGATTATTATAAAAGATAAAAGTAAGATATCAGGAATATACGTTTGCAAGACCGCACAACCGCACGAATGCAAGACAAAAAGAATATAACTATGCCAAAGAGTCAGAACATCAACCCGAAAGTCGTCAGGAAACCGCAATTCATTGAATTCGGTAAAATTCCTGTAAATCAGTACAACAAAACCATTGAAGCGGAGAAGAAATTTTACAGCACCGATGATTTTATCAGGATTTACCACGACATGGTGGTTATCAGGGAATTTGAGACCATGCTGAACCTTATCAAGACTACCAATGAGTATAATGGTGTGCCCTATAATCATCCCGGACCTGCTCATCTCTCGATCGGGCAGGAAGCTGCAGCTGTAGGAATGGCATATACCCTCGGTGTCGACGACTATATTTTCGGTTCTCACAGGAGCCATGGGGAGATATTGGCAAAAGGAATGTCTGCGATTCATCGTCTCGACGAAGATGCGCTATACTCAGTCATGAAAAACTATTTCGGCGGGTCTGCACTGAAGGTCGTGGAGAAAGATTTCCAGGGCGAAATAAAACAACTGGCAATCAATTTTCTGCTTTATGGTGCACTTTCAGAGATCTTTGCCCGTGAAAACGGTTTTAATAAGGGTCTTGGCGGTTCGATGCATGCATTTTTCACACCATTCGGCATCTACCCTAATAATGCAATTGTAGGTGGCTCAGGTGATATTTCAGTCGGTGCTGCACTGTATAAAAAGATCAACAGGAAATCAGGGATCATCGTTTGTAACATCGGTGATGCATCCATGGGTTGTGGTCCTGTCTGGGAAGGGATCTGCTTTGCCACAATGGACCAGTATAAGACACTTTGGGACGGTGAATACAGAGGCGGACTGCCACTGATATTCAATTTCATGAATAATCTCTATGGGATGGGAGGACAAACCTGCGGTGAAACAATGGGTTTCGATATCCTTGCAAGAATAGGTGCAGGGGTCAATCCCGAGTCAATGCATGCGGAACGTGTTGACGGATACAATCCACTTGCAGTTATCGATGCTTTCAATCGGAAAAAAGAGATTTTAAAGGAAAAAAGAGGTCCGGTACTTCTCGATACACTTACCTACAGGATCAGCGGACATTCGCCGTCTGATGCCTCATCCTATCGTTCGAAGGAAGAGATTGAAGCCTGGCAGCAGGAAGATTCAATAGTGGCATATGGCAAATCGCTGGTTCTCTCAGGAATAGTAAAACAGGATCAGCTCGATGATATTTCAAGAGAAACCAAAGAGCTTCTCACTCAGATTCTTAAGTTAAGCATAAACGATGAAATTTCTCCACGGCTTGATCTGGCCAGTGACCCCGATTGCATAGGAAAAATGATGTTCTCAGGCTCCTCTGAAGACAAGATGGAAGAAGGAGCACCTGAGGTGCTTCTGCCAATAGAAGAAAATCCAAGGGTTAAATCACTCAAAAACAAGGAACGTTTTTACAAGGATAAAGAAAGCAAACCTGTTTCAAAAGCAAAATTATACCAGTTCCGTGACGGCATTTTCGAGGCAGTCATTGACAGGTTCTATAAAGACCCCACACTGGCAGCATGGGGTGAAGAGAACCGCGACTGGGGCGGAGCTTTTGCAGTGTATCGCGGTTTGACAGAGGCACTCCCCTATCACCGTCTGTTCAATTCTCCCATATCTGAAGGCGCAATTGTTGGAACTGCGATTGGGTATGGTATGTGCGGCGGAAGAGTAATTGCCGAGATAATGTATTGTGATTTCCTGGGCCGCTCAGGCGATGAAGTATTTAACCAGCTACCAAAGTGGCAGGCCATGAGCGGCAATATTATCAAGATGCCGGTCGTCATAAGAGTGTCAGTCGGATCAAAATACGGTGCACAGCATTCTCAGGACTGGTCCGCGCTTACAGCTCATATTCCCGGATTAAAAGTGGTATTTCCGGCTACCCCGTACGATGCAAAAGGATTGATGAACTCAGCACTTCAGGGAACGGATCCCGTGATATTTTTCGAAAGTCAGAGAATTTATGATATAGGCGAGATGTTTCATACCGAAGGCGTTCCCGAAGGTTATTATGAGATTCCTCTCGGCGAACCTGACATTAAAAGATCAGGCAGTGATATTACAATTCTTTCCATAGGAGCAACTTTATATCCGGTTATTAAGACAGCGGATATTCTTCAGGAGAAATACGGTATAAGCGCAGAGGTGATTGATGCTCGTTCAATGGTGCCTTTCAATTACGAGCCAGTAATTGAATCTGTAAGGAAAACAGGAAGAATTGTTCTCGCGAGCGATGCATCAGCAAGGGGTTCATTTCTTAAGGAGATGGCACAGACAATTACGGAGCTTGCTTTTGATGAGCTCGATGCGCCTCCTGTGGTTGTCGGCTCACGTAACTGGATCACACCTGCTTATGAGATGGAAGAATATTTCTTCCCTCAGCCTGATTGGATTCTCGATGCCATTCATCAGAGAGTGCTCCCGCTTAAAGGTCATGAGGTAAAAAATGATTTTTCAATAAAAAAATCAATTTTGTTGAATATAAACGGTGTTTAGATTGTCTTACTGATAAAAGGTCGTTCAGAATTACTGAAAATTATATTTTCTGTTTTGACACTGAATTTACCTAAATTGCATTACCAGTAAAACTGACAATTTAAAACTATATATAAAAGGCTCATTTTGATCCTGGCATTCTTATGCCTTACTGCTATTGCATATAACCAGCAACGGAACATCGAATACTATCTGGAACAGGCTGTCCATAACAGCCCCCTGCTGAATGATTACAGGAACATCGCAGAGCTTAAGAAAACTATCACAGCGCAATACCTGGCAGCTTTTTCTGACTTTACCCATTTTTCATTTAATAAAAACTTCCTTGATCTATTCCATAAAGAAAATTAAATAGTAAAGGCTTTTGTACAGAGTGGAGTTGTGAAACAGACTGATTATCTCTCATTTCTTGTCGAAAGTCAGACACAGGAATTACTCGTCAGCCAGCTTAAAAGCCAGTATGTCAAAGACCTGATGATACTGAACGAGCTTTGTGGTATAAATGATTCCTCATGGTTTGAACTTACAGATCCACCGCTTCAGATCAGTGGAACGGTTGAAATTAAAAAGCTTCCGGCATACATTCATTACAAGATCGACAGCATCAGAATAGCAAATGAAAAGCTGGGCATTGACCTTCAATATAAGCCAAAAATAAGCTGGTTTGCAGATGCCGGATTCCTGACAAGTTATCCATGGAATTTCTACCAGCATTTCGGTTTAAGTGCGGGATTAAATCTGAACATTCCGATTTATGACGGGAAACAAAAAACATTATCAAAGCAGAAACTTGATTTTGAAGAGAACAAAAGGAAAGGTTATGACGAAAATTTCAGAACCAGGTATCTGCAGCAGATAAAACAGCTTGACCTGGAACTCAAATCACTGAATGAAATGTCAGTTCAGATTTCCGGTCAGATTAAAACATCTGAACAGCTTGTGAATGCATTGCGCGATCAGCTTAATGCCGGAATTATTCAGATGACAGAATATATTAATGCTGTTAAAAATTACAAGACTACAAGCCGAAACATTAATCTGATAAACATACAGAAACTACAGGTCATAAATCAAATGAACTTCCTACTTACCGGTAAATAAAATAATGATGGACAGACATAAAAAATCGCAATTAATTTTTTCCATTTTCTCAGGTATTTCAATTCTCTTTGCGTCATGTCATAATACGACTCCTGCTGGTGAGGAAGCCAATGTGGTAAAAACACCGGTTACAGTTATTCCGGTTGAATTCAAACAGGTTACCTCTTCGGTGGCACTGCCGGCAGTTGCCACATTTATGAATAAAAGCATTGTCAGGGCAACCACCGCAGGAACAATTGACAGGATCCTGATTACTCCCGGTGAATATATTAGTGCAGACCAGTTGCTCTTCACTATCAAGACAAAGGAAGCGATGGCTGCAGGCAAAACAATGGAATCAGATACCAGTTTAACTTTTAAAGGATTGATAAATATAACTTCACATAAGGAAGGTGTGATTAATACCATTTCATATCAGAAAGGTGATTTCGTGCAGGAAGGAGATGAACTTGCCGTTGTTTCTGAACAAAAAAGGCTTGTATTCATTCTTGATGTACCATTTGAGCTTGAAAAGTATATTGAAAAAAACAGGCATTGCAGTATAATTCTTCCTGACAGCAGGAAGCTTGACGGTACCATCACCGGGAAACTTCCTGAGATGGACATGCAATCTCAGACGGTAAGATACGTCATCAAACCTGAAGGTGCTGAGAAACTTCCTGCCAATCTTATTGCCAGCATAAACCTGGTAAAATAAGTCAGCGAAAAAGCATTGGTATTTCCTAAAGCAGCGGTTCTTGGAAATGAGACCCAGACCAGTTTCTGGGTAATGAAGTTACTTAATGACAGTGTAGCAATCAAGGTTCCGGTGAATAAGGGTTTTAAAAATAATGACGAGGTTGAAATTACGGAGCCTGTTTTTTCTGAAGGCGACAGGGTGTTGCTTACAGTTAATTATGGATTGTCTGATAATGCAAGGGTAACTATAATCAAGTAGCAACAGTATGAAGAAATTCTTCCTCTCTTATAAGAATCCCATATCGGTAATTCTTGCCGTAATTATTGTTGGTGGTATTTTCCTGTACGGACAGATCCAGATTTCCATTTTCCCCGAGATTACCTTTCCAAAACTGAAGGTCATTGCTGACAACGGAGAACAGCCGGTCGACAAAATGATGGTAACTGTCACCCGTCCTCTTGAATATGCCATAAAACAGGTACCTGATCTTAAAATTCTCCGAAGCACAACGAGCCGGGGCACTTGTGAAATATCTGCATTTCTGAACTGGGGTGCTGATATAAATGTGAACCAGCAGATGATGGAATCACGGATTTCACAGATCAAAAACAGTCTGCCTGCCGACGTTCAGATACAGATCGAAAAGATAAATCCTGCTATCCTTCC
>Ga0334722_10006556_pt1 | contig 11467 bp, 10 predicted proteins | sample C3_bottom_MG_FD_207210 | JGI IMG/M metagenome (GOLD analysis project Ga0334722, IMG submission 207210) | Sediment microbial communities from Yellowstone Lake, YNP, Wyoming, USA - C3_bottom | ecosystem: Environmental > Aquatic > Freshwater > Lake > Sediment | place: USA: Wyoming | collected...
AATCCCAAAGGGAAAAGTGAACCACGGCAACTCAAAAGTCAGGTTTCACGACTGAAGATGAATTCCGTCGATGGACAGTTCTCTTCTTCCTACTGTCCGCTCCAGATCCTCTGGCATGCTCCTAATACCGCTTGCTCCGCAGCAGCACTTTTCCATATCGATCGAGCGCCTCCAGGACTTTTCCCGTGCCGCGGACCACGGCCAGGAGCGGTTCCTCAGCGACGTGGACCGGCAGATTCGTCTCGAGCCGCAGGCGTTCGTCCAGACCCTTGAGCAATGCACCGCCGCCGGTGAGCATGATGCCGCGGTCGAGAATGTCGGCTGAGAGCTCGGGGGGCGTCCGCTCAAGCGTCACTTTCACTCCCTCAACGATCTGGGCAATGGGCTCGTTCAACGCTTCGCGGATCTCGACGGAACTGACCTCGGTCGTTTTTGGAACGCCGTTCACCAGGTCGCGGCCCTTCACCTGAATCGTGATTTCTTCCTTCAGCGGCATCGCTGAGCCGACTTCACATTTAATGGCTTCTGCCGTCCGCTCGCCGATCAAAATGTTATGGTTGCGCTTGAAGAACTGAATGATGGAATTGTTCATCTCATCGCCCGCCACGCGCCGTGACTCTTCGTTCACAATACCCGAGAGGGCAATGACGGCGATTTCAGTCGTACCACCCCCCACATCCACCACCATGTTTCCAACGGGAGCATCGACATCCAGGTTGACGCCAATCGCGGCCGCCATCGGCTCCGCCAGCAGATGCACTTCTTTGGCCCCGGCGTGCTCTGCCGAGTCGCGCACCGCCCGCTTCTCCACCTCTGTGATTCCGGACGGCACCGATACGATGATTCGCCGGCTCGGCACCCATCCGTTGCTGATCTTCTTAATGAATTCCCGCAGCATGCCTTCCGCGATCTCGAAGTCGGCAATAACGCCGTCCTTCATCGGGCGAATGGTGCGGATGTCCTTGTGCGTGCGGCCGAGCATCTCGCGCGCCTCATTGCCGATGGCAATGATCCGCTTGGTGTTGCGGTCGAAGGCAACAATGGAGGGTTCATTCAGGATGATCCCCTTGCCCTTCATCCAGATAACGGTGTTTGCCGTTCCCAGATCAATCGCAAGGTCAGCGGAGAAGAGAGAAAAGAGGCCCATGGATTTCGAGAAAAGGTAAAAGGATAAATGGAAAACTCAAAAGTTGGAGCTCAACAGTGAAATCAGGTGAAGCAATCGACGACCGGAACGAACGCCTAGTGCCGGAAATGGCGGATGCCTGTGAAGACCATCGCGACACCGTTGTCGTCGGCAGCTTTGATGACCTCTGCATCCCGCACGGAGCCGCCCGGCTGGATAACCGCCGATGCCCCGACTTTCACCGCTTCCAACAGACCGTCGGCGAATGGAAAGAAAGCGTCTGATGCGACTGCGCATCCGTTCAGGGGCAGCCCGGCTTCAGCCGCCTTCATGGCCGCAATCTTCGACGAATCTACACGCGACATCTGTCCGGCACCAATGCCAAGCGTTCGGTCGGCCCGGGCGTACACGATCGCGTTAGACTTCACATGCTTTGCCACCCGCCAGGCAAACATCAGTGCCGCCATCTCGTCTTCCGTCGGTTGGCGCTTTGTCACGACCCTCGTCTCCGACAGATGCAGCCGATGCCGGTCGGCTTCCTGCACCAGCACGCCTCCCACGACCCGGCGGACCTCCAGCTCGTTGAGCGACCGCAGATTCACCGTCTGCCGCATCAACCGGCGGTCCTTTTTTTTCGTCATCATCTCCAAGACGCCGTGCAAGAAGTCCGGTGCAATGACGACCTCGGTGAAAATCTCATTGATCGCCTCGGCCGTTGCACGATCGAGCGGACGGTTAACGCACACAATTCCGCCGAAGGCCGACTTTGGATCCGTGGCGAGCGACTTTTGGTACGCCTCAAGCAGAGTTGCACCCGTTCCAACACCGCATGGGTTGTTGTGCTTGATGACGACTGCTGTGGGTTCGTCAAACTCCGCGCAGAGGAGCGCCGCGGCATTGATGTCAAGGATATTGTTGTACGACAGTTCTTTGCCGTGCAGCTTGACAAAATGCTCGAGAAATTTCCCGTACAGCGCTCCCGTCTGGTGTGGATTTTCTCCGTACCGGAGCGTCAGCACCTTGGGCTCAGAAAGAGTAAAAGATTCGGGCAACGTCTGCCGGCCTGTCATCCCTGCCAGGTAGCCGGCGATCACCGCGTCGTAATGGCAGGTGTGCTCGAACGCCGCACAGGCCAAGCGGAATCGGGTCTCGACCGTGATGCATCCATCATGTGCGCGCATTTCTTCCAGGATGATTCCATACAGATCGGGATTCACCACCACTACGGTGTGCCGGAAGTTCTTCGCCGAAGCGCGCGCCATTGCCGGACCGCCAATGTCAATTTGCTCCATGGCGTCATCAAGACGAACGTTCTCACCGCTGATCGTCTGCTCGAACGGGTACAGGTTTACCGCCACAAGATCAATCGGTTCAATGCCGTATTGCTCCAACTGCCGCCGGTGGTCTGGATTGTCCAGGACAGCCAGGATACCGGCATGAATGTGTGGATGGAGCGTTTTGACGCGTCCGTCGAGAATTTCCGGAAATCCCGTGACGTCGTAAATCGATGTGACGGGAATCCCGGCGTTCTTGAGGGTGCGGTGCGTGCCGCCCGTGGAGATGATTTCAGTTCCAAACTCGTGAAGGCCGCGGGCGAATTCCACGATGCCTTTCTTGTCCGACACGCTCAGAATCGCGCGACGGATCCTCAGCAATGCGCTTGAAGCGTCGCTCACACAATCCTCGCTGTTCGTCCTTCTACCCGCACCCGCCCTTCGGCGAACGCCTTCAGCACCAGCGGATAGATTTCATGCTCTACCGTTAGGACCCGCGCAGCAAGCGTCTCCGCCGTGTCGCCCGGCCTCACCTCGACGGTCTTTTGCAGAAGAATCGCTCCGTGGTCGTATTCTTCATCCACCAGGTGCACGGTTGCACCGGAGGTCGTTGCACCGCTGGCAATCACCGCTTCATGCACGTGATGTCCGTACATCCCCGGCCCGCCGAACGCCGGCAGAAGCGCCGGATGGATGTTCACAATTCTGTTCCGGTACTGTTCGACAACACGGTGCGGAATCCGCTTCAAGTAGCCCGCGAGCGCAATAAGCTCGACGCGATGCGCAACGAGCGTGCCCAGCATGCGCTCTGCGAACGCATCCTCAGTCGCAAACATCTTCTGCGAAAGGTGGACCGTCGGAATGCCGCGGGCTCGAGCAGTCTCCATGGCGCCGGCGTCCGACTTGTCGCTCAGCAACAGCGAAACCTGTGCACATAGTCGGCCATCGTCGATTGCCGAAAGAATCGCCTGAAAGTTCGAACCGCGACCTGATGCGAAAACCGCGAGATTCATCGTTTCGGAACGCCTGAATGTAATGATTAGTTCAGGGAGAATCAACGAAACGTGTTGATTTCTCAGGGGGTTGGCGCGCTTCGGCTTGAATGTGCGGAGTTGGGTCGCCATATTGCGTGCGGCGGCTCACCCATGACCGGACAACTTACCGCTATAATTATATTGTGCATCCCGCTCCTGACCCAGGCGCAGGAATCCGACAGCACGCGCGTCAGCATCCATCAGTTGGAAGCGCAGCAGCACCGCTGGGACGACCTCAAAACCGATGCCAAGGTCCCAGAGCTGCAGCGGGCAAACGACCTCGTGCGACAGGGTAAGGTCGATGAGGGAGCCCGCGTGTACCGGAAACTAATCAAAAGATCCAGGTCGCGCGCGCTGTTCAACCTGGGACTGGTAGCGTATCAGCAGGGCAGCTTCCGCGACGCGCTGCGCTGGTTCCGATCATCCTACCAGGTGCGGCGGGATCCAAAGTGCCTCAGCTACATCCAGAACGTCAGACGAATCATTCGCGAACACTCTCCTCCAAAATGAAACGCTCTCTTTTCTTTCTCTTTATTGCCTCGTCAATTTGCGCTGCCCAGGAGCCCGATTTTCGTCCGAGTATCCATGAGCTGCAAAACCGCCTCTATGCCGGCGATCGGACACCGGCGCTTCGGAACGTATCTCCAGCCGCACAGCGTCCTCCCGCCCTCGGCAAGAAGTCTGCGCTGACGCGGAAGGTGCTCGGCTGGCATCCGTACTGGGTCGACAATTCCGACCCCAACGCGTATCTCTACTACGACTACACCGCTCTGACTCACATTGCATACTTCAGCTATGAGACGGATACGGCAACGGGCGGATATGTGACAATTCGCGATTGGATGGGGACTCCCATCGTCGAACAGGCACACGCGTGGGGTGTTAAGGTGGTACTGACTGTGACCAACTTCGGCTATCAGCGGAACGTTGTGCTCTTGAGCGACACCAACAAGCAGAACACGATGATCAGCAATCTCATCACGCTGCTGAAAGCGCGTAACGGGGACGGCGTGAATTTCGACCTGGAGTCGATCGACAGCACGCAACGGGCACATCTCGTGTTCTTCATGCAGAAGGCCGCCCAGCGGATCAAGGCGCAAATCCCCGCTGCAGAAATTTCCATGGCGGCACCGGCAGTGGACTGGCGAAAGGGGTGGGACCTCGCACAGCTCGGGCAGATCTGCGATTACCTGATCGTGATGGGATACGATTACTACTGGAGCGGCAGCACAACGGCAGGACCGGTGGCACCGCTCGTTGGACGGACGTACTGTGTATCAAATTCCATCACATATTATCTAAATGCAGGCGTCCCGTCCAGCCGCCTCTGGCTTGGTGTGCCGTGGTATGGGTACGATTTCCACGTCGTGAGCAACGCCCGAATGGCGCCGACGGTCACCGGCTCAGTCGCCGACGCCCGCACCTATACGGTTGCCCAAACGATGGCACAGGTGTACGGAAAATCATTCGACGATACCTACAAGGTCCCCTGGTTCGGATATTTCAACAACGAGTGGCGCCAGGTATGGTATGACGACAGTCTGAGCCTCGCTATGAAGTATAGTCTTGTGAATGCGCAGAACCTCGGCGGCATCGGGATTTGGGCGCTGAGCTATGACGGCAGACGAAATGAAATTTGGACCGGCATCAAGGGGGCGTTCACTCCCACCGGAATAGCAGAAGAGCCTCCCGCCGTGCCGGCAGAATGCCGCCTCGAACAGAACTATCCCAATCCGTTCAATCCTTCAACGACAATTGCCGTGCAGTTGCCGGAGCGCCAGCGGGTTACCCTGCAGATATTCGATCTCCTCGGGCGCCGTGTTGCCCTGCTGCACGACGGCGAGCTGGGAGCGGGATACCACCGGTTCGAGTGGAACGCAACAGGATATTCCAGCGGCGTGTACCTCTGCACAATGCATGCGGCAATGCGAACGCAGACGCGCACGATGGTGCTGATGCGGTAGGTCGAACATCCAGCGAATTCAACGCTTGAACGGCACGATGAATTCACAGGTTCTCCGTATTGCTTGTCTGGTGTTTGTTTCAGCCGCCCACCCACTCCATGGCATCGCACAGTCCCCCTTTTTCCCGCCCCGTTCATCGGACGCACGGGGCGGCCGCGCCATTATGCGATCATTGCTCACAGCTCCACTCGACGTGCGCGAAGCGACGCTTTTTGCAGAAATCACGGGGGGCAACGTGCCGGCCTTGCTCCGGTCATTCGTTCCCGTCAGGACATCGATCTCCGTTGCCGGACGCCAAGTCTTCGCAACATTCTTTGCGGTTCCGGATTACCTCTCCGTCGGTTCCGACAGCGATTTTGTCTACGCGCCGATGACTCCCGACCTGGCGCAGCAAATTGCCGCATCGATGCGTGCCAGCCTGCCAACGCGCCTCATGGTCAACCTTATCTATTCACAGGCAGAACTCAGATTTCGTCCGCAGCCGCTCCCCCCGGGGCCCGCCATGGTGACCGTTCCGGCCTTCCTGCAGCATAACGACTCCATTTCTGCACAGCGAGCTGCCCTCGGGGATTCGTACCGACCCGGAATGCTCGTGGCAGGCCATAAGAAAGACGTCGTTATCTCGAACGCGATCTATGCAAGTCCGAGGAAGGGGGTCGACCGTCCGGTCGTGATTTTCGGATGGCACCGGCTGGACGGTTCGCCGATTCAACCGCTGTACAGCGGTCACCAACATACGTGGGCAGACTACAGTCACGGCATTCGGTTGGTCAGCGACACCGTGATTGTCAACGGCACGCGGATGCTGCTTCCGGACGTCCTCGCCGATACGGTGTTATTCCGTCTCTTCAGTGACGAGGGAGTGATTCCGCGTCCGCACTATCCCCTGTCCGGCAGCCTGCGACAGAGGAGGTTGAAATGAAAGAGGGTTCGTCGTCCCGCGTCCGCAACATGATTTTCGACGTGGACGGGACCCTGCTTGATTCAAAACGCGACATCGCCGCCGCCCAGACGCAGGGAACCGACGACACGCCCTTCAAACCCGACCCGTTCATCATCAATAAGATACTGATTGACCAGGGATGGCAGAAGGAGGAAACAGTGATGGTGGGGGATACGGACAGGGATATCAAGGCGGGCAAGAATGCAGGGGTGCGAACCTGCGGCGTGTCGTTCGGATCGCTCACGCGCGCACAACTGGAAGCGCTGCAGCCCGACTCCATCATCGACCGCTTTGACGAGCTGCTCACTCTGACCGACGCATGACCGGTTGACTCACCGTACGTCGGCACCCGGTGGAAGCAGCCTGAACGATCCCCAGTGATGAACGGCAATTCCGGCAAATCCCGGCACAGCCCGGAATCTTTTCCGCAACGACCGGATTGCCGTATTGACTTCAGCCCGCGTCCGATGCGCAAAGGTGATGTTCTTTGCCGGAAGCGGTGACAGGTAGCTTCGATCCCACACAGAGACCGACGCGTCACTTCTGCCTTCCTTACCGAGCATCTCGCGCAGGTCATTCAACCGGATGCCGGGCGAAAAGAACACGTCCGCGGAATCGCCGTGATCGTAGAAAGCGACAAGATAGGTTTCCGCGCTTTGGGACGGCAGCCCTCGCCGCGGTGGGCCGCTGATAGTAAAGAGATGCTCGTCCGGCAGCGGAGATGTTTCGATTGCAATCCAGACCCGTTTGCCTGCAGCCGCGGCCGCTTCCACCTCATCCTGCGCAAGCGCGATAATGCCGTTCTCTCCGGCTACGGTCGTCCGGTAGCTCATCACACAAATTTCGTCCACGAGTGGGAGAACCCGGTCGAGGATGGTCGAACTCGTGTCGCCGGCATCGCCGATATCGAACCAGAAAGGAATGTCCACGGCAAGTGAAAGCGAGTCGGCGCGGCACTGCTCGCGGACCGCCGACAGCATGGCAAGGTACGACGACACGATCTCTGCACGGCGCATTCCGCCGAATCCCGGCAGCAGGTACGGTTCAACATCAAGATGGATTCCGTCGAAGCGCGCGTCCGCCGCCGCACGGCGGTTATAGTCGCCCACCGCGCGGATGATGTTTGCGAGTGCGGCATGCTGTCCAGGACGCGCAAACTCCGCCCCGCCCTCCATCGCCACGACGCCGATGCCGCGGGCATGGAGCGACACAACAAGAGATGCGAGTCCGTCAGCGACCAGCGACCTTTGCCCGGTGGAGTCTCCAACTGTTGCGGGAAGCTGGAGAAACACGCGGTCCAGTCGTTCCATCTCAAGGAAGGCGAGAAGCTCGCTCCGGAGGGTTTCACGCCGAAGGATGTCTGCGGTATTCCAAACCCAGGTTGCACGATGCTCGGCCGTATCGCCGGTTACTGCCGGAACAGCCGGAATAACATGCCGTTTCGTGAGAACGGGAGGCATCGTGAGACGAAGCGATCCGACTGCCAAGCTGTCACCCGACGGCATGTGAATGATTGTTACTTCCCCCCAGCGAATTTCACGCGACGACCACAGACCCCAGTCGGACAGACAAATGCTGGCGCGGATGATCGGCAGCTGCGCAAGAGAAACGTTCACCACGCCTGCGCTCAGTCCAAGCACGATGAGGAGTGCATCCGAGAACGCCGCAAGCCGACGATTACTCATCCCCTATCCTTTTTTCCACGGAACGAATGCGCTCAGGTCTCGTTGCTCCCCCACCCGCATCGGAAGTACGCGTTCCTCCAGTTTCTTCTCCCGGATCACCCGGGTCAGCTCTTCCCGCGCTTGGTGCTGCGTCGAGTCGAGCCCCTGGAAAAACGTCTCATAGTGCATCGGCACCATAAAGCGTGCATGCAGGTCTTCAAAGATCTGTACTGCACTGGCCGGGTCGGCGTGAACACGGCTCATTATGGAGCGCGGTGCAACCGGTCCGATTGGAATAAGGGCCAGGTCGATCGCAAAACGTCGGCCGGTTTCTTTGAAGAACTCCGGATTGTACGCAGTATCGCCCGCAATGAAAACCGTCATCCCGTCGTATTGAATAACATAACCCGTATATCCGAGCTCCGCCGACCACGAGAGGTCAAAGCCGTAGCGTCCGCCAAAGTGCTGAACGGGAACCGCAGTCACCCGAACGCCGTCGCGCTCCAGCGACTCCCACGGTTTCAGCTCCTTCGTCTCGGCGAAACCGAAGTCCGGCGTATACTCCGCCCCACCGGCAGGAATGACCAGCACCCCCTCCTTCGGCAGCATTCCAAGACTACCGTAACTGAGGTGGTCGAAATGAAGATGCGAAATCGTAATGACGTCCGCCCTGCGAATGGCGCCAACGTCAAGCCCCGCTTCAATGCTCCGTGTCGCCAGTAATCCGACGGTTTGAGTGAACACCGGATCAGTGAGAATGATTTTGTCGTCCATCTGGATCAAGAACGAGGCATGGCCAATCCACAGTACGGACAGCCGAACACCGGGGCGAACCGGGTCGGCAATTTTATCCTTTACCGTCTCCACCGGCGAACCCAGTTGTTCGAACGAACGGACGATGAACCGTCCGATAAACGGACCGCAGCCCCCGGAGAGCAGGGCAAGCACGAGGCAGCAAGCAGCGAAGGTTCGACGGCATTTCATCGTTGTCGGGAGCGTCAGAACATCCGGACGGCGACCTGGTGGATCCAGATCTTGTCGCGGGGCGCGTAGCGGATATTGTATTCAACGAAGCCGAACACGGTTGACAGTCCGACAACGACAAAGTCGTGCGGCGTGTCGCTGAACCAGTGACGCGCGGCGCCGAGGTTCAAGGCAAGGTACTCCCCGTATTCGACCAGGGGAACATGCCCGAGAAGCGTCGTCGAGAATCCGACATGAGAATCGTTCAGGCGGCTTGTGTACACCTCTCCTGCGACGACAAACTCCAATGAGCCGGTGAATCGCGCCGGAGGCCGCACGAAGAAGAATTTCCAGGGTGACACAAGCTTCGTCATGCCGAAGCTGTACAGGACCGGGGCGGCCTCCCACTCAAGGGCAAAATTTGTCCCGCCGGGATGACTTGTCCAGCTAATGCCCGGGACGGCTTGATACATCAGCCAGCTTGAATTGAGACCGCCGGACGCTGTTGAGCTCTGAGCCGGCGCGTGTACAATGATCAGAACGACTGCCGCCAGAAACTGAAATGCGTGTGTGGGGAAGCGAGACATGCTGTTGAAACTACTCATTTCTTCACGCAGGAGCAAGAAATCAGCCGCTCACCCGATGACGTCACCCGCTGGTTGCACCGCGCAGACCTTCTTTGTACATTGAGGCTGTGCACAACGCAGTATCATTTTCATAAACAATGTTGGGGATTTTCATGATGCACTCACCTTTCAGACAGTCTGCAATGTTGCTGGTTCTGGCGCTTTTCTACGGCTGTTCAACACAGCAAGCGACGCGGACGGAGACGCCGAGCTATCTCAATCTCGATGCCGTCCAGGCCGGTCCGTTCGACACCGGCAAGATGTGGACATTCGATTTTCCGCCAATGGACTATTTTGCCTCCACGTACAATTTCAATCCTTCCAGAGAATGGTTCGAGAAGGCGCGCCTGGCTGCGCTTCGGCTTCCCGGATGCACAGCGTCGTTCGTGTCGGAGGACGGGCTCGTGATGACGAACCATCATTGTGCCCGCGGAGCGCTGGATCGCGTAACCCGCGAAGGCGAGAAGCTTGGCAAAGACGGCTTCTATGCGGTCACGATGGACGAAGAACGGAAGGTGCCCCGTCTGTATATCGACCAGCTGGTGCTGATTGACGACGTCACCGGCGAAGTGCAGAAAGCCTTCGAGAGCGGCACGACCGACAGCGCCAAGGTGGCAAACCGGACGGCCAAGATCAGCGAGATCCAATCCCGCTTTGCGATGAAGTTCAGGGAAACGTCGAAGGATTCCATGGTCTTCAGTGTGGTTGCATTCTATAACGGCGGACGATACTCGCTGTACGGATACAAGCGCTACACCGACATCCGGATTGTTTACGCTCCGGAGACAGACATTGCGTTTTATGGAGGCGACCCGGACAATTTCACCTACCCGCGCTACGATTTCGACGTGTCGTTTTTCCGTGTGTATGAGAACGGCAAGCCGGTGAAAACGCAAAACTTCTTCCGCTTCAGCAAGGACGGCGCAAAGGAGGGAGATGCCGTGTTCGTCATCGGCAACCCGGGCAGCACGAGCCGTCTGCTGACCGTTTCACAGCTCGAGTTCGACCGGGATTATTCGTACCCCGCCAGGCTCGCGGCGCTGGAGAACATGATCAAAGTCTACACTGGCTACGTTGCCAAGCACCCGGAGGCCCTTCAACGGTACCAGACCCAGATTTTCGGAATGGCGAACGGCCAGAAGTCTCTCAACGGTCAACTTGGCGGACTGCGCGATCCCGTTCTCATGGCAAAGAAGAAGGACTTTGAGAAGAAGTTCCGAAATGCCGTCTTGAGTAATCCGGCGCTGGCGGCCAAGTACGGCGACCCGTGGAAGGACATCGCCGGATACCAGGCCGAGCGCATTGACTCCTACGCACTCTCAAACGCCTACAATTTCCGCGGCCGCGGGCAGTCGCAGTACTTCACTCTCGCCGCCGAGCTGGTGAACATGGCCCAGCAACTGAAGGGCCCGGCAGACAGAATTCCACGGACGCTGACGGGAGCATTGCTCGACTCCACAAAGGCAGGATTCTATCCGCAAAACCTCGTGCCCGAAATCGAGGAACAGCTCCTCGCCATGCAGCTGGCGTCGATGAGTACGGCATTTGCCGGCAAGAACGCGGCATTCAGCAAAATGATGAACGGGCGGACACCCGAGCAGGCAGCGGCTGATTTTGCAAAGACCGCGGTCACGGCCTCAAAGGAGAAAACACAGGCTCTGTTGGCCGGCTCCCCGGACGACATCCTGAACTCGTCCGATCCTCTCATTTCATTTGTTGCCGCCACGATGGACGAAGCCAGGTCCGTACGGGCCAAAGTTGCGGCCATTAACGAAAAGCAGTCCGCGCGCGTGCAGGTGCTCGGCAATGCGATGTATGAAGTCTACGGCACCAAAATTCCGCCCGACGCGACGTTTACCCTTCGTATCGCAGA
>Ga0334722_10006557_pt1 | contig 11466 bp, 11 predicted proteins | sample C3_bottom_MG_FD_207210 | JGI IMG/M metagenome (GOLD analysis project Ga0334722, IMG submission 207210) | Sediment microbial communities from Yellowstone Lake, YNP, Wyoming, USA - C3_bottom | ecosystem: Environmental > Aquatic > Freshwater > Lake > Sediment | place: USA: Wyoming | collected...
GAATATAAAAGACTGCATCATCCTGTGTATCATGCCGCTTGTGATCCTGCAAATCATGTTCCTATTTGAAGTCTAAAGATTTTTTGCGCATGTTAGGTTTTTGCTAAGATACGAAAGATAGGCTCAAAGTTGGACGTTCAGTAGGATTTCATAGTTGGACTAGTCGAGACGCCACTTGGAAAGTAGAGAGTTGAGCTTTTTTTTCTTTTTCATTTGCGCCAAACCTTTATCGAACGTGCGGATCAGATAAACCGCTTTGCCCTTCGGAGCGACCAGATGAAGACCTAGTCCAGTCAATGGAGCTGAGGCGATTTTGAGCTTGCCCGCATAGAGATCGCGCACATAGCTTGTCGCCGGAAGCCGATCGAGCACAGCCCCCTCAATTTCCCCATCTGCCACTGCACTGAGCGCTTCAGGATATGAATTATAATTGCGGACAATCACATCGGGATACTTCTGCACGACGAGAACGGCTGGATCGCCAGAGATCACTCCCACCAGTTCGCCTGAAAGATGTTGAAGATCCGTGTAGTTTGCATTCGATGCGGTGACCAGAACAGGCCCAAGCTCTAAATAGTCTTGAGAAAAGTCATACTTTGCCTGGTTATACGGGTAAGGAGGCAAAGAAGAGAGGACTGCATCGTAAGTCCCCCGCTGCAATCCTTCGAGAAGATTGTCCCAGCTTGCATTGATCTTGACAAACTCCATCCCGCTATAGCGAGAAATTTCCCTCAACACATCTTCAGTGTATCCATTGACGTAGGGCTGCATCTCATCGAAATCTAATGGAGCCCAACTCACATCTACGCCTACGCGCAATAGGCCATTTCGGTTTTGACCACCACATCCGCAAGAGGCGAAAAAAAATGCAATCAAAGCAAATAGGATCGTGCGCATGCGCGGAGTTTACAGAATCGTCCTAGATTTTTCAAATGCAAAAAGATCCCTAGAAGAGATAGCCCGCGTATAAATAGGTGAGATATTGGATCCAGAGGACGTGCGTGGGATCGGAAGAGTTGGTAACGGTTAGGCCGGTGGGGGCCTCGACGTATTGTTCGCGGGTGGTTTTGAGATAGAGTCGGTTAGGGTGGCTCCAGGTGCCTGATCCTTCGAAGTGGAAGCCGAGATTCCAGCCTGCGCCGTGTTGGAAACGGAAGTCGGTGCCGGCGAGTTGAGTTTGGAGGCTATGGCCATGGAAGACGGAACTGTAGCGAGTGAGTTGGACTGAGGAGAGGGTCGCACCACCACCTGTGAATTGGTATTCTTGTTGTTGGAAGATGGTTTTGGAGCGAAGGCTTGGCCAATGGTATTGGTAGAAGAGAAGCCACTCCCATTGGTGTCCATGACGGAACATGATTTTGCCTTCGACGTAAGGACCAAACCAGTCTTGCTGATTGGGATTGGGGTAATTGCCAAGGATGAAACCAGAGGTGCCTGGGGGGAGGACAGCAGGAGGTGTTGGGATGGTGAATCGCTTTTGCCCTTCTGGGTAGTTCATGATGTGGGAGTATTTGTATCCTATGGATGGGATGAGGTAAAAGCCGAAGTGGGGTTTATGGTAGGCCCTCCATCTCCATCCGAGTTGCGCTTGCACATCGGCGGTATAGCCTGCACCTAGGTCAAATCCGCGTAGGTTGAACGGCTCTGTGGCCCCGGTATTTTTTTGCCAGTAGTCGAGCGTCCCATTGCAAAGCCATCCGAAGCTGGCGCGCGAGCTGAGGAGAATGTCATGCCATCGAAGGGTCGAGCCCGATAGAAAAACAGCTGTATTGCGAGGAACGATAGAGGTTTTGGTGTTGAGCGCTCCACCTCTGAGGTGTTGTGTAAATTGTTGCTGATCGTACCGATAGCCTAGGCCCAGCCATTTGTGTAGATTCCACTTTTGTGGCTCAACGACTTCTTCTTCAAGGATTTGCTCGCTCTTCGGAACGGGCGGCACAGGAGGTGGTGTTTGCTTACCAAAAACTCCGAAGGCCATTAGTATGAGTAGGCAGCAGGTCGTACGCATATTTTTCACATAGCAAGGATCTAAATTCAGGGCAATGAAAGAAAACAGGGGTCTTTTAGTTGTGAACTTTGGCGGGCCGCGCAGCCTCGGTGAAATTTCGTCGTTTCTCACTGAGCTTCTGCAAGATCGGGATGTGGTCCGAACGAAGTTTCCCGTTTTTTTTCACCGCTGGTTCTTTGCCCGAGTGGCTAGAAAACGGGCAGTGAAGATACGGCACGATTATGAGTTGATTGGCGGCCGTTCGCCCATCTTTATCGACACGGAGCAGATCGCCGAGGCATTGTCTAAAAGGCTAAAGAGGCCAGTCGCCACCTTTCATCGCTATCTGCCTGCCACACATCGGGGTTCTTTGCGCGCGATTGGAGAGTGTAAGGAGTGGGAGGTGTTGCCCCTCTTTCCTCAATTTACCTATGCGACGACTGGAAGCATCGCCCGTTTTCTCCACACAAAGCTTCCTCATGTCCGTTTGCACTGGATCCGCTCGTACCCCACTCATGGGGCATTTGTCTCCTCATTCATTCGGCGGATTCGCAATTTTTTGAACGAAAAGCAATTGGCGGAAGAGAAGACGATTCTCTTATTCTCAGCGCATGGAGTGCCAAAGCGGTTCGTTGAGGAGGGGGATCCTTATCAGCGGGAGTGTGAAGAATCATTTCGGGCGATTGCGAGCGGATTTCCAACAGCTGTGTGCAAGCTGTCTTACCAATCGAAGTTCGGACGTGGTGAATGGATCCGCCCTTACACCGATGAGACGTGCATGGCCGTTCGATCTTGGAATCAGGGGCGTTCCCATATTGTCATTGTTCCGCTAGCTTTCTTATCCGATCACATTGAGACATTGTTTGAGATCGAATATCAGTATCTTCCGCTCTTGCGTGCAGGTGGGATGGAGGCGTATCGGTGTCCCGCCCTCAATCTAGAATCTTATTGGCTCGATGCTCTCGCCGATTTAGTATGCACCGCTCCGCTCGTCCCCACCCCCTCGCTCATTCGACACTAATGGAGGTTCAAAAGTTCGCTACTATGAGACTACCATTTTTTTATCAGCGCAGAGAAAAACTGAGAACGCAGAGCAGAGGCGCGAAGCGCGCAAAAGAAAGAAATATTAAAATTTTTCTCTGCGGCTCTGCGTTGAAAAAAAATGCAAGCATGGATCGAGCATAGGTCGGCCACGCAAAGATGGGTCTCACTTTGCATAAATTTAAAGAGTTCTATACTATCGAGGAATTTACCATGCGTTTTGTCCCAGCAAAATTGGTTTTATCTACAGGTGAATCCTTCCCGGGATTTGCACCCGAGTGGCAGGAAGGATGCTACTTTGGCGAAGCGGTATTCACAACCGGCATGACCGGTTATGTGGAGTCGTTGACCGACCCGTCGTATGCGGGACAGATTTTGGCTTTTACGTTTCCGTTGATTGGTAATTATGGCGTGCCGAGCCGAGAGACGTGGGAATCAGATCGGGTGCAAGCAGCGGGGGTTGTGGCCGGGTCTGTGAGCGAAGCGAGCCATTGGGATAGCGAGTGTTCTTTCCTGGAGTGGCTAGAACAGAATCGGACGCCTTTGATCACAGGCGTGGATACGAGAGAGTTGACGAAACGGCTCCGCAAAAGCGGTGTAGCACTGAGCGCGATTGTGATGGAAGGGGCAAAGGTGAAGGAATTTGTCGATCCCAATCGAACGCATCTGGTGGCAAAGGTGAGCCAGATGGAAAAAGAGGTGCTGGGTCGAGGAAAAAAGCGGGTCATTGCAGTCGATTGCGGGATGAAGTTGAATATTTTGCGCTGCTTGAGCCAATTCCCAATTGAGATTGTTCGAGTGCCGCATGATTACGATTATACGAATGAGGAGTTCGATGGGGTTTTTTTGTCGAACGGTCCGGGCGATCCCACGGTGTGCAAAGAGACGATTGCGATCTTGAAAAAGGCGCTGTTGTTGAAAAAGCCGATCTTTGGGATTTGTTTAGGCGCCCAGATATTGGCCCTTGCGATCGGCGGCAAGACGTTTAAGTTGAAATTCGGCCATCGGGGACAGAATCATCCTTGTGTCGATCTGGAGTCGCAAAAATGTATCCTCACTTCGCAAAACCACGGTTATGCGATCGAGGAGAAGAGTTTGCCGAAAGATTGGAAGGTGTCATTCCGAAGTTTGAATGACGATTCGGTGGAAGGGATTGCGCATAAAAAACTCCCCTACTTCGCCGTGCAATTCCACCCAGAGGCGCATCCGGGGCCCACCGATGCGATGTATTTGTTTGAAAAGTTTTACAAAATGTTATGAAAAAAAAGAGCGTTCTCATTTTAGGGTCTGGGGGCCTTCGAATCGGACAGGCGGGCGAATTCGATTATTCGGGATCGCAGGCGATCAAGGCGTTGAAAGAGGAGGGGCTCCGAACGATTTTGGTCAATCCGAACATTGCCACTGTGCAGACCGATCCCGACATGGCCGATGTGGTCTATTTGCAGCCACTCAATGTGGAGACGGTGGAAAGGATCATCGCGCAGGAAAAGCCCGATTCGCTTCTGTTGAGTTTTGGTGGACAAACAGCTCTGAATTTGGGGTTGGAGCTGGAAAAATTGGGGATTTTGAGCAAGTACCGGGTGCAGGTACTCGGCACTCCGGTCGAATCGATCCGGCTTACGGAGGATCGGGATCTCTTTAAGAAAAATCTGCAAGAGATTGGGATTTTAACGCCGAAAAGTATTGCCGCCTCTTCGGTGGACGAGGCGCTCAGGGCGGCTAAGACGATCGGTTATCCAGTGATGATGCGCTCGGGGTTTTCTCTCGGGGGCCTTGGATCGGGAAAAATGGAAACCGAGGCGGAGCTCAAGGAGCGGGCCCGCGAGGCGCTGAGCGGCGCGCCCCAAATTTTAATCGAAGAGTATCTCAAAGGGTGGAAAGAGATCGAGTATGAGGTGGTGCGCGATCACAAAGATCAGGCGCTCACCATTTGCAACATGGAAAATTTTGATCCGATGGGGATCCACACGGGAGAGAGCATCGTCGTCGCCCCTTCGCAAACACTGTCAAATGATGAGTTCCATCTCTTGAGATCTGTGTCATTGCAAGCGGCGCGCCATTTTAAAATCGTCGGGGAATGCAATGTGCAATTTGCCCTCGATCCAAAGACGAGCAATTACCGGGTCATCGAAATGAACGCTCGCCTCTCTAGATCGAGCGCATTGGCATCGAAGGCAACCGGCTATCCCCTCGCCTTTGTCGCGGCAAAATTGGCGCTCGGCTACAGCCTCGACGAGGTGGCCAATGCGATCACGCGGAAGACCACTGCCTTTTTTGAGCCGGCCCTCGATTACATCGTGATCAAAATCCCTCGTTGGGACACCCAAAAATTGAAGACAGCCGACCGGACGATCGGCACCGAGATGAAAAGTGTGGGCGAGGTGATGGCGATTGGCCGGACATTTCCCGAAGCGCTCCAAAAAGGGATTCGGATGCTCAATCTCGGCTCAGATGGCATTTCTGATCCGCCCGAAGAGATGGAGGAGCTCTATCTCGACATCCAAAAGCCGACCGACCGGCGCCTCTTTGCTCTCTATCAGTTTTTTCGCAAAGGGGGCACGATTGAGCAAGCCTACGACTGGTCCCAAATCGATCCCTGGTTTTTGACCCACCTCTTTAATCTGGCCCGTTTTGAACAGGAGGAGGCTCCGTTGTCCTCTGCCTGGCTTTTGGATGCAAAACGGAGAGGGTTTTCCGATGCGGCAATTGGGAGAATGTACAAAAAAACCGAAGATGAAATCCGCGCGATTCGGAAAAAATATAAAATCCATCCATTCATTAAGCAGATCGATACGTTGGCTGGAGAATTCGACGCCGAAACCAACTACTTGTATACGACCTATTGGGGACAGGCGCACGATGTGGAGCCGTCGAAGAAGAAAGGGGTGATCGTCATCGGATCGGGCCCCTACCGAATCGGCTCTTCGGTGGAGTTTGATTGGTCGGCCGTCAACACAGCGCGCACGCTCCGAAAGCACGATATCCACACGATTTTAATCAACTCCAATCCGGAGACGGTTTCCACCGATTTCGATGAATCGGACCGGCTCTATTTTGAAGAGCTGACGATGGAGCGGATTTCCGATATCGCCGACTTTGAAAAACCGCGCGGCCTCATCGTCTCGGTGGGGGGACAGATCGCCAATAATTTGGCGCTGCCCCTACACAAAAAGGGGTATCCGATCTTGGGGACTCCAGCCACTATGATCGATCAAGCAGAAGACCGGGATGCCTTTTCTACTTTATTGCGCCGCCTGCACGTCGACCAACCTCCGTGGCAAAAGGCCACTAGCCTCAAGCGAGCCAAAGAATTTGCCAAAGAGGTGGGCTATCCATTGCTGATCCGCCCCAGCTACGTTCTCTCTGGCGCAGCGATGAATGTCGTGGCCAATGAAGAGGAATTGGAAACGTATCTCAAAGAGGCGGTCATCGTCTCTCCCGATCATCCCATCGTCGTTTCTAAATTCATTGAAAACGCCAAAGAGCTTGAAATCGATGGAGTGGCCCAAGACGGCAATGTGCTCGTCATGGCGATTGCCGAACACATCGAAAATGCGGGTGTCCATTCGGGCGATGCCACGATTGTGCTACCTCCGCAGCGACTCTATTTGGAGACGATTCGCCGCTCGAAAAAAACGGCCCGCGCCATTGTCAAAGCGCTATCCATCACTGGCCCCTTCAACATCCAATTCATTGCCAAAGACAATGCGATCCAAGTGATCGAATGCAATGTGCGCGCCTCTCGTTCTCTTCCCTTCGTTTCAAAAGTGACGAAAATCAACTTCATCGAAGTGGCGACCGAGGCCATTTTAGGCATTTATGAACCGAAAAATTATGAAACACTCGAGCTCGATTACATCGGCGTGAAGGCGCCGCTGTTTTCCTATCGAAGATTGAAGGGCTCCGATCCAGTCACCGGCGTGGAGATGGCCTCGACTGGCGAAGTGGCCAACGTGAGTGAACATTACCTCGAAGCATTTTTCTATTCTTGGCTCTCCACCGAACAATCGGTCAAAGGGAAACGGCTACTCGTCAGCATTGGCGGAGATTACAAGATTAAACTTCTACCTGCCCTGCGCCTGCTCGAAGAAAAGGGGTGGGACCTCTATGCCACCGAAGGGACACACGACTTTTTAGCCAAGCGAGGCGTCGGTTCATTCTCCGTGTACAAAGTGGGTGAAAAATATGAACCCAATGTGGCCACTCTCCTCTCCCATAAAAAAGTGGATCTGATCATCAACATCCCCCGGAGCGGTACGTCAACTGATTCGGAAGGGTACAAAATCCGCCGCCTTGCGATTGATCACCATATTCCCTTGCTCACAAATCTCCAATTGGCGACGATCTTCCTTCAGTGCTTAGCAGAACTGGACCTGACACAGGTTCCGATCCGGCCTCTCTATTATGAGTTGGAAAAATAAACTTCTCCTCGCTTGCGCAAAGGCATTTCGATCGCCTCCCAATCCACAGGCCCACCGTTTCCTCCTCGTCGCTACGACTGCCCTTGGAGACACTCTATGGTCCACCCCCGCAATTAAATCTCTAAGATGCTCATTTCCAAAGGCTTACATCCATATTCTCACCAGCTCGATCGGCGAACAAGTGCTCCGCCACAACCCCTGGTCCAATCAGATCACAGTCCTCGAAAAGTGGCTCCCCGCTTTTCAATCGCTGAAACGGGAGCGATTCGACACCGTCATTCTTCTTCACGCTTCTCAAAGACAAATCCTTCCCCTCTGTTCGGCACTAGGAGCCTCGCGCCTGATTGGCACCATAGGCATCAATAAAGGGCTCGATTCTCTATTCACAGATCCGGTCAACAACCGCCACAAGCACGAGATCGTTCGACGCCTCGAATTGATTGAAAGAGCCGGCGCTAAACGGTACACTGAACAACTCTCCTTTTTTCTGCAGCCCTATGAAGAGATCCCCCCCTTCCCCTCGCAAACCGTCGCACTTCATCCAGGTTCTAAAGATGGGTTCAAACGGTGGCCAGCCGAACACTTTATCTCAGTTGGCAAACAACTGACGGCTTTTGGCTATTCCATCGTGATCACTGGCAACGGCGAAGAAGAACCGCTGATGAAACAAATTGCCTCTCACATTCCCCGTGCCAGCCTCATCGATCCAACTCTTTCTCTTCGCAATTTTGCCGCCCGCTTAAAACGAGTTTCCCTTCTCATTAGCAACGATACGGGTCCCGTCCATCTCGCTTGCGCGCTCCAAACACCGGTCATCGCCCTCTACTCCTCGACCGATCCAGCTCTCTGCGGCCCCCATCGAGCGGAAAATGCCATCGCTCTCTCCAAACGGGCCTGCTGTACTCCGTGTCTCAAGCGAGCCTGCTTACGTCCCTTCTGTCTTCTTCAGATCGGACCAGAAGAAGTTGTAAATAAGGCCATCGATTTGTTAAAAAATAGTGTATGCACGATCTTGTCTCCATCTCCGACCTGACGAAAGAAGAGATCGGGCACATTCTCCATCTCGCCCATTCGTTTAAACAAAAACCAAATCCCACTCTTTGCAAAGAAAAAATCCTCGCCTCCTGTTTTTTTGAACCCTCCACCCGCACACGCCTCTCTTTTGAAGCGGCCATGCATCGGCTCGGCGGCTCGGTGATCGGCTTTTCAGAAGCCTCCACCACCTCGGCAAAAAAAGGGGAAACTCTCTACGACACGATCAAAGTGATCAGCGCCTACGCTGACATCCTCGTCATTCGCCACCCGCAAGAAGGCTCAGCCCGCCTCGCCGCAGATGCCTCTGACAAACCAGTGATCAATGCAGGCGATGGCGCCAATCAACATCCGACCCAAACGCTTCTCGATCTCTACACCATCCAAGAATGCCAAGGCAAAATCGACGACCTCTCCATCGCCATTGCGGGCGATCTCAAGTATGGACGCACAGTCCACTCCCTAGCCATTGCCCTGGCCAACTATGGGTCGCGCCTCTACTTTGTCTCTCCAGATTCTCTCCAACTACCCGATTCCATTGCGCATGAACTGCGTAAAAAAGGGGTCAAGTTCTCCTTCCACTCCCATCTTGAAGAAGTCCTCCCTAAATGCGACATCCTCTACATGACCCGCATTCAAAAAGAGCGATTCCAACCCAACGACCCCGAAAGCCATTGCCACCTGAAACTGTCCCATCTTGCCAAAATCAAACCAAACCTGCGTATCCTCCATCCCCTGCCCCGCATAGACGAGATCGACCCGGCCATCGACTCCACTCCCCATGCCTACTATTTTCAACAAGCGGCCAATGGCCTTCTTGTTCGCATGGCCATCTTAGCGAGGTTGCTTCATGCTTAAAACAGTTTCGGTCTCTGCGATTAAGCAAGGCACTGTGATCGATCACATCCAACCGGGCGTGGCGCTACGCATCGCCCAAATCCTCCGCCTTGCCGCTGATGAAAAACGGGTCACCATCGGCCTCAATCTCAAAAGTCCAACCCGCGGACTCAAAGACCTCATCAAAATCGAAAACTTTACCCTGACCGAAGCCCAAGCTTCCCACATCGCGCTCCTCTCCCCCAATGCGACCATCTGCCTCATTGAAAACTACCGCGTCGTTCGGAAATACACCCCCACCCTCCCCGTCTCTGTCTCTAGCCTCCTCTCTTGCCCCAGCCCCCGCTGCGTCACCCACCAAGAGCGGATCACCACCCTCTTCTTCATCGATGCCTCCACCCACCGGATCACCCTCCGATGCAAGTACTGCGAAGCCTCCTTCACCCGCGAAGAAATCTAACTTCTTTAAAATTCTCAATTGTGCTATTCATGATGTCTTAATTTTGGAAAAAAGCGATGAGCGCACCCATTGGCCCAAAAGATAACCACATGACCCTCGCAATCATCGGCGGACTTCCCGCACCGGTTCAGAAGAAAGATGGAAAATATTTCCCTCTCGTGGGAAAAAAAGAGGGCATGATTCTCGTTGAGAAATCTGTTGAACATGCTGAAAAAACAGCAAAACTGGCTGCGGAGCAGTTCAAAATACCCTATTATTTTGAATGGAATAAAGTTAAAAAAACTAATCAAGCTGACCCAAGTGTCTGTGGCGAGTTTGCGGAACTGAAGCCGATGGTGACTATATACCAAACCAGCGGCGGCTGGTATCCGGCTGTGGTTTTCCCTGAAAAAATCGTTCTAATTAAGAAAGACCCCTATAAAGAAACTCCACTCAAGGGCAAGGAAAAGGAAGCTTCCAAGATCGCTCTTTCCATGTCTAAGGATGGAAGTTTAGTTTGGGAGCCTTTGCTGGGAGTTTCTTTAAAAATAACTTAAGAGGGCGTCTACAAAGTGATCGATAGCATCTTTTGGGTCTTTTTGCGATCTTCCGCTTGGGCTTTCGGCGCCTATGAGCCGTTGGCATATGGTCGCCTCAAAGCCAAGCGAAATCTCATCAAAAATCCCTCAAAATCTGCTTGATCGCTGACTTTGTAAACACCCTCTAAGCAGACCAAAAAAAATTGAAAAAAAGTTCTCATGAGCGCACTCATTCCCACCTGCACAATCGGAATTGTACGAATAGCTGGAGAATTTGCACCGTTCCAAATTGTCAATGGCATATGCAAATTTATCTCAGGTACGTACCCTGATAAGGATCATGCAAGCGTAGCAGCAACTACGTTTGCAATGAAGGAGGCAGAAAAATATCAACGGATGATCTGCAACTTGTCGGTGAATATTTTCGAGAAAAAGATTGTGACAATCGCCCAAATAGACAAGAAGTGGCATCCCATTGAAGTGGGTCCAGATGATATTGAAGTATTCACCCCATTTGTTTCAGATCAAGGCCGAAAGAATCTATTGGATTTGGATGAACAGGGAGCTCGGTTGATCGCCCAAAAATGTGCCCAGGCCTACCGATATCGCTACATGGAAGGATTAGGGCCATTTCTATTTCAACAAGCAAAGGGAAACCCCCACCCCACCTCTTTTAGATTTCCTTAAAAATCTCCTGTTCTGATATTAATTAAATCTTAAAGAAAAGAGGAAGGCGATGAGCGCATCTGCTGGACCGATCAAGACGACGACCCATCTTCGGAATATGCCCAATTTTTTTAACCCTAAAAAAATCGCCAGGCTCCCCAAATCGATTGTGACTATTTTTCCATTGAACAACACCTGGTACGTAACCTTAGTGACCGACAAAAAAATTAAGTTATTTGCAAATTTACGATGCGCAAAAGAGTACATTCGGGGCAGTGGAGAGAGAGACTTAGTTGTACGAATAGCCCGCATATATTCTGAAGTGAGCGGCTTGCCTTGGTTGGAATCTCTCGGAGCTTCTCTAAAGGCTGCGCTTGAAGAATCTATCTCAATAAAGATTTTCGATGAGATTTGAGCTGCTTTTTCAGCAGATTTTTGAAATGAGGGAGGAGGCATACCCAGAGGGTAGACGACGAACTGAGTTCGAAAATGTGCCAAAAAACG
>Ga0334722_10006558_pt1 | contig 11466 bp, 12 predicted proteins | sample C3_bottom_MG_FD_207210 | JGI IMG/M metagenome (GOLD analysis project Ga0334722, IMG submission 207210) | Sediment microbial communities from Yellowstone Lake, YNP, Wyoming, USA - C3_bottom | ecosystem: Environmental > Aquatic > Freshwater > Lake > Sediment | place: USA: Wyoming | collected...
CTCCGGGACAAGGACATCGACTGGAACTGACAGGGGCAACCCTGTCTTTTTTAATCCCCATGATAACCGTCGTGCTGTCTGGAAGCTTACTGTCTATCTCCGATTAATCTTAGCAAGGAAACCCCCAGACCGGTAAAGGTAGTCTGACCACACTCCGCTACGCTGCGTGATGGACAGCTCCACCTTGACCGACCCGGTACTCCCCTTGCTGTGTCAAAATCAGAGATAGACAGTAAGGCAGTCGATCTCAATTCTAATTCATAAATCAAAATCTATGGCAAACGACAAATCGCTCGACAGGGCATTGGGAGAAACCTTGTCGGACATCCGCAATAGCCTTGCGGACAAACTCAGAAGACTCCTCGAAAAGAATACGGACGATATCCGGAAAGAGGAAGGACTCCTGAAACTCATCAAGCAGAAGGATGTGCAGGAAAACCTGAAAGCAGAGGAAAGAGACGCGCATTACAAGCGGGAACGAATCCTGGAAGACCAGATAAACGCGCTGGAACGGGAGATAGATACCAAGGATGGCTTCACCACGAAAGAAAAAGAGGCGCTAACGGAAGAGGAATGCAAGCTGATCGACGTGGTGAATTCCGAATATCATAAAGCCAAATCGCAGATCAAGGCGATGAAGAAAGCGCTCAACACGAACGAGGCGAGGAATTATCTGAACTTCCTCAAGCTCGAAATAAATACCAGGACGATGTACGACCTGGCGATAACGGCGAAAGAGAAACGGAACATAATCTTCGTACTGCAGTCGAGAGACTGGCGCAGCCTGGGGGTGGATGTCCCCCAACTACCACATCTCGATAGGTTCGAGATAAAGGACGGGGAGATTCAGCTCCCCACGCAACTGCTTCTTGAAAGCAGCAAATAAAATCAAATAACGACTGCCTTACTGTCTTTTCTCAAGGCAGAGGCAGATTTTTTATTAACCCACCCAGCGAACCCGATAATGACGCCGCCATTTTGCGACAATTCGATTGCAGACAATAGGAGGAGTGAGAGGAGTAATATGCAATTGACTGCAACCTCAAAAGTCGCTAAAATGACGGCTTGTAGCCTTATTATATGGACCTGTAATGAACCTTACTGACAAATATCCGGAATTCGCCGATCTCGTAAAGGGCGCGAGCTATAACCAGCTTTTTCAACTGCTTTACAAGGTGGCGCTCGTGAGGTATGCCGCGCCCGAGCATCTGAAGCGCATGAGCTTCAAGATCGGGACTGTAAAAAAGACCGCCAGATTAAACGAGCTCGGCCTGTTACAGACGTTTCCGTCCGGGGTATCTGTAATAACCGATAAGGGTTTGAAATTACTGGAAGAAGAAAGCTATAATACGGGCCATATTGCCAGAAAATTACAGGGACAGGGCCTCGGTGACGAACCTGTAATATCATCTGTAATAATGGATCTCATGGAAGAGGACGGCTTCCATACCGTCTTCTACCCGCATTTCGACTTCCTCATCCCGGACGCCTGCACGATTTACCGGAAAGACGGAAAGGTCCGGCTGGTATTTATCGAGGTCGAGAAGAAGAAAGGCAATTGGGGAAAATATCTTTCCGAGAAGAAAGAAAAGTACGAGCGGATCGCCAGCGACCCAGAAATCCATGACAAATGGTGGCGACGCTGGTGTGACACCCTTCATTTCAATTTATGCCAGGCCGAAGAGTTCTGCTTTTCGGTTAGGTGTTATTCTCAGATAAATTTTAACTGGTCGGGATGGGAGTTTGTTGATTATGGGATGGTCTGATAGTTTCCTGATTAGCGCCTCTAGCTGGATTCAAATACATCCGTCCCTTTTCTTGTTCGGCGCTATCTTCTTGTTGGGAAGCGGCATCGTCATCACCCTGCGAGAAGTCGATCCTCTTTTCAAGCTTGAAATGAAATGGTCTAAATGGGAAGATAGAAGAAAAAAGAAAAACGCTGACCGCCTGGATACGAAGATTAGGGAAATCCAGAGCCAGCTGAGAATCACAAAGAAGGAACCGGTTGTCATGAAACCGTCTTCCTGCAGACAAATGGAGGCCAAATCTATGAACGACCTATGGAGTCCGGATAGCCTGAGAGGGATGTATTGGCGTTCCCAGCAAAGTATCAGTAATAAGGATATCGCTGTCTCTATCAGCAATGATGTGGGCTTTTTCAAGAAGATGGCCATGAAACTGGAAGCAAAGACTGAGATCATAAAAGAACACAATGACATGGTCCGGGAATTCAGGAAGATCCTCAGGAATCCCATCTGCCCTCATTGCTTAAAGACGATAATCACGACAGAGATATCCTTCAGCTGTCCCTTTTGCGATAAGAAGCATTTTGAAGAGGGCACGAAAGTGCGGATCGATAACGGAACGATCACCGAGACAGTGGGGGCCGCGATCATGACGAAGATGGCCGAAGGGATGCTGATGTCCGCCCTGTTCAACGCTTGCTCGAAATGCCAATCAAAGATACAATACCTATCCTGCCATCACTGCCAGAAGGAAATCGACCTGTTCGCCCCCTACAACTATCAGGAGTTGGAGAGAAGAAGATATGGACGATAAGCCGAGATTTATAGCCAAGTCGACAAAAGTCGACACCAAGGCTCTAACTGTCAACAAGGATGCGTCATCAAACGGTTTAAGCGTGCCTGATGTGCCCAACATCCCGACGTTCGATCTGGACCAGCTTAATCTGGTAGAGCTCTCCCGCCAGCTGAAAGACGCCCTTAACCAGCCCGAGCCGTTTTTCATGTTTACCAGCAGGAGGCGGAATGAAAAGCTCCGTCTTGGCAAAGAACGTTTAGAAGTGATCCTGGATACGATTGAGCGCGTACGATCCGTCAATCAATCATTGGCGCATGCCCGCGCCGAGATACTCCTGTCAAAAGCCGTAACAGAGAGCCTCATAAATAATTATTTCAATGAAGCGATACTGATGGCGGAATTAAGAAAGGCCGAGCATGATAATTCCGTCTCGAAACATCACCACGAGATAAGGGCAAGAGAAATCCAGCTCGATGCCGCCGAATTGGCTAATCTAAAAACCAAAGCTGAGATAAATCTGATGGAAGCTAAAACCGAAGCCGAAAATGCATGGGCTGCGCTTATCAAGTCTACCGTTGAAAACATCAATTTCAAGAATATGCCACCAGCGCTGCAATATTCCGTAATTCAGGCCATAGCTACCAAAGGCACTGCATCTACCAATCCTGTTCTTGAGGAAGAAATTAATAAGTTCTTTAAACAGCAGCGTGAGGCGGAAGCCGGCAAAGCCATGCATGAAATGCGGAAGGTAGGAGCTGAAGCAGATATGGCGGAAATGGACGTCCAGAGAAACAAGCAGCACATGGATAATCTGAAAAAATGATCGAGCTAGGATTACCGAGGATACCGGGCCAGGGTCTTTGCGCGATAGAACTCAAAGACCTCTGGCAACACACCTATGTCATCGGCAAGACTGGGACAGGCAAGTCGACCTTCCTTTTAAATCTCGCCTTAGAGGTCATCAACCAGGATTCCGCTTGTATATTCATCGAGCCGAAAGGCTCGGTCATCTCCGCTCTAAACAAATTGGTCAACAATGACCGCCTCATCAATATCTCCTTCGACAATCCTCTCACAATCAACCCGCTCCGCAAAAAAGGCTACCACATCAATGACATCATTTCCGAATTCATCGAAGTGATGGATATCCTGATTTCCCTGACCGCCTCGAACGTCATAAGCACGGCATCGATGAAAGAAATCATCACTGAGTCGATACTCTGTTTTTCGGAAGAACAGCGGGATCTGGAATATCTTTATCACTTCCTCTTGGATGAGAAATACAGGGCCAAGCATTTCAAGGAGAGAAAACCCGCTTACTGGGAGATTTTCGACGATCCGAAGTCGCGGAGCTATGAAAAAATCGAAACTGCTAAACGTGTGGCGACCCGGCTAGCATCTTTCGTCAACGACCCCCGGATGAAAAGAATCGTCTGCGGAGAAAACCAGCTGGATATAAAAGATATTGTTAATCAGGGGAAGGTCTTACTAGTTGACACCTCCCGGATGGGCTTCGACAAGAGGATCTATGTTTCGGCGCTCATAACGCATTACGTCAAGAGTTACGTGGAATTCGGAAGACAAAAAAACAGGTCTTTAATCATTTTTGTCGATGAGTTCCAGACCTCTATTTCCCCTCTCTTTTCCCATCTGCTCGCTCTCAGCCGGGAATATAAGGTCGGGTTCGTTCTGGCCCATCAGGATTTCAAACAGATTTCCGATAAGGTATTAGGAGCGGTCCTGGGGAACGTCAATCAGATAGTCACCTTCAATTGCGGTTATGAGGAAGCCAACCGCATGAAGAACGAATACAGCCAGGCATTGAAGGCAAATGACTTTCTCAATTTGAAGCCCTTTGAAGCCTGGGTACGGATCAAAAGCAAAGTTCATAAGGTAGGTTGTTTCCCGCCACCGGCGATTCCTGAAGTCGAAGAAAAAGCCACGATCAACTTTTTGCGTCAAGGATGGTTTTCGGCTTAATGGTATAATAGAACTAGATCAGCTGCAATTTCAGGGATGAATACTTACGTCTGCACATTCCACGAGGAATCGGACTTAGATTCAAATTAACCCTTATTCAAGAAGAAGGTAGTAAATGACAGAACGGTCACCTATAGACAAGCGTAGCCCGAAAGAATTCTGGGATGATCAACACAAGACTTTGGCAACTGATCAATATGTTTGGATAGAAGCTGCCTATGAGCTAACCCGCGCATTCGATATATTAGTGAAGGAATATAAAGAAAACATGTCCCCTTCTGGCATAGAAGCTTCGCTTTATCCTGATATTTCAAAATCCGCCATTTTTCTAGGTGCCCTTGCAATTGAGAACCTATTGAAAGCTATCCGGCTTAAACAGTTACCCTCACCATTCAATGAGCAAGGTGAATTTATACTTAAAACACATAAATTATATAAACTGGCCTCTGATGCAAGTATAATAATGACGGTTGAGGATAATGTGAGATTGGAGCGTCTTGAGGAATTCATTACTTGGGTAGGCCGTTATCCGATTCCACTCTCAAGTGAATCTTTGCGACCACGCACGTTGCCTGGAGGCGGATATGCTCCACTAGCTGGCTATGCAATACCACAGGAATTTGCGGATATATCTAGTCTCATTGAGAGGCTCAAAACCATGCTTCCTAATATTTCATACGTTACAATAAACAAAGAATAAATTCAGCCTCGAAGCGACCTCTTATTCTCTATTCTCGCTAAAATCTGGCTAAAGAAAATCGTTAATAATGAACTTATCCACAGAAAATCGTCCGATATCTTCCTATGCTTTTTCGTTTATTTTATGAGAAGTTGAGGGATATCAGGCAGCTACGAATTTTTGTCTGATTGGACTCAAAATCCTCCGGGGGCAACTCCATGTCGGTTCGATTCCGACCGCCGGCACCAAATAAAGCAACCAAAGACCTGTCATGAGACAGGTCTTTTTTATTTGGCGGGCGGAAGCGAACCAGGGGGACAGGGGGAAGCATGCCCCCTTATACATCGGGGGAGCACACGAGGGGACCGGCCCGCCTCGTGAAGCAAAGCGCGTGAGATTCCGACCGCCGGCACCAACTTAATAATAAAAGATCGGGTTTCCTTCCGATCTTTTTTGCGTTTTATGATTGTAAAAATGAAGGAATGAAAATAAAAGGTAGGATTCACAAGGCGAGGCGCTCCCCCGGGATGATCACGCCTTTTTTGCCATCTCCACGGCCGTCTTCATCACCTCGCCGGCCATGCTCGAAATATCCTCAAAGGCGCTCATGGCAGCCATCGATCCCTGGCCGACGGCGACGACGATCTGCTTCAGGCCGCCGGTGATGTCGCCGGCGGCATAGATGCCGGGAACGGACGTCCGCATCGTGGTCAGGTCCACCCTGACATACCCTTCTTCGTCGAGCTCAAGCCCGAGGTTCTTTGCGATCTCGTTGTTCGGCACGTACCCGATGGCGATGAACACGCCTTCAACGGGCATCTCCGTGAGCGCCTTTTTGGCCTTGTCCTCGATCTTGACGGACCGCACGACCTTCTCCCCCACGATCTCGCGCACTTCGCTGTTCCTGAGCACGGGAATGCCGGACTGCTTCAGGCTTTCCTGCAGCCGCGCTTCAGCCTTCAGCGCATCGCGCCAATGCACGAGCGTCACCTTTGCGCCGAGGTTATGCAGGTACAGCGCATCGGACACTGCCGTGTTCCCGCCGCCGACCACGATCACCGATTTGCCGTCCTTGAAAAAATAACCGTCGCAGGTGGCGCAATAGCTCACGCCTCTGCCGTAAAAGCGCTTCTCGCCCGCCACGCCCAGGACGCGGGGATCGGCGCCGGTCGTAAGCAGGACTCCCCGCGCAATATAGATCGCCCGGCTTGTCTTTACGTGAAAGCCCTCTGTTTCGCGCGTGATCTCCTTCACCACCTCGCCGACATGGATATCGGTGTACTGCGCCGCCTGCTGCGCCATGAGGTCAACGAGGCTCTTGCCGCCGATCCGCATATAGCCGGGGTAGTTCTCGACCACGGGCGTGATCGCCACCTGGCCGCCCAGCGCGGTCTTTTCGAGAAGGATGGTCGTGAGCCCCGAGCGCACGCTATAGATCGCCGCGGTGAGGCCTGCCGGGCCGCCGCCGATGATCACCAGGTCTTTTTTGACCGGCTCGCCCGGCGTTATTTCTTCGGTCAGATAGGTCGGCTCCTTCAAGGTCATCAGGGTCTCGATAAAGATCTCTTCAGGCTGGAGCCCGGCGCCCGTGAAGGTGCTGTTCACAAAGGTCTGCGGCACGGCGAGCGAACCGAGCGCTTCCGCCAGGTCCTGGTTTTCGTAGATCTCGACCGCTTCGGCGGAGACCATGGCCGGATTGATGATCGCCGCGGAAAAGGCGGACAGGACCTGCTGCGGGCAATAGGGGCAGGTGGGGCTCACAAAGACCTGGATATCCCGCTTTTCCTTGAGACCGGCGATCTTCTCAATGGCTTGCGCGGTCAGGATGGCCTTGCCCGTCGAAGCCATCATGATCGCCACCAGAAGGGAGCGTCCCTCTTCGCCGTGCGGCGTGCCCGTAAAGCGAAGCCGGTACTTGTCCGGAGCGATCAGCACGGTCGGCGAGCGCAGGGCGTTGCGCTTGACCGACAGTTCATCGCCCACGACATGGAAGCTCACCTTGAGCTTATCGCTCAGCCCTGCCAGGATCTTGATGAGCGCCACCGTCGCCGTGTTGAACTGGTCGTTCACCCCTCGGAGCGTATAGACCTCGATCAGGACGTCGTTCTTCAGATCCTTGAAAAAGGTATCCTTGATGGCATTCTGTACGTCAACGGGTATCAGTTCTTCAGCCATGATGTTCACCTCACTCCTGACTTCTGACTTCTGGCTCCTGGCCCCTGGACCCTGTTATTTAATCCTCTGCGATATCTTTTTGAACTCCTCGGTGCCCGCTGCCTTGAGCAGCTGGAACAGGACCGTCTCGGTGCAGGTGATGACCGCCCCGGCCTCGCGCATGAACTCGATGCCCGCTTTCCAGTTGGCTTTTGTGCGGGAACATATGGCGTCCTGTACCACATGGACCTTCATGCCGTCCTTGAGCAGGCCGAGACAGGTCTGGAGCACGCAGATGTGTGTCTCCATGCCGGTAAGGATCACGGTGTTCCGGTTGTGGTCCTTCAGCTCGGGCAGGAATGCCGGCTGACCGCAGCAGTCGAAGGTGATCTTCTCGATCGGCCGGTAGGAGGGCAGCACGGCCTGGAGCTCCGGCACGGTCCTGCCCAGCCCCTTCGGATACTGCTCGGTCACGACCACCGGCATAGCGAGCATTTTGGCAAGCTCGATCAGATGCAGGTTGTTCTTCACTACCGGGTCCTTCTGTCCCATCACCATTGCCAGCCGCTCCTGGATATCGACGATGAGCAGCACTGCATTTTCCTTCTCCAGCGAGAACTTGTCCAGTGATTGCATTGCATCCTTTCTTGTTACCGTAAATTGTTCTGTATTTTTAACTTTATTCCGCGATCCGCAATTATAAACGTTCCCGGCGACCGCCGGCCTTACACGCCTCAGGAGCCTCCGTATCCGATCGAGATCTTGCCGTCCTCAATGATCACCGGAACATTGCGATTGCCTCCGGTATGGAAGAGCATCTCCTCGAGCCGGGCCTGGTCCTTTTTTACATCGTAATACTCGCATCCCTTGCCGTAGGCTGCACGAGCCCGATCGGTATAGGGTCAACCCTGCTTCCCGTAGATCGTAACGGTCATAGGAACTCCTTTGTTACGCCGCCTGTCCTGTCCTTTTTATTAAATAGTACCACAGCTGAATTGCTTGCACAACCGGTATGTCTTTTGTGCTGAAACTCTGCGCATTTTCAGGTACAATCGTATTCACGCAACGGGGAACTAATTATGGCAACTGGATGTCTAACAGAATGAGCGAACAGGCTGTCATGGACGACGATGCCGGGCTCGTGGCATTGTCCCAAAAGGGCGACCTGGTCGCATTCGAGCAGCTCGTGAAAAAGCACCAGAAGAGGATGTTCAACATCGCCTTCAGGATCGCCGGAGACCACGACGACGCATCGGAGATCATGCAGGACGCCTTCGTGGCCGCCTTTCGGAACATCGGTAAATTCCGCGGCGCTTCGCGCTTTACGACCTGGCTCACCACGATCACCATAAACCAGGCGCGGAACAGGCTGAAGCAGGTGCGGTCCCGCAGGTCCCATGAGGTCAATTCCCTGGACGATCCCATCGAAACCGGGGACGGACGGGTCTATGCCGACCCGCCGTCAAAGGCAGCCTCGATCCTGGATGAGCTGGAACAGCGCGATCTGCGGAAAAAGGTGCAGGACTGCATCAGGGCGCTGGACCCCGATTTCCGCGAAGTGATCGTGCTCCGGGATCTGCAGGAATTTTCGTATGACGAGATCGGCGTAATGCTCAGCGTGGCCGCGGGGACCGTTAAGTCCCGGCTCTTCCGTGCGCGCGATTCGGTCAAAGAATGCTTGAAACGGGCGTTCGGCGGCGCGTCCGGCATTTTGTTAAAAGGATAAAGCTGACCCGGACGGACTGAAACCACAAAGCATCTCTCGCAAAGCTCGCAAAGGACGCCAAGAAAATCTTATGGCCTCTGATTGCTTTGGTTTTAAAACAGAAAATGTTTTGACTCAAGGTTACCTTTACGCTCTTTGCGGCTCAGAGTGGCCCGTGTATCGGCCATTGCGAGAAACATTCTTGCACTTTGGTCTAGAATTTTATTCCTTCGTTACCTAAAAAGTAGTGCGAATGGGAAGGGCAGGAGCTTTCGATGGACCACAACGACATCCGGCATATGCTGTCCGAGTATATCGACGGCGCTGTTTCGGCCGAAGACAAGACTGCGATCGAAGATCACCTCAGGACCTGCGAGAAATGCAGCGAAGCGCTCAGGGAGCTCCGGCAGACCGTTGCCCATATCAAGACCGTCGAGGAGATCGACCCTCCCGCCTGGATGACGCAGAAGATCATGGCAACAGTGCGCGCCGAAGCTGAAAAAAAGAGCTGGCTCCGGCGGCTGTTCTTTCCGCTCCCTGTAAAACTGCCGCTGGAAGCGATCGGCGTTCTGTTCATTGCCGTGACCGCTTTGTTCATCTACCAGAACATGCATCCCTCCCAGAAGGCCGCGAGACCCCTGCTCCAGGACCAGATGCCGGGCAAAGAGCCGGCTTCAACGGTTATAGCAAGGAATGCAGCAGAACGGGCAGCAGAGCCCCTGCCCCGCTCAAAGGATATTCCGCAGTCGCCGGGATATAAGGCTTTGGACATGAAGCAGGAATACGAGCAGCCTGCGCCGCCGTCGCTCCAGGACCAGGCAGCAGCACCAGCGCCCGTTCCTGCAGAAAGAAAACCGGCGTATAGGGCGGAACAAGACCAGGTTTTCCTGAACAAAGAAGAGGCGACCGGTCGCGAAATGCTGCAGGGACGATCCGCAACTTCTTCCGGCGCAGCACCCGAGCCAACCATGAAAGCAAAAGCTGCTGCTCCTTTAGGAGCTGCGGACAAAGCAATTCCTGCGATCAAGATGGTGGTGACGGACAGGGAGTCCGCTGCAAAGGAAGTGGAACGAGCGATCGCCCAGGTCAAGGGCACGATCGTAAGGAGGGAATCGCGTGGACCCAAGATCGTCTTCTTCGTAACGGTCAGCGCGCAGCGAACCGGAGAGCTTATCGGCAAACTGAAGCTTCTCGGCGAGGTCACGCAAGAACCCCGCGAAGGGACGCCTCAAAAAGATCCCGTGGAATTTCGAATCGAGATCACCCGGAAGCTTTAGCAGGATGTTGAAAGTATTTCAAGGCGTCGTCCTGAACGAAGTGAAGGATCTGTAAAACCGGGATTCTTTGCTATGCTCAGCATGACGAGCCCCATGCTCACTTCAGCTCCCATCGCTCATAACAGCAGATATCCTGCAGCGGCTTCCGCGGCGGCCCGTCTTTTTTCTCTTCAGCAGCATAGCCGAGCGGGAAGAGTCCCACGACCCTGATGGCCGGGGGAACCTGCAACAGTTCTTTCACCTTCTCTTCGTCATAGACCCCCACGAACACGGTCCCGAGCCCCTGACCGCGCGCCGCGAGCATCAGGTTCTCCGACGCTATCCCCGCATCAACGAGGTAATAGTTCTGGTTCCCCAGTTCGCCCGATTTGACCGGATCTGCGCAAAGCACGATCACCACCGGCGCTTCGGCAAGCGCTTTTCTTGAAGGGTTCGACCGGTACCCTTTGGGAGCAAAGAAGGACTCCACATAGGAAAACTCGCTCAGCTTTTCGCGCAAAGCCCTGTCTTTCACCACAACCATGCGCCAGCACTGGCTGTTCGCCCATGAGGGTGCAAGGCGGACCGCTTCAAGGACAGCCTGCAGTTTTTCCTCCTCCACGGCCCGGTCGAGGTATTTCCTGATGCTCCTTCGCGTTCTGATGGCTTCAAAAAGGTCCATGGCGTCTCCTCCGGTCATGCATAGCCTTGCCGCATCAACGTTACAAGCAGCCTTCCGTCAGCACCTCTTCGTCCTCCACACGCCAGGCAGGATCGACAATGGCGAGGAAGACCAGGTCCGTCTTTCCGCTGTTCTCTATGAACTGCACGGCTTTGGGCGGGATATAGATCGTGGCGCCGGCGCCCACCAAGGCCGTCTCTGCATCTATATGCATGACGCCTTCGCCCTCGATGATATAGTAGACCTCCGAGGTTTTTAGCCGGTGCGGAATGGTGATGTCGCCGGGATGCACGATGGCGTGGGCCAGGCTGTACCCGAGCTTGAGGTCCGTCTTGTCGGGGTGCAGGATCTCGCGCAGCACGCAGCCGTCTCCGGAGATGAACTCTGCGCAGTCCTTCAGGTTGCGGATCAGCATGGGAGACTACCTCCATCGATCGGAATATCAGCAGTTGTCTTGGTGAAGAAAATC
>Ga0334722_10006559_pt1 | contig 11465 bp, 12 predicted proteins | sample C3_bottom_MG_FD_207210 | JGI IMG/M metagenome (GOLD analysis project Ga0334722, IMG submission 207210) | Sediment microbial communities from Yellowstone Lake, YNP, Wyoming, USA - C3_bottom | ecosystem: Environmental > Aquatic > Freshwater > Lake > Sediment | place: USA: Wyoming | collected...
GCGCGGTCTTATTTTCGATTTTTCTTACTCTACGCACCGTGGTGTCGCCGTGTATCTGCGGGTGTTTGATGGGACGTTCAAAAAAGGTCAGCCGCTCACTTTTCATGCCGCGGGGAAAGATTTTATCGCACTTGAGACCGGTATTTTCACCCCCGGAGAGACACCGGCAGACTCGCTCGGAGCTGGTGAGATTGGCTATATTGTGACGGGTATAAAGGAACCGGGTGTTGTGGCTGTCGGAGACACTATCGGGGCGGTAAAGGGCACACTCACGGCTCTACCGGGCTATGAACGGGTGCGGCCGGTTGTGTGGGCCTCGGTGTATCCAGAGAGTCAGGACGACTTGCCGCTCCTACGAAAGTCGCTCGAACGACTGCGACTCTCTGACTCCTCACTCTCCTTCGAAGAAGAATCTTCAGGCGTACTGGGGAGAGGTTTCCGCTGTGGTTTCCTCGGACTCTTGCATCTCGAGATTATTACCGAGCGTCTGCGACGTGAGTTCAACCTTTCGCTCATTGTGACCATCCCGACCATCTCGTATGTCATCACAAGAACAAATGGTATGCGCGAGACGATTTATACACCGGCAAAATTTCCTGAACATGGCGACATTTTGAAAATAGAAGAACCATGGGCAAAGGTCATTATTATCACTCCTCCCGAAACAGTGAGTGCACTCGTCGTGATGCTCTACGACCACGAGGCACAGACACTTGCGTCTGAGACGTTCGGCGATGGTCGTATCGAGATGACGATTGAGATGCCGCTCCGCGAGCTTATGCGGGGCTTCTTCGACAAATTGAAGAACATTTCTTCGGGCTACGCGTCGCTCTCCTATGAAATTCTTCCTGAGCGGGAAGCAGATGTCGTGCGACTTGACGTGCTGGTCGCGGACGAACCGGTACCTGCCTTTGCACGCGTTATTGCACGCAGGCGTGTGGAAGAAGAAGCAGAGAAGATGGTGGAGAAACTTCACTCGATTTTGCCAAAACAACTTTTCACCACGAAGATTCAAGCGAGAGTACAGGGGCGTATTATCTCTTCGAGAACACTCTCGGCGATGCGTAAGGATGTGACGGGATATCTCTACGGTGGTGATGTGTCGCGAAAGAATAAGCTTCTTGATAAACAGAAGCGCGGAAAGAAGAAGATGCTCGAGCGGGGGAGAGGGAAAGTGAATATTCCCGAAGAAGTCTTTATGAAAATGGTGCAGTCTTCTGCCGAGTAAGCCACTTGGCGGTCCGACCCCCAAGCAACTTGGGGGTCGGACCGCCAAGTGTTATCCTAAAAATATGCGCGCGAAACAATGGCGACAAGGGGTTCTTATTGGTATCTTGCTCCTTGTCGCTTTCTGGCTTGCATCGAGTATTTGGGGACTCGCGAGCAAGGCGCATGTTGCCGTATCTCAAGCGAACGAAGCGAAAGCGCAGTATCAGGCGCTCGAAGAGCGCAAAGCGATGCTTGAGGCAAATCTCGCCGCTCTTGATACGGCACGGGGGAAAGATGCGGCGATCCGGACGGCGTTTGGGGTTGCACGGCCTGGGGAAGAGATTATCGTGGTCGTGCCGCCAGCAACGGCGACCCCCACCACAACGCCGTCGTGGTGGGAGACATTCTTGAGTTGGTTTTAAAGTTTGCGGGATTAGTTTAGTGGTAGGACGGCTGCTTCCCAAGCAGTAGGCGCGAGTTCGATTCTCGCATCCCGCACCAGCGTTTCTGTGGATAAGTCGCTGTGCTATACTCGGCATATAACTTTATAGACATGAACAAAACCGTCACTATTTACAGCACGCCGACCTGCCACTTCTGCCAGATGACCAAGGATTTCCTCAAGGAGAAGGGTATTGGCTACACTGAATTCGATGTTGCGCACGATCTCGATAAACGTCAGGAAATGATTCAAAAATCAGGCCAAATGGGTGTCCCTGTTATCTTCATTGGTGACCCTTCAAATCCTTCAGGGCAAGGTGAAATGATTATCGGTTTTGACCAAGAGAGGCTCGTGTCAACTCTCGGCATTACCGCGTAGTTGTTTTCGCCCCTATAAGCGTTGCTTGCACGCTTCCATCTGGCTCGTTCGGAAACATACATATACGAAGACGCATATGTATGTTTCCTCACTCGCCGCTGTAGTTCAATGGATAGAACGGCTCACTCCTAACGAGCTGATGCAGGTCCGATTCCTGCCGGTGGCACTAAGTTTGGTATACTAGGAGCATATGGACCCTGAATCAAAACGTTTACTCGAAGAGACTCATGCGCTCGCGAAGGATAATCACCAGATGCTTCGTGCGATACGGCGCCATCAGTGGTATAGCGTTATCGGTACACTTATCGTATGGGCTATCGTGCTCGCACTCCCGCTCTATCTCTATCAACAATATCTCCAGCCGCTTGTCGCCAAGTTTCAGACAACGACCGGTACCACTACCACCGGCCCCTTCGGCCTCCCGACTTCCGCTGATCTACAAAAGCTGATAAACTCGTTTAAAGCGGGACAATGATTCGCTTGCTTGGATACGTAGGCGTATCCTCGCTCGTTCGGACGACAATAGCATCACACGAAGACGTGTATGCTATTGTGTCCTCACTTCGCTTGGATAGCTCAGTTGGTAGAGCACTTCCCTGAAGAGGAAGGGGTCCCCGGTTCGAGCCCGGGTCCAAGCACCAGTATGGTACAGAAGATCTTTTCTTGGATGCAGACATATGAGAAGCATCTCTCTGCGCTCGCCATGGTCGCTGGATTTGTCGCTGACAATCTTCTTTTTGTTCGCGTTGACCTTGCGCAGACACAAATACTCTTCGCTGGATATGCCGCTGCCTGTTTTATTTCAATTCCACTTTTGCACTGGATCGAGTCACGTGCCTCACGCCGAAATGCACCTCTCCCGCGATGGCGCATTATTCTTCCTCTCGTGACGCAATTTGCACTCGGGGGATTCTGGAGTGGATTCGTTATTTTCTATGGACGTTCAGCAGTGCTTGGTGCTTCTTGGCCGTTCCTCATTTTTATCTTCTTAATATTTCTTGGGAGTGAATATTTCCATCAGTATCACGCCCGACTCGTCTTCACGAGTGTCCTCTTTTTTTTCGCACTGTATTCGTACGCGATTTTCGCCCTCCCGATGTATACCGGCACCATCGGGACGGTGACCTTTCTTGAGAGCGGACTGGTCGCTGTCTGCGCCTTTGCTTTATTTACGATACTTCTACGTCTTCTTGCGCGTGAACGTTTTCTCAATGATATTTGGCGTATCCGCGCAGGTGCGTTTGGAGTGTTGGTCATTATGAACGTATTTTATTTCACCAATATTTTACCTCCCTTGCCGCTCTCCTCTGAAGCAGCTGGGATATACCATTCGGTCTGGAGAGTTCCGGGTGCATATCTGGCGAGGAGCGAGACAGGGCAGTCGTGGCAGGTACAGTACCTAGGATTCTCTCCGACGCTTCATGTGATTCTTGGCGAATCGCTTTCTGCTTACAGTGCTGTTTTTGCTCCGACAACACTCGCGACAACCATCGTGCATCGTTGGCAGTGGTATGACCCGATACAGAAAGCTTGGGTAACAAGAGCAACTATTTCATACTCGATTGCTGGAGGTCGTGATGGTGGCTACCGTGGCTATTCAACCGTACTCGCAAATGCAACAGGGAAGTGGCGCGTCAATATAGAAACGACTGATGGCCGTCTCATCGAGCGACTGCCTTTTATGGTGGAACAAGTAGAAACTCAACCCGCAGAAGAAACGATTACACTAGATTAACCTGCCTTCACACGTAACTTCGTCTGTCGTGCCTTATCAAGTTTTGGAAGAATAATAGTGAGGAGACCGTCCTTGGCGCTTGCAGAGGATGCCTCAACGTCTACTTCTTGTGGGAGGGTAATAGCGCGTGAAAATGAGCCCCAGAAGAGTTCGCGGGTGAAATAGTCGGAACTCGCGACTTGTTCGCGCTCCATACGAGAACCTCCGATTTCAACCATATCGCGGCTTATAGAAATACTGAGTTCGTCAGGGCGTACACCGGCGACAAAAGCACGGATGATAATGTCACTTGCGGTCTGATGCACATCGACGGGGAGTTGACCTTCGCTAGTCGGGAGGTCGTCATCGAGCGGGGCTGGTCGGCTCGCTGCTCCGCCTGTTCGAGCATGAATTTCTTTGCGCGGCGTTGAGGTCGGGACAGGAGACTCATCCTCGTCGAATGCATCAAACGCGTCAGCATTCGAGGGACTACCGGAAAGACGTTCAAAAAACGAGCGCTTCATGTTCATGGTGAATAAGGATTGTTAGAAAAATTACGATACTGAAAGTATTTTAGCACCTCGAATGCCGCGAAGAAAACGACGGCGACCATCCAGATAAGGAAGAGCGCAGTAAGTGTGGTCGAAGTACCTTGATTTATAATAAGCGTGTTGAAGGCAGTGTGCAATGCGATCGCAAGGATAAGTCCTCCTGCCGCGGCAAGCATGCGTACCAAATGATGACTTCTTGCCGAGAAAGCAAAGGCAAAACCTATTGATGCTGAAGCAACAACGTGAAGTAATGTAGAACCAAGGAAGCGCAAATCACCAGTGAAGAATACAGGAGCGAAATGTCCTTCGGCAATCGGCGTAAGGAGGAAAAGCATGTTTTCTGCAGAGGCGAATCCAAGCGCGATAGTAATCATATAGATGACATAATCAGGCGCTTCATCTACGGCGTTACGCCAAAGGATAAAGATAGCTACCATAACGTATTTCAGTACCTCCTCGACGAGCGCCCATGCGGTCAGGACCGATACGGTGCCGGTCAGATGTGCTTTCGCGTATTGTTCAAAAGGGAGTGCGAGTGGCACCGCCACCATGCCGGCAATAAAGGTGAGTGCGATAAGTCTTTTCGGCTCGGGATGTTGGGCATCTTCTTTCAAGAGGAAATAGAGCCAGATGAAAGAGGGCAGGAGGCCGCCGAGAAATGCGTAGCCGAGTGTGGTAAAGGTCACCTCGTTATTGTAGCAGGCCTTCGCGGTAACAATTTCGGGCCGCGCTCCGGGCCGCTAGGCCAAGTCTAACTGCCCGAAATTGTTGCCGCTTCAGGCCAATGTGCCACCATGAGGAAAGCTGCATCCTTGGTCGGCATTGATTGCCAAATTTCTTCGGTGATGAAGGGCATGAAAGGATGGAGGAGGCGGAGCGTGCGATCGAGGAGTGTGAGGAGCAGACGCGCGCGCGAAGCTTCTGCTGCTGCGTCATTTCCCGCGAGAATCGGTTTTGATTCTTCGAGTATGTTGTCCGCGAGTTCGTGCCATATATAGTGATAGATTTTCTCGGCCGCCATATACATGCGGAACTCTTCCATATCGGTCGTCACATCTTTCGTCAGTGCGTCGCATGTATCCAAAAGCGTTTGGTCGCCTACAGATAATGGAACAGACATATTGGCACCTCCAGCATTTTCGAGGATAAATCGGGCGATATTCCAGAGTTTGTTCGCGAAGTGCTTGTAGCCTTTCACTCGGGCCTCATCGAAGCTGACGTCGTTGCCGATGGCGGTCCCGACCAGAAGCCCCATGCGGAGCGCGTCCGCGCCGTAGCGGTCGATCATATCAATCGGGTCAATGCCGTTGTTGAGCGATTTACTAAACTTCCGTCCCTGCTTATCGCGAACGAGTCCGTGGATCATAACGGTCTTGAAAGGAACCTGTCCGAGGTGGAATCCACTCATGAGAATCATGCGCGAAACCCACAGATTGAGTATTTCGTACGCTGGCGACATAAACGAGGTCGGGTGGAAGGTCGCGAGGTCGCTCGTTTGTTTGGGCCAGCCGAGTGTCGAGAACGTCCAGAGCGCTGAAGAGAACCATGTATCAAGTACGTCGGGGTCTTGTATCCATCCTTCACTCGACGGCGCTTCGGTTCCTACGTGTATCTGTTCGCCGCCGTACCAGACGGGAATGCGATGACCAAACCATATCTGTCGGCTGATACACCAGTCGCGCAAGTTATCGATCCAATGGAAATAAGCATTGCGGAAGCCGTCTTGCGGCATATGGACTGCATCACTCTCGACGGCGGTGCGCATAATTCGTTTAAGCGTTGTCTCACTGCCGCTTGCGATACCAGCGATTTCTGAGTGTGGAATGATAAAAGGTCGATTGACGTCTATAAACCACTGCAATTTCGGCAAAGGTTCGACGACTCCGCCTGTGCGTTCGGCAGTCGCGATATTCTGAGTAATATCTTCTTCTTTTTCGAGTAGTCCTTCACTGGTGAGCCATTCAACGATCATGTCGCGCGCCTCTGTAGTTTTCTTCCCTTCAAGTCGACCGGCGACCGTCATCTTCGCATACTCATTGATGATAATGACCTCGTGTGAGAGTAGATGGCGATCGGCTATCTCCCAGTCGATGCGGCTGTGTGCTGGTGTGAGACCGACGGCACCCGTACCGAAGGCGGGATCGACTTCTGTATCAGCAACGATTTTTATATGAATAGGCACATCACAGAAAACGACGTCATACTCTTTTCCGATAAATGCTTGGTAGCGCGGATCATCTGGATGCACGGCAACGCCGACATCACCCACTTTCGTCTCGGGGCGGGTGGTTGCGACCGGAATGGGGAAGTCTTTGCTGTAACGGAAGGTGTAAAGCTTCGCCGTACGTTCTTCGTACACTATTTCGTCATCTGAAATGGTGGTCTGACCTTTCGGATCCCAATTAACAATGCGATTGCCGCGATAAATAAGACCGGCGTCGTACATGTTCTTAAAAGCAGTCACGACTGCTTCGTTACGTGCCTCGTCGAGCGTATACGCGTAACGCGACCAATCGAGCGAAGCGCCCATGCGACGCACTTGTCCGAGGATTGTGCCTTCACTTTCTTTTGCAAATGCCGCGACACGACGCACAAGTTCATCGCGGCCGAGATCGTGACGGCTCTTTCCTTCCTCTTTCTGGATATTCTTCTCGACGCGCGACTGTGTCGCGATAGCGGCCGAATCAGTTCCCGGTACCCAAACGGTTCGTTCTCCTTTCATGCGGTGGTAGCGAACGACCGCGTCTTGGAGTGAGTCTTCGTACGCATGGCCGACATGAAGTACTCCGGTTACATTCGGCGGGGGAAGGGTGACCGAATACATTGGCGCATTCGCTGAAGTGACGCCTTGCTGTACGCATTCATCCGGATTAAAAAGGCCGCTCTTTTCCCACTCCGCATACAGACGCGATTCCGTCGAGGCGGGGTCGTAGGGTTGTAAGAATTTCTGATCCATTGCTTAGAAATATAGCAAATACGCGAGCAATAGGCGAAGCCGTCGGTTTACAGAGCGAGCGAGCGATTACCGTTTGCAGTGATTGATTCTGAGGTCGAAAAATTGTTGCGGAGCACACGATAGAAACCGGCGAGTGCAATCATAATCGCATTATCGGTCGTAAGCGCAGCAGAGGGGATATAGAGCGTTACGTTCGGGTACTCCTCTTTGATTTTCTTTGTGAAGACACGACGAATGTGAGTGTTAGCAGAGACTCCACCACCGATAACGAGCGTTTGTGCTCCTGTCTCGTCGAGTGCACGTGCTGTCTTCTTCCATAACACATCGGTAACGGCATTTTCGAATTCACGTGCGAGATGTTTCTTTTCCTCTTCATTTAATTCAGGTTTGTCCTTCAACATATAGAGGACTGCCGTTTTCAGTCCCGCAAAAGAGAAGTCACACGTCGCATCATTGATCATTGGTCGTGGGAGACGTAAAGCGGAGAAGTCCGCTTCTGGACCCAAATCCGGCAGTCGTTCACCGGGTAGCATTTCATCGGACCCAAATCCGGCAGTCCGACGAAATGCTGCCCGGCTCTCTTCAGCAAGCTTTGATAATTCGGGGCCTCCCGGATAGGGAAGAGAGAGCATGCGTGCGACTTTATCAAAGGCTTCACCCACTGCGTCGTCACGAGTCTGCCCGATGAGTTTGTATTCCAACCACTTTTCCATCGAGACGAGTTCTGTGTGTCCGCCAGAAATAAGAAGTGCGAGCACGGGGAGTTTTACGTTGTGGATGACGAGTGTTTCTTCTTTACTTTCTGCAAGGGCACTCAAAATATGCCCTTCCATATGATTCACTGCGACGAGCGGTTTCTCCCAGAGAAGCGCGAGTGCCTTGGCGAAGTTGATACCGACCCAGAGTGCGGGCTCGAGTCCAGGGCCCGCGGTGACCGCTATGGCATCGATGGGGGGTGGCTCGCATTCGGAAACGAATGCAAAGAATTGTTCTTCAAGCCCCGGTTCACGTTCAAGGATTTTTGCAATGGCAGTACGCGTTTCCTCAGAAATGACTTGCACATCTTCGTGAAGAAGTTCAGCTTCTTCAAGCGCTGATTCAAGAATCGGTACGAGATTTTTCGCGTGCTCACGCTTCGCGAGTGCAGGGAAGACGCCGCCGTACTCTTTATGGATTTCTATTTGCGAGAGCAGCGTATTTCCAAGCACGGCAAACGAAGCACTTTTCTCATCGCCTGAGCATTCAAGAATCGCAATAGCGGTCTCGTCGCAGGAGGTCTCAATGGCGAGAATTTTCATGAACAATCCGTGTATTAATCTTCAATCTCTACCCACGGCATAGTGTCACCGTTTGGGATGAAAAAACCCGCAGAACCCGAATGACCACCACCACCATATTTTTCTGCAATCTTTGAAACGTCGACACTCATGTCGCCACGAATTGAGACGCCGAAGCCGTTGGGATGTGCAGTTACGATAAGTGCGAAAGGAGGCAGTTTTGCGTATAACTCATGACCGACATACGACTTCATGGTGATGTTTGGATGTGTGGCGACAAAATACACCTCATATCCTTCAAAACGAACTTTCTTTGCTCTTTCAACCGACGATTGGGCGAGCATCTCGAAGAATTCCGTATACGTCGCCGCTGTGTTCAGAATGTCGGTACGTGTGGCATCGTCCTCAAGCCCGAGAGCGAGTTTATCCCACGCAGGAAATTCGAAGGGCAGAACAAGCAGATATGAAAAAATATTGCGGGTTTCAGGAAGACGGTAGAGATAGAGATCTCCATCCTCAAGGTATTTCATAAGACTTGGTAGTGGTGTCTCGGGATGGAAATAACTCCACGCAATCGTCGCGCCTGATTTGTTTTCGTCGTACACATGTTCAGGAACACTTTCGACGAACATTCTAGAGCTTCGGTGATGGTCAAGAACAACGAGATGTTTCGTCGTCTCTATGAGCATATTCATTTGTTCGGCGGTTTCGTAACAGAAATCGACGAGATACACTTCTCGGCCTTCGAGACCCTCGAGCGGGGCATCACCATGGTCAACGGGGATATAGTTTGCCGTGTCGCCGAACTTCTTCCATGCAGCATACGCGGCCGCAAAACCATCGGGGCACTTCCCGTGATAGAGGACGACAATGTGCTTATCAATCATGCTCGTATCTTACCGCACAAAGCGCACATAGATACCGGCAGGGACGACACGCTCTGAAGAAGATTCTTTACTATAGAGTTCACCGCATTCACCATTTGTTTCGCCGAAGGCGCTCTCGACCGCTTGAGCGAATGAACGTGGTGCGTAGCCGGCGGCGTAGCCGTTTACCAAAAAGAAAGAACCTGATTTTTCCGAAAATATTTCTTTGAGCGACTCGAGGAGTGCGGGGAAGTCTTCTTCGATTTTCCACACTTCGCCCTTCGCCCCGCGACCGAAAGCCGGTGGGTCGAGGATGATGCCGTCATATTGTGCGCCACGTCGCGCTTCACGCTTCACGAAGGAGAGTGCATCGTCGAGTATCCAGCGAATCCTGTCTTCAGGAATGTTTGAGAGTTTTGCGTTCTCATGCGCCCAATCGAGAGACTGCTTCGATGCGTCGACGTGAGTGACGAATGCACCCGCCTGTGCGGCGACAATCGTCGCCGCGCCCGTGTACCCAAAAAGATTCAGCACCTTCATTTCTGGTCGTACGGTCGTCGTGAGCCACTCCCAGTTCGGCGCTTGTTCGGGGAATATGCCAGTATGTTTAAAACTGGTGAGGCGCGCGATAAGCGTGATGCCGGTGCGTACGACAGACCACGACTCTGGGACCGGTTTTTTTGTTACCCACGCTCCTTTTTTATCACGAAAAGTAAATACAGCATGTGCAGAATCCCAAAGTTCCGATTTCTGTTTCTTCCAAAGCGCCTGTGTCTCGGGTCGCGCGAGCGTTATATCGCCGAAACGTTCAAGCTTCTCGTTCTCGCCCGAATCCAAGAGTTCGTAGCCACCGCACGACGTTGCGATAAGATGTTGGTCGTACTTCATAGTGCCTTAGGATGCTTCTTCGACCACTCGTAGAACACAACGGCGGCAGAGACGGCTGCGTTGAGCGACTCGGTGCGTGCATGCATCGGTATAGAAAGCGTTACGTCGCACGCGGAGAGCGTTTTCTCGCGGATACCAGCACCTTCATTGCCGACGATGAACGCGCTCGGAGTATCGAATGCTTCTGTGCTAAGAGATGTCGTTCCAGTCATCGCAAGGCCGTAGATCCAAAATCCTTTCTCTTTGAGTACCTTGAGTGTGTGGTTCACATTGCCGATAGAGACGAGCGGGATGCGGAATGCCATGCCGGCCGAGGTCTTCACGACTGCACCAGTAACGCCCGCTTGATTGTGTTCGGGGATAAGGACACCGGCGAGACCGAAGGCGGCGGCGGAGCGGATGATAGCGCCGACGTTATGCGGGTCTTGTACCTCACCAAGAACGGCGACTGCAGGGTTCTTTTTTGTATCAAGTGTCGCAAGGAAATCATCAAACGGTACGAGCAGGGCAGAGGGAGTCATGATGGCGATAACTCCTTGGTGGGCCGTGTCTTTCCCTACGAGCTCTTTCCCTTCACCGGCCGAGAGCGTTGCCATCGGGATGGAGTTTTTCTCGAGAAGCGCGCGGAGTTCGGTATCGCGCAGATCCGGCGCGAGGAACACTTTGCGGATGACTTTCGGCGTGTGTAAAAGCGCTTCCATGAGCGCATGCTTACCGTAGATATAGACCTTGCCTCCCGTAGCTTTACCACGGTGAGGAACCTTTTTCCCTTCGTACGTGTTGAATCGTTTCGGTCGCATTAAGAAACACTATAGCACGAAATCAAGTTTTTGTGCTGGATTCGGTCACAGATAATCCACTCGCCGTCGCTCGTGGATTTCCGCGACCCCGGCTCACTGCCTCGCCTGCTGGCTCGGCTTGTTCCGCCTTTCGAATCCCTCACCGCGCTACAAAATGATAGTCGCCGGGTACTTTCGTACCCGGCTCCTTCATTTTGTGCGCGGTGAGGGATTCGAACCCCCGACATCTACAACGTCAATGTAGCGCTCTACCAACTGAGCTAACCGCGCGTGTTCTGGACTATACCACGGCATAATTCTTCGCGGAATACAGCGTTATACCTTGCGTGCGAGTCGAATACAGTGATAATAGAGGAAATGTTTTTACAACGATTCAATCTTGCC
>Ga0334722_10006560_pt1 | contig 11462 bp, 10 predicted proteins | sample C3_bottom_MG_FD_207210 | JGI IMG/M metagenome (GOLD analysis project Ga0334722, IMG submission 207210) | Sediment microbial communities from Yellowstone Lake, YNP, Wyoming, USA - C3_bottom | ecosystem: Environmental > Aquatic > Freshwater > Lake > Sediment | place: USA: Wyoming | collected...
CCCAGCCGATAACCGCGCCGGTAGAGGCGATCCGCTCAACCCCGCAGTCGCTGACGAGGAACACCGGGTTGTGCCCGGCCGAAACGATCTCCAGCTCCTCCCGCTCCCGATCGAAAACGCCATAGAGCAACGTCAGGAACATGCCGCTGTCGCAGAGGATGTTGCAGATCATGCGATTGGCGGTCCCGACGATCTCCCGCGGGGCACGCAGGGAATGGCCGAGCGAGTGGAGAATCCCGCGGCTCGCGGCCATGATCAGCGCCGAAGAGGTGCTGTGTCCCGACGCGTCCCCGATCACAAAGTGAACACAGCCGCCGGTCTCCCAGGCATCGAAGAAATCGCCGCCGATCTTGTCGGACGGCCGGTACAGCGTGGCCACCTCCAGGCCGGGAAACCGCAGTTCCCGCGGCAGGATGTGCTCCTGCACTTTCTGGGCGAACGCCTTCTCGCTCTCCAGCCGCTGGTTCTTGTCGGCCAGGTCCGCCACGAGCCGTCGGTTCTGCTCCTGCAAATCGTGCTTTTCGAGGACTTTCTCGACGGCGATGCCGATCGTGTCCTGGATGTTCTCGTCCTTGAGGAGATAGTCGTCGGCGCCGAGCTTGAGCGCCTGGATCGCCGTGGTCACTTCGCTGTTCCCGGTCAGGATGATGATCGGCACGTCGGCTCCCGTGCCGCGGATCGCCCTGATCAGGCCCAACCCGTCCATCTCGGGCATGTTCATGTCCGAGACGATCAGGTCGACGTCGCCGGCGGCCGTGAAGAGCGCCGTCGCCTCGGCGCCGTCGCCGGCAACGGCCACCTGGTAGCCCCCGTCCTGCAGGATCGACGCGATCATCTGCTGCACGAAGGGGTCGTCGTCGATCACCAGCACTTTCACCTCGCGGCTGCCGCGAATCATGCGTCGGCCCCGCCGACGAGATTGCGGACCGTTGCGACGAGATTGTTCTGGTCGAACCCGCCCTTGACGATATAGGCGCTCGCGCCGACCTGGATCCCCATCCGCTTGTCCTCGTCCTTCTCGCGCGAGGTCACGATGATGATCGGGACATTCCGGTAGGCGGGGTCGGCGCGCAGCCGCTCGGTGAGCGCGAAACCGTTGAGCCGCGGCATTTCCACGTCGGTGATCACCAGGTCGAAGGTTGCGCCCCCCGCCTTCTCGAGGGCTTCGATCCCGTCGCCGGCAATCGTCACCCGGTACCCGTAGGCTTCGAGGATGTCGCGCTCGATTTCGCGGGTGTTGATGGAGTCGTCGACGACGAGGACGTTGATCTCCCGGCGGCTCTCCGCCGCGGCTGCCGCGCCGTCCCTGGCCGCCGGCGCGCCCTTGGCGGCGGCCATGACCACCGGAACGTTCAGGATCGGGATGATCTCGTTCCGCCCCGAGATGGTGACCCCGGAAACCAGCCGCAGCCCCTTGAGCAGGTCCGGGAGGGGCTTGATCACCATGTCCTCCTCGTCGTGAATGGCGTCCATGACGAATCCCATCTTCTCGCCGCCGATCCGGACGATGACCGCCAAAAGCTGCTCTTCGCGCGCGCGCTCCGGGCCGGGGCTGTTCAGGATCGACGCCAGATCGACGATGGGAATCAGCTCTTCGCGCAGGCGCAGCGCCCGCTGGGTGACGACGTCGATGACCGCGTCCGCCGGAACCTTGAGGATCTCGCTCACGTAGTGCGTGGAGATGCCGTAGACCCTGCCGCGCGCCGAGACGAGCATGATCCGCATGATGGCCAGGGTCATCGGGAGCCTGATCTCGAAGGTGCTCCCGCGCCCTTGCTCGGTCCCGATCTTCACGGAACCCTTCAGGTCCTCGACGATGTTCCGCCTGACGACGTCCATGCCGACGCCCCTGCCAGAGATGTCGGTGATCATCCCGCTCGTGCTGAACCCCGGGAGGAAGATCAGCTCGAGCAGGGCCGCCTCGTCCATGCCGTCGAGCGTTTCGGCGTCGAACAGCCGCCGCGCCAGCGCCGTCTCCCTGATGCGCGCCGTGGAGATGCCGGCGCCGTCGTCGCGCAGTTCGATGAGGATGCTGCCGGCCTCGTGACGCGCAGAGAGGCCGACCTGGCCGCGGGGAGGCTTCCCGGCCCGCTGCCGCCCCTGCGCATCCTCGATGCCGTGGTCGAGCGCGTTGCGGAGCAGGTGGAGCAGGGGGTCGCCCAGCTTCTCGACCATCTTCTTGTCCAGCTCGATCTCGCCGCCCGCGGTGGCGAAGTCGAGCTCTTTGCCCATCGAGCCCGCAAGATCGCGCGTCACCCGATGCAGGGGGTCGAAGACCAGCGAAAGCGGAACCATTCTCATCCGCAGTGCCTTCTCCTGGAACTCCACGGTCAGGATATCCTGCAGGGTTTTGTCCTGCCTGATGACCGAGAGGAGCTGCTTGAGGCCGGTGCGCAGGTTGCGGGCGCCCTCGAGCGGCACTCCCGCGCTCCCCTGCCGATCCAGCAGCTCGACCAGCCTCCTCGCTTCCAGCTCGAGAGCGCCGATGTCGTGGATGCGCTGCTTGAGCTTGTTCTGGTGGGAGACCACTTCGCCCATGAGCCGTATCAGGTCGTCGAGCTTGGCGGTTTTGACCCGGACGCTGTCGGCGGGTGCAGCTTTCGGCTCCGGGGGTGGCGGGACCGGCGCGGGGGCCGCAGCGTCCTCCGGCGACGGCGCTGACAGCGGAGTCGGTGCCGGCGGCGCGCCGCCGGCAATCTGCGCGAGGGTCTCGCAGAGGGCGGAATGGTCCACCGTGATCGTGCCGCCGCCCGCGACCTCCTCGACCATCGTCGAGAGCGCGTCGAGGCCGCGGAAGAGTTGATCGGCAAGCTCCCGGGAGTGGCTGATCTTCCGCTCCCGGACCGCCCCGAGAACATCCTCCAGCCGGTGCGCCACCTCGGTGATCGCCAGCAGCTTCAGCATGCGTGAAGACCCCTTGATCGTGTGGGCGGCCCGGAAGATCGCGTTGAGGTTCTCCGCGTTGTCCGGGTTCTTTTCGAGCTCGACCAGACCGCCGTTGATGGCAGCGATGTGATCGCGCGCCTCCTCCACGAACATGGCGGTGTATTTCTGGATGTCGAACGCCATGGCGAATCCTCCCGCTACCGCTCGCGGTTTTTCATGACTTCGAGGTTGTGCCGGCACAGGTGCGCGATGTGCTCGCACGGGAACGGAAAGGTGAAGAACTTCAAGCCGTGCGCCGCCGCGCCCTTGCCCTCCAGAAGCTTGATCACCAGGTCGTACTCGCGGGCCGCCGGCTCGAACGCGCCCTCGCAACGGTGAACCTCGGCCAGGTAAAATCGGGCGACCCAACAGGAGGACTGAATGTAGAGGGCCTCCTTGAACCGCTGCCCGGCCTCGGCGAGCGCACCCCGGATCTTTGCGATGAGCCCCAGGAAGAGGTGCCCCTCGAGGCTCCAGCGGTCTGCCGCCACCGCCAGCCGGCACGCCGCCTCCGCCTCGTCGAGCCGCTTGCAGTTGAGCAGGATTCCCGTCCTGAGCAGCGCCGCCTCCGCGAACGACGGCTTCAGGGCGAGAACCTGCGCGAGCCGCTCGAGCGCGGCTTCGTACTGCTTCCCCTCCGCCAGCTGGAGCGCCTCGTCGAAGATCCGGTGCGCCTCGTCCTGCGCGCGGGCAACCGCGGCCGGCCGGGCCTCCGCCGCTGCCGGCCGCGGCGCGGCAGGGACGGCTCTCGCCGCCTCGGCGATCCCGCGCCCCGGCGCCGCCCTGCGCTCCTCGATCTGGACCTGGACGCCCTTGCGGTAGAGGAAGATCCCGTCCCGCTCGAGGAGGGAGAGCACCCCGATGTTGTGGCAGAAGGTCTCGGTGGAACTGAGGAAGAGATACCCCTGCTCGTGCAGCAGCCCGGCCAGGTTCCGGAAAATGCGCTGCTGAACGTCCGGCTGAAAATAGATCGAGACATTCCGGTAGAACAGCACGTCGACGTCGCTCAACGCCTCGGCGTACGTGTCGCCGCAGATATTCTGGGCAACGAACGTCACCGCTCTCCTGCAGGTCTCGTTGATGCGGTAGCGGCTCCCTTCGGGCGCGAAGTGCGTTGCCCGGATGCGTTCCGGAACGCCGCGAAACGAGTGCGCCGCATACAGTCCCTGGCGCGCCTTGTCCAGCGCCTCCGCGTCGATGTCGAACCCGACGACCGAGATCCGGCTGCCGAATCCGGGGCCGAACTTCTCCTGCAGGGCGATGGCGATCGTGTACGGCTCCTCGCCCGTCGAGCAGCCGGCGCACACGATTTTCAGCCGGCCCAGCCCGCCCCGGGACGCCCAGAGTTCGGGAATCAACTTTTCGACCAGAATCGCAAAATGCGCCGCTTCCCTGAAAAAATAGGTTTCGTTGACCGTGATCAGGCTGACCAGACGCCCGACCTCGACCGCATCCCGGGAGAGGACGTCGAGGTAGGCATCGAGCGAGGCGATCCCCCGCTTCTCCTGCCTTGTCCTGATCCCCTCGGCGAGCAGGGTCTCCCGGCCATCCTCGAACGAAAGGCCGCAGTGGTCCCGGACCAGTTCCTTGATGGGCGCGAGCGCCGGCATGCGCTTCATGCGACCGCCGCCCCCCGTTCGACCGCCGCCCGCACGATCTCGGCAGCCATCTCTTCGATCGGCAGAACCCGGTCGACGCAGCCGCTCCTGATCGCGAGGTCGGGCATTCCGAAGATGACGGAGGTCTTTTCATCCTGGGCGAGGGTCACGCCACCGGCATCCCTGATGGCTCTCATCCCGGCAACGCCGTCGTTGCCCATCCCGGTCAGGATCACACCCACCGCCTTGGCCCCGCAACGCGCGGCCACCGACGAGAGCAACCGGTCGCACGAGGGCCTGAAGACGTCCATGGGCTGCCGCCCGACCAGGACGACCCGCCGGCTGGCGCTGATGCTCATGGTCTGCTCCGGGGGACAGACGTACGCGGTGCCGGGCAGCAGGAGTTCGCCGTGGTCGGCGATCTTGACCTCGACCCGCGAGAGCGATGCGAGCCAGCCGACCATCCCGCCGAGGAAACCGTCGGAAATGTGTTGCGCGATGACGATCGGCACGGGGAATCCTGCCGGCAGGTGCGCCAGGATGACCGACAAGGCGGCGGGTCCCCCGGTCGAAGCGGCGATGGCCACGACGACACCGGCGGGCACGGCGACCGGGGCCGGCGCCGCGACCGGCGCGCGCCAGCCCCGTTTATTCCCGGCCAGGTGCGTCAGCACTTTGACCTTCGCTAACAGGCGAAGCCTCTGGGTGAATTCCAGCGCCGACTCCACGCTCACATCGGGTTTCACCACCAGATCGAGCGCCCCCTTCGCGATGGCGGCATAGGCGGTCTCGGCGTCGCCGCGGGTGGTCACGACGAGGATCGGCACGGCGCTCTCGCACATGATCCGCTCGATGGCCTGCAGTCCGTCCATCACCGGCATCTCGATGTCCATGGTCACGATGTCCGGCCGGAGCAGACGGACCATCTCCGCGGCCTCGCGTCCGTTCGCCGCCTCACCGGCGACCTCGAGTTGCGGATCGCTCTCGATGATCGCCTTGAGCAGGTCCCGGACCAGCGGGCTGTCGTCCGCCACCAGGACACGAATGCTCTTCATGCGCCGGTCACCGCTGCCGCGACGCGCAGGTTCAGCGACCTGCTAGGCATCGTCGCGCGTTCTGTGCTCCGGCTCTGCCGCCGCTGTTTCGGCGTAGCCGAGCTTTTCCAGCAGCTGATCCAACCCCTCGGACAGGCTGGCAAGCTCGTGGCTGATCGTGCCCATGGCCTCGATGGAGGCGGTGGTGGTGGTCGTCCCCTCCACGATCTCGCGCAAGGCGATCACGACCTGGCTGTTGGCGCTTCGCTGCTGCTGGGTGGAGAGCGAGATCTGCTTGGCGGAATCCATCGTCGAGTGCGCGGCCTCCACGATCTCGGAGAGCAGCGAAGCGGTTTCAGCCGAGAAGTTCATCCCCTGTTCGATCCCCTGCGAGCTCTTCTCAGAAGCCACGGCCAGGTTGTTCACGGCTTCCTGGATCTCGCTGATCTTCCCCTCGATCTCCCCGGTGGACTCGGTCACGCTGTCGGCCAGCCTGCGGATTTCGGCGGCGACGACGCCGAAGCGCTTCCTTGCCTCGTCCGCGCTCGAGGCCTCGAGGGCGGCGTTGAAGGCGAGGAGTTTGGTCTGGTCGGCGATCGTGTTGATGATCGCCATCACCTTCGTGATCTCCTTGGACTTCCTGCCCAGCGCGATGATCTCCTCCGCGCTCTTCTGGCTATCCTGGTGGATTTCGGACATCTTCATGATCATGGACTCGATCGCCGTCGCGCCCTTCTTGGTGTCCTCCCACGTCTTCTGGGCGATGTCCACGACGGTCCGGGCGTGGTCGGCAATCTGCGTCGAGGAGGCGGAGAGTTCCTCGGTCGTCGAGGTGATCTCCGCGATCGAGGCCGATTCCTGCGCGGCAACGGCGCCGTACTGGGAGACGCTGACCGCGAGCATGCCGGCGTGGGACCCGGATTTCTTCACGCCCTCGGAGACGAGCCCGATGGTCCGGAAGAGCCCGCGCTGAAACCCCGCCGCGACGAAGCCGGTGAACAGCAGCAGCGCGATGGATGCCAGCGCGGCGCGCGTCACGTACCGCCCGTAGGCCTGGCTGGTGATCGCCCGCTCCCGTTCGATTGCAGCCTGGCGATCCGCGGGGGGGGCTGTGCGGGCAACCTGTTCGACGGCGGCGATGCGCTCCTCCCCGCTCTGTCGTATGACCGCGAGCGAGACCAGCGAGAGCGCGACGATGGCGAGAACGAGCGGGAGCAGCAAATAGATCAGAATCTGGCGTTTCAACGTGATGCCGTCCCCGAACGACCGTAGCGTACTCATGTCTGTGTCCCCCGCTTTCATGGGTTGTTCGCCAATACGTCAGCGTGTTCCGATGGCCGTCGCGGCTGGTTCCTGCAGCCGGTCGACATCGACGAGCAGCACGACCCTGTTTTCCCGCACGATGCCGCCCCAGAACACGCGGGGCGCCTTGAACTGCGCCAGCGGCTCCGGCAGCGGCTGCAGCTCCGCCGTCGGGATCGTGACGATCTCGTCGAGGCTGTCGATGCCGAACCAGCACCGCTCCCCCCGACCCCTGAGCAGCAGGCTCTTCTGCGGCGCACGCGCTGGCGTCCGGGCCAGACCGATCAGCTCGGCTAGGTCTCGGCACGCGATCCCGTCCCGCCGGGCCTGCTCGGCATCGACGATGCTCTCGACCGCCGCGGCTTCGACGCCCAGGGCCACGCCGGCGGCATGGAAGAGGAGCAGCGGCAACTCCGCCGGGACGGTGTCCTCCGCCTGAGGGTGCTCAGCGCGCATGGGTGCCCAGGGTTTCGATGATCCGGGAGAGGTCCAGCACGACGACACTCCTGCCCTGGCAGACGGTCTCGCCGGCCACCAGCTCGCGCGTGGCGTCGTCGAGCGTCGCCAGCGGCGGTTTGATCGAACTCTGCGGCAGGTCGACGACGTCGACGAGGGTGTCGACCAGCATCCCCGAGCGCACCCCGCCCTTTTCGGTCATCAGGATCCGGCTGCCGACGGACGTCTTGCTTCGGGGAAGTCCGAGAAAGGCCTGGAGGTCGATCACGGCCTCGATGTCCCCCCGGTTGTTGATCACCCCCGGGACGGTCTTCGGGGCGCCGGGGACCGGGAAGATCTCCAGGGCCGGCAGGATCTCCTTGACCTCGACTCCGGGGAACGCGTAGAGCGCCTCGCCGAGCGTGAAGATCACGAACTTGCTCTTCTCCTCCTCGAGCGCGGCGCTGCTCCCCTGCCCCTTGCGCCGCTTGAGTTCCTCGACGATGAGGTCGGATCTGCTTTTCTCTTCCACGGCGCTCAGAACTTGATCTGGCAGCGTTTCTTGCCGTTGCCTTCGTCCCGGACCCAGAGGAGCACCTTCTTCGAGCGGGTGCACCAGTCGCGCACGTCCTTCTCGAAGGTCGGACAGTCCGCGAGGACCTCGAAGACGTCTCCCGGCTGCATCTTTGTCGCCTGCACCGTGATTTTCAACGTCGGCTGGGGGCACTTCAGACCGGTTGCGTCAAGGGTGTGCAGAGCCATGGCTGTCTCCTTGGGTTGAAAGCGGGCCGAGGCCCTTGAGGGTGTCGACCATCTCCTCGATGATGCGGACGAACTTCTCTCCCTCCCCTGCGGAGACGAAGTCGAAGCGGCAGCGCTCCGGCGGAATACCGAGCTGTTGGAGCAGTTGCCGGAGCAGGACGTGCCGGTTCGCCGCCCGGTGGTTGCCCTCCTTGTAGTGGCAGTCGCCGGGGTGGCACGCCAGGATCAGGACGCCGTCCGCACCCTGCGCGAACGCCGCGAGCACGAACTGGGGATCCACCCGGCCGCTGCACATGACCCGGACGATGCCGACGTTGGGCGGGTACGGTGTCTGCGCCGTCCCGGCTTTGTCCGCGCCGGCGTAGGAGCACCAATTGCAGAGGAACCCGACGATCCTGGGCTCGAACGCGGCCGGGTGCCCGTTCACGACAGGATCCCCGCGATCTCGGCCATGATCTCGCCGCTCGTGAAGTGGTTCGCCTGGATGGCGCCCGCGGGGCAGGCCGCGACGCAGGTGCCGCAGCCTTGGCACAGCACGTCGTTCACCCGTGCGGTCGAGCTTTGGGCATCGAAGCCGATTGCCTTGTAGGGACAGACGCCGCCGCAGACCTTGCAGCCCGAGCACCGCTGCTGGTCCACCGCCGCGGTGACGGGGCTGATCTCGAGTTTCCTCCCCGGCACGAGCCCCGAGAGAACGTGCCCCGCCGCCGCCAGGCCCGCGTTCATGGCGCTCTGGATGTCCGTCGGCGCCTGGCAGGCCCCCGCGAGATAGATTCCCTTGATCGTGCTCTGCACGGCGTCGGTCCGGCTGTGGCGCTCCTCGAAGAAGCCGAAGCGGTCGCGGCCGATGTCGAGCACCGCGCCGAGGGACGCGGTGTCGTCTCCGGGGATGACGGCTGGGCAGAGGACGATCATGTCCACGGAGATTTCGGTGCTCAAAAGGTCTCCCGTTCCCGTGCAGGCTGCGGGGTCCTGTCGCTGCGGACCTCCGTCGTGCTCACTTCGTTCCGCCGATGGAGACCTCCCCTCCGCGCCACCCCTCCGCCTGACCGGTTCTCTAATCAAGACCGTTTCCTTAATGCGGACAGTCGTTCTCCCGCCGGCGGAGTGCACATCGAGGTCCGCACTTTCGCGATACCTGATGAACGTGGTGTCGGGGTCGTCCTGCGCCTGGCGGGCGAGCGTGAAGCCTTCCTTGCCGGCGGCGGCGATCTCCTTGAAGAAATGATAGCGCCGTACACCGGGGAGCTTCTTGCCGAGCAGTTGGTTGAACTTGAACGCGTACTGGCAGCAGATGCCGGAGCAGTACTCCCGGTGGCTCTTGTCGAGGCTGCCGACGCAGTGCACGATCGCCACGGACGCCGGTGGGGCGCCGGCCGCGCTCCTGATTTCGCCCGCGGTCGGTCCGTTGGCGGCCAGCAGGCGCTCGAATGCCGCCGCGGTGTAGACCTCCGGCACCGTTCCGAAACCGAGGTTCGGCAGATCCCGGCAGTCGAGGAGGGCGCCGCCGGCGGCCACCACGACCGCGCCCACGGTCCGCTCGAACGTCTGCTCTTCATCCTCGAAGCGCAGCGCGCCTTCGACCGGGCAGGCGTCGCGGCAGAGGGTGCAATCGGTGCCATTGAGACGCAGGCAGCGGCCGGCGTCGATGGCCGGGACGTTCGGCAGCGCCCCCGCGAACGGCAGCGAGACGGCCTTGCGCTCGCCGATGCCGCAGTCGAATGCGTTCGGCGCGGACACGGGACACGGCCCGCTGCACTCGGAGCAGCCGATGCAGACCCGGGGATCGACATAGCGCGGCCGCTGCCGGATCCGCGCGGTGAAGTTGCCGAAGGAGCCCAGCACCTGGACGACCTCGGCGAGCGTGAGCAGTTCGATCCGCTCCGCGTGCTCGCCGTGCAGCACCTCCCCGAGCAGCGGCTCCAGCATGCAGGGCCCGCACTCCAGGTTCGGGAACAGCTCCTCGTAGCGGACCGGCAGGCCGCCGATGACCGCGGACTTCTCGACCAGCGTGACCTTTCTGCCGGCCGCAGCCAGGCAGAGCGCCGCCTGGAGCCCCGCCGGGCCGGCACCGATGACCAGGGCGTCCGGACAGATCTCGATCTCGCGCGCCTGCAGCGGCTCGTGGAGCGCGACCCTGCGCAACGCGGCGTCGATGAGTCGCACGGCCTTCGCCGTGGCGGCCCGCGGGTCAACGGTAACCCAGGCCACCTGCTCGCGCAGGTTCACCATCTGGAGCAGATAGGGATTGACCCCCGCTCTGCCGAGAGCGCTCCGGAAGGTGTTCTCGTGATCCCTGGGTGAGCACGCGGCGACCACGACCCGCTCGGCGCCCTGCTCTTTCAGGTCGCGCTCGAGCACCTCCAGCCCCTGCTCGGAGCAGAGGAACTCCACGGTCTGAAAGCGCACCCCGGGCCACCGGGCCGCGACCTGCCGCTCCACGGCGGCGGCATCGATCTTCCCCGAGACGGTGTCGCCGCACGCGCAGAAAAAGACGGCGGTGCTCACGATCTCAGCTCCCGCGCGATCAACCGCGCCGCCTCGGGCACCGCGCGCCGCACGTCCGCGCTCAGGGCTTCTCCGAACGTCTCGACCTCGAGCGCCTCGATGCCGAAGATGGCCACCTCGCGGGGCATCTGCAGGCCGAGCAGCGTGCCGAGCGCCAGCGCGGTGGGGAGATTCGTGTCGTGCGTGGACGCCAGATTGCGCGCCGCTCCCAGCTGTTCTACCTCGAGCCGGCGGATGCTTCCGGGCCGCCGGGCGCCGGTGCACATGGCGTCCACGATCACGGCCCGCTCGAAACCCGCGATCGCATCCATGACCCGCATCCCCCCGGCGTGGAGTTCCTTGATCACGACTCCCGCGACGCCGGCGAACTCGGCCTTGAGCGCCTGCGCCACGTGCAACCCCACGGCGTCGTCGCCGAGGATCGGGTTGCCCAGGCCGATGACGACGGTGCCGGTCATGCCCGCCTGATCTTTCTCAGGATGGCGCCGGAGCCGTCGCGGATCGTGACGGTCAGCGGCATCGTGCCGGGCAGCGCGTGCGTGGCGCAGGAGAGGCAGGGATCGTAGAGCCTGAACGCCATCTCGATCCGGTTCAGCAGCCCCTCTTCGACCACGCGCCCCGCGGTGATCAGCCGCTCGGCCGCCCGCCGGATCGACATCGTCATCGGCGCGTAGTTGTTCGTGGTGCCGACGATCAGGTTGACCCGCGTCAGCACGCCGCGCGCGTCACTTTCGTAGTGGTGGGTGAGCGTCCCGCGCGGCGCCTCCACCGAGCCGATGCCGACGCCGGTGATCCGCTCCGGGATCGTGCGCACCTCGGGGGAAGTGATCTCCGGGTCCTCCGCGAGTTCGATCATCCGCTCCGACGCGTAGAGCAGTTCGATCAGCCGCGCCCAGTG
>Ga0334722_10006563_pt1 | contig 11458 bp, 12 predicted proteins | sample C3_bottom_MG_FD_207210 | JGI IMG/M metagenome (GOLD analysis project Ga0334722, IMG submission 207210) | Sediment microbial communities from Yellowstone Lake, YNP, Wyoming, USA - C3_bottom | ecosystem: Environmental > Aquatic > Freshwater > Lake > Sediment | place: USA: Wyoming | collected...
CTTGACGCCGGTGATCATCTTGGCGGTGCGTGAGAAGTCGTCAAGCGGGTGGCCGTAGTCGGCCTGGCGGTCTGTCGAGACGAGCCGGTCGGCCTCCTGGCAGATGCTCTCCGTGGGCAGCTCGACCATGTTGCCGTCGAAGTCGTAGATGGGCAGCCCGAGCTTCCACGCGACCGTCACCTCGAACGTCGCGCCTTTCGAGCGTTCCCAGCCGGGAAGCACAAACACACAGTCGGCTTGTGCGACCTCCGCAATGTCTTTGCGCAGGAAGTGCTGCCACTCCAGCTCGCTGATCTCACCGTCCGCCGGGTCCCCGTCCCCCCAACCGATGCTGGCCGGATTGTAGACGATGAAGCCGAGCTCCTCGAGTTGCGCCGCGGCCTCGTTGAAGGCGGGGAAGTTGAAGTCGGGGATGCCGCTCATTGGCCCGGAGAGGTAGGCGCGCCGCAACCGCGTATCGTTGATCTTCACTGAACCTCGGACAGGTCGAGATGCGACCAGTCGGTCAGGCCGCGCGTCGGATGGAAGGTGAACAGGTTCTGTGCTGCCGGCGCCCCACCGCCAAACCTGGCCAGCGCATACTCGTCAGGCCCTTTCACCGAGCCGTTCATCAGGATCAGCGCGTTACGGATGATGTTCGCCTCATGGTAGTGGCCGACCGAGAAATGCTTGATCCTGCGGCCGAGCGACGCGTGCGTTTCGAGCAGCTCTTTGACGCGACGCTGGATGCCGCCCCACGGGACCCCGGGCATGTTTGAGGGCACACCGTCGCCATGCCAGAGCAGGATCGTGTCGTCAAACACCTGCACAGGCATCGTCGCCGCCTTCGACACGTTCACGCGCACCGACTCGTACTTGCCGAGCCGTGTCGCGAGGATCTTGTAGAACAGCCAGTCCCAGTTGTCGTACGCCTGCTTGAACTGCGGCTTCTTCGAGCGGCGCCCGTGGTTTCCGAACACACCGTCGATCTGGATCCAGGGGAACTCGGGGATCAGCGACTCGATCCACTCGGCCATGTCGAGCGCGAGCTGGATTGTCCCTTCGGTGAGCACGAGCTCGTTCGTTTCCCGGAGCTCATCGTGCAGATCGCCGGTCACCATATCTCCGTTGCCGAAAATGTGGAGACCGTCGACCTCGTAGCCGCGGTGGTCGCGGAAACTGAACATCGCGTTGCTCAGCTTGTCGTGGCGACGCAACATGATGTCCCAGTCGTAACGATTGAGCCCGCCCATCGCCTCAGCGTCGACGATCTCGCACGCGTGCAGGTCCGACCATTGGAGGACGAACCGGTGCGCTGTACCCGCGTACTGTTTCGACACGGCCGCCGGCTTGTAGATCGGCGTTTTCGCTTGCACCAGGCTCTCGACCGACTCGAGGATGCGCGCGTCCATGACCTCGCGGCTGCGGTCGCGCGTGATGTTGGCGCGAAGCTCGCGGAGCTCCTGCTCGAGCATCTCCTCCCTCGACACCTGCTCGCCCAGAGCCGCGCGCTGCGTCGCATTCGGCGTCGCCGAACCGCGCGCCGGCGACCTGTGGATCCCGTGCACCTTCCGCCATTTGCGGATCGAGAACTCGTTGCAACCGAGATGCGCGGCGACCAGGTAGTTGTTGTCGCCGACCTCGGCGATCGCCCGCTCGAGAATATCCTTGTCACGCCAGGGGGAAGTGTCTTCGGCCACTCGCGACCGTGTATCGGCTAGACCGCTGCTTTCTCCCTGCATCTAACCGACTAGTGCGTACACGCCGAGGATCAAGCCTGTGCCGCCGGCGAGCGTTGAGGCGAGAAGCCCGAGCATCCACCAGCCGCCCTTCACCATCAGCCGCGTGCCTTCCAGCGACCGCAGACGGTTCTCGTGGTCTTCGAGCACCTCGTCGACTTTCTTCTCGACACGTTCGAGCCACTGTTCGATCGTTAGCCCGTTGCTCACACGAAGCTCCTGACCTGCAGCCGGTCGGGCCGGTAGTCGACATCGAACACGCTGATCGGGAAGTGGCCGTCGGAGACGACTTTGCCGTCACCGACGTACAGCGCTTCATGGGTGGGGTCGTGCCAGACGCGGCCGAAAGAGACGAGACGCCAGCGGCGGTCGGCGGGCGCGTCCTCTTTGCGCGAGTAAACGGCACCGTAGAAGACGACGTCACCGGGTTTCGCGTGGTGCAGCCCGACCCAGCGGCCGAGCTTGATCTGCACCCACGTGTTCGTGTAGCGCCAGTCGACATGCGGGAGCACGCCCGCGCGGTACATGCAGGCGGCGACAAACCCGGAGCAGTCGGAGCGCGTGACACGGAAGATCAGCGCGAGCAGTTTGACGAGGATCGACGGTCTCGCCTGGCTGTACGGGATCTTGAAACGCCGCTTGTAGAGCGCCCACGCAGTCTCGACGATCCGGTCGCGAACCTTGGTTTCGTCGACAAGCTTGAGGTGCGCGTCGTCGACGCGGTCAGCGCCCGCGGGGGTGCCAAGAGGCTCGGCCTTGAAGCGGGCGGCGCTCATGCCGCCGGTATCGGAGCGTGTGTTTTAGCCGACGCCGAGAATCGGAAGGGCGCCACGGCGGCAGATCGCGCCTTGCCCGACCTCGCTGGTCAGGATCGCGGCGTAACGGATGTCGCCGGCGTAACCGCTGGCGACACCGTCCCAATCGAACCCGTCAGCGGTGAAGCCGCCGAAAGCGACGTTCCCGGATTCGCTGCCCGAGTCGCCCACGTAGTCGAGTAGGACGTCGGTGGTGTCGGTTTCCTGGGCGGTCCAGCGGCGCTGGTTGTCGGTGTCGCCGACGCCGGCGAGCCCTGCTGCGGTGATCGGGGTCGTGTTCGGCGGGTAGGCGCCGGTGGCGCCCAACGTGATCTGCCCGTCGGTGGGTTCCTCACCTGTGATGTAGTCACTGAACAACACGGCTTCTGGTTGGAAACCTGGCGCGGTGATCGACCCTGACGTGGTTGGCCAGGCGGCTGTGTCCACATGGAATGCTCCGGCCGCGTCGGTGAGCACTAGGTAGAGGACGGGCCTGTCGGCGCCTCCCGCGGATTGTGAGAGCGTGAAACCGGTGGAGTCGAAACTGACGAAGTTCGAGTTCCAGCCGCTGCCGCCCGTAAAGCCGGCTATGCCAGCAGCTCCCGACGCGGAGCCACCAACATTGTTGTAGTTGATGAACCATTGGGATTGCTCCTCTAGGGTGCCGTCAGCCCATCCGACCGAGGTGATTCCCGGCCCGGTTGCGTCGCTGCCCTCGCCAAACACGGCGATCAACAACGATGGGTCCGCGGACGGATCGAACGATAAACCCGTCACGGACCCGTTTGACCCGTCAGCCGGCATCGTCACTATCCCGCTGGCCGTGTTCAGCGTGGCGCCAGCAAAGGCTACGTAATAGACGCGATAGCTTTCTGTTCCGATCGTTGAGAAATGGACGCCGCAGCGGCTCCAGGATGCGATCGTCAGATAGTCACTGGGATCCGTCGCGGACGGTGCTCGGCTACGGGCGACGATACGGTCGCCGAAGGTGCCGCGGCTGGAACGGTTGTACGGCGCAAACGCCTGCTGGTCGCTGCTCGAAAGAATGCACTGCTGGTTACCGCTGATCCTGTCCGCCAGCCCGACCGAGATGCCAGTGTCGCCGGTGTAGCCGGCAAAATCCGCGTGCGAGAGATAGCCCTCCTCTGACTGACAGACCGTCCACAGGATCAGGCCATCAGCCGCCCAGGGAAGCTCCAGCCGGCCGGGCCAACCGTTATAGACATCGAATGAGCCGACCTTGACGCTCACAGGGTCGGGTCGAACACGCCGATCGTGACCGCCGTGAACGTGTAGCCGGACCCATCAACGAGGTTGGCCGCGTCGTCGTAGACGGCGAGGCACAACCCGATTGTGAAGTCGGCTGGCGTGAATGCGTTTGCGCCCAGGCCGGCGGGGCCGGGGATGGCCATGAACTCCCCTGTCAGCGTGCCGGCGTCGGCGTCGTCGAAGAAGTGCGGATGGATGTTGTCGGCGAGCGCCGCGGCGTCGACCGTGTACCAGACAAGCGTGACCGGATGATCGAACGCCACCACGGGGTTGTTGGTGTTCTGATCGGGCCAACGGAAAGTGCGGTTGGCTATAAGCATGGTGTCTCCGAAAGGTCTCCAGACGCCGTTCGCGTAGTACCAGGCGGTATCGTCCAGGCTGCGGATCATCACCTGGCCCTCCACCGGCGCGGGCACGTTCGTGATCTCGCCACGGTCGAGCGTCAGCAGGCTCGTGCCGCCGACCGCGTTCAGTTGCTTTTCCAGCGCCGCGACCCGCAATTGCAGGTTTTCGATCTCGTCGCCACCGGTCTTGTTGCCAAACTCAGCCATCGCGCTGGTATCGCCTTCACACGTAAATCTGGTCGAGGGTCAACCGGCAGATCGAGTTTCCTGCCGCGTCGAACTTGAACTGCTGCGACGTCACATAGAAGTAGGCGACGATGTGATGGAACGGACCGAAACCGGTGTAGTCGACGCTGACCGCGAAACCCGTGTACGGGTAGTAGAAGAAGCTCTCATTGCCGGCCATCACCGCGTCCGGCTTGATGTCGAGGATCAGCTCTTTCTGCGGGAAACGGTCGAAGTAGCCGATCCCGGCGGCGAGGTTTCTGACGACGTCGACGGTGGAGGTGATGCTCGCCCGCGGGTTCTGGATCGACGTGATTCTCGTCCAGTGCCTGTACTGGTCTCGTGACGGCTGGTAGGTGTCGCGGTACCAGGGACGGCCGTTGCCGCTGCCGGAGCCGATCACGACCGTGTCCGTCGCTCTAGGCCCGTTGTTTGTGTAGTCGATGTGCAGGATCTTGTCGGAGCCGGTGAGGATCGCGACGGGCGCGATCGAGGCTGGGTTGACGACACGCGGCCCGTTCAAAAGCACCTGCTTGTCGGGGTTCGCGACACACCAGAAGTCGAACCCGTACGGGTCGTACATGCGGCTGATCGTGCGCAGATGGTCGAGGATGTTGGTTGAGTCGCCCCAGGGGATCTGGTAGTTGATCGGGCGGTCCCACGTCGACCCGAGGTACACGGGGGCGAGCGCTGGCGCGTTCGAGTCGTAGGCGGCATCGATCAACGCTGAGATCAGGTCGTCGACGAGCACCTGCTGTGTCGCGTTGAACTTGACCGCATCCGTGTTGGTGCCGGCGTTCTCGTTCCAGTAACGGTTCGAGTCCTCGAGCGCCAGCCACTGCGAAACGGTGAGCGCATAGTTGAACGGGTACGGTTGCTCAAGCCAGTGCAGCCAATCCTTGCCTGCGAATGACACGACCCCCTGGTCGCTCTCCAGGTGGTAGCCGGTACACGGGCCTTTCATCAGCGGCATTACGGTGTCACCGACCACCATGTCGAGCTCGAAGTCGGTTTTGTAGGGCGCGAACGCGTCCGAGTAGAGAGCTGGGTCGCTGAGCGCGAAATCGCAACTGATCGTGCTTGGCCCACCCATGTTCGCGAGGTTGTAGGTAAACTCAAGCGAGTCCATGACCGGCTGCATCGCTAGCAGCGTGTTGCCAGCATGGTCCAGGTGCTGCACCAGGAACTGTATCGGGGTCGCCATCAGATCACGTAGTCGACATCGCCCGAGACGGTACGCCAGAACGCGTAGTCGCTGCGCCAGGTGAGCAGATAGTCGCTCGAGCGCGGCTCGGTCGCGTCGGCGGGGATGTCGTCGTCGACGAGCACCACCTGCGCGTAGATTTGCGGGTGACCGACCGGCGTCACGATCAAGGTCGCATGGAAGTGCTGTGTTTGCGCACCGTTCGGCGGCATCCACGCGAGCATCAACGTCCGGCGCTGCCAGTTGTAGTCGGCGCTGTCGACACCGATGATCTTGCCGCGCTGCGTGATCACCATCTTCCGGTCGTACTCGTAGAACGGCCACTGGCCCGGCGCCTGCATCCTCGGGATCTCAGTGCCGTCCATCACGTACACGTGGCTGAAATGGTTGACGGTGAAACCGACCCGGGCGCCTGTCGCCCAAGTGGCGTTGGCGACGTTCCCGTTCTGGGCGTTCGCTATCTGAAGTTGGTTGAGGATCACTTGTGCCTCATAACGAACCGTTTGCGCGCTCTCGAAACAGCCGCCGCTTCAGCTGGGCCGCGCACGTTCGGGAACACATACGTGTTGTGCTCAGACACTCCGGCGCGAGTGCCGGGAGCCCCAGGCTTACCCTGCCCTTTCGTGTCGATCACGACGGTCTGCGCGGTGATCTGGACGTTCTGGATGCTCGTCTGCTTGATCCGCTCCTTGAACAGCCGCTCGTACTCCCTGAGCATCGACGTCGGCCCAGCCGCGAGCGCGTGCGCTAGCGGCGCGTCCGCCTCACCGCCGGCCTGCAACGTCGAGATCAGGCTCTGCGGCGCGTGCCGTCGCGCCAGCGTCTTCAGGTCGTTCATCCAGTCGCGCGTCTGTTTGATCTGGGAGCGCAGGTCACGCGTGTAGTCGAGCTCCGAGGGCTTGTAGCCGAAGCTGAACGCGAGCTGCGCGTTCGGTGACGTCAGGTACGGGCCCTTGCCGAGATCGGTGATCCTCACCTGCTGCTCCTGCAACCGGACGATCAGTCTGTGTGTCGACGCGATCTGCTTCGCCAGAGAAGCCTCCTCCGCCAACTGCTTCACCCGGTTCTTGCCGGTCTCGTGCTCGGCCTTCACCGACGCGAGCGTGTTCTTGTACACCGCCATCAGCTGCGCTGCGGCCTGAAGCTGCGCTGGCACATCACCGGCCGTTTGCGCGGCCGAGAGCGCCTGCTGCGCCTGCGAGATCGTCTCGTGCATCGACACGGTGAGCGGGTCGAACGCGACCTTCGGCCCCTTCCGGAGCTTGTCGATGTCTTTCTGGGCCGCGACGATCCCTTTCATCAGCGCGGTCTCCTCCTGCTTCTGCTTGATCGCGTTGACGCCCTCCAGGTGCATCGCTTTCAACACGGCGAGCGACTGCTTGTAGGTGGCGATCAGGTTCGCTTCAGCCTGGATCTGCGACGCCACATCCTTGGTCGCTCGCGCCTGCTGGACACCGAACTGGGCGCTCGCGATCTGCGATTGCACGTCGGCGGGGAGCAGCCCGAACGCGCCGGTGCCGGTCGTGTTGTCGAAACCGCTCGCCGTCCCGTACGGGCTGGGGCCGCTCGGCGCCTTCGTTCGGTTGAGGCTGACAACGGAACGTTCGTGGGGTTGGTCGAGCCCGTGTCCCGACGGCCGTGTCTGCATCCACGCTGTCCACGCAGACGACTGATCGGCGAGAGCTACGCCGGTGTGGGGATTGACCCACACACCGCCGCTGAAGACCGCCTGTTGTTTGCCGGAGCCCTTGGGGGGGCGTAGCGCTGGCGGTACGAACGGGCTATTCATGCCGGCCACGACCTGGGCGGTGGTCGGGTCGACCGCAGTCATGTCTGCTGCGCCAATGTCACGCGGCGTCGTCCAGTTGCCCGCCGGATCCTTGAACTGGTAGTAGCGGCGGCCGTTCTGGTTGAACTCGCGATGATTCAGTGTGTCGGGCACACCGCCGAAGCCGAACGCCCCGATCTTTCCGAGCAGGCCGAGGGCACCCGAGAACGACGTGAGCGCCGCACCCGCGCCCAACAAAGCGCCCTTCACGGCGGTCGCCATACCTGCGACGCGACCGAGCGCGGCCTCCTCGGCGGCCGCTGCGCCGGTGATCATGGTGGCTGCCTCCACCGACGCTGTTCCCATCCCCAGGAACCCGAGTTTGATCGCGAGGAAACGCACACCAAGCGCGACCGCAGCAGCATCCATGACCGTGCGCCAACCACCGATATGGGTAGCGACCAAGTCGATCACGGACAGCAGATCGTGCAGCACCGGCGCAAGCGCTCGAATCACGGAGAAGAAGTCATGGATCGCCTGGTTTGCGCCCGCGAAAAAGTGACGGAGCGAATCCTTGTTCTGGTTGATCAGATCGGTGATCGTCTTCAACGCGGTCGCGACCAGCTCGAGAATGCTCAACCCGGCAGTAACGTCGAACAGCGCGTGCAGCGCGCCCCCCGCCGCTTTCGCCACATCCCAGAGTCCAGTGAGACCAGCCTTCGCGAGATCGGTCGCGGCAGCCATGTCCCGCTGCCCCTTCTCCGACTTGATCCAGAAGTCGAGAGCCTTCGTGCCTTTCGTCGAAATCTCGCTGAGCCAGTCGGTGAACCCGTGCCCGGCGTTCACCATCCGGATCGTCGAGTCGAGCAGCCGCTGCATATTCTTCGAGAAGTCGCCGAGATAGCCGGCGTCCCGCTGCATCATCTGGCCGAACTGCTCACCGAAACCCTTGCTGCCCAGGTACTTGCCCCAGTCAGCGGCGGCCCCCCCGAGCTCGCCTGAGAAGGCTCCTGTCGTTTGACGCAGCATCTGGGTCGTGCCCGGTGTTAGTGCGCTGCGCACGCCTCTCCTGAGCCCGGGGAGCACCCCTTGCTGGGCGATCCCCTGCAGGTTCTCACCCAGCCCTGCGCCGACACTGCGGAGCAGGTCCGCGGTCTGCCGCTGCTGCGGGTCAAGGCCCGTGTACACGGCCGCGTCGCTGATGCCCTTGAACGTGCTCGGAAGTCCCGCGAGACCGCCGGCGGCTACCCCGCCGCCGAACATGCCGAGCATGTCGACTGCTCCCAAGCCGAGCATCCCCGCGCCGAACCCGAGCTCGACAAGCGGGTTGGCGCTGAGCAACGTCAACATCCCGAGCGCTGCGGCGCCGGCACGCGGCCCGCCGGGCAGGAACCCTCGCAAATGCCGGGTGCGGCGGTGCCCGCGACCACCGTCGCCCATACCGTCGCCACCACGCGCGCCGAAGAACCGTCCGCCGAGACCGCCACGTCCACCGCGACCGTCGCCACGATCAGCCAGATAGCGTTCGGCCGCCGCGATCCCGGCTGAACGGTCGATCTGCCCGGTGCCCTCGAAGCCGGTGCCGTACTCGCTGCCGAAGATCCGCATGTGTGGGTAGCCATCAGGGAACGTGTCGTACTCCTGGTGCGCGAAGCGGCCGTCTCCGAGCAGAATCCGGTCCTGCATCAGCCTCCGCGCGTCCTGGTTGAACTGCGACGCGAGCATCATCTCCGTGCCCGGAGCACCACCCTGCGGCGCGGCAAACCGAGGAGCTCCCACTCTGCTCGTGCCGCTCATCGGACGGCCGGTCAGCATCGACTCGAGCGCCGTCACACGGCTGCGCACCACGATCCCGTCGATCTTCCGCTGCGTACGGTCGGCCTCGTCGCCGATCTCCTCGACCGCGTGCTCCATGATCTTCGCTTCAGCCACGAACGCGGCCACCTTCGACGGGCTGATCCCGATGCTCCCGAGCGCCGCGTCGGCGGCGACAGCGGAGCTGCGGACATCGTTGAGCGCGTCCTGGATACGGCCCAGCTCCACGTCCGTCGCCGACGCCTGGCCGGTGCTCATCCCGACCTTCTTCAAGCTCGCGCCAGCCCCGACAGCGTCGCGTTCGAGGGCGCTCAGCTCCTTACGGATCGACTCGATCGAAGCGTCGGCGAAGTCCGCGTTCCGAAGGAACCCGGCGATCTCCATGCGCAACTGGGCGGTGAGTTGCGCGACCTCTATGGCTCAACCCTCCCCACAACACCCATCCCCATCACCATCTCGGGGTCGGGAGCGACAGGCGAGTCAGATGAACCCCGTTCAGCCTCCTCGCGTGCCTTCTTCAGCTCCTCCGTCTCGAGCTTGAAGAACGCAGCCCACTCCACGATCTCCGCTGAACCCATGCGTGCGAGCATCTCTTTGACCGTGGAGTGGGTGACTTCTCGGGCTATCCGGAAGTAGAGGACCCGTTCCGGGTTCCGTCGGAGTTTCCCTCGGCGCTCGCAAGAGCCGCGGGGCCCATCCCGGACAGCCGCTCGATCTCCTCGACAAGCAGACGGATCTTCGCGGCGCCCAGCTTCATCAAAGCGTCCACGTCCGCCTCACGGAACAGCGGAACACGGGCGCCCTCCGGCGACACCGGGTCGAGGATCCCGTACGCCAGGATCTTCTTCTGGTAGCCGCGCACGTTGGCGCGCTCGTTCTGGATCGCGTCGATCTGCGCCTCCACGATCGTTGCGCGCTCGTCACCGCTGATCTCGCCGACCAGCACAGGACCGAGCCCCGGCACCCGTACCAGCTTCTCCTCACGTGCCGTCAACGCTGCCTCGAGCAGCTGCTCGCGGGTCAAGCCGGGTGCTGCGGCTTCAGTCTTCTCCTTCGGGGGGGCGGTTGGTGCGGGCATAGCGTGGTGCTCCTTCCTCGAACGTGAGCCCATCATTGAGCTCGGGTTGGCAGACGCCCACGTACGCTCCGACCGAGAAGAACAGCCGCGCGTACAGCGGGCCGACGGTCGGGAACTCCGGCGCACAGTCGTGCGGGTGAGCGTGTTTCACGCTGCCGTCTATCGGAGCGACGATCTCCCATCTGCCGCACGTCGCGACCACCGACAACGGTCGGCACTGGCCTCGGGCCCGGACGACCTTGCCTCTCAGGCAGCGAGAGAAACCGACGTGCCCGCAGTCCGAGTCGACGGTGAGCGGCTCGAGCTGCAGCCACTCACCGTCCTCGAAAACATCGAACGTGGGCTCGCCCAGCCACAACGCGTACGCGTCAGGCGCGACCCAGCCGAAACCGTCGCCGACGTCCGTGAGCACCGCGCCGAAAGGCGCAGGGTCGGATACCGCGAACAGGACTCCGCTTCGGCCACGGACGACCCGCACGCCTACGGCACGTGGTTTAGCGAGCCGATGCCTACGAAAGTGGCCGCGAACGTGATCAGCGCCCTGACGTTGTCGTTCACGTCGATCTGCGTGATGTTCACGGTGCCCTCGTAAAAGCCCCGGCCCTGGCCGGTCTGAAGCTGCAGCGTCATCGAGGTGCCGTTGAGGATCGCGGCCTGCACGAGAGCCTGCCCGGTCGTGTCCTGGTCGGCGACGTAGAAACCGGAGATGCTCCCCTGCCAGCCGCGGAGACCGCCGCCGGCAACGAAGGAACGCCAGAAATCACCGAGAGCGGACTGGTCGTAGTTGTCCGCGTCGATACGACAGGCCCAGTCCGTGAGGAACGCGATCGCCGCCATCGGCGTACCCGGGATGACGACTGAACCGGACCGTCCGGCGATTGTCGTACCAGGCATTGCCTACTCCCCCCTTGGGGTGTTGCTTGCGATCATGGACGCCGGTGGTATCGGCGTCGGACGCGTTCCCTAGGGGGCTAGAGCTGTGGCGCGGTCAAGAGCCAGTCGCGCGTCTCGTGGAACGTGCACATCAGCTCGCCGCGGTATGCGTCCGTGTGGTCGACGCTGACGCGGCCGTGCAACTGGTCGTCGTCGATGTCGCCCCAACGGCCGCACTGCGGGCACTGCAATTGCCAGACCATCTCGCCGTCACGGGAACGCTGACGGAGCCTGCCCTGCGGGATGCGGTCAGGGCGCGGGAGGACGCTCACCGGTTCGCGTTCTCCCAAACCACCCTGAGATTCAGGCT
>Ga0334722_10006564_pt1 | contig 11458 bp, 9 predicted proteins | sample C3_bottom_MG_FD_207210 | JGI IMG/M metagenome (GOLD analysis project Ga0334722, IMG submission 207210) | Sediment microbial communities from Yellowstone Lake, YNP, Wyoming, USA - C3_bottom | ecosystem: Environmental > Aquatic > Freshwater > Lake > Sediment | place: USA: Wyoming | collected...
GTAGGACTTGCTGGCGCTCCCCGGGTCGATCCGGCGCAGGAAGATGATGTCCCCCTGCCACTCCCGGACGGCCACGTGGAAGTTCTTCGCCCGGGGGGACGTCTGCACGATGTCGGTGATCTCGTGGAAATGGGTGGCGAACAGCACCTTGGGGCGGTGCGGGGAATCGTGAAGACACTCGGCGACGGCCCAGGCGATGCTCAACCCGTCGAAGGTGCTCGTCCCGCGGCCCACCTCGTCCAGCACGACCAGCGTGCGGGGGGTGAGCCCGGCGAGGATCCGCGCCGTCTCCCGCATTTCCACCATGAAGGTGCTCTCGCCCCGCGAGATGTCGTCGGAGGCCCCGATCCGCGTGAAGATCCGGTCGACCACCCCGATCTCCGCCTTTTCGGCGGGGACGAACGATCCCATGTGCGCCAGGAGAACGATCAGCGCCACCTGCCGGATGTACGTGGACTTGCCGGCCATGTTGGGCCCGGTGAGGATCGCCATCTGGCACCCTTCGGGGAAGAGCCGGCAGTCGTTGGGGACGAAGGCGTGGCGCCCCAGGATCTTCTCGACGACGGGATGCCTCCCGTTCTCGATGACGATGTCGCGGCCGGCGTTGACGCCGGGCCGACCGTACCCTGCCGAGGCGGCCAGATCCGCGAACGAGAGCAGAACGTCGATCTCGGCAAGCGATTCCGCCGCGCGGACGATCTCGGGCAGGAAAACCTTGAGCTCCTCCCGCAAGGCGAGGAACAGCTCTTCCTCCCGGGCGTTGCGCTCTTCCTCCGCCCGCAGCACCCTCGCCTCGAAATCCTTCAGCTCCGGGGTGATGAACCGCTCGGCGTTGACCAGCGTCTGTTTGCGGATGTAGTCGCCGGGGGCCCGGTCGAGGTTGGACTTCGATATTTCAATGTAGTACCCGAACACGCGGTTGTAGCGGACCTTGAGGTTCGAAATCCCCGTGCGCTGCCGCTCGCGCTCCTCCATTTCCGCCAGCATGTTTTTCCCGTGGGTCAACAGGTGCACAAGCTCGTCGACCCGGAGATCGAATCCCTCCCGGAGGATCCCGCCTTCCTTGTAACCGGCGGGAAGCTCGTCGCGCAGGGCGGCGGAGATCTTCCCCACGGCGGCGGAGTGGTCGCCTACCCTCTCCCTCGCCTGGACGAGGAGCGGGGAGCGGACCTTGGAAAGGCCCGCGCGCACCTCCGGCAACAGCTTCAGCGTATCGGCCATGGCGGCGATGTCGCGGGGACCCGAGCGGTCCTGGGCAAGCCGGGAGGCCAGGCGGGAGAGATCCGCCATCCCGGAGAGCCGGCCCCCCAGCCCCTGCCGGACGGGCTGCGCCTCCACCAGCTCGGCGACGGCGTCGTGCCGCTCCCCGATTCCGGCCGGGTCGATCAGGGGCGCGGACAGCCACGCTCTCAGGAGCCTTGCCCCCATCGGCGTGTTCGTGCGGTCGATCGCCCACAGCAAACTCCCCCGCCGCTCCCCCGACAGGGTGGAGAAGATCTCCAGCGTCCGCACCGCCGTCTCGTCCATGGCAAGATAGCGGCGCCCCTCCCGCTCCTGCACGCGGGCGATTTCGGCAAGGGCCGCCGGCTGGTGCAGGTGGAGGTAATACAGGGCCGCCCGGACCACGCCCCGCGCCGGGTGGTCCGGCCCGGGCATTCCTTCGGGCTCGGGCGCGGGGACGAAAGCCCCCACCGCATCGGCGGACAGGGAGGTGTGGAGCTTTCCTTCGAGGACCCGCCGGAACCGGTCGGCTTGCGGTTCCCCCTCGCCCGCAAGCGAGAGAAACTCCGCGGGCGCGAGCCGGAAGAGCGCGTCCGCCATCGACTCTTCGGTGTCGCACGCCTCGAAGAAGAACTCCCCGGTGGTCGCATCGAGGGCGGCGTAGGCGAACGGCGGGAGGAACCGCACGGCCGCAAGGAAATTGTTCCCGCGCGCATCGAGGCACTCCTCGTGGAACACCAGGCCCGGCGTGACGACCTCGGTGACCTCCCTGCGGAACAGCCCCTTCCCCCCCGGCTCCTCGACCTGCTCGCAGATCGCCACCTTGCACCCCTGCCGGATGAGCTTGGAGAGATAGGCGTTGCGGGCGTGGTACGGGATCCCGCACATCGGGATGTTGGCCCCCTTGTCCCGGCTGGTCAGCGCGATGTCGAGGAGGCGCGAGGCCCGGATGGCGTCCTCGAAAAACATCTCGTAGAAGTCGCCCATGCGGAAGAACAGGATGCAGTCCCGGTAGCGGGACTTGATCTCCACGTACTGCCGCATGGCGGGGGTGAGCTGCGTCGACATTCGATTCCCGGCGGGGGGCTACGGGCGGAGCGGCCCGAACCTTGCCGAGAGGCGGGCATGCGTCTCCGGGAGGGATTCGGGCAAAATGCGCGTCGTCTGGGCCGCGGTCATGAAGTTGGTGTCCCCGACCCAGCGCGGGACGATGTGCAGGTGAAGGTGGTCCTCGATCCCGGCCCCGGCCGCCTTCCCCAGATTCATCCCGATGTTGAACCCCTGCGGGGAATATTCCTCGGAGAGCGCCGAAACGCCCAGCGCGACCAGGGACATCAGTTCCGCCTGCTCCTCCTTCGAAAGGAGAGACAGGTCGGCCACGTGCCGCCTCGGGGCCAGCAGGACGTGCCCGTTATTGTAGGGATAGCGGTTGCAGATCGCGAGGGTGCGGGGATAGAACCCCAGGACCAGGCGCTCGGGATCGTCCCGCTCGGACTCCCCGATGCAGAAGATGCACCGGCCCCCCTTCCCTGCGGAAGTCCCCTGCCGAATGTAGTCCATCCGCCAGGGGGAGAACATCCTTTCCATCAGGCCGTCAGGCGTTGACCAGTTCCCGGAGTTCCTTGCCGACCTTGAAGAAGGGGATCCGCTTCTCGGGGATCGACACCTTCTCCCCGGTCTTTGGATTGCGCCCTTCCTTGGCGCGGCGGACGCGGACGGTGAAACTGCCGAAGCCGCGGATCTCGATCTTCTCCCCCTTCTGAAGGGCGTCCTTCATGTTGTGGAAGACCGTATCCACGATGACCTCGCATTCCTTCTTCGTCAGGGTCGTTACCTGCTCGGACAGTTTCTGAACAAGATCGCTCTTCGTCATGCCGTCATTCCCTCCGGGGAATTTTATTGTGCGAGGTAATCGAGGCGGATTCGATTTTCAGTCCATTTGTCACTGATTATACTTTTCGCCTCCTCCTTTATCAATTCCAGGATGGAGAGTTTTTTCTTCGGGGGGGTCACCACGCGGGGCTCCCCTTCGATCTTGGCCAGCTTCCCCGCCTCCGCAACGGCGTCCTCCAGGTTCCCGAGGGCGTCCACCAGCCCCAGGGCCTTCGCCTGCTCGCCGGAGAAGATCCGCCCGTCCGCGATCCTCACCACGTTTTCGCGGTCCATCCTCCGCCCTTCCGCCACGGCCCCGATGAACTGCGAGTGCACGTTGTCGATGACGCCCTGGAGGAGCTCCCGCTCCTCCGGCTTCATCTCCCGGACGGGGGACCCGATGTCCTTGAAGGCGCCGCTTTTCACCACCATCCCCTTGAGGCCGATCTTCTCGATCAGGTCCTTGACGTTCACGAACTGCATGATCACGCCGATGGAGCCGGTGATCGTTCCGGGATTGGCGTAGATCTTCTGCGCGGCGCAGGCGATGTAATATCCGCCGGAGGCCGCCAGGGCGCCCATCGACGCCACGACGACCTTTTTTCCCTTAAGTTTCCTGATCTCCTCGTGGATCTCCTGGGAAGGTCCCACCCCCCCGCCGGGGGAATTGATGCGAAGGACGATCGCCTTGACGGAATCGTCCTTGGCGAACTTCCGGAGCTGCTCGATCGTGCTCTCGGAATCGGCGATCAGCCCCGTGACGGGCAGGACCGCAACCTTCTCCCCGGTCCTGAAGGACCAGTCGTCCACGCGGGAGAGGATTCCGATGAGAACGAAGAAGGCGACGAAGACCAGCGCCACGATCGCGCATCCGCGCAGGAACGGGCGGCGGACCCGCGGCGACGGTGGAGGGATTTCCATTCTCATATGCGGCCTTGCTTCACTCGCTGTTGATCTTCAGCTTCGCCCGCAGCGCTTCTCCGAGGACCGTGAGGTTCTCCGACGAATCGGAAGGCTTGGACATGTACGATTCCATGTTCTTCCGCTCCGCCTCGTCCTGGTGCGCGCGGACGGAGAGGGAGATCTTCTTGTTCGCCCGGTCCACGGCGAGCACGACCGCTCCCACATCGTCCCCCGCCTTGAACAGGGAATTCGGGTTGTCGACCTTCTCCCGGGACAGCTCGGAGATGTGCACCAGCCCCTCGATGCCGTCGGCCAGCTCCACGAAGACCCCGAAGTCGGCCACGCGCGACACCCGGCCGGTGACGACGTTGCCCTTCTTGAAGCGGGTCTCGATCCCCGCCCAGGGATCCATGGTGAGGTGCTTGATGCTTAAGGAGAATTTCTGGGACTCGGGGTCGACCTTCAGGACCCGGGCCTGCACCCGGTCCCCCCGCTTGTACAGCTCGGAGGGGTGCTTCACCCGCTGGCTCCAGGAAATGTCGGAGACGTGCACCAGGCCGTCGATCTCGCAGCCGATGTCGACGAAGACCCCGAAGTCGGTGAGATTCTTCACCACTCCCTCGACGACGGACCCTTCCGGATGCTTGCCGCGGAGCTCGTCCCACGGGTTGGACAGCAGCTGCTTCAAACCGAGCGAGATCTTCTTGTGCTCCTTCTCGACCCTCAACGCCACGACCTCGACCGTGTCGCCCGCCTTCATGATTTCGGAGGGATCCTTGAGCTTCTTGCTCCAGGACATCTCGGAGACGTGGAGCAGCCCCTCGACCCCTTCCTCGAGCTCGATGAAGGCCCCGTACTTGGTGATGTTGGTCACGCGCCCCCGGTACCGGCCGCCCGGCGCATACCGCTGCTCGATGTCGATCCACGGGTCGGACTTCATCTGCTTGAGGCCCAGGGAGATCCGCCCCTTCTCGCGGTCGAAGCGGATGACCTTGACCTTCATCGTGTCGCCGACCTTGCAGAGGTCGGAAGGATGGCCCACCTTGCCGTAGCTCATGTCGGTGATGTGCATCAGCCCGTCCAGACCCCCCAGATCCATGAACACGCCGTAGTCGGTGATGTTCTTGACCTTCGCCTCGACGCTGTCCCCCTCCCGGATCCGTTCGAGGATCCCCTTGCGCTGGCCGTCGCGCTCTTCCTCCAGGGCGGCGCGCCGGGAGACGACCACGTTGGTCTTTTTCCGGGAGAACTTGAGAATCTTGAATTTCCCCTGCAGTCCCACCACGGCCTCGTTGTCCCGGACCGGACGGATGTCGACCTGGCTGCCCGGGAGAAACGCCTTGACGCCGATATCGACCGTGAACCCCCCCTTGACCTTGGCCACGATGGTCCCCGGGACGGGGGTGCCGTCGTCGTAAGCCTTCTGCAGGTCGTCCCAGACGCGGATCTTGAGCACCTTGGAGCGGGACAGGAGGACGAACCCCTGCTCGGGATCGTATCGCTCCACCATGATGTCGACGCGGCTGCCCGGCGAGAGTGCGGCGAGCTCCTCCGGCGGCAGTTCCTCCAGGGGGAGCATCCCTTCCGATTTCCGGTTGATGTCGACCGCGACGTAATCCTTGAGGACCTTGATCACCACACCGTGGATGATCTGGCCTTCTTCGGGAACTTCGATGCTTTCCTCGTACAGTTTCGCGAAATCGTCCTCGTTCTTCCCGGTCGTCGGCCCGCCGGCCCCCTCTTCCCCCCCCCGGGAAGGATCGGCATAGGTGAGTTTGTTTTCCATAAGTTGCACCTCTGAAGGGGTTTCCTGACTACTAATATCCCCGGAATCCGCCGAAAATGCAAACCTCTGCAAAAAGTAATCCTATCACTGATAGTACGAAACCTGAATCTTTTCTTCCCGCCAGGCCGAACGGATCCGGTCGACCAGCTCCTCGATGATCCACTCGGGAGTCGAGGCGCCCGCCGTCACCCCCACGCAGGAGACCCCCGAAAGCGTGTCCGGGGAGAGCTCCGCGGCGGTTTCGATGTGGTGGACCCGCGGATTGAACTCCCTGCAGATCTCCGCCAGCCGGTGGGTATTGGCGCTGTTGTACCCGCCCAGGACGATCATCACGTCCGCCTTGCGGGCCACCGCCATGGACTCCTTCTGACGGAGCACCGTGGCGTGGCAGATCGTGTTGTAGACCCGGACCTCCGGGATCTTTTTGAGCGCCACGGAAACGAACTCCATCAGGTTCTCGAAGGACTGGGTGGTCTGGGCGACGATCCCCACCTTGCGGATCCCCGACGACTCCTTCAGGTCGGACAGGGAGGTCAGAATCGGCACTCCGGCCCCGATGTAGCTGATGATGCTCTTCACCTCGGGGTGGTCGGCGTCCCCCACGACGGTCACCGCGTACCCTTCGCGGCTGAGCGACCGGGCATACTCCTGGGCTTTCTTCACGAACGGGCAGGTGGCGTCGATGATCTCCACCTCCTTGCCGGCCAGCGCCTCCGCGTCGCGCCGGGCGATGCCGTGGGACCGGACGATGACCTTCCCGCAGGGAATGTCGTCCACCGACTCGACCACGTGCACTCCCTTCTTCTCCAGCTCCTCCACCGCCTGCGGGTTGTGGATCAGGGGCCCCAGCGAATGGATGGGGATGCGCTCCGCCCCGGCGTCCGCCCTTTCCGCCTTCCCGGCGGTTTCGTTGGCGATGGAGATGGCCCGCTTGACGCCGAAGCAGAACCCCGCGCTGCGGGCGATGAGGATCCGCTTCACGGGACCCGCCCTCTCCTCGCGCTTTCGGGAAGCCGCCGGAGCATCTCCTCCACCACCTCGTCCACGGAGAGCGTCGTGGTATCGATGTAGATTCCCCCTTCCGCCATGCGCAGCGGCGAATGTTCCCGGGTGCTGTCCTGGATGTCCCGCAGCAGCACCTCCCGCAGCACTTCCTCGAAAGGCTTTTTCTCTGCGGCTCCCCACTCCCGGAAACGGCGCAACGCCCGGACGGCCGCGTGCGCGTCCAGGAAGAACTTGGCCTCCGCATCCGGGAAGACCACGGTCCCCGTGTCGCGCCCCTCGAGAACGACTCCGCCCCGCTCCCCCATTTTCCTCTGCAGCGCCACCATCGCCTCGCGCACCTGCTTGTGCGTCGAGACCTCCGATGCCCCCATGCTCATCTCGGGGGTGCGGATCGCATCGCCGACGTCCTCGCCTTCGATGAGGATCCGCAGATCTCCCCCCTCCTCGCGCCGGAACTCCAGGGGGAGCTCCGCGCACAGGCGGCCGAGCCGGGCGCCGTCGGACCAGGGGATCCCCGCGCGCCGCGCGGCCAGGGCGCAGGCGCGGTACATCGCCCCGGTGTCCAGGCGGATGAGGGAAGCCCGCTCCGCCAGCCGCCGGGAAACGGTCGTCTTCCCCGCCCCGGAGGGGCCGTCGATCGTGAGGATCGGCCGTTCTCTCACGCAAGCACCTCTTCCAGGATACTCCGGAACCCGGGGAAGGAGGTGTCGATGCACGCGGTGTCGGTGACCTCGATGGGGACGCCCGTGGCGGCGGAGAGCACCGCGAGGGACATCGCGATCCGGTGGTCGCCCCGGCTGTCGCACCGCACCCCGGGGGCGATCTCCGCGGGGCCGTCGATCCGCATGCCGTCCGGGGTTTCCTCGCAGGAAACCCCCAGCGAGGAGAGCGCGGCCGCCATCGCACCGATCCGGTCGGATTCCTTCACGCGCAGCTCTCCCGCGCCGCGGACGACGGTGCGGCCCCTGGCCATCGCGGCGGCCACGCAAAGGACCGGGACCTCGTCGATCAGCGCCGGAATCTCGTCGGGGGAGACCTCGGTCCCGTTGAGCTCCGCCCCGCGGACCACGATGTCGGCCACGGGCTCTCCCCCCTCCTCCCGCAGGACCTCCATCTGGATCGCCGCCCCCATCTTCCGGAGCACGTTGATGAGGCCCGTCCGCAGCGGGTTCACGCCGACGCCGGCGAGGCGCAGCTCCGCGCCGGGCGTGCACGCCGACAGCACCAGGAAGAATGCGGCCGAGGAGAAGTCGGCGGGCACGTCGACCGACAGCGGCAGGAGCAGCGAAGCCGGCTGGACGGTGATCTCGTTCCCGTGCCTTGCGACCTTCGCGCCCATCGTGGAGAGCATCCTCTCCATGTGGTCCCGCGACGGGAGGGGTTCCACGACGGTGGTCGGCCCGGCGGCGTACAGCCCCGCCAGAAGGAGCGCCGACTTGACCTGCGCGGAGGCCACGGGCATCTCGTACCGCATCCCGGAAAGCTTCCCTCCGCGGATGCAGAGCGGCGGCAGGGTGTTCCCCCCCCGGCCGGTGATCGACGCTCCCATCCGGGAGAGCGGCTCCACGATCCGCTTCATCGGGCGGCGGCGCAGGGACCGGTCCCCCGTGACGACCGTCAGGAACGGCTGGGCGGCGAGGATCCCCGCCCCGATCCGCAGGGTGGTCCCGGAGTTCCCGGCGTCGATGACGTCCTCGGGCTCGGAGAGCCCCCGCAGGCCGCGTCCTGCGATGCGCAGTTCCGTCGGCGAGATCTCGCGGACCTCGGCGCCCAGCGCGCGCACCATGGCCACCGTGGAGAGCGTGTCCCCGGCGTGAAGGAATCCCCGGATGCGGCTCTCCCCTTCCGCCAGGGCGGACAGCAGCACGGCCCGGTGGCTGATCGACTTGTCCCCGGGGATCCTCACTGTCCCGGCGATCTTCACCCGCTTCCTCATCGGCTCACAACCTGTCCCTGGTTTTTTTCGCCTTGTGGAAATACGCCAGGAGGCCGGGCGCGTCCTTCCGCCGGATGAGACGCGTAAGGAGCGCGAGGTTCTTCCGGTAGTGCCCGACGGCGCGCAGGACTTCCCCCCGGTTCTGCAGGACGATGTCCTTCCACATCTCCGGGTTGCTGGAGGCGATCCGGGTGAAGTCGCGGAACCCCCCCGCCGAGTACCCCAGCGGCACCTTCGAATCGAGGGTGGCGACCGAGTGGACCAGGGCATAGGCCACGGCATGCGGCAGGTGGGAGACGTAGGCGAAGACATGGTCGTGCAGCCGCGGGTCCATCCGCAGGACCCTCGCGCCCGCCATCCTCCAGATCCGCTCGACGCGCGCCAGCGCCTCCTCGGTGTTCCTCTTCGTCGGCGTGAGGATGACCGTCCTCTCCTTGAAGAGGGCGGCGTCCGCCGCGGGATAACCGGAGTTCTCGGTCCCCGCGATGGGGTGCCCGGCGACGAACTCCGCACCCTTCGGCACGGCGCCCTGCCCGACCTTGACCACCGGCGCCTTGACGCTGCCGACATCGGTCAGCACCGCCCCGGGGCGCATCCGGCCGCCGGTCCGCCGAAGAACGTCCATGGACCGCAGCACGGGGACGCAGACGACGACGATGCCGCACGAGGCGATCTCGCTTTCCGTGCAGACGCGCGCGATGGCGCCGTCGGCCAGGGCCATCCGGGCGTACTCCTTCCGGCGATCGCACCCCCAGACCTCGGGAGCCCCGCGCTTGCCCTTCAAAGACAGGGCGAGCGACCCGCCGATCAACCCCAGCCCCAGAATGCCGAGCCGCTCCGTGCTCACGCCCGCCCCAGGGTCTTGCCGACCGCTTTCGCGATCTTCGCCAGCCGGGAGACCATCGCCTGAAAGGCGTCGGGCCGAAGCGACTGCGGGCCGTCCGAGAGAGCCGTTTCCGGCTGGTGGTGGACCTCGATCATGAGCCCGTCCGCGCCCGCGGCGATGGCGGCGGCGGAGAGCGGCTCCACGAGGCTCATCTTCCCGGCGGCGTGGCTCGGGTCGGCGATGACGGGCAGGTGGGACAGGTCCTTGACGACGGGGATCGCAGAGACATCGAAGGTGTTGCGGGTCGCCGGCTCGTAGGTCCGGATCCCCCGCTCGCAGAGAATGATCTGGTGGTTCCCCTCCGAGGCGATGTACTCCGCCGACATCAGCCATTCCACGATGGTGGCGGAGAGGCCCCGTTTCAGGATCACCGGCTTGCCGAGCTTGCCGACCTCGGTCAGCAGCCGGAAGTTCTGCATGTTCCTCGCGCCGATCTGGATCACGTCGGTGTATTTGGCCACCAGTTCGATGTCCCGCGGGTCCATGAGCTCGGTGGCGACGGGCAGCCCCGTGGCCTCGCGCGCCTCGGCGAGGTAGCGCAGCCCCTCTTCCCCAAGGCCCTGGAAAGCATAGGGAGAGGTGCGGGGCTTGAACGCCCCGCCGCGCAGGAAGGAAGCGCCCGCCGCGGCCACCCTGCCGCCGATCCCCACCATCATCTCCCGCCCCTCCACCGAGCAGGGCCCGGCGAACAGCGCAACCGTTCCCCCGCCGATCTTCTGCCCCCGGATGGTGAGGACGGTGTCCTCTTTCTGAAAATCGCGGCTGACCAGCTTGTAGGGCTTCAAGATCCGAAGGACCTTCTCTACGTACTCCAGCCCCTCGAACGCCTCGGGATCCACGTGCCGCTCGTCCCCGATCGCCCCGATGATCGTCCGCTCGGTCCCCTTGGAGATGTGGGCCGAGAGCCCATGGGATTTGATCTTCTCCTCGATCAGCCGGATCTCCCGGTCCGTTGCACCCGCCTTCAATACGATGATCATGGATCGATCCTCCTTCTATCCCGCATCGGGAAAGCCGCCAGGGAAAGCGCCGACGGCGATCAGATGGCTCGGGGATAGGATCCCAGGATTTTCAAGTATTGGGCCCGCATCCGGAGCTCGTCCACGGCCTTCGCCACCGGGTCGACCGAGATGTGCCCCTCCATGTCGAGGAAGAAGAGGTATTCCCACGCCTTCGTCTTGACGGGCCGGGATTCGATCTTGGTGAGGTTGACCTTGTTCTTCGCGAACGGCTCCAGCATGAGATGGAGGGCCCCGACCTCGTCCCTCGCAGCGAAGAGGATCGAGGTCTTGTCGTTGCCGGTCCGCTTCGGGGCGATCTTCCCGATGATGATGAAGCGGGTGAAGTTGTTCGTGTTGTCCTGGATCCGCTTCCGGATGCTTTTCAACCCGTAGATCTTGGCCGCCGCTTCCCCCGCGATCGCCGCCGCAGAGGGGTCGTCGGCCGCCAGCTCCGCCGCCCGCGCGGTGCTCTCCACGTCGAAAACCGGGACGGAGCGCAAGTTCCGCTCGAGCCATCCACGGCACTGGGCGATGGCGTGCGGATGCGAATAGACCTTCTTGACGTGCTCGATATCGCCCGTCACGGAGAGCAAGTCGTGGGCCACCTCGACCAGGATCTCCCCGCAGATGAGCAGGTTGTGGTCGACGAACATGTCCAGCGTGTTGCTGACGATCCCCTCGCTGGAGTTCTCGATGGGCACGACGCCGAAGTCGGCGACGCCGCGCTCGACCGCCTCGAAGACCTCCGACACGTTGATCTGCGGGACGTAGTCGGCGCTCTCCCCGAAGTGCTTGAGGCAGGCCAGGTGCGTGAACGTCGCCTTGGGGCCAAGGAATGCCACGGAGAG
>Ga0334722_10006565_pt1 | contig 11457 bp, 10 predicted proteins | sample C3_bottom_MG_FD_207210 | JGI IMG/M metagenome (GOLD analysis project Ga0334722, IMG submission 207210) | Sediment microbial communities from Yellowstone Lake, YNP, Wyoming, USA - C3_bottom | ecosystem: Environmental > Aquatic > Freshwater > Lake > Sediment | place: USA: Wyoming | collected...
GGAGAGGATCGGCTGGCCGAGTACATGCTGGTTCAGTGGCGGGCCACGCGAGAGGCGGGCTGGACGATGCTCCCGCACGAGCTCCACGTGTTCCGAGGGATCCACGCCGTTTCGGCAGCCACAACGCGGCTCGCGCGGCATCAGGACACACTGCTCGCTGCGCTCCAGGGCGAGCGGCTACGTCTCGGATTGTCGGAGGCCCAACACCTCTTCGATGCGGCCGCGCTTCCGGCCGCGATCACCGAGATGGCACGCACACTGGTACGGGTGCCGCAGAAACTGGATGAACTCCTCACGTTGGTGGCCTCCGGGCGCCTTCGCATCAAGGCGGATGTGCCTGATGGCGGGGAACGCCGCGAGGCCCGAAACCGAACCGTGTCGCTTGTGGCAAGCCTGGTCACGTTGGTGGCCGTCACGTTTCTCGTGCGCCACTTGACGCCCACGTTGGGAGCGGGATTCGAGTGGGCGGGCGCCGTGCTGGTACTCGTCCTCGGCGGGTGGCTGCTCGCTGCTGCGGCCCGCCTCTGACGTTCGCCGAGTTGCGGCGTGCCGCCTGGCGCCAGGCTGACGCTTGGTGATACCATCGCCGGAAGTGGCCAGGGACACTCAAAGCCCCAATAATAGCGCTGCCAGTGCGGCGGCCGACTTGATGCGATCGGCTGGGCGCTTCTGGCTGGCCCTCGGCGTATTCACTGCTCGGCAGGCGACCAGATTGTTCTCGGGGCCCAGCGCCCGGACGGCCGACGCGCTCGACGACGTGGCCAACGTCGCCAGCGCTCAGTTGACCGGCACCACGAAGACCGCGTTCGCGGTCGGCAGAAACCTCCAGCATGGACTCGTCGATGCGGCGCTCGATGCTGCCGGCGTGGGTCCCCGCGGCCAATCCCCCAACGGTTCGACGACCGGACTCTCGATGCCGCTGAGGAAGAGCGCGATGCGGCGTCTGACCGGCGTGCGGACCGTCGCGTCTGGGGCGCTCAAACGACCAGTGCCGCAGGCGGAATTGCTCAAGCGACTCGCCGACTATCACGCCGACGTGATGGCCGGCGGCCCGGACCGGGAACCCACGGTGGCCGGCCTGTGGAAGTCGGAAGGGCTTGCGACAACGATCGCCAAGCACCTCTTGCCGGAGAACACCTGGAACGATCCGGCACTGCCGCGTTGCGTGCTGCCAGTTGAACACGTCGGCTTCGGGTCGGGATCGACGACCGTCCATCTGTTCGACGCCGCGAAGTTGAACGCGGTGTTTGAAGAAAGGTGCGCGAGTCGCTATCGGGAGTTCTCGTACGAGGGCATCGGCGCAATCCTGCGGGCATACGAAAGCGGGTTCTTCAAGTTCATGAGCGGCGCCCTCGGCCTCGCTCGCCTCGACACGCCAGACGGACCGAATCCCGCAGGGTTCTTCGCCGAGTACCTCAGCCAGTTCCCCCCCCATCTGCAGAGGCTGATCGCGCACGGCTACGGGCGCATCTTCGCCTTCAGTCATATGGACCTTTACGACGCGATCAAGGACGCCACGAAGCTCCCGCAAGAGCGCATCGAGCCCGTCGTGCACGGCGCTGCATTTGCATTCGCGATGATCAACAGCATGGATCTGCCGCACATCCTCCGGCACAGCGCGGTTCCCTTCGGACCTGGCGTGCGCGCGGCGTTTCAGAACGGGCTCATCTATGCCCTGACATTCCTGGAGTGGTATGCGCCAGGCTACCTGGCGCGCTGGCAGCCACTGGGGACCGTCGAAACCGGACTCGTCGAACACGCACGGCGCGAACACACGCTGGCGATGGAACGTGGATACCCGCTGGCCTTCAGGCTGGCCGAACCCCGCCGTTGACCGAATTTCGTTTTCTGCCGCTCGCGCAGTAACCGGAGGAGGTGGAATGGCCAGACGCGTCCGAACCATCACCCAGAAGGTGGTCATCCCGGCCACGCCAGCCCAGGTCTACAACGCGTTCGTGACGGCGCGCATTCATGCCGCCTTCACCGGATCGCCGGCGACCGGCGCCGCCCGCGTGGGCGCCACGTTCACGGCATGGGATGGATATATTTCGGGAGTCCACCGCGAACTGGTCAAAGACTGTAGGATCGTGCAGGACTGGCAAACAACTGAATGGCCCGAGGATGCCAAACCTTCGCGCGTGGAGTTCACCTTCACTGCGGTCGCGGGAGGCACCGAGGTCCGGATGGTCCACTCGATGGTGCCTGCCGAACAGGCGGATGCCTATCGCCAGGGCTGGATCGACTACTACTGGAGCCCGCTGCAAGCGTATTTCAACGATAGCCGGCCAACCGGCCAAAACTAGACGAGGATCACGATGAACTGCTGTGTCAAACGCTTGGTGTTGGTCGCGTGCCTGATACTGCTGCCGGTATCGGCCTGGGCCCAGGGCGCCATGCTGCATGGGATCGGCCCCGTCAACAGCTCGATGGGCGGGGCGGGAGTCGCACTGCCGATTGAATCGCTTGGGGCGCTCACGTACAACCCGGCCCTGATTGCCGCCGCGGAAGGGAATCAAATCTCCTTCTCGACGGAGTTCTTCAAAGACGCCATCCTCATCGACACGACGTTGACGGGCGGTCTGGTGGGCCGCACGACGGCGACTCGACATCTGTCGGTCGTCCCGGCGTTCGGCTGGATGCTGCGTGATCCAAAGGGCAAGCTGGCACTCGGTTTTGGCCTGATCGGTCTGGCCGGCTTTGGCGCCGATTACCCGACCGACAGCGCGAGCCTTCTGTTCGCGCCATCCCCAAGCGGATTTGGCCGCATCTATACCGATTATCGGGAGACCAAGATCCCGATCGCGTTCGCCTATCAGGTGACGCCGAAGCTGGCGATCGGCGGGTCGCTCAATGTCTACATGGGTTCATTTGCCGTGGCGCCTCTCCCCTACACGTTCTTCGACACCGACGTGGCGGGCAATCGTTACTATGCCGGGGCGGGCAAACTCGACAACAGCTGGGCGATCGCCGGGCAGGTCGGCTTCTTCTACCAGGCGACTCCGATGATGAGCATTGGCGCCTCAGTCACGACGCCGCAGAATTTCTCCCCGTACAAGTGGAACGCCACCTACACCAATCCCGGCGCAGCGAACTTCGGACAGCCGCGGACGGTGTCGTTCGATCTGGACGGGCCGATGATCGTCAGCTTCGGCGTCGGCCTGAAGCCAAGCGCGAAGACCCAGATCGCGGTCGACGGCATGTTCAGCAAGTACAAAGGTGTGCACGGGTTTGGCGGACCTGGTGGCATCAACAATGGCGTGGTCGATCCGTTCGGGTGGCGCAGCGTCTGGACCGTCAAAGCTGGGGTCCAGCACCAGGCCAGCGACAAGCTCACGGTGAGGGCTGGATACAACTACAGCCAGATGCCGGTTCGACCCGAGGTGGTGCTGTCGGCCACCGGTGCGCCGGCCACGTTCCAGCACCACTTCTGCGCCGGTTTCGGCCTCAAGATGTTCCCGTTCATGGAGGCGGTCGCCAGCGTCTACTTCGTGCCGCGGCAGCACCTCGTCGGCCCGTTTCCGGACCTCAAGGGCAAGATCCTCGGGACGCTTGACGAATCGAACAAGCTGACCGGCGGGCTGATTGGCATGAGCTTCAGGTTCTAACCCTGTAAGAGATTGGTTGTGGCCACGATGGATACCGCAACGAAGAAATACGTGATGAGGTTTACGATGAGTTGCTACGTCAAACGGTTGGTGATGGTCGGATGCCTCGTGTGTCTGCCCGTGTCAGGCTGGGCCCAGGGCCACATGACGCCGGGAGCCGGCCCGATTAACAGCGCCATGGGCGGCGCGGGCGTCGCGCTGCCGATTGAATCGCTCGGGGCGCTCACGTTCAACCCGGCGTTGCTTGCCGGCGCCGAGGGCAATCAGCTCTCGTTCGCGACGGAGTTCTTCAGGGACTCCATCATCATCGACACCTCGCTTGGAGGCCTGAAAGGCAGGGCCACGGCGAAATCGCAGATCGGCGTCCTGCCGACCTTCGGCTGGATGCTGCGCAATCCCAAGGGAAAGCTCGCGCTCGGCTTCGGACTGATCGGCATCTCGAGTATGGGGGCCGACTACCCCGCCGATAGCGCCAGCGTGTTGTTTGCCCCGGTCCCGAACGGATTCGGTCACATCTTCACGGATTATCGGGAAATCAAGATCCCGGTGGCGTTCGCGTATCAGGTGACGCCGAAGCTGGCGCTTGGCGCGTCGCTGAACGTGTACATGGGTTCGTTTGCGGTCGCTCCGCTGCCCGGCGCGGTCTTCGATGTCGGGCGCAACGGCCAGCGGTACTATCCCGAGGCAGGCAGGCTGACCGACGCCTTCGCGTTCGGCGCACAGTTCGGCTTCCACTATCAGGCAAGCCCAACGATGAGCATCGGCGGGTCAATCACCACCCCTCAGAATTTCAAACCGTACAAATGGAATTCGACGTACGCGGATCCGACCGCGGTGAACTATGGACAGGCTCGAACCCTGGAATTCGATCTGGACGGGCCGATGATCGTCAGCTTCGGCGTCGGCTTCAAGCCGGGCCCGAAGACCAAGCTCGCGATTGATGGCATGTTCACGAAGTACAAGGGGGTGCACGGGCTCGGCGGCCCCGGCGGCATTGTCAACGGTGCCATCGATCCGTTTGGCTGGCGCAGTATCTGGACGGTCAAGGCCGGCATCGAGCACCAGGCCACTGACAAACTCACGGTGCGTGCCGGATACAACTACAGCCAGATGCCGGTTCGCTCCGAGGTGGTCCTGTCGGCCACCGGCGCGCCCATCACCTTTCAGCAGTACATCTGCGGCGGCGTCGGTCTCAAGATGTTTCCGTTCCTCGAGATGGTCGCCAGCGTCTACGTGGTGCCTCGCGCTCACGTCGTCGGGCCGTTTCCGGCGGGCGCCATTCAGGGCACGTTGGACGAGTCGAACACGCGCACGAGCGGACTGGTCGGCATGAACTTCAGGTTCTAATCGTACAGGAGAGCGATCATGGCAACGATGAGCGCATCAAGCAGATTGCGTGTGTTACTGGCAATCGGGATGTCCGCGGCGTTATTCACTTCTACCGGAGCGGCGCAGAGCCCACGCCAGGACCGGCCTCGTGCGCAGAACCGGCCGGTGGAACTGGCCGTGTTCCCCGAACTGATCCTGCTTCCCGAGCAGGTTCCGATTCTGCTTCAGCTTCCTCCAACTGACTTTGCACCGCCAGTCCAGGCGCAGGACCCGGTGACGACTCCAGCGTCGGCCCAACCGGCGGATCAGGCTCCGCCGGTCGAGCAGGCACAGCCTCAAGAGCAGATTCGGCGGTCGAAGCTGATTCGGGATCGAGGAACGACTCCGCCGTCAGAACAGACCATGCCTTCGGAGACGGTGCGGTTCGTTGAGACATCTGAACCCACGCCGATTCCTCCGCAGATCGTGACCTGGGGATCGACCGATTTCCCTCTGCCGGATCCAGATATCCTCCCCAAGGATCATCCCGCCATGGGCTCGTACTACGGGAAGGCGATCCAGGTCTGCCCGGCGGGTGTGGCGCCATCGGCATGCGCAAATGGCCAGCCCGCCACTGCGCTCCTCATGACGCCTACACTCACGGGAGATGGCCTGTTCGTGGCTGACGATTCGTTTACGCTGCTGCCCCCCCCGTTCGGTCCCCACGCGACGGCGCACGGAACGTGGAACCCGACCAGCAGCACCGATTTCACCGCCGAATACGTGTTCCTGACCAGGACGTTTCCTCCGCTGGAAGGCACCATCTCGGGCGTCCGAGCCCGATGGGTCGCGAAGGTCCTCGACGCCAATACGCTTGTCGGGTGGGTCAATGCCTACTTCCTCGGTCCTGTCCCGGTCACCTGGACTCCGCTGGCAGACGACGAGTTTCCGGCATTCCCGACGCAAGGATTGCCGTTTGTGACGTCACCGGTGGGCTTCATCAAAGATCCGGCACAATGTCTGGGGGCGGGATGTCCGCAGGTGTTTAAGTTCACGCTCAAGCGGATCACGCGGTAGTTCAGATTTCTCAAGAGGAGGTCAGCAATGGCGTTCAAACTCGTCTGCGCGGAATCCGGCGCGAACTGCCCGTTCGAGGTCGTCGCACCGACCAAAGACGAACTCATGCAGCACGTGATGATTCACGCGAAGATGTCGCATCCGGAGATGGCCGCCACACCGCCGCCGCCGGAAATGATTGAGAAGATGATTCACGTCGTGTAGTGTGCGCCGGGTCTGCCCGACTTCGCTCTTCGAGCTTCGTCGAGGTCTCGCCGTAGCGCTTCGCGCGGTGGCAGAAAGACCCGGCCTGCATAACCCGGACGACGGGAGACTTTGGGGCGTCTGGCCATGCGGCCAGGCGCTCTTTGCATTTCAGTTCGCCGCTTCGTCCAGCCACTCTTTCCACTTCTTGGACGTGCCGTCCATCAGCTTCTGATGCACGTGACAGTGCTGCACGAGCATGCCGGTGTCCATCCTCTCGTGGACCGACTCGGATCCGATCACGCCCATGCTGAGACACTTCGCCAGGGCGGCCCCGCCGTAGACGGGATCGATCCCCCAGAAATCGAACACCTTTTCGGCCCGCGGTGCGGCGGCAAACTCCATCAACACGCGGACACGGTTGTCGTGCGTGAGGAAGAACGAGAACAACTTGACTGCAATCCCGAACTTGCCCGGGCCGAATCCAAAGTGGTTCGGGATGGGGGCGTAATCGATGAACGGATAGCCAATCGAGACTTCGAGCGCGTACTCGGGGGACGGGTGCTCCACCACACGCATGAATTCGCGGCGCGGAGTCACACACACGGCCTCGTCCATCCGCCTGACCACGGGGCCCAACTGCATGCCGAAGTCGCTGAGCTTGATGGTGAGCAGGACCCACCGGAACCTGGGACCGAGATCCCGCCAGTCCATGGCCCCGGCGCGCTCGTCGTCGTCGAACTGGCGGTACTCGCCGTCCGCGGTCTGATACAGGCTCCGCTCGACGTCGAACCCTCCCGGCGTGCCATCGGAATTGACCCAGTGCGCCCGTGTGAGAAACTCTTCCAGCACAAACGCCTTGAGCAGCCCGCTGGCATCGAGCCGCTTGCTGACCCTCGCGAACTCGATGAACTGCCGACAACCCATGACCGACGTTTCGGTCCCGTTCAACTTCATCGTCCCGAAGTAACCGCTCGCGCGATTGGGAAGGCGGTAGGATTGCCTGAGATCCAGCCCGAACTCGGTGCGATCGCCGCCGCCTCGCTTGCACCACTGCTCGAGCGCGATGCCATCGGCCACGACTTCTTCGCACTTCCTGATGAGTAGACGATCGTGTTCGGTCACGCGAGTGCCCCCCGGGCTACAGGTCCAGATCGGCGACAAACTGCGGCAGGTCGTGGTACCGAAACACCTCGCCGAGCCTGTTGTGCGCCTTGAGCGCCTGGGCGTACTGGGTGACCTTGTCGAAGGCGTCATCGCCAATGTGCCTGGCCCAGGCGTCTGTCATGGCCGTTTCGGCATCAGCCGGTTTGTACTGGCAGAACTCGGAGATGTACTGGTGGCCAGGAACCATGTCGCCCGCCATGATGAGCGTGGAATAGACGCCGTTCGTATAGGCGCCGTTGTCCTGGATGCGACTGGCTTTGTGACGAAGGAAGTTGGCCGCGATGCCAGGCTGCCGCACGTTGACGATCGTGAACGCCCACGCCACGCCGGCCCTGGCGTTGAGCCGCGCGGTCTCGTCGGGCGGTTCCTGATCGGCGGCGTCCCAGGGCGAGAGGCCAGGCAGCATGTACATCGGCGAGAAGTACATGGCCCGACCGGCGCCGTGCCAGAAGTACTCGACGGCGTCGACATCGAGCGCCAGCAGGTTGCTCGAAATCAGACCAACCAGTTGCGGGTACCACGTCCTGGTGACGAGGCCAAGCGATTCGAGCGCCGCGCCTTCGTACCCGGGCATGGAACTCTGCCGAACGAGTTTGAGGAAGCGCTCCAGGGCCTCCAGCACATCATCCTCGGGACTCCAGGGCGTTAGTGCGTCGATCTCATGCTTGGCAAAGGAAATCCCGATGCCCGCATGCATCATCAACTGCGTCTTCTCGGGCAGCCCCGCCGCCTTGCCGGTCGTGAGCAAGTCGCGAGTCTCCCAGCCGGCATCGAGGTAGGCCTGGGCGAACCGCTCCCCCAGTCCCTCCACGAGCCACAGCGCCGGATAGTCACCTCGCGAGTAACACTTCTCCACCTGCTCCTCGAGCGGGTAGGTTCCATCCGTCGAGAACGTCGTCGGCGCCTCGGAATGATTCACGAACCCAATGACGTCGCCGGTATTCTGGAACTGCTCACGCAGCAGGTCCCGCGCGTCCTCGGTGGCCACCGCGTCATACGCGTCGGTCGATCCCTGGATCAGACTCGACACGACATCCATCATGTAGCTGGGTCTCAGGATCTTCAGCGTCATGGCATCCGACGCCAGCGTGGCCACGGCGCTCTGCGCCTTGTCGCCGAATTGAAACGCCCCGAACAACATCGTGTTGGAGCTGAAGTCCTTCTTGGCCGATTCGCCGGCTTCGTAGAGCGCTTTCTGGGCCGCCCGCATCGGCTCCCAATCGCCCACAAGCGGGATCATGCCGAGCATGCGCTGAGCGGCAAAGCATGAGACGGCGACTGGGAATTTCAGAACGCCCTCAGCGGATTCGAGCATGTGAGAACCTCCAGGTGGTTGAATGGGTGGCTGCGAGCATGATACTCCCCTGGAGACGCGGGTGTCTCGGCTTGGGAGACGGCTACGAGCCCTGAGCCAGATTCAAGGCTGGGGCCCCGGTTCGGATCGCCTTCTTCTGATAGAGGAAATCCAGCAGGTAGCCCTCGTGAGGTTCGCGCGGATCGAATTCGGTGCTCAAGGCGCCGCCGCCAAACACCTTGTCGATCGTGGGCGACATCAGCAGTTCTTGTGTGAGTGCCTCGTCTGTACCCGCGACGACGACCGCCAGAGAGTTGCCCGCCGCCTTCGCCAGGTCTTTGTGCGACGCGGAGGTGAACACGACAAACGGAAACGGCAGCTCCATGCCGAAGAGGGGGTGCTCGAACGACGGCACTTCGATCACCATAGGCCGCATCATCGCCACGCCGTCGGCCGTCGCCACCCTGCGGGCGGGCCCCGGCGTCAACTCGCGCGCACCACCGCCGAGACGGCTGTCGATCATCGCGTTATAGGCGGCCGCCTCAGCCGGGCGAACCGCACCAAGCGGCGCGTCCTCGGTGAGCGGCGACTGAATGGGGGTCGCGTCCAGCACCGCCGCCACGGCCGCCGCCAGCTTTCCCGCGTCGCCTTCGACGACGACCGCGCTGCCGTTGATGCAGCCCCGGCCGGCGTCATCCATGACCATCCGCGAAATCAACGTCACGGTCTGATCAAAATCGGCATTGGCCGCGACGATCACTTTCGATCGACCGGGCCCGTGAATCCTGACGTTGCGGTTGGACGCATACCGATCCGCCAACTGCTGCGTGCCGAACAGCACTGAGAGCGAACAGGATTGCACAATGGCGTCGACCAGGTCGTGGCCGCCGGGCACGAACGCGACAGCATCCTCGGGCAGCCCGGCGTCGAGAAACGACGTGACCAGGCGGTACGGCGTGAACAGATCGTCAACCGAGGGGCGCACCACCACGGGCACCTTCATCGCCAGCGCCAGCAACCACAAGAAGTGCGTGGAAGGATGGTTGCCGGGCATCACGAAGCCGACATTGCGGCCCCGCGGCACCAGCCCGATTCGAATGCCTCCCGCCTCGTACACGCCGGTGTCGAACACCTCGAGACCGCCAGGGCTCTGCACTTCGAGCAACCGGCCAATCATTCGAAGGGCCTGCGGGTAGATGCCGAGCGTCTGGGTGCGGGTAATCGTCAGCGGCAGACCGGAGGTGAGCGACGCACTGCGCACGTACGCTTCGGGAGCCAGGCCGTCGGGCTGTCCCGTCGCGAAGATGTCGGCCGCCCGGGCCAGAATGTCCAGCAGTTGCGTGATCGGGAGGGCGCGCAGTCCCGGAGAGGGTCTGCGGGCGATCTCGTTGACGAGCAAGGCCGGCGTAATCGTCGCTTCGGTCACCACCGATCCATCGAACCCGGGCACGCTCTGCCGCTCCAGGCTCTTGTAGCCACCCCGCCCTCTGCTGATCATGGCTGGAACGAACATGATCAGTACACTCCCTCGGCCATCGCGTTCTGCTGCAACGCCAGCGCCCTGACGTTGGCCAGGCCCTCGCACCCCAGCACCGGGTGCCTGCGCCAGCGTTCCGCCTGGTCGCGCTCCAGCATCCGGGGCAGAAATCTCTCCTCCGACAAGACCGTCAACAAGACCCGCCCGGTTTGCCCGATGCCGACAGTCCGTTCCGGATGTTCCGGATCCACGACGTCCAGCTTGACCATCGGCTCCATCGGGTAATAGACGACCTCGTCCTCGCCCGGCACCGGGGTTCCCAGCACGGCGCCGCCCATCAGCGTGTTCCCGTACATCGCGGAATGGACCGCGTCGGGAAAGAATTCCGTTCGCAGCAGGTGGTAGAGGTCCTTGCTGAGTTGGGTGCCACCATACATCATGCCGGTGAAGCGATACCCGCGCTCCTTCATTTCGGGCGCCAGCGTCTGCAACAAGGCCGGCGTGCTTCCAATAATGTCGATCTGCTGCGTGTCGAGAATGGAGTACGCCTGGCGGCGGATGTGCTCCATGTAGAGCCCGACCGTCCGCATGTCTCCCTGCTGGAGAAGGACCTTGATGAAGCGCGGGTCGAGGTCGATCAGAAAGCAGATCCCATCGCGCGTATCCGCCATGTTGATCGTGCTCTCGGCGATTCCGTGCGGCCCGGTCGGCCCGATGAACAGCCAATTGCCCTTGCGAGGAAACCCGACGATTTCATCGAGGTACCAGTTGACGTAACGGTTGATCGTGCGGAAATAGTCGCGCAACGGAACCCGCGACGGTGATCCGGTCGTCCCTCCGGTCTCGTGGACGTGAATCCCTCCCCGGTCCTTGACGAGCGATGCGGGCAGAAAGTCGAGGACGTTTCGAGTGCGCAATGCGTCGATCGCCAGAAACCCGAGCAGCGCAAGGTCGTCGTAGCACCGGATGTCGCGCCGCGCATCGAGCCCAAGAGCCTTGCCGCGCTCTATCCAGTATGGCGAGCCATGTTCAGGGTGAAAATGAACGTCGACGACGTGACGCACCCAGTCATCCAGATCGGTGCCAAATGGGTGAGGTTGAGGGGCTGGAGTGGGAGCCATTCGAGAGCCTCCTGACATGACCGCACGACAAGGGCGTCACCTGGTGCCCGGACAGGCACGCCTCGAGCGAGCCATCAGGACACCAGGCCGCCACAACCCGAAGACTACCGTCGCAGCCGCAATTCGGCGACCACCTGCCGCTTGAGCAAGTCGCCGAACAGGTGGTTCTGCACCGGCTCATTGCCCAGATTTCTGACTTTGACCACGAGCACGGCATTATCTCCC
>Ga0334722_10006567_pt1 | contig 11455 bp, 4 predicted proteins | sample C3_bottom_MG_FD_207210 | JGI IMG/M metagenome (GOLD analysis project Ga0334722, IMG submission 207210) | Sediment microbial communities from Yellowstone Lake, YNP, Wyoming, USA - C3_bottom | ecosystem: Environmental > Aquatic > Freshwater > Lake > Sediment | place: USA: Wyoming | collected...
CGGAAAGCGGCCACTCGGCCGGCTGCACGACCTGTCATCTCGACCCCAAACCGACCATCACCAGCACTATCCTGAGCAACGACGGCGGCTTGTCCGTGCGGGCCACGCTGATGAGCGTCGGCTATAGTTTCTCTCCGCGCCTCACCGACAGCAGTGGCAAGGGGGTCAGTGAGTCTGGTTTCCAGGGGGTGGACTGCAGTAGCTGCCACCAGCTAAAAAGGGCGGCGGTGCTGGGCGGCAGCCATGGCGGGCACGGCGCCACCGCCTTCGGCTGGGACGCCAACTGTGTCGACTGCCATGGTCCGAGCAGCAGGCAGGTGGCCAGGGATGTGCACGGCAACACCTGCACCATCTGCCATGATCCGGCCCGGGTGGCGGTTGGTGACTATACGAAACGAATCGCCGGTAACCCCGCCTACGGGGTCGATGGCAGCGCCATCGGGGCCACGAAACTGTCAAAATGTACCAACTGCCACAATATAAGCAGCCCCGGGGTGGTGCATCATGTGAGCAAGAACGGCTACGCTGCCGCCGGCACCTGTACCTTCTGTCATGCCACGGCCGGACATCAGGGCAACCACACCAACCTGGTCGCCGGTTACGTTAACTGCACCGCCTGCCACGCGGCCAACGTTGGTAGCAGCTCGGGGGCGCCGGTGGATCCGGCCGACAACAAGAAACATGATGGGTGTGTCACCTGCCATAACCTCGATACCACCCTGAAGACCTTGGCCGAGGTCGCTTCCAGCCGGGTGATCGCCATGCCCAACGGCGGCGGCCGTTGTGATGCCTGCCATGGTGAATACTTTGTACGGCACAGCAATGCCGATCACCGCACCAAGGTGGCGATGAACGGCAGTTGTGTCGGTTGTCATAACGCCACCCAGGCCACGGCCACCGGGGTCCCGGTGGACCCCGCCAACCCCATGGTCCACCCCGCCTGCACCACCTGTCATGATCCGGTGAACGGGGCGCTGGTTGGGCTTGCTGCCGGTCACTCCGGCGGTGGGGACTGTCTGACCTGCCATGCCGGACACGACACCACTCTGGTCCATAACCACCGGGTGACTACTGGGCTGACTACCGACTGTACCGGTTGTCACGCGGCAGGAAGCCCCGCTGCCATCGATACCCTGCATGGCGGCTGTCAGACCTGTCATGGCTATGCTGGCAGCAAGCTCGATCCGGCCACCGTGGCGGCGGTGATTGCGGCCGGTCGGGGTGCCACCGGCAGTGATCAGAATTGTCTGGCCTGTCATGTGGTTAACCTTCATCATCTTTCCAATGACGCCGCCAATAATAATTGTACCGTTACCTGTCATCCGGCGGTGAACCACAGTGCCATGGTCGTCAATACCTCCCCCTGTTTGGAGTGCCATACCGACACTGCTGGCACACCGGCCGGGGTTCCGGTGTCTATCAACGATACCTTGCTGCACAGGTCCTGTCGTTCCTGCCATACCTTCGATGCCAGTAAGCGCGGCATCCTGGTGAACTTCACCAATAACAAAGGAGTGAACGGCAGTGGGACCCTGCCTAATGGTGGCACCCTGGCGGGCAAGGACGGTGGCGGGGTATGCACGGTCTGTCATACCGCGTCAAAGCCGGCTACTTTTCACCACGCCACCGCCCACGCCAAGGTGGGTGAGTGTGAATATTGCCATGACTCGCCAAACTTTTCAGACTGGTGGTCTACCACGCCAGGCGACAACGGCGGCACCAGTCCTTACCCGACCCAGCTAGCCTGCGTGAAGTGCCATGTGGCCTTCGCCGGGGGCACCATGACGGTGACTCAATTCGAGCATGGCAAGAGTGATTATTCCACCGACTTCGGCAGGGACATCAAGGATTCCCATACGATCAGCGGGATGACGACCAGCACCATCAATACCTACGAGATCTGTGTGGGCTGTCACTACACCGGCTCGAGCAAGGTGCCAGCTCCTGCCCAGGTAAAGCTCTTCCATGCTAAACCGCCGTGGAGTGGGCCAGATTACAGCGGGGAGCGCGGTAGCTGTGGCTCCGGACTCGCTAATTACGCCCCGGGCCGGGCTGGGGGCGCGCTTGCGCCGTTCCTGATGTTTCGGGATACTTTTGCCCCGCCGTATATGCTTGAATACACCTTTGAGTACGATGACAGGGAATGTAATGGGTATGATTATTCCGCGAACTGGTACAACGCGGCCAATAACCCCTATTTGAGCTTTGCCCAAATTGTCGTTCCGTATGTTTCTCAGAATGGCAATCCCGGGGCCCAATATGGGGTAGCGGTGCCGGTGCTGCCGAGTGTTCCCAAGCAGACAACCACTTCCTTAACGGCAGATAACATCAAGGTAAGTTCCGCGCGTTGGACCGGAGCCAATCTCTATGTCATTGCCACCACCAGCAACAGCGCGGGTTGCAGCACCCTGACCGCCACCTATAACGGTCACAATCAGGCATTTGTTGGGGCAACAACCTGTGTGGCAACCTTCCTCCCGGCGGTGATCTACACCCCTTCGGTTCCGATCCTGGATGTGAGCACCAGCAATACCTCGGGGGTGAACGTGATCGGCTACCCGGTCACAGAAAGTTTAAACTCGGGCGCCGATACAACCCCGCCAGCCGCCAGCACAGTAATTGCGGCGCCGGCGACAGCCAGCTTTTTACCGGCGGCCTTTTCCCTGGCCACGGAATTTATCGATGAAGAATCGGTGGTGACTGGCTGCGCTTACACCAGTAATGGGACTACTTGGACATCGGGGGCGGTGAGTGGCTCGGGGCCGTTGTACATTTGTGCGGCCAATCTGAGCGGCATGGGCGGGGCCTTGACCTTGAATATGCGTGCCACCTCGACGGGCGGATTGGGAACGGCCACTGCCATTGCCAGATCGGTCGATGCGGCCCCCCCGGTGGATGGCGCCCTGACGGTGACCCCGGATTTCTCCCTGAATAGTCTGACCTGGACGGCGGCAACCGACAGCGGTAGTGGCTTGCGCACTGCCAATACCTACGATCTCCGTTTCCAGACCGGGGCGGCTCCGCCCACCTGCAGCAGCGGTACCTCCCTCTATCAGGGAACGGCGCGGACTTATCTGCACAGCAGCCTGACTAACGGAAGCCAATATTCCTACCGGGTGTGTGCCTATGACAACCTGGGCAACATCTCCAGCGGGGCGACGGGGAGCGCGACCCCGCATGACCTTACCCCTCCCGACGCGGGAACGGTGAATGTGACGCCGGTTTATGGGTCCTTTGTGCCGACCACCATCACGTTGACCACCGTATTTACCGATACCCAGACCCCGGTGACGAGCTGTGAATATACCACCAACGGTACCATCTGGACGCCGGGGATGGTGAGTGGTTCCGCTCCGTCCTATACCTGTACCGCCAATCTCAGCACCTTGAGCGGGAGCTTGACCTTGAATATGCGTGCCACTTCGGCGGGAGGCTTGCGGACGGCCAGCGCCATATCCCGGACGGTTGACATAACCTCGCCGACCGACGGCGCCTTGACGGTGACGGCTGGCGGCGCTCAGAACAGCTTAGCGTGGGGCATTGCGGCCGATTCCCAGAGCGGCTTGCGGGTCAGCACTACCTACGATGTCCGTTTTCTGCCCGGGGCGGCGGCGCCGACCTGCACCAGCGGTACCTCGCTCTATCTGGGAACCTTGCGGGCCTATGTCCATACCGGGCTTACCGCTGGGACCCAATACTCCTACCGGGTCTGTGCCTATGACAATCTGAACAATGTTTCCGCCGGGGCCACCGGCAGCGGCACTCCGGTTGGGATTGTTCCGACCCTGGCCTCGCCGACGGCGACGGCAATCGGCAGCACCTCGGCGACCTTGGGGGCGAATATTACGGGCGGGGCGCCGATCATCGGTCGCGGTACTCTCTGGGGAACCACGGCGACCCCGGTCACTAATCCGCTGGCGGAGGGTGGCACCGTAACCGGGACCTTCACCCAGGCGCGGACGGGATTGCCGGCCGGCACCAAGATCTTCTATCGCGGCTACGCCAACAGCCTGGTCGGTATGGGGTACTCTCCCGATGGCAGTTTCTACACGGAGCCTGCCACCCAGGCCTCGGCTTTGAGTTTTACCGGAGTTGGTCAGAACGGTATGACGGTGAACTGGGTGCAGGGCAGTGGTGACGGAGTTATCGTTTTGATGCGGCAGGGCGCGGCGGTGAACAGTGACCCGGTCGATGGGAACTATGGTTATGCGGCAAACGCCTATTTTGGCAGCGGTTCTCCGGTCGGCACCGGTAATTATGTGATGTATAAAGGGACCGGCAGCAGCGTGGCCGTTACCGGACTTACCTCCGGAGCCACCTATTACCTCGCGGTTTATGAATACAAGGGGGTGCTCAGTACCTCGGGAGTGAACCAGGGGGTCAACTATAAGCCTGCCCCTGCCACTGGGAGTCAAACAGCCATCTTGATGGTGCCTCCTACCCTTACCGCTCCCACTGCCACGGCAATCAGCGGTACCACGGCGACCCTGGGGGCTAACCTTACCGCCGGGGCAAACCTCACCGCCCGCGGCACGGTTTGGGGGACCACGGCGGGCCCGACCACCAATCCCTTGGCGGAGGGAGGCGTCACCACCGGGGTATTCAGCCAGGCGCGGACCGGACTACCGTCTGGTACGAAAATCTACTACCGCGGGTACGCGGCCAACAACGCTGGGACTGGTTATTCCCCCGACGGCAGTTTCTACACGGAACCGGCCACGCAGGCCGCCGGGGTGGGCTTCACCACCATCGGTCAGACGGGGATGACGGTGAACTGGACCCGGGGCAGCGGCGATGGAGTCATCGTGCTGATGAAACAGGGTTCGGTCGTCAACGCTGATCCGGCTTACGGAACCTATACCGGTTATACGGCGAATTCGCTATTCGGCAGTGGCACTCAGATTGGTAGCGGCAACTACGTGGTGTACAAGGGGACCGGCACCAGCGTCCCCGTCACCGGGCTGATAGGAGGCACCACCTATTACCTGGCGGCCTATGAATACCAGGGGACAGTCGATACCTCCGGGGTGAACCAGGGAACGAACTACAAACCCGCGCCGACGGTGGGTAACCGGCAAACCAACGTGGCCGGTGGGGTCATTTGGAACACCTTTGACTACACCGGTTCAGTTCAGTTCATAACCATCCCGGCCGGGGCGGCGAACATCCAGTTTTCGGTCAAAGGGGCCGGGGGCGGGGGCGGGCGAGAGGACAGCTTTGGGAACCAGGCTCCCGGCCAAAACGGCCATCTGGTCAACATGGCGTACGCGGTGTCGGACGTAACGCTCCGCATTTACATCGCCAGCGGCGGCAGGGAAGGTTCTGCCGATATGTATGGTGCTCCCGGGGGCTGGGGTTACCATGCCGGGGATTCTGGGGGATATGGTGAGGATAATAGTTCTGACTGTGACTATGATTGGGCCTTTGGCGGCGCAGGTGGTGGCGGTTCCAGCGCCATTCTGGTGGACAGTAACGGTGCCGTGCTCGCCGAGGCGTCCGGTGGCGCAGGTGGAAGAAGTTCCGACCGTTATGGCGATTGCTACTATTCCAATGGCGGCGGGGAGGGGGGAGGCGGAGGCGGTTCGGACATCCCCAGCGTTGCAAATACCAACGGGGGCGGAGTCGGCGGAGTTGCCGGGGGCGCACCCAGTCCGGGCGGTAACGGCCAGATCATCATCTCCTACGAACTGGGCACCGGGGCACAACCAACCGTTGCTGCTCCAACCGCGACCTTGTTCGGCGCCACCACGGCGACCCTCGGGGCCACGGTGACGAATGGTGGTGATTCAGCTCTCACTGCTCGCGGCACGCTCTGGGGAATTTCGGCACTCCCGACCAGCAATCTCTTGGCGGAAGGGGCAACCTCCACAGGGGGCTTTACCCAGGCGCGGAGCGGACTGCCGTCCAGTACAAAGATATTCTATCGTGGCTACGCCAGCAACAGTACCGGCTCCGGCTACTCCACCGATGGCAGCTTCTATACGGAACCGGCCACCCAAGCCTCAGCGGTAAGCTTTTCCGCCATCGGGCTAACCGGCATGACGGTGAACTGGACGCGGGGGAGTGGCGATGGGGTTATCGTGTTGATGCGGCAGGGTTCGGCGGTTAACGCCGATCCGGTCGATGGGACCTATACCGGTTATACGGCGAACCCGGCCTTCAGCAGCGGCACGCAGATTGGCACCGGTAATTTTGTGGTCTACAAGGGGAGCGGTAGCAGCGTTGCCGTAACTGGCCTGGCTCTCGGCACTACCTATTACATGTCGGTCTATGAATATAAGGGAACCGTGAATACCGTGGGAGTCGACCAGGGCAGCAACTACAAGCCCAGCGCCGCCAGCGGCAGCCAAGCAACCAACATCCTGCCGCCAACTCTGGCCTCCCCGACTGCCACGGCAATCAGCGCCACCCTGGCGACCATGGGGGCGAATGTAACTGCCGGAACCAATATCACCGCCCGCGGCACGGTCTGGGCAGCCACGGCGGCCCCCACCGCCAATCTTCTGGCCGAAGGCGGAATCACTACCGGGATCTTTACTCAGGTGCGGATCGGATTGCCGGCCGGTACGAAAATCTACTATCGCGGATTTGCTACTAACAGCGGTGGGACCGGTTATTCGCCCGACGGCAGTTTCTATACGGAACCGACCACCCAGGCCGCCGGGGTAGGCTTTACCAATGTCGGCCCCACCGGAATGACGCTTAACTGGACGCGGGGTGACGGTGACGGGGTTATCGTGCTGATACGACAGGGGGCACCGGTTAACGCCGATCCGGTGGACGGGGTCTACACCGGTTACACGGCAAATCCGGCCTTCAGCGGCGGCACCCAGATTGGGGCCGGAAATTATGTAGTGTACAAAGGGAGCGGCACCAGCGTTTCCCTCATCGGATTGACAGTCGGCATGACCTATTATGCGGCGGTTTACGAGTACAAAGGGATCGTGGACGGTTCAGGCCAGAACCAGGGGACGAATTATAAACCTTCGCCGACGACCGGCAGCCAACAGACGAGTTCCGGGGCTGGCGTCTACTCTTACGTCTTCAATTATACTGGCTCTGTGCAGGCTTTGACCATCCCGGCCGGGGCAACGAACATCCAGTTTACGGCTAAGGGCGCCGGGGGTGGTGGCGGGAGATCGGACAACGTTGGCAACCAGGAGAATGGCCAAAGCGGCCATCTGGTCGTGGTGCCGTATGCCCAAGTCAACCTTTCGCTGAGTATTTACGTGGGCGGCGGCGGCGCGGAGGCCCCCGGCGCTACCTCGGGGGGCAATGGTGGCTGGGGGTATCATCCCGGCGGCAGCGGTGGCTACGGTGATGATAATAGCTATGACTGTGATTATGATTGGGCCTATGGCGGCGGCGGTGGCGGCGGCTCCAGTGCCATTCTGCTGGTCAGCATTGGCAGCGTGCTCTCTGAGGCCGCCGGCGGTGGTGGCGGGAGAAGTTCCGATTATGATGGGGACTGTTACTATTCCAATGCCGGTTACGGCGGTGGTGGCGGAGGTGCGGATACCCCCAGCGTCACCAATTCCAGCGGCGGCGGGGCTGCTGGCCAGGCTGGGGATACCCCGACTTCAGGGGGAAACGGACAGGTCGTAATTACTTTTGAATTGGGCTCATAACCGTCGGCAGTGACCATGTTATGGGAGAGCCTGGGGATAGTCAGATGGTTGCCTCAGAACTTCTTCTCCGAGTCCAGCAGGATGGTGACCGGGCCATCGTTGACCAGGCTTACCTCCATCATGGCCTGGAACCGGCCGGTGGCCACCGGGACTCCCAGCCGTTTCAAATTTGCTACGAAATATTTGTATAGCCTTTCGGCTATTAGCGGTGGCGCTGCCCCGTTGTATGAGGGGCGGCGGCCCTTGCGGCAGTCGCCATGGAGAGTGAACTGGGAGACCACTAAGATGGCTCCGCCGATCTCTTGAACCGAAAGGTTCATCTTATCGGCGTCATCCGTGAAAATCCGTAGGTTGAAGATCTTGTCGGCCAGATAATCGGCGTCTTTTTCAGAATCGCCACCGCCAACCCCCAACAGGACCAGCAGGCCGGCGCCGATCTCGCCGGTCACTTCGCTGGCCACGGTAACTGAGGCCCGGCTTACTCTTTGCACCACTGCGCGCATGATCGTTTGGGTAGTTCCGGTAAATGATTAGTCGAGGTTGCCGACCAGGTACTGGATCAGGGCGGCCGCAGTGATGGTGGCAGTTTCCGCCCGCAGGATTCGTTTCCCTAGGCCGATGATGTGGGCATTTTTCTCTTGCGCTTGGGCGATCTCCTCGCTGGTCAAACCTCCCTCCGGGCCGATCAGAAATAGCAGTGAGTCGGTGGGCTGGCTGCTGATCAGGTCGCGCAGATCGCCCAGGTTATGGGCGGATGCCTTTTCCCAGAAGACCACGGTTAAGTCGTGATCGTTGGCCAGATCCAGGCATTCCAACCAGGTGGTGACAGGCAAGATCACGGGCTCGCGAGTGCGGCGGCATTGCTTGCAGGCCTCGCGGGCGATGCGTTGCCAGCGCTGGACCTTATTGGCGGAGGCCTCTCGCGCCGCACAATAACGGGAGATAAAGGGAACGATGGTGCCGATACCCAGTTCGGTGGCCTTTTGCACCACCAGATCCATCTTTTGTCCGGTCAGCAGGCCTTGGGCCAGACTTACCCGGCAGCGCTCGGCGACTTCTTGGCGAGTACTGATGATGCGGGCGGAGATTTCATGGTTTCCCATATTTTCCAGCTCGGCTTCGTACTCCCAGCCGTTGCCATCGAAAAAGATCACCCTGGTGCCGACTTTCAAGCGCAAAACGTTCTTGAGATGATGCATCTCCTGGCCGACAATGGTCAGTAGACCATCGACTGGGAGCTGATTGTCCAGAAAAAAGCGACGCATGGTGAATCAGGCTTTCTGCAGGCAGAGGGCCGCCCACTCGCCGGATTCCTTGAGGCCGAGACAGGATAGGCCTTGGGCAAAATAGTGGTTGCGGATATTTTCTGCCTGACCCCCCCGGAGAATCCCGGCCACCATCAGAAGGCCCCCGGGGGCCAGCCGAGCACTGAGCGCCGGAGCCATTTCCACCAGGGTGTTATGAATTATGTTGGCCATGATTAGATTAAAAGTACCAGCAAGTTCAGCTAAAGGGGTGTCCACTACGTTGATCCGATCGCTTAGGTGGTTGGCGGCAACATTTTCCTGGGCAGCGGTAACCGCGGCGTGGTCGATGTCGATGCCTGTGATAGTCAGGCAACCCATAAGGGCGGCGGAGATGGCTAAGATGCCGGTGCCGGTGCCGACATCCAAAACTCGTTCCGGCGGTTTGGGCAGAGTGGGTAAGGTTTCCGTTAACATTTCAACAATCAGCCTGGTGGAGGCATGTAGACCGGTGCCGAAGGCCTGCCCGGGGTCCAACTCAATCACTAATTCATCGGTCCCGGCCCTGTAGGTCTCCCAAGAAGGTTTGATAACGATGCGATTCGTTAAGTGGAAGGATTTAAACCCTTCCCGCCACTTGCGATCCCAATCTTCTTCAGGGATGGTTTCGCAAGCCATATTTGGGGGTGGAGAGTCTGGGTTATTGCTGATCATTGAGGCAAGAAATTCTTGGATTGCCAGCATCTTCGCGGCCAGGTCAGGGTCGTCAGAGTTCAGGTAGCCGGTGATTGTTGAAGGCTCGCGCGGATCGCCGGAGTCGTGGATTTCGGTGCCCAGACCGGTAAGTTCGGTGATCTGTGAGGCCACAGTTTCGCTGAGATCGGAAGAGGCGCGGATGGTTAGTTTGTGCCAGGTTTTTTCAAGCATATCTTTTCGAGTTGGGATTTGCCGCTGGTTGCAGAGTTGTGTAACATGGACCACGATGAATTTGCAGAGAGTTATCATGCCGTAACGGTGTGGGCAAGGGAAATCGCCAGGGGCCACCAGCGATACCAGTAAGATTTAGGGGCTTGATATCTATGGATCTGGAAAAATTGCGGGAGCTGCTTGAAAGTGTCAAAGCCGGGCGTTGCGAGATTACCGAGGCGCTGAAAATTATTAAGCATCTACCAGCCGAGCAGCTAGAATTTGCTTGTTTGGATCATCATCGACATCTTCGCACCGGTTTTCCCGAGGTGGTTTACGGAGAAAACAAAAGCGCCGTTCAGATTGGCGAGATTTTGACCAGAATGCTGGCGCGTGGTGGGGTGGCACTGGCCACCAGGGTTAGTCCAGATAAAGCGGCAGAGGTTGTTGTGCAGGTTCCTGGGCTGGTATTCCATGAGCAGGCACGCATGCTGGTTGGTAACAAACGTTCTGCCGGTTGCGGTATTGGTCGTGGTTTGATTCTGGTGATCACGGCTGGAACCTCGGATATCCCGGTAGCTGAAGAGGCTCTGATTACGGCTGCTAGTCTTGGACACCGAGTGGAAAAGCTATACGATGTGGGGGTCGCCGGAATCCACAGGTTGCTTGCCGGTCGGGAGCTAATCAACCAGGCTACGGTGCTGGTCGTGGTTGCCGGTATGGAAGGGGCATTGCCCAGTGTGATCGGTGGGCTGGTGGATAAGCCGGTGATTGCGCTACCGACCAGTATTGGCTATGGCACCGGATTGGGAGGTATTGCCGCTCTATTGGGTATGCTTAATAGTTGCGCCCCTGGCGTGGCGGTGGTCAATATCGATAATGGTTTTGGGGCTGGGTGTATGGCTGCTGCCATTGACCGGGCTTGATATTATGCATTTACTATGCTCGTGTTGGCCATGCTAGATGCTTTAGAATTGGCTTTAGTGCGAGCTTTTTTTTGATGTGGTGATTTCTCCTGTTGACATAAGAAATTCTGGCAGTATATTGGCGGCTCTCCGGCTGACTGAAAACGGTTGCCCCTGCTGGAAAAATTAAGGGGGTTGACAAGTGATTGGAAGGTTGGTAAATATGGCGGTTTGCACCAGCTAAGAAGCTGGCCCGGGTTCGGCTCGGGGCATCGATCTTTGAAAACTGAATAGCGAAGAAATTAAGCGGGCCAAGAAGTTTTTTTAATAAAGTTTCAATCTGTCTAGTTTGAGAGCGGTCCTACGGGGCTGTAATCTATAAGTATAACTGGAGAGTTTGATCCTGGCTCAGAACGAACGCTTGCGGCGTGCTTAACACATGCAAGTCGAACGCGAAAGGGACTTCGGTCCTGAGTAAAGTGGCGCACGGGTGAGTAACGCGTAGGTAATCTACCCCTGTGTTCGGGACAACATCGGGAAACTGGTGCTAATACCGGATACGGTTCACAGATAGCGATATAAGTGAAGGAAAGATGGCGACCCTTCGGGGGCTATTGCACGGGGATGAGCCTGCGTACCATTAGCTAGTTGGTGGGGTAAGGGCTTACCAAGGCGACGATGGTTAGCGGGTCTGAGAGGATGATCCGCCACACTGGAACTGGAACACGGTCCAGACTCCTACGGGAGGCAGCAGTGAGGAATTTTGCACAAT
>Ga0334722_10006568_pt1 | contig 11455 bp, 11 predicted proteins | sample C3_bottom_MG_FD_207210 | JGI IMG/M metagenome (GOLD analysis project Ga0334722, IMG submission 207210) | Sediment microbial communities from Yellowstone Lake, YNP, Wyoming, USA - C3_bottom | ecosystem: Environmental > Aquatic > Freshwater > Lake > Sediment | place: USA: Wyoming | collected...
TGTCCTTCCTGCATCAAAAGTGAAAAACTGATTCATCCTGATATTCATTTTGTTTATCCGATTGCCTTGTCAAAAGAAATTCGAACGAGCACTAATGTTTCTGCTGAGTGGCGGAATGCATTTCTCGAAAATCCGTATTTGAATTTGTCCGATTGGTTCAGTTCTCTTTCTGCAGAGAATAAGCAGCCGGTAATTGGCGTGGAAGAAAGCGGAGAAATATTACGCAAACTCTCGCTCACCACGTATGAGGGAGAATTTAAAGTGATGATCATCTGGCTTCCCGAAAAAATGAATGTGCAGGCAGCCAATAAGCTTTTGAAAATAATTGAAGAACCCCCTGCGAAAACCATTTTCATTCTCGTTTCGGAAAATGAAGAAGCATTGATTCGCACGATCATTTCAAGAACTCAATTAATAAAAGTTAACCGGATTGCAGATGAAGAAATTAAAAATGTACTGACAGAAAAACACCAGCTTTCTTTAAACGATGCAGCACGAATCACGTATCTTGCAGACGGCAATTACAACGCAGCTCTAAAACTGATAAGCGAAAAGCCGGATGAAAAATTTTTCCTGCACCAGTTTAAAGAATGGATGCGTATGTGTTTCAAGGTGGATATTACAGGAGTTGTTTCATGGGTGGAAGAAATTGCAAATGCAAAAACAGGCAGGGAAAAGCAAAAAGAATTTCTTTCGTACGGATTAAATATCATTCGTGAATGTCTGGCGGGTATGTACGGAGATGCAAAACTTTTGCGAGTGGATGGCGAAGAGCTGGATTTTGTTCAAAAACTTTCCACTCTGCTTGATGGCAACATCTGCAGGCAATTATCGGATGAACTCAACGAAGCCATCCTTCACATAGAAAGAAACGGAAGCGGAAAAATTATTTTTACGGATTTGTCGCTGAAGTGCATGAAGATTGTAAAACAAACGCAAAAGGAAAAAGCTTAAGATGAAAACAGAAAAGCAGAAAATTGTAGTTGGAATAACAGGAGCAAGCGGAGCTGTTTACGCAAAAGTGCTGCTGGAAAAACTTTCTGTTCTGAAAAGTCAGGTGGAAGAAATTGGAATTGTGATGAGCGATAATGCAAAACAGGTATGGGAAACAGAACTTCACCCCACCCCTTTCCCCTCCCCCAAGGGAGAGGGGAAATCAGGTGTGAAAATAAATTTCTATGAGAAAAATAATTTCCACGCTCCATTTGCTTCCGGCTCTTCCGATTTCAGAACGATGATTGTTTGTCCATGCTCCATGGGTACGATGGCGAGAATTGCAAGCGGAGTTTCAAATGATTTGATCACGCGTGCTGCAGATGTGATTCTCAAGGAAAGAAGAAAATTAATTCTCGTTACTCGTGAAACTCCTCTGAGCTTGATTCATATCAACAACATGAAAACAATTACCGAAGCGGGCGGAATTATTTGTCCTGCTTCTCCTTCATTCTATAGTAAGCCAAAAGATTTTGAGCAACTCGCCTCCACTGTAATTGACAGGGTGTTGGATTTGTGTGGATTGTATGTGAAGATGTACAGGTGGAGCACCCCACCTAAATCCTCCCCGAAGGGGAGGACTTGATATGCTATTGCAGGATTATTTTTCTTGCAACTATTTTTTCATTCGATTTTATTCTGACGAAATAAATTCCTTTGGAATAAGAAGACAAATCCAAAATTGCTGATTGAATAAGTTTTGTTTCTTGAAAAACTTCTCTGCTGAAAACATCATAAATAAAATATTGAAATTTTTCAGAAGAATTAATAGTGAAAATTCCTGTGGAGGGATTGGGGGAAATATTAATAGAAACATCTTCTTGATATTCTTCTATAGAAACGGGTACTATGGAACAATTAATAGTATCAGGATATTGCGGTTTACCATTTTGCATAAAACAATCTAAGTCTTGATAATCAGGATTAAAAGTCGGAGAAAGCATAAATAACCCTTTTGTGCTACCTATTCCTTCAACTATAGCACAATAAGCAGAGTCTCCCCATACATCACTTACCCAAAATCTTTTGCGATAAGTTGCTCCGACTAAAACAGAATCAATTGTTTGAACAAATTTATCTTTTGAGTTATTGAATGGCGTCAATGGCAATGTGTCCCCTATTGATAAATTAAAATCATATAACAGAGTATCTATGCTTGAATTATTTTCTACGAAAAAAACTTTTCGTAAAAATGTATCTTGTCTTATCGCTCCAAAATAATTATTGTAATAATACGAAGGTGGTGGCGAACTACAACCCGAAGAATATTGATGCCCTGCACGGAACACACGATGATATTGCTTGTTCCCTATTGTTGTATCTCCTAAAATGAAATGTTGATAATCATTAAATACAAAACAATTTGGGAGAGCGGCTAACCATGTGGTGCTTTCTCTCCATACTGCATTTGAATCAGGAAAAGGATGATACACGTTTGTTTGGGCAGACAAACGGAGAGAAACAAAAAAGAAAATGAGAAGTAAAAATTTCTTCATGCTTATAATTGTTCCGTAAAGGTAAGGATAAGAATGGAAAATGCAAAAAACGGGGTTTTACTCCCTCCCTAACGGGGAGGGCTGGGGAGGGGCTTACGCGCTCTTGAACTGATTCAAAAATCTCACATCATTTTCGTAGAACAAGCGGATATCGTTAATCTGATATTTAAGCATGGCAATTCTTTCAATTCCCATTCCGAAAGCGAAGCCGGTATATTTTTTAGAATCTATTTTGCAATTTTCTAAAACCTTCGGATGCACCATCCCGCATCCGAGAATTTCCACCCAACCGCTTTGCTTGCACACCGGACAACCTTTGCTTCCACAGATAAAACAAGTAACATCCACTTCTGCACTTGGTTCGGTAAAGGGAAAATAAGATGGGCGCATTCTTATTTTTGTTTTCTCTCCGAACATTTCCTGTGCGAAATATAAAAGCGTTTGTTTCAGGTCTGCGAATGAAACATTTTCATCCACATACAATCCTTCTACCTGGTGAAAGAAGCAATGCGCTCGCGCTGAAATATTTTCTTTGCGATAAACTCTTCCCGGAAAAATGCTCCGGATAGGAGGTTGAGAATTTTCCATCACGCGTATTTGCACGGAAGATGTATGGGTGCGTAAAACAAAAGCCCCTCCTAAATCCTCCCCATTAGGGAGGACTTGTTGTTTCTCCCCTCCTAATGGGAGGGGTCGGGGGTGGGCAACAAAAAATGTATCCTGCATGTCACGGGCCGGATGGTCTTCCGGAAGATTAAGTGCAGAAAAATTATGCCAGTCATCTTCAATTTCCCTGTCTTCTTTTACGGTAAAACCTATTCGCGAAAAAATATCTGTGATCTGATTTCTCACTATGGAAATCGGATGACGCGCTCCAAAAACAATCGGCTCAGCGGGTTTTGTCAGATCGGTTTCAGAAGAAGAAGTTTCATCGCCTCCTTCCAGTTTTTCTTTGAACCGGTTGTACTTATCCTGAATTTTACTTTTCAGTTCGTTGAGATTTTTTCCGACTTCTTTTCTTTCTGCACTTGCGATATTTTTAAAATCATCAAAAAGAGAAGTGACGATTCCTTTCTTTGCAAGAAATTTTAACCTGAATTCTTCCAGGTGTTCCTTGCTTTTTATTTCAACTGATTCTAATTCAGAAAGAAGTTTATCTATCCTGTCTTTCATGTCTGCAAATTATTTAATAATTGTAATCTTCATTCTTACATCTTCCAACGGACGATCAGCCCTGTCACGCGGAACAGAGGCGATTTTATCCACCACTTCCATTCCTTCAACCACTTCACCGAACACCGTATAGCTTCCGTCTAAATGCGGAGTGCCTCCAATAGTTGTGTATGCTTTTCGCTGTTCGTCAGAAAATTTATACTGCGGGATTTTCGCAACTTCAATTTCGGTCAGTTTGTCAATCTTCGCCTTGATGGCTTTCAAACTGTCCATATTCTGCTGCATCATAAACTGGTTTTGCTTCTCCAGAAGAGCTTTATTGTCTTTATTGCGAACTACATTATTATATGCTTTCATGCTCGTAACTCTTTTTTCAATCAGATTCAGCAAACTGTCATTGAACACTTTTCCTTGTGTGATATAAAACTGACAGCCGGAAGATGCCTGTTCGGGATTCACTTCATCTCCGTTGCGCGCAGCAGCAAGAACTCCGCGCTTGTGAAAAAATTTTTGATTGAATTCTGCAGGAATTGTATACCCCACATCTCCATCTCCTAAAAATTTTCCTGCCGGTGCGTTTTTTGAATCCGGATCTCCGCCCTGAATCATGAACGTATTTATCACGCGGTGAAAAAGAAGAGAATCGTAAAAATGCTTTCCCACCAGTTTCAAGAAATTATCTCTGTGAAGCGGTGTTTCGTTGTAGAGTTTGATTTTGATATTTCCGTAAGAGGTTTCGATGAGAACTATGCGGGAAGAATCCTGCGCAACCGCCCAGCCCCAGCCCTTCCCCAAGGGAAGGGAGAGCAGTAGAATAAAAAATATTCTATTTATCTTTTTCATAAAGCCGCTAAACTACAACGAAAATGGAATTGTACAAGGGAAATTTTTCTCCTCCCCTTTGGGGAGGTTGGGTGGGGCTCCCTTACTGATATTTTTTAACAATAACAGAAGCATTATGTCCGCCAAAGCCGAATGTGTTACTAAGCGCAGCACGAACGATGCGCTTCTGTGCTTTGTTGAAAGTAAAATTCAGTTTCGGGTCAAACTCAGGATCGTCAGTGAAGTGATTGATAGTCGGGGGAACAATATCATTTTTCACAGCGAGAATGCAAGCCATCGCTTCAACCGCTCCTGCCGCTCCGAGCAAATGTCCGGTCATGGATTTTGTAGAAGATATATTCAGTTTGTAAGCGCTTTCTCCGAAAACTCCTTTAATGGCTTTTGATTCGGCTATGTCTCCCAGCGGAGTAGATGTTCCGTGAACATTTATGTAATCAATATCTTCAGGATTCATATTGGCATCCTCCAATGCATTTCGCATCACGTTCAATGCTCCCAATCCTTCGGGATGCGGTGCGGTGATGTGGTGTGCATCTGCAGTCATTCCGCCTCCGGCAACTTCGGCATAGATTTTTGCTCCGCGGGCTTTTGCATGTTCCAACTCTTCAACAATAAGAGAACCGGCTCCTTCTCCTAAAACAAATCCGTCACGTTCCTTGTCGAAAGGGCGAGAGGCAGTTTGCGGAGAATCATTTCTCACCGAAAGAGCGTGCATCGCATTAAATCCTCCTACACCTGATTCGTTTACTGCTGCCTCGGAACCGCCTGTGATAAACACATCGGCTTTGCCAAGACGAATGTAATTGAAAGCATCAATCAGCGCGTTGGTGGAAGAGGCGCATGCGGAACAAGTGGTAAAGTTTGGTCCGCGAAAACTATATTGAATGGAAATATGCCCCGCACAGATATCGGCAATCATTTTAGGAATAAAGAAAGGATTGTATCGCGGAGTTCCATCGCCTTTTGCAAAAGCCGAAACTTCAAACTGGAAAGTATCCAGTCCGCCAATGCCAGAACCCCATATCACACCACAGCGGTCAAGATTAATTTTTTCTTTGTCGAGTCCGGAATCAATAAATGCCTGATGCGCTGCTGCAAGTCCGTATTGGGAATAGGCATCGAGTTTGCGCGCTTCTTTCCGGTCAAAATAATCTTCGGGTTTAAAGTTTTTTACTTCGCAGGCAAACTGTGTTTTGAATTTTGACGCATCAAAACGGGTGATGGGTGCGGCACCGCTGATGCCATTGAGTAATGCATTCCAGTAATCAGAAACAGTATTTCCCAGAGGAGTAACTGCGCCTAAACCAGTTATGACAACCCGTTTTAATTCCATCTTTTAGTTTACACCTGTAAAAGCAAAAGCCAAAAGCCAAAAGAATATTCAACTCCCTCTGACTTTTGACTTCTGGGTTTTCTTTTCAAAAAAGAAACTTATTTAATATTCTTCTTGATGTACTCGATGGCTTCGCCAACAGTACTTATTTTTTCTGCCTGCTCATCAGGAATCGCAATGTTGAATTCCTTTTCAAACTCCATGATGAGTTCTACCGTATCGAGCGAATCGGCACCGAGGTCGTTTGTGAAACTTGCCTGGGGAGTAATTTCTTTTTCATCCACCCCGAGTTTATCGGCAATAATGGCTTTTACTTTTCCGTCAATGTCTGCAACTTTTGTCATTTTTTATAAGTTTTAGTTAAATGAGACCGCAAAGATATAAGTTCCCGTATAACGGCAAAAAAAATTTCTTTCTCGTTACAAGTCCTTAATAGTGAGGGAAGAAAAGAGTACTTTAGCTAAAGAAATATGAAACATCTTGCAATTTTCGCTTCCGGGGAAGGAACAAACGCTCAACAAATTATTGATCATTTTAATGGAAGTGATGTGAAAATCGGATTGGTGGTCTGCAATAATCCATCGGCAAATGTTTTAAACAGGGCGAAGAAGCACAACATTCCCTCCTTTCTTATTAATAAGAATTCGTTTTACAAAAGCGATGAAGTGCTGAAAAGATTAATAGTTGAAAAAATTGACCTGATTGTATGCGCAGGATTTATGTGGAAGATTCCGGATAACCTTATCCATGCTTTTCCGAACAGGATTATCAATATTCATCCGGCTCTGTTGCCAAAGTTTGGGGGAAAAGGAATGTATGGCATGAATGTTCACAAAGCCGTGATTGAAGCGGGAGAAAAAGAAAGCGGCATCACTATTCATTTTATAAATGAACATTATGATGAAGGAAAAATAATTTTTCAGGCAATCTGCGAAATTCAAAAAGAAGACACTCCGGAAACCTTGGCACAAAAAGTGCACCAGCTGGAACATAACTGCTTTCCCAAAACCATTGAACAATTATTAAAAAAATAAATCATGAAATACATCTTGTTGATTATTGGTATTCAGTTATCCGTCATGGCTGACAACATATTGTTGGCTCAGGAAAAATCTTCAGACAAACAAAACATGCAGGTGACAACGCAGGATGCTTTTTATCCCAAAGGAGAACAAGCGTTATATACGTATGTACTATATAATGTAAAATATTCAGAAGCTGCCAAGAAAAATTATGTACAAGGAAATGTGTCTTTAAGTTTTGATGTGATGCCAGACAGCACAACCAAGAATGTAAAGATCATCAGCGATGTTGGTTTTGGCGTTGGAGAAGAAGTAAAAAAATTAGTAGAGAAATTAAAATTCTCTCCCGCTATTCAGATGGGAATAAAGGTAAAGATGAACCTGATTATGAATTTTCCGGTGAAAGCACACTGACAAGAGAACAAATAGCTAATTCACAAGTCACAAGGGCTGTTCCTTGTAACTTGTGAATTAAAAACTTGTGACTTAATTTTTCAGAGCTTCTGCTCCGCCAACAATTTCCAGGATTTCTTTTGTGATAGTTGCTTGCCGGGCTTTGTTGTAGGTGAGCCGCAAATCTTTCAGCATTTCCTGTGCGTTGTCAGTAGCTTTATGCATAGCCGTCATTCGCGCACCGTGCTCTGCCGCATTGGAATCAAGAAGCGCTTTATAGAGCTGAATCTTCAGCGCTCTGGGTATGAGGTCTTTTACAATTTCTTCTTTATCGGGCTCATAAATGTAATCAATCGTAACTTTTTTTACGGTCTTATCCGTTTCAGGTTTTAGCACCGGAAGATATTGCTCAGCCATGATAATCTGCGAACCGGCATTCTTGAACTGATTATAAAATATTTCAACCTTATCAAATTTACCGGAAACAAATTCTCTCATAATTGTTTCCGCCACTGCCGAAGTTTTTTCATAACCCATTCCGTCAAACAGTTCGCTGTTGTTGGAGAATATTTTGTAATTATTTTTCCGGAAAAAGTCAGCTCCCTTTTTCCCGATGGTAAGAATCTGCACGTTGCCTGCTTTTTTCTGTTCAGCATATTTTTCATTAATCGTGCGGACTGCCAGACGAATCACATTCGAATTGAATGCACCGCATAAACCGCGATTGGAAGTAATGGCTACGATCAAAATATTTTTCACGGGTTTTTCTTTCGCATAAACTCCCCCTGCCGATGCTTCCAGCGAAGAAGTCACATTGCCGAGAATCTCTTTCAACTTGCCTGCATAAGGACGCATCTGAATGATTGCATCCTGCGCCCTGCGAAGCTTGGCAGCGCTCACCATTTTCATAGCGCTGGTGATTTGCTGTGTGGAGAGTGTAGAAGAAATTCTGGTTCTGACTTCTTTTAAACTTGGCATAGTTCAAATATGAATGACGAATTAAAAATGCGCACGAAGATAAAAAGAATTACTAATCCGTTTTTGCCAATAACGAGATAAAATGTATTTTAGCGACAATTGAATTAATCTGCAGTTAAGCCAATGCCAAAGACATCCCTTTGGGGCTGACTCTGCAACTGCCAATTGTATTTATGGGTCCTCGGCTTCTCGAAGTAAAAAATCTGGTAACTGAATTTCGCACTGAAGACGAAACGGTGAAAGCTGTGAACGGCATCAGCTTCACGCTGCATAAGGGGGAAATTCTCGGCATCGTGGGAGAATCGGGCACCGGAAAATCTGTGACCGCTCTTTCGGTGATGCATCTCATTAAAAGTCCACCGGGAAAAATCACTGGCGGGCAAATGATTTATCACAGTAAAAAATTCGGAGTGGTTGATCTGGCGAGCATGCCTGAAGAGCAGCTTCGGCATTTTCGCGGAAATGAGATTGCGATGATTTTTCAGGAGCCCATGACTTCTCTCAATCCTGTTTTCACTTGTGGCGATCAGGTGGCGGAAGCCATACTTCTGCATCAGAGATGCACGCCAAAATCTGCAAAGCAAAAAACTATAGACCTCTTTCATGAAGTGCAATTGCCGCGTCCGGAAGTTATATTCAACACCTATCCTCACCAGCTTTCTGGCGGACAGCGACAGCGCGTGATGATTGCCATGGCTATTTCCTGCAACCCATCCATTCTCATTGCTGACGAACCCACCACCGCGCTCGATGTAACGGTTGAACACACTATTCTTAATCTCCTGAAAAAACTGCAGCGCGAGCGGGGAATGTCCATTATGTTCATCACCCACGACCTTGGTGTGATTGCCGAACTTGCCGATCGCGTGATTGTGATGTACAAAGGAAGAATTGTGGAAGAAGGAAGCGTTTGGAAAATTTTTGCCAACCCGCAGCATCCTTATACAAAAGGATTGCTTGCCTGCCGTCCGCCATTGAACAGGCGCTATCATTTGCTTCCCACCATTTCAGATTTTATGATCACCCGAACGGATGGCTCCATGATAGAAAGCCCTTCCACCATAGAGCAAGTGACGAGTAAACTAATTGTATCAAAGCGGGAGCGTGAAAACAGACACAAAGAAATTTATTCTGCACAGCCGATACTCCAGATAAAAAATCTGAAGACCTATTTCCCTATCCGGAAAGGAATATTCAGCCGCTCCAGACAATTTGTAAAAGCGGTGGACGATGTGTCGTTTGATGTTTACCCGGGTGAGACGCTGGGCTTGGTGGGAGAATCCGGCTGCGGAAAAACAACTCTCGGCAGAACTATTTTAAAACTGATAGAGCCGACCGAAGGAGAAATTTTGTTCGATGGGAAAAATATTATTGGTTTTTCTGCAAAACAATTGCGCCCTTTGCGAAAGCACATGCAGATTATTTTTCAGGACCCTTATTCATCGCTCAACCCCCGCATCACTATCGGAGAAGCCATCACCGAACCCATGCGAGTTCATAAATTATACAACACTGAAAATGAAAGAAAAGAACGGGCGATGGAACTTTTGAAAAAAGTGAATATGGATGAAACGCATTTCTACCGTTACCCACATGAATTTTCAGGCGGGCAGCGCCAGCGCATTTGCATTGCACGAGCGCTGGCATTGAATCCGCGTTTCATTATTTGTGATGAATCCGTTTCGGCACTGGATGTTTCCATTCAGGCACAAGTACTCAACCTGCTGCGGCAATTGCAAAAAGAATTTCTTTTCACTTACATTTTCATCTCTCACGATTTATCTGTTGTAAAATTCATGAGCGACCGCATGATTGTAATGCAGGAAGGAAAAATTGTGGAGATGGGAGAATCGGATTCTATTTACGCAAATCCACAAACCGAATACACCAAAAAACTCATTAACGCCATCCCCAAAGGAGAACTGGATGATATTAAAGCGAGGATGTCCGCCTGAGGACGGACTCGCAAAGCAAGCAAGGAAAGATTATAAGTTGAACCCTGAATATAGTTCTGAGTTTTGACAATGGGTCAGTTTGTAATGATTGTCAGTTCGAGCGTAGTCGAGAAGTGATTAAGAAGGAAAATGTATGTTCTCGACTATGCTCGAACTGACTAGGTTAAAAAATCAACTGACACACTACTTGAATTTTTAATTCTCCTTTTTACTCAATTCAATTTTTTACCTTCGCAACCTGTTTATAAAGAAATGTATTTAAGCATTATCATTCCCCTGTATAACGAAGAAAACTTAATCTGCGATTTGCTGAATGAATTGCTGCTGGTTAAATTTCCATCCTTTGTAGAAAAAACAGAGATCATAATTGTGGACGATCAATCCACAGACGACTCTTTTTCAGTGGTGGAGAAATACGCTAAAGAAAAAACAGGAATAAAAATTTTGCGCCAGCCCGCCAACAAAGGAAAAGGATTTGCCGTGAAAACAGGAATTCAACAAGCTGCGGGTGATGTCATTCTCATCCAGGATGCGGACATGGAACTTTCTCCTGCAGATATTCCTTCCATGCTGAATGCTATGCACGAACTCAATATTCCTTTCATCAACGGTTCAAGATATTTGCCGGGCGTGCTGCGACCGCAGGCGGCATTCAGAAGATATTTTGCCAACAAATTATTTACGATACTTACCTCGCTTTTCATAAATGTTCATCTGACGGATATGGCTTGCGGATATAAATTATTCCGAAAAGATCTGTTTGAAAAACTGAATATGAAAGAATCCCGTTTTGGATTTGAAGCAGAGCTCATCATCAAATGCGGACGCCTGCGGAAAAACTGGATTGCCGAAGTGCCGGTGCGGTATTTCCCCCGTAACGAGGGCGAAGGGAAAAAATTAAGGAACCTGGATGGGTTAAGGATTCTCAATACTATATTTAAATACGGACTTTTCCGGATAAAATAATGATGTTGAAAAAGAATTTGCTCAGCAGCATTTGTATTCTGCTTGTACTTATTCACTGGATTTTTTCTTTTACTTATAATAAAAGATGGACTAAAAATCCAATTGCTGCAGATGCGGTACTGTATTACGATTATCTGCCTGCTCTTTTTATTTATAAAGACATCAAATTAAATTTCATTGATAAAGATCCCCAATACTTTGCTTCAAAATACTGGCCTATCACAACACCAAATGGTGGCCGAGTCATCAAAACTTCCATGGGCATGAGCATTATGTATTCTCCTTTTTTCTTCATCGGACATT
>Ga0334722_10006569_pt1 | contig 11454 bp, 10 predicted proteins | sample C3_bottom_MG_FD_207210 | JGI IMG/M metagenome (GOLD analysis project Ga0334722, IMG submission 207210) | Sediment microbial communities from Yellowstone Lake, YNP, Wyoming, USA - C3_bottom | ecosystem: Environmental > Aquatic > Freshwater > Lake > Sediment | place: USA: Wyoming | collected...
CCGTTGGTCTCGAGGGCTATCTCGAAACCCTGTGCGTGGCAGGCGGCGAGGAGCGGCGGGTCGACCTGCAGCAGCGGCTCCCCGCCGGTGAGCACGAGGAATTTTCGCGCGCCCGGGGTTTCGGGGCCCTGCGGCCAGACCGCGGCGACGGCGCGGGCGAGCTGTCCGGCGGAAGAATAGACGCCCCCTCCCGGTCCGTCGGTGCCGGAAAAATCGGTGTCGCAGAAGGTGCAGGCGGCCGTCGGGCGCTGCTCCGGGCGGCCCGACCAGAGGTTGCAACCGGAGAAGCGGCAGAACGCGGCGGTGCGGCCGGCATTGAATCCCTCGCCCTGGAGCGAAAGGAAGATCTCCTTGACGGCGTAGCTCACGACCCGGCACCGCCGCGACCGGCATAGACCGTGGGATCCGGCACCCGCGCCTCCTCGAAGCCCCGGCGACGCAGGTGGCAGGACTCGCAGGCGCCGCACGCGAGTCCCGCGGGCGAGGGGTCGTAGCAGGAGGTTGTGGCGGCGTAGTCGACGCCGAGCTCCCGCCCCAACAAGATGATCCGGGCCTTGGTGAGTTCGATCAGCGGCGCGCGGACCGTGAGCGGCCGCGACTGTTCGACGGCGGCTTTCGTCGCGAGATTCGCGAGCTGCTGGAAGGCCCGGATGAACTCCGGGCGGCAGTCCGGGTAGCCGCTGTAATCGACCGCGTTCACCCCGATGAAGATGGCCGCGGCGCCGAGCACCTCGGCCCAGCCCAGGGCGAGCGAAAGAAAGATGGTGTTGCGGGCGGGAACGTAGGTCACGGGGATGCCGGCCGCGGTCCCCGCGTCGGGGCCGGCCTTGGGGACCGGGATATCGGCGGTGAGCGCGGAACCGCCGATCGGGCGCAGATCGACGTTCAGGACGAGGTGCCGCTGCACCGCGAACAATGCGGCCACCCGCCGGGCGGCGGCCACCTCGACGACGTGGCGCTGCCCGTACGAGAAGGTCAGGGCGCAGGGCTCGAAGCCTTCATGGGCGGCGACGGCGAGGGTCGTGCAGGAGTCGAGCCCGCCGCTCAGCAGCACGACCGCACGGGGCCTCTCCTGCGTATTCATGGCGACGATCTTAGCAGGTCGCGGTGAAACCGGGTCGTGGGCTGAGCGCCGAGAAGGGTCCAGATGAGCCCTTATCCGCGCTCTGCCTCAGCCGTCGATCATCACGACGCAGGTCATCATCGCCACCGCCCAGATGACATCCGAGAGCGCGAGCTGGTACTCGCAGGTGGAGTCGAAGAACAGGTCCACGCGCGGCGCAAACTCCTCGTCCTCGAGCCAGAGCAGCAGGGTGACCGGCACCCGGGGCAGCGGGAAGAACCTCAGGCAGGCGTCGCCCATGCCGGCCACCTCCTCGGCGCCGTACTCGCGTCCGAGGCGGAGATAACCCTCCCGGTCCCGCGCGAAACGCTGTGCGATCAGGTCCAGCGGCAGCACGTGCGTCCCGACGGTGAAACGGTGGCCGCCCTTGACGTCGGTCGGCCTGACGAGCCGCCCGGTCGGCGGGATCTCCTTCGCGTTGGGCAGGTACCAGAGCACCGCGAGCCGGAAAAAGTCCTTGAGCTTGCCGAGGAAGAGCGCGCCGCGATCGGTCGGGCAGGAGATGAGCATGTCGCAGGGGTTGACGTGGAAGTCGAGGCCGTAGCTGCGCAGCAGGTACGCCCCGGCCTTCTCGTCGAAGCCGGCGCCGGTGCTGCGGCAGACCTCCGCGCGCGGCAGGCCGCAGACCAGGCCCCAGGCTTTCTCCTCGCCGTTGTCGATCTTGATCGGGATCAGGTCCATCGTTCACTCGGTCGCTGAAAACGGCCCATCTGCGGCGTTGCGGTGATAACCGTATTAATTCTTGAAGCTGTGGACGGGGGCGGGGATTCTGCCGCCGAGGGCGATGAAGCCGGCCGAGCCGTCGCCCCCCGGCACGGGCATGATCGTCGCGTCGCCGAGCAGCCCGCCGAAGCTCACCCGGTCGCCGGCCCGCTTCCCGGGCACCGGGATCAACCGCGCCGCCGTCGACTTGCCGTTGATAACGCCGATCGCCATCTCGTCGGCGATGATGCCGGAGATGGTCTCGGCCGGGGTCTCGCCGGGAATCGCGACCATGTCGAGCCCCACCGAGCAGACACTCGTCATCGCCTCGAGCTTCTCGATGGTCAGCTGTCCGCCCCGCGCCGCCGCGGCGATGCTCAGATCCTCGCTCACCGGGATGAAGGCGCCGCTGAGTCCGCCGACATGCGAACTGGCGAAGATGCCGCCTTTTTTCACCGCGTCATTGAGCATTGCCAACACTGCCGTGGAGCCGGGGCTGCCGATGCTTTCGAGGCCGAGACTCTGGAAGATCTCGCCGACGCTGTCGCCGACGGTCGGCGTCGGGGCGAGCGAGAGATCCACCACGCCGAAGGGCACCCCGAGTCGGGCGGCCACACGGCGGCCGATCAACTCGCCGACGCGGGTGACCTTGAACGCGGTGCGCTTGATGGTCTCGGAGAGTCCGCCGAGGTCGAGCGCCGGGTTCGCCGCGCGCGCGCGGTCGATCGCCTTTTTGATGACGCCGGGGCCGCTGACGCCGACGTTGATCACCGCGTCCGGCTCGCCGACGCCGAGATAGGCCCCGGCCATGAACGGCACGTCCTGGGGGATATTGGCGAAGACCACGAGCCTGGCGCAGCCGATGCCGTCGCGAGCGGCGGTCCGCGCTGCGGTGTGCCTGATCGTCCGCCCCAGCAGCGCCACCGCGTCCATGTTGATCCCGGCCGCCGTCGAGGCCACGTTGATCGAGGAGCAGATGCGTTCGGTGCGCGCCAACGCCTCGGGGATGGCTTCGATCAGCGCGCGATCGCCGCGCGTAAAACCCTTTTCGACCAGGGCCGAAAACCCGCCGAGGAAGTCGCAACGCATCCGGCCGGCGATGTCGTCGAGCCCCGCGGCGACCTCGCACATCTGCTCGGCGGAGAACCCTCCGGCGGCAACGGCGATCGGGCTGACCGAGATCCGCTTGTTGACGATCGGGATGCCGTAGCCGAGACCGACCTCGTCGCAGACATCGACGAGATTTCCCGCCAGCCGGGTGATCTTGGCGCGCACACGCTCGATGAACCTGCCGGCGTCCTCGCTCGCGCAATCGAAGAGACTGACCCCGAGCGTCACGGTGCGCACGTCGAGATTCTCGCTGCGGAGCATCTCGAGCGTGGCGAGGATCTCGCGCTCGGTCAACATTGCCGTGACGGCCCCGATCCGCGCGTAAGAGCGGATCCCTGTGGCAGCGCCTGTGAACGGGCATTACTTCCCAGGTTTTCGCGCTTGCGAAAAGGGAAATGTTTCATCAGGTGTTCCTTGAGTTCTCGTGCGTCAATCCCGGCGCGCAAGGCGTTTCCGTCTTTCCAGTCCGTTGGTGGAGATTGCTCCTGTGCCACGATGTCGCGAGATACCGGCCGATATTTGATCGGCCTCCCCGCGACCGTGACGGCAGCTGCGCGGGAATTGCTGCCTTTTTCCTGACGGCAGCCGGCCGCGTTGAAAGTTTGCAGGAAACCCCTCATATCCGGTGCACCTGTTCGAAGATCTCGCGGTGCTGGAAGTTCACCTCCAGCCCCAGCTCGCGCGCCCGCTCGCGCAGCGCGGCGCGAAAAACCTGGCGATCGGTGTCCGTGGGGATGTCCACCTCGTAGAACGTGACATACTCCTGGCGCTCGCGGTCGGACCGGGAGACCGCCTTGAGGTTGGTGATGTTCACCTGGAATTGCGCCAGCAGGCCGGAGATCCCCGCCACGAGCCCGGGACGGTCGGGCCCGACCGTGGTGATCACGAAGGGTTCCGCCGGCGCCCCCGCACGCCCGCTGACGACGTCGACCCGCCCCAGGTGCACGAACAGCCCGAGTGGGTCGAGGCGCTCGCGCAGGGCCCGCTGCAGATCCTCGCCCCGGGAGGCGCCGCCGATCGCGGCCAGAAAGATGCCCACGAACTGTCCCTGCAGGCTGGTCTGGCTGACGTCCTCGAGATTGCAGCCCTGCTCGAAAAGCACCTGCGCCGCGGCCGCGATGATGCCGGGCCGGTCGGGTCCGATGACGAACACGGCGATGTTGCTCACGGCGAGCATTGTCGCACGAATCGCACCTTTCACGAAGGACCCGGATCTTGCCGGTTGCCGGGGTTTCCGCTTCCCGTGTCCCGTGCCAGGAGGTTTTCAGCTTCCTGTTAGAGTGGTGCCTGAAGATCGACAGGACGGCAGCACCTGCCAAGCCCACCAAGAGGAGGACGCACGATGGGAAAAGCCGCCAGCTTCGCCAGGGCCTTCCGGGTCACGGACGGCCGGAAATTCCGCCTCGGGGACGTCGATCCCCGGGACACGGCCGGGCTCAAGTCCAAGCAGCACGCCCTCCAGTGGCTCGAAAAGGGCAGCGCGCTGCTCGCAGAACTCCAGGAAAAACTCTACGCCGACAATCGCTGGTCGGTGCTCGTGGTGCTGCAGGCGATGGACGCCGCGGGCAAGGACGGCACGATCAAGCACGTCATGTCGGGCGTCAACCCGCAGGGGGTCCAGGTCGTCTCCTTCAAGGCGCCCTCGGCCGAGGAGCTGGATCACGACTTCATGTGGCGCTCGCTGCGCGCGCTTCCCGAGCGCGGCCGGATCGGGATCTTCAACCGTTCGTACTACGAGGAGGTCCTCGTCGTCCGGGTCCACGAGGAGCTGCTCGCCGCGCAGAGGATCCCGGCGCCTCTGGTGACGAAGCGCCTCTGGCGGGAGCGCTTCGCGAGCATCAACGCCGTCGAACGGCACCTCGTGCGCAACGGGACGGTCGTGCTCAAGTTCTTCCTGCACGTCTCGAAGGCCGAGCAGCGACGGCGCCTGCTCAGCCGTTTGGAGGAGCGCGACAAGCACTGGAAATTCTCGCCGACCGATCTCGCGGAGCGCGCGCGCTGGGGTCGCTACATGGCGGCCTACGAGGAGATGATCCGCAGCACTGCCACGACGCGCGCCCCGTGGCACGTGATCCCCGCGGACAACAAGTGGTTCGCGCACCTCGCGGTTGCCGCGGCGATCGTCGAGGCCCTCCAACGGCTCGATCTCGCCTTCCCCGAGCCCGGCCCGGAGATGCGCAAGCGGATCGCGGCCGCGCGCGCGGCGCTGTCGCCTGGTCGTCGACGGGCGCAGCCCGGCCGCCGCTGATCGCGGCTCGGGGTTTTCTCTTGAGACTTGCCGCGGCTGTGCCTAGGCTATCGGCACGGGCCGGAGAACTTTCAGAGGAGGGCAAGCCGTGACACGCTGGCACGAGCGCCTCACGCGCGACGGCGGGGAGGGTGCCCGGAACTGCCTGTTCGCCGCGGCCCTGGTGGCGACCGTCGTCCTGGCCTATCAGCCGGCCTGGCACGCGGGACTGATCTGGGACGATGCCTTGAACATCACCCGCCCCAAGATGCAATCCTGGAACGGTCTGTATCGGATCTGGTTCGACCCGGGTGCCACGACGCAATACTACCCGCTGCTGCACAGCGTCTTCTGGCTGCAGCACAAGCTGTGGGGCGACGCGACACTCGGCTATCACCTGGTGAACATCCTGCTCCACGCCGCGGCGGCCCTGCTGGTGGCGCTGGTCCTGCGGCGTCTCGCGATCCCCGGCGCGTATTTGGCGGCGGCAATCTTCGCCCTGCACCCGGTCCAGGTGGAATCGGTGGCCTGGATCACGGAATTGAAGAACACCCTCTCGACCGTGCTCTACCTGGGCGCGGCGCTGACGTATCTGCGTTTCGACCGGACGCGCAAGGCGCCGTGGTACCTGGCGGCGGCGGCACTGTTCGTGCTCAGCCTGCTCAGCAAGACCGTCACGGTGACGCTGCCCGCGGCGCTGCTCGTGCTCCTCTGGTGGCAGCGCGGACGGTTGTCGTGGCGGCGCGACGTTCTGCCGCTTGCGCCCCTGTTCGTTCTCGCCGCCGTGTCCGGCCTGTTCACGGTTTGGGTGGAGCGAACGTTTTGCGGCGCGCAGGGTCCCGCGTTCGAAATGGCGTTCCTCGAACGCTGCCTGCTGGCGGGCCGTGCGCTCTGGTTTTACCTGGGCAAGCTCTTCTGGCCCGCGCCGTTGCTCCTCGTCTACCCGCGCTGGACGGTCAGCCGCACGCTCTGGTGGCAGTACCTTTTCCCTGCGGCCCTCCTGCTGCTCCTGGCGGTGGCCTGGCGGCTGCGGCGGCGGTGGCGCGGGCCCCTGGCGGGCCTGTTGTTCTTTGCGGGAACCTTGTTCCCGCTGCTGGGGTTCTTCAACGCCTATCTGTTCATCTACACCTACGTCGCCGATCACTTTCAGTACCTGGCAAGCCTGGGGATCATCACCCTGGTCTCGGCCGGCATCGCGCTGCTCCTCGATCGCTGGCGACTGTGGGGCCGGCCGGCCGGCTACGCGCTGTGCCTGGCGCTGTTGGCAACCCTGGCGGGTTTAACCTGGCGGCAAAGCCGGCTGTACGCCGCCGGCGAACTGCTGTATCGGGCCACGATTGACGGCAATCCCGGGTGCTGGGTGGCCTACAACAACCTCGGCGTGGATCTCGGCGAAAGCGGACGAGCCGACGAGGCCATCGCGAGCTTTCGCCGGGCCCTGGAAATCCAGCCCGATTACGCCGAGGCCCACAACAACCTCGGCACCGAGCTCAACGGCCTCGGGCGGGTGGACGAGGCCATTGTCCAGTATCGCAAGGCCGTGGAGATCAAACCCGATTATGCGGACGCCCACAACAACCTCGGCAACAGATTAGACGACCGCGGCCAGTCCGACGAGGCCATCGCCCACTATCGGCGGGCCCTGGAAATCCAACCCGAAAATGCGGTCATCCATTTCAACCTCGGCCTGGCGCTCGCCAAGCGCGGGCTGAACGTCGAGGCCGTCGCCCAATTCCGGCAGACCCTGGAATACCAGCCCGGCCGCGCCGACGCCCACTACAATCTCGGTTTAGCCCTGGAAAAAAGCGGGCGCGTCGACCAGGCTATCGTTCAGTTCCGGAAGACCCTGGAAATCCAGCCCGACTCTGCGGACGCCCACTACAATCTCGGCCTGGCCCTGGAGAAGCGCGGGCTGTCCGACGAGGCCGTCGTTCAGTTCCGGAAGACCCTGGAAATCCAGCCCGACAATCCGTACGCCCGGCTCGCATTGGCCCTGGCGCAAACGGCTCTCCAGAAGCGTCGGACTCAGGCGGGGCGCTAGCCGGCGAGACGGTTGCGACGACTCCGGCTATTTTCGTACGATTCTCGACAATACCGCGGCCGCCTGGGCCGTCAGCCCGCCTTGCTCGCGCGCCAGCGGTATCGTCTGCCGCGCCAGGAGCCGATACAAGTCGAGCAGTTCGGGCGCCAGCTTCTGCATTGCGGCGATATGCCCGGCAATCGTTTGCGCATCCCCGCGGGCGATCGGGCCGGTGAGCGCCTGCGGAATGCCCAACCGCTGAACATTCGCCAACGTGCCCTGCGCCAGCGGCAAGAGCGCCTGGAGCGCCTGCTGCCGCTCGGCACCGAGCGCCTGCAAATGCCGCGTCGCAAAATCGAGCAGGGTTACCAGGTAGTTCGAAGCCGCCACGGCGCCGGCGTGGTAGATCGCCGCGGACGCCGGGTCCGATTGCCAACGCGGCAGCAGCAGTTCGTTGCCGCCAAGGGCTCGCACGATCGCGCGAACGCGGCGCAGCGTCCCGGGGTCGGCTTCGATCCGAAAATAACTGCCGGGCAAATGTGCGACCCCCTGCTCCCGGCTCGGGACCGACTGCAGCGGATGGATCACCGCGCGCCGCGCGCCCGCGACTCGTGCGGCATCGAGGAGACCCCTGTTTTGCGCGCCCGAGGCGTGGATGACCAGGGCCCCGCGGCGCAGACCGCCCCCCTGCGCGATCCGCTCGCAGACCTTGCGAATGGCCCGATCCGGTGTGGTGATGAACACGATCGCGGCGACCGCAGCCGCCCTGACGACATCGGTCGTAGCCTCGCCGGCGCCGATGAACCCCGCAGCAGCGATTGCCGAGCGTCTGGTCCGGCCGGTGACCGCGACGATGCGATATCCCGCCTCTGCCAACAGCCGGCCCAGCGCGCCACCGAGGCGCCCCGCGCCGACGATGGCGACCGTCCGCCGATCAGTGGCCGTCACTGCAGCGGCACCGTTTTCATTGAAAAATCATTTTCGTCCCGGGCGGTGGAATCGTCAAGGTCCGGGGGTCAGTGCGAGCGAAACTCCGTGATGCGACAACAGGAGCTGCGACAATTTTCGTTCTCAACCTGACACTTTTCGGCGGTTCCCGCCTGCGGGCTTCTTGAGGGGCCACCCCGGAGGTTCGGCGCTCTTGCCGACATCTGCCGAAAAACAAGCACGGGAGGCGTTACCCGGTCCGCATTGACCATTGCCAGCTCGGGGCATACTTAGTGCATCCAGAACAAACAGGACGGGAGGTGATTACCGAGTGAAAAGCTGCAGGTGCGGCCTGATGAAGAATCGCCGGGGATTCACCCTGGTCGAATTGATGATCGTTGTCGCGATCATCGGCATCCTGGCCGCCATCGCCATCCCCAACTTCCTCTCTTTCCGCATGAAGGCAAAAACCTCCGAGGCGAAGTCGAACCTCGGCGCCATCCGCGGCACCGAGATCGCCTATTTCGCCGAGTGGGAATGCTACGTCGGCGGCACGCCGCTCAACCCCAACAGCCGCAACGGCGCCGATGCGGCGGATAAGCTCGCCTGGGTAACGAGCACCCGCTTCAGCCTTCTCGGTTTCGCTCCGGAGGGGAAGGTGTTCTTTTCCTATTCTCTCGCCGGTCCGCCCACGGGTGACGCCGTCGTGGGTTTCACGGCCAGCGCGGTCAGTGATCTCGACATGGCCAACGGCAGATCCCGGTACACCATCTCCACCGCTGCCGACATCGGCCACAGCGGGGACGAGTTCTGACCAGCCGGCTTGCATCTCGGCCGACGGGCCGGGATTGCCGCGCTTTGCCTGCGACTGCCTTCCCCAACGCCTGGATCGCTCTTGGTGCGCGGGCGTTTCCCGCGCTATGATGTTCTTGAGTCATGAAGATCGTTGACACAGGCGAAAACAAGGTCTGGCGGATCCTCGCCGCGAGCGATCCGCGGCAGATCTGCGAGCGGGCGGGAGCGGTCTTCGACCCTGCCGTCGGCGCCTACCGGATGCTCTCGTTCGGCCGGCCCTTCTCCATTCACCCCGGCGAGCGCCGGATTCTCGCCAACGATCCGCAGGGCGAGAACTTGCTCAAGCGTGACGACTATTTTTTCACGTTCTCGTTGCTCTGGTACCTGGTGAAAGCCTCGACCGTGAGGCCCACGGGCGCGTTGGTGCGGCCCGCGGACCTTCCCGGCGGGGAGATTTTTCTCAAAGGTACGCACATCCTGCCACTCGACGCGCTCGCCGCAAAATATGCGACCTGCCCGCGGGCGTTCCGATCCGCCGGGGCCGCGCTCGGCGGGCGGGTGGTGGCGTACGGCGACACCGCGCTGGAGCTGCTGCCTTTGCCGAAGGTGCCGACGACGCTCATTCTCTGGACCGAGGACGACGAGTTCCCCGCCCGGGCCAACCTGCTTTTCGACGCAACCTGTACGATGCACCTGCCGCTGGACATCCTCTGGTCCGTGGCGATGATGTCGGTGCTGCCGTTTCTGGAGCATACCGCGTTCTGTTACCCCTGATCCGCCCCGGCGACGCGGGCCAAACGGGACCATGCCGCCCGGGTCGATCGGGAGCGGATTTTTCCGTCCTGACAAGACAGCGCCGAGCGCGCGCGGAGGTGTGCTGGAGCACGCCGCACAAGCAGCCCGACCCGCAACGCAGCCGGGGCGCAGCCGGGCCTCCCCAGCGACCCGGGCTCATTAACTGTGCTTGAGGCCCCAGCGCTTGCGCTTTTCCCAGAGCGCCTTGCGCGTGATGCCGAGCATTGACGCGATCTCCTGCTCGCCGCAGGTACCCTGATGCGCCAGAATGAACTGTTTCGTGTAGTCCTCGATCGAAAGGCTGAAGGTGCCGGCACGCTCGAGCGGGGCTTGCGCGGCCAGACGCAGGTTCTCCGGGATGTGCTCCGGGAGCAAAACCGTCCCCTCAGCGATGAGCACGACTCGCTCCACGATGTTGCGCAGCTCACGGACGTTGCCGGGCCAGTGATGGCTCTCCAGGATTCTCATGGCCTCCGGGTCGACCATGGTCAGCGGTTTGCCGAGTTCCCCGGCGAACTGCTCGATGAAGCGTGCGATCAACAGCGGGATGTCCTCCCGGCGCTCCCGCAGCGGCGGCATCCTCAGGGTGATGACGTTGAGCCGGTAGAAGAGGTCCTCGCGGAAGCCTCCTCCCGCCACGGCCGCGGTGATGTCGAGATTGGTCGCCGCCACGAACCGCAGATCGACCCGGCGGCTCTGCGTGGACCCCAGGGGCCGGATCTCCCGGTCGTCGATCACGCGCAGCAGCTTGGATTGCAGGCGCTGATCGAGTTCGCCGATCTCGTCGAGAAAGACCGTCCCCCCGTCCGCCTCCTCGAAGAGACCGCTTTTGGCGCCGACCGCTCCCGTGAATGCCCCGCGCTGGTAACCGAAGAGTTCGGACTCGATCAGGTTTTCCGGGATGGCGCTGCAGTTGATCGGCACGAACGGCTTGTCGCGGCGCGAACTCTGGGCGTGGACGGCCCGGGCGAACAGCTCTTTGCCCGTCCCGGTTTCCCCGAGCAGCAGCACGTTGCTGCGGGAGTCCGCGACCTTGCGCACCTCGGCGAGCAATGCGCGCATCGGCGCGCTTTCGCCGACGATCAGATCGAATCCGTAGCGCTCGTCGATCTGCTTTTTCAGGATGACGTTTTCGGCCCGCAGCGCGCGCGTCTGCAGCGCGTTGCGCACGACGCGCTTGATCTCCTCGTGGATGACCGGCTTGATGACGTAATCGTACGCCCCCGCGCGCAGCGCCCGCACGGCGGTGTCCAGGGTGGCATAAGCCGTCATGACGATCACGATCTGGTCGGCGGTTCGCTCCCGCGCCTTTTCCAGCAGTTCGATGCCGTCGATACCGGGGAGGATGATGTCCGTGAGGATGACGTCGAAGGCCTCCCCCGCGATGCGGACGAGCGCCTCCTCGGCCGAACTGGCGGCTTCCACGTCGTATCCCTCGCGCCCGAAAACGCGCCGTAGCGACTCGCGCAGCGTGGCTTCGTCCTCGACGATGAGAAAGCGTTTGCTCATCGTGCGGGCGCCTCGCCCGCCGGGCAATGGCGGCTGTCGCCCGAGAACACCGGGGTCACTCCCTGCTGACGGACAGGGGCATCCCTCCTGCCGGCGCAGGCGATATTCTCGCGGCGAGTGTACCTGCTGGTGTGAAAGCTCATGTCGCTGCGATCGGCAGACGAACGGTGAACATCGTCCCCGAACCTTTTGTGCTTCTGATCGTGATCGTTCCCCCGTGGTCCCGCACGGTACCATAGCAGATGC
>Ga0334722_10006571_pt1 | contig 11453 bp, 10 predicted proteins | sample C3_bottom_MG_FD_207210 | JGI IMG/M metagenome (GOLD analysis project Ga0334722, IMG submission 207210) | Sediment microbial communities from Yellowstone Lake, YNP, Wyoming, USA - C3_bottom | ecosystem: Environmental > Aquatic > Freshwater > Lake > Sediment | place: USA: Wyoming | collected...
AAGGGCCAAAAAGATGGGCACTATGCTATATTTGAACAGACCCACATATTATAATCACTCTAGCCTTGATCTTCAGCTATAAACTAACAACACAAGTGGCCATGACAAAACGATCGTTGTTCACAATTGGCGCCCTTCTTTTCCTCCTGAGCAACGGGCTTTTGTTCTATCCTGTCCAGGCCGACGCTGCAGGACAGCAGGTCAAAATCGGCGTGCTTGCCAATCGGGGCGCGGAAACGGCGCTCAAAATGTGGCGCCCGACCGCAGTCTATCTGAACACCGCAGTCCCCCGCTACTCCTTCTCCATCGTGCCCCTCAGTTTTCATGAAATAGTGCCCGCGGTTGCGCGCGGTGACGTGGACTTCGTTCTGGCGAACTCCTCCATCTACGTCGAACTCGAAGCGCGCTACGGCGTAAACCGGATAGCGACCTTGCAGAATAAGGGATGGCAGGGAGGCCAAACCGTTTTCGGCAGCGTGATTTTCTCCCGGGCGAACAGAAGCGATATCAATACCCTGGCGGATTTGAAGGGCAAATCCTTCCTTGCGGTAGACGAGGATGCGTTCGGCGGCTGGCAAGTGGCGTGGCGGGAGCTGAAAAACTGCGGACTGGACCCGTATCGGGATTTTTCGAGCCTGCGGTTCACCGAGACCACGCACGACGCTGTCGTATACGCTGTCCGGGACGGTAAGGCGGACGCGGGGACGGTGCGCACGGACACGCTCGAACGCATGGCCGCGGAAGGGAAAATAGATATTAGCGCGTTTCGCATCCTGAATCAGCAGCACGATGTGAATTTTCCATTCCTGCTCAGCACCAGGCTCTATCCTGAATGGCCCTTCGCCAAGGCCAGGCATACGGATAATGAACTTGCGGAACAGGTGTTGATCGCGCTGCTTAAGATGCCGCATGACAACCCCGCGGCAAAAGCGGCGAAGATAGCGGGCTGGACGATCCCGCTCGACTACCATCCGGTGCACGACCTGATGAAGGAGCTTCGGCTCGGACCGTATCAGGATTACGGGAAAATCACCCTGGCGGACGTGATCAGGCAGTATTGGCACTGGATCGCGCTCGCTATCGCCGCGATACTCACCATGATCTTCCTGACGCTGCATGCGCTCAGATTGAACAGGCATCTGGTCCGATCCAATCAGCTCGTGGTAGAGGCCCGCAACGGGCTTGAACAGGAAGTCCAGATCCGCACAGCTGACCTGAAGAGTGCGAACGAGGAACTTATCAGTGCCAAGGAAGAATGGGAGCGGACCTTCGACGCTATTACCGACCCGGTCATGATCCTCGATACGAACTACCGCATCATCAAAGCCAACAAAGCCATGGCGGACGCCCTGGGCGTTACTCCGGCCAAGGCGGTCGGGATGACCTGCTACGAATCGGTCCATGGCACACAAGCGCCGCCTGACTACTGCCCCCATGCAAAGCTCTTAACGGACGGTCAGGCCCGCTCCCAGGAGATCTTTGAACCGCGGCTCGGCGGCCATTACCTTATCACCGTCTCCCCTTTTCACGCGCCCGATGGCACGCTGATCGGCTCCATCCACGCCGCACGCAACATTACCGCGCTGAAAAATGCCGAGGAAATCAGCCGGCAATACTCCCGCGATCTCGAGCGGCTGCTCTCCATCTCGCGTGAAACGACCATGACCACGGACCTGAAGAGCTTGTACCGGACCTTTATCTGCGCATCCAGAGAGCTTCTCAACCTCGACTTTTCTTCGCTAATGCTGCTGTCCGAGGACAAAACAACGCTGACCATGCATGACTCCCTTGGCTTTCCCGAAACGATGATAGGACGCTTCAGTGTCGTCGAGGGCCAGGGACTCGCCACCATCTTGATTAACAGCAAAAAACCTGAAACCGTGGCCGACTTTATTAGTGAGACCCGGTTTGAGATACCGCCCATTGTCGGCGAGAAGGGAATTCGTTCTGCGGTGGCCGTACCCATGATGATGAAGGACGAGGTCATCGGCGTACTGATCGGGCATACGGTCGCTCGCAGGGATTTTTCGCAGAACGAGATCGACATCTATCAGCACATCGCCAACCAGGCGGCGGTCGCCATCCGGAACGCTATGAACACGGACATTCTCAGGAAAAGCGAAAAGTATGTGCGGGACGTCACGGCAGCGCTGGGAGAAGGCGTCTATGTGCTGAACGCGAACGGGGAGACAACCTTCATGAATCCCGAGGCGGAAACGCTCCTCGGATGGTCCGAGAAGGAACTGATCCATAAAAATATTCACGATGTTGTCCACAACCGGAGGGCCGACGGAGCGCCCCTGTTGTTCGAAGACTGCGAGATGCGAAAAGTCATCGAGACCGGCGATCGGTTCTATTCCACGGAGGAGCTGTTCATCAAAAAAGACGGAACGATCTTTCCCGTCTCCGTCCACAGCAGGCCGTTGATGGAAAACGGCAAGGTCGTCGCATCCGTCACCGCCTTCCGCAACATCAGCGAACGAAAACAGAGAGAGCAGGAACGTGAGAAGCTCATAGCCGAGCTCCAGAAAGCGCTGGCCGAGATCAAGACCTTGCACGGGATAGTCCCGATATGCGCTTCCTGCAAAAAGATCCGGGATGACGAGGGGGCCTGGCATCAAATGGAGGTCTATATCAGCGAACACACGGACGCACGATTCAGTCACGGCATATGCAAAGAGTGCGCGAAGAAGCTGTATCCGGAGTATTACAAGGAAGATAAGAGCACCTGACAGGGTATGATACATTTATTACGGGAGATACAGAACGGTGAATGATAAATACAATATACTCATTGTAGATGATGACGGTGTTCTCTGCTCAGTATTACGGGAAGGTCTGCTGGCGTTCGAGTTTCCCTGCAAAACAGCCATGAGCGGCAAAACCGCCCTTGAACTTTTGGCGAACAACCCGTTCGAGGTGATGGTCACGGATATCACGATGCCGGGCATGGACGGCTTCGAACTGACTAAAAAAGCGAAACAGCTCAAGCCCGATCTGGCCGCCATCGTCATGACCGGCTTCGAGGATGAAGGCTCCTACAACAGTGCGATAGCTGCCGGGGCCGCCGATTTCATTAAAAAGCCCTTTACCATGGCCGAACTGCTGGTGAGGATTGACCGTATCATGAGAGATTCCAAGCTCCTCGCGGCAATACAACAAAGAGAGCAAGACATGAAATCGATATCCCGCGAAATGATCGCAGGCGTGCAGGATGAATCGTCGAAACGGATCGCTGATTTTGAACAAGAGGTAGCCAACCTGAAGAAGAAATTATCGTAAGCCATATCAGGTTGAAGGTTGTAAGACAGAAGGCTGAAGGTGGTAAAACGGGAGGCCCGACCTTCAGTCTTCGGCCTTCAGTCTATCCACCTGAATAGTTACTTTTTTGAGCTACATACACCACATGCCGCAATCCGCCTCTTCCCGGACGCTGCCGATCGATCGTAAAACCTGCTGTTGTTAATCGCTTTTCAAAGGCCTCATCAGGATTCTCACCCCAGATCGCAAAAATACCGCCCGTGGTAAGTGCGTCAGATGTTGTCTTCAAAGCCCGGCTCCCATAAAAAGGATCGTTCATCGCATCTGTTTTCGCATGGGGGCCTTCGTAGAGGTCGATGATGATGGCGTCGAATTGGCCGGCTTTCGTCTCCGCTGCCTGTTTGATCAGGTATGCAACGTCGTCAACAATGACCGTCACCCGGGGATCTTCCACGGCTCGAAGCGTAAGATCCGCAAGCGGACCGCGGCACCACCTGGCCACTGCAGGATTGAACTCGGCAACAACAACCTCTGCCTCGGTCGGCAGGGCATCAAGCACTGCTTTCAGGGTGAGCCCCATGCCCAGGCCGCCGACGAGCACGCGCGGTTTCGGGCGCATTGCAACCTTTTGGGCGGCAAGCTCGCCGAGCACGATCTCGGAGCGGTTTGTTGTGCTGTTCATCAGCACACGACCGTTGATCATGATCAGAAAGTCGCGCTCACCCCGCTGACGCAGTTCCAGTGGACCGTCCACGGTTTCAATCGTTTCTATCGTTTTCCACGGCTGCGCCACAGAACACTCCTCGTGCACTGACCCGGACATCTCCTGCTTACGGCCTGACACTTTACACTAATTTGACGACCGACTCAAGCACAACCGCTGCCCTCTCCTCGTGGAGCCCCCTCCGGAACTTTCTATCCTGCTCGTCATGAGCGCTTTTTTTCTTCTCGTCGGGTCAGTGATTTTCAGGTGGGGATAAAACAGCCGGACAATCGGGACAGCCGAGGAGTGCGGCTCTTTCCAGACTGTCCGGCCTAGAGGGGGCATCTTTGGGTCTTATGGCAGTGCAGTGGTATGGACTCGCAAGATGAGAAGAATTTAACCGCAGGCATACTCCCGCTCCAGCACCGTTTCCGCATACTCGACAACGGAAGGCGTTCCGAGCGACATCGGGATCTCGCTGAACCGCTCCCGGCTGATCTCGCTGCCTGACCGGTCGCGGTATACCATCTCATCAGTGTCAAGATCGTATTCCGGGATGTTCGGGTCCTGCCATCGTGCCTGGAAGTACCGGTACATGGGCATATAGAGCCCGCCGTGGTTCTGCTCGTTCCTGAACGCATATTCCGGCATGTAACGAACATTCAACCCCGTGTGATAGTGACGAAGAAAAGCGTTATCTCCCAGGATCGCCAGTTTCAGGAGCGGCATATCGGGATAGAGCTTCAGGGTAACGGCCTTCTGGGCCTGCCGGAGCCCTTTGAGAAAATCAATGCTGCGGATGATCTGTTCCCGCATCACTTCCGGGGTGATCTCCGGGTCCGGGATGCTTCTGGACCGCATCAGGACACCTTGCTTGAGCGGATCGAGCAGCATGATCTTCGCTTCACGGGAATTGAGCAGTGCCTCATGCAACTCTCCCTCGCGCTCAACAAAGGACCGGTAGCCCGTCGAACCGATGATCATGACCTCCCGTGCAAATCCTAATTCACTCTTCATTTTCCTGACCCTCCTTTTAAGAAAGAACCCTTTCGCCGGCGCTGCCGGAACCATGCCGGCGCTTTTCGCCATCCGCAGGAGCTTCCGGCTTTCCCAGCTGTGCTTCATCATATTGAAAAACACGATCAGCGCCGCGGCCGTGCATAGTTCCAGAGCGACCAGAAAGAGCTTTTCGTTCTCGATAAATGCCCAGAACCGCAGCAAGCTTCCTGCCAGCGTACTGGCCAGAAACGGCACAGAGAGCGCAAGCGCGGCGCTCAGAAGCACCACCATGACATGATACGATATGTGCGCAATATTTTTTATCACGAAGCCCCTCTCGTTGTGTTCTTGTTTTTTCCATCGATGCCCTCAACTCCCGTTCGTCACGACAGCACGATCAACACCGTCATCAGCGAAAAAGCGATATCAGCTCCGGCAGTGTCCGAGTCCTCGGAGATCCGGTCGCACAGCTTGGACAGGATACGCAGCCTGCGCTCTTCCATGATGCTCAACGTATCAGCCGCCTTATCCAGGATCGTTCTGTCCTTGGTCCGGCTCTCCAGGACCGACAATATCTTCACAACATTGATGCTGCTGGCGTCCACAGGCGTTAATGCGAGCGAAACTGATGCGCTCCCGAAGAGGAAGGTGCACAGGAGCACTGCCGACAAAACCAGCGCTTTCGAATAGTTCATGAGGCTGCCCATGAAGTCCACGTCGTCGCTCATACCATCCTTTCGACCAGGAAGGACTGTACCCTTTACGGTGCATTCCAACGACCCTACGGATGGCGTCGCCATATTTTTTTTACTATCCTGCCCGATGATATTCATCCCCTGCTGTACTTCACAGGAAAAACATTCGCGCACCTCTGCGTTCTCAAATATCTTGAAGATGCAGCTGCTGCAGAAACTCTCGAGCACCTCCTGCCGTTTAAGCACGATACAGAGCCCTATTTCCCGGGACATCTTTTTTCTGTTAGGATAAATATTTATGCTCACCGCGCTCCCCTTCCGTTGTTCAGCGTTTTTCTGCATTATCTTTTTGCAAGCACCATGCCACCATGGGTCCGCACGGTTAAGTGGCTGTTTATTAGGACTAAGGGTGCAGGATAGAAATACAGGAGGAAAACCGTACTGTATGGTTTTTCCTGCATCACCAAGTGCCCTCATGAGCGTGAGTGCAGGAAAGTCATTGAGAGCAAACAAGTTATTGCGTTGTATGGTTATTACTACAGGCAGGGTAGGAGGGGCTTTTATTCGCCGGGGCAGGCTGATCCGGCTATTTTTTGAAATCCCCGGTGTTGATCCCGTGCTTCTTCAGCAGAATATAGAAATCCGCACGATACTTGCCGGCAAGGTTGGCGGCGCTGCTCACATTGCCCTGGGCGATCTCCAGAAGACGGCTCAGGTAGGTCTTTTCAAAAGCATTCTTGGCCTCTTTCAGCGGTTTGATCGTCTGCTCCATGCTGACGGCTTTCGAAGGCAGAATGAGGTCCTCGGAGATCACGTCCTCCCGGGTCATGGCTACAGCGTATTCAATGGTATTCTCCAGCTCCCGAACGTTGCCGGGCCAGTCGTGGACCATCAACCGCTGCATGGCAGCAGGCGTCAGACCCTTCACTTTTCTGCCCATCTGCGCGGCGTATTTTTTTATAAAGTGGCTGACCAGGATCGATATGTCGTCCTTCCGCTCCCGGAGCGGCGGCAACGCAAGGGGAATGACATGGATTCGGTAATAGAGGTCGTCGCGGAAGGTCCCCTGCCTGACCCCTTCTTCAAGGTCCTTGTTCGTGGCCACGATCACCCGCACATCGACCTCCACGGGCTGGTCCGCGCCGACCGGATGGAACTGCCGCTCCTGGAGTACGCGGAGGAACTTGGCCTGTATGGAGAGTGGCATGTCGCCGATTTCGTCCAGAAAGATCGTGCCTCCCTGGGCCTGCACGAAGAGTCCGCGCGAGCTTTTGATCGCTCCCGTGAACGAACCCTTTTCGTGGCCGAAAAGCTCGCTCTCGAGCAGCGTCTCCGGAAGCGCGGCGCAATTGACCGCCACAAAGGGCTGGTCCCTCCGCTGGCCGGCGAGATGGATTGCGCGCGCCACCAGCTCCTTGCCCGTGCCGCTTTCGCCATGGATATAGACCGTGGAGTCCGTCGGAGCAATGTGCGAAATGGTCTCGAGAACCCGCTGCATGACCCCGCTGCGCGCTACGATGTTCTCAAAACCGTGCCGCTCGCCCAGCAGCTCTTTGAGCCGGCTGACCTCGGAGGAGAGCCGACCGTTCTCCAGGGCGCGCTCGATATGCAGCAGCAGCTCCCGCGCATCAAAGGGTTTGGTCAGATAGGTATAGGCCCCGCGCCGCATCGCCTCGACCGCCGTCTCGATGCTCCCATGGGCGGTCAGAATGATGACCGGCATCTCCGGGTTCACCTGGCGCAGCTCCTCCATGAGCGATATGCCGTCCTGCTGCACCAGCTGCAGGTCGATAACAGCAAGGTCGAAGACAGCGCGCTGCATCGCCTCCTTTGCCTCATGCTCGTCGGCCGCCGCAGTCACCTCATAGTGCGCCGATTCCAGCCGCATCCGCATAAGCTCCAGCAGGTTCCGGTCGTCATCAACGATCAATAATTTCGCAGTGGGCATGATCACTCCTACTTGGTCAGAACCTTTTTCATCTCTTCGATCTGCATATCCACGCGCTTCGCCTTTTCCATGGAGTCCAGGACATCGATCCAGATCTTCGCTTCTTCAACCAGCACGCTCCGCGGATGTTCCCGTACCAGGCGCGTAAAATAGCCCTGCGCCTTCCGGTAGTCCTTCTTCGGATTGTCGTTATGGGCATACAAAAGCCCCAGTTCAAAGAGCAGAGTACTGGCACTGCGCTCCGTGCCGGGATGGGGATGGGCAAGGGCGTCCTGATACTCCCTCATCGCGCCGTCAAAATCGCCCCGGTCGATCTGTTTCCGCACATCCTGCAGCCGAACGCAGGGCGTCAGTTGCTGACCCGGTTTCCGGTCAAGGCACAGCATCTTCAGCTGTGCGCAGCAACCGGTTCCGGCAAAGGCGATGATACCGGCAAGACCATAGTAAAGATACTGCCTCGTCCAACTTCGCTTTCCACCCATACCTTGCCTCCGTGATCTTGTACGATATGCTTGACGATCGCCAGCCCGAGTCCGGTCCCCTGCAGTTTCTGCGAGCCGGCGACGACGGCCTGACGGTACTTGTCGAAAATGACCGCGGCATGCTCCGGCGGGATGCCGGGCCCCGTGTCCGCCACCGAAATGGCAACACCGTTCTCCACCGGGCTAGTGGCAATGGTCACGGTCCCGCCCCGGGGCGTGAATTTCAGCGCGTTGCCGATCAGGTTCCGCAGCGCCTGCAGGAAGCGCTCGGCATCGAGCGGCACCCGCGGCAGAACGTGCAGGTCCTTTTCGACCGTGATGCGCTTCGCCTCAGCCAGCGGGGTGACCTCTTTGACGGCTCGCATCACCAGCAGATTGAGGTCTGCCTTCGAAAAACTGTACGCCACCATCCCCGCTTCAAGCCGGGCAATGTCGAGCAGAGAGTTGACGAGATCGATGAGCCGGTTGCTTTCCTCAGCGAGGATGGACAGGATCTTTTTCTGCTTCTCCGTCACCTCGCCGACCTGCCCCTCGAGGAACAGGTTCGTGCCCTCCTTGATCGACGTCAGGGGCGTACGCAGCTCGTGCGACATGAGCGCGTAGAAATCGGATTTCATCTTGTCCACGGCCTTCAGCTTCTCGCACATCAGATTGAAAGACTCGCCCAGCGCAGCGATCTCGGGCGGGGAGGCCAGGATGAGGTCGGCTTCGTAGATCCCGCTGCTGATCTCCGCCGTCTTCCGCTTCATCACGGCAAGAGGCTTCGTGATGCTCGCCGTGATTATGAGAGAAAGGATAACGCCGATGATGAGGGCCGCTGCGGTCGTAACCATGGCTACATTGATCGCCCGGACGCCGGCCCGGTTCAGCTCGTGGACCTTGCCGAAAATGCTCTGCTGGCTCAGGACCCTGACCTGCATCAGCTCGCCCATCAGGGCGTCCACTGCTTTTTCCTTCTCGTCATTGAACCGGGCAACGTCATATTTCTTCCCGGACAGGATGTAGCCGGCCTCCTCGCTGAACAATGCCTGATAGAACCGGTGAAAACCCAGTACCCTCAGAATGACGGCCCGCATCTCAGCGGTATCCGCGATGCGTGCGGCTTCGTCAAGATGCTCTTCAAACTGGGCACGGGCAGCGAGGAAGTTATCGTGCAGGGCCTTGTCGCGCAAGATGGTGTACTTCTTGTCGTACCGCGTCTCCGACAGCAGGTCATCGGACAATTTGTTGTGCAGGTCCAGAAAGGGGTTGTCCACAAGGATGATGGAGTGGGTCACGTCGCGCATCTGTCCCAGCTGGAGGATGGCGTACACGCTGACGCCGGTAGCCAGGGCCAGAACGACCACATACCCGATCATCAATCTGAAAAAAATGCTTCGCTTCTTCATGCAGCCTCACCCGTCAACGGACCGTTTTCCTGCTGACCCCAGAAGTGCCGCATACTACACCAATTGTAACACCAAAATAAACTGTTTTTTCTGCGCTGCTGGATATCGTAAGAAGACATACCTACCGCTGAGGCGCAGAGACGCTGACAAATGCATTTTAAAAATCTTTACGATTTTCTCTGCGCCTCTGCGTCTCAGCGGTTTCATTCGATTTATGAGGAAACCTAGAAGGGGGTTGAGCAGGACCGGCGTTACAGGCGAGAAGATCAGAACAACCGGGACAGCAGCGCGGGCACCGCGGTCTCGACGTTCAGGATCCGCTCTCCCAGGCTTACCAGCGTACATCCGCAGGCACTGAGCTTTTCGATCTCATAGGGGATAAAACCTCCCTCGGGACCGATAATGAGGGTCGCGGTTCCGTTGAGGGCGCGGGGACAGGGCGCTGCAGCCGTTGGGTGCGCCACTAGGGCGGTTGTATTCTGTATCAGCCCCGGAAGCTCGTCCTCCACAAAGGGTTTGAACTGCCGGTACAACGTGACCACAGGAAGAACCGTATCGCGGGCCTGCTCCAGACCGAGCGTCAGTTGTTCATTGATCGTCTCCGGCTCAAGGAACGGGCTCTGCCAGAAACTTTTTTCCACGCGGAAGCAATTAAGCAGCATGATCCGCTTCACCCCGAGCGCGGCAGCGGACCGGAGCACGCGCCGCAGCACCTTGGGCCGCGGCAGCGCCAGGATGAGCGTCAAGGGCAGGGGCAACGGCGGTTCTCGATCGAATCGCACCTCCATCTCCAAACCTGCATCATTGAGCGCGATCACCCTGCCCGTACCGATCTTGCCGTTCAGCATTCCCACGCAGAGCTCGTCCCCTTCCGCTGCGCGGAGGACATCCAGCACATGCTTGAGCCTGCGGCCCTGAAGTCGCACGCGGTCCGCAGTGTCAATAAAGTCGTCTTTAAGAAGAAGGATAAGATTCATAAGATTCGGGGTCCAGGGGCCGGGGTCCAGTGTTCAGGACTTATATACGGAAAAAAGAAATCGGCTTCTACCCTGGCACGAACTCGCTATCTTACCTTTTGAATTTTGGACACTGGACCCTGTCCTTGCTGTCCCTGGCCCCTGTACCCCGGACCCTGGACCCTGCCTCACTCAGCATATGCCGTGCTCCGCATCTTCTTGACACTGCCCCGCTGTTTCTTGGACTCGATGCGCTTCTCTTTTGCCGCCCGCGACGGCTTTGTCTTTTTTCGCGGCTTCGGCTTTTCCGTGGACTTCCGGATCAGCTCCACGAGCCGTGCGATGGCGTCTTCGCGGTTCCGCTCCTGGGTGCGGTGCTGCCGCGCCTCGATGATGAGTATCCCTTCCTGCGTGATGCGCCTGCCAGCCAGACGGATCAGGCGTGTGCGCACATCTCCGGGAAGAGAGGGGGAATTCCCCACGTCAAACCGTAGCTGCACTGCCGTGGAAACCTTGTTCACGTTCTGTCCGCCCGGCCCCGAGGCCCGGACGAAATGCAGCTCGATCTCGCGCTCTTCAAGCGCTATGGTGCGGGTGACCTGGATCATGTTCCTCCAAATGTTTTTAGTGTGACGAAGTATACGCTATTCAGGTCTTTTTGCAATATGGTCCGCGTGTTCTGAAAAAAAAGGCAGCCCGAAGGCTGCCTCTGCCAATTGTCTCATGTAATACGATCTAAAAAGTGTAATTGAGCCCTAAAGTCAAGCCGGAAAAAGTCTCAGTATATTGGTCGCCGTATTCGTCTTCTTCACCTGCAAAGGACTGGAATTTAATGCCAAGATTGCCGGAAAAAGCCTCTGAAAAAGCAACAGCTACCCCTACCTCCGTTGAAGCGCCTACCATATCCGATGACGAAGTACCACCGCCAGCCCATTCAAACTTTTCCTTGATCGACATAAGAGCAAGATTGCCGTAGAGAGCAACAGAATTCGTAAGTGGAATATTTCCCAAGATGCCGATC
>Ga0334722_10006572_pt1 | contig 11452 bp, 11 predicted proteins | sample C3_bottom_MG_FD_207210 | JGI IMG/M metagenome (GOLD analysis project Ga0334722, IMG submission 207210) | Sediment microbial communities from Yellowstone Lake, YNP, Wyoming, USA - C3_bottom | ecosystem: Environmental > Aquatic > Freshwater > Lake > Sediment | place: USA: Wyoming | collected...
CAGAAGGACAAATACCGCTGAGAGTCGGGCTGCACATACGCTAAACAGTCTGCAGCCTCAATTTCAGAATCCAAAATCTAAAATTCAAAGTTGCCCCGCTCGCCTTTTGGGTCCATCTCTTCAACCGGCACGGGGGCGGCGACGGGGGCGCCGGCCTGCCACCAGTCGAGCAATTTCGTTCCCCAATCGTCGAGATAGGTATAGACCACTGGAACGACAATCAAGGTGAGTAATGTCGAAGTGATGAGCCCGCCGATGACGGCGCGCGCCATGGGGGCGCGCATCTCGGAGCCCGCGCCGATGGCGAACGCCAGCGGAAGCATCCCGAAGATCATGGCGGTCGTGGTCATGATGATCGGCCGCAGGCGGACTTTGGCGGCCCGCACCAGCGCCTGGGCGCGCTCCAGGCCCTCGCGCCGCTGGCGGTTGGTGTAATCGATGAGCAGGATGGCGTTTTTGGTGACCAGGCCCATCAGCATGATGAGTCCGATCATGGACATGATGTTGAGGTCGCCGCGGGTCATCCACAGCGTCAGCGCCACGCCCACCAGGGACAGCGGCAGCGAGAGCATGATCGCCAGAGGGTGGAAGAAGCTGCGGAATTGCGAAGCCAGGATGGCGTAAATAAAGATCACGGCCAGGATCAGCGCGCGGTAGATGTAGTAGAAAGTTTCGCCCAGGTCTTCCGCCTGCCCGGTGTAGTTGATCTGGATGCCGGCGGGAAGCTGCAACTGAGCGTTCTTCACTTTCAGCTCGTCAAGGACGGTGCCGAGCGGGCGGTCCTGGGTGGAGGCCATGATGCGCACTTCGCGCAGCAGGTCACGGCGGCGAATGATGGAAGGCGCCTCGGAATCTTCCAGCCAGGCGACCTGGGTCAGCGGCACCGTCCCTCCCGAACCCGGCAGCGCCCTGACCACGGGGACGTAGATATCCGCCAGGTCGTCGCGCAGGCGCCGTTGTTCTTCCTCCAGCCGCACGCGCACGTCGTAGGCATCACCGTCGGCGTCCTGAAACTGCGAGACCACATCGCCTGCGATCAGCCCGCGCACCATGGAGGAGACGGTGCCCAGATCGAGCCCCAGGTCGGAGGCGGTCTTGCGGTCGAGCCGCACGCGAATCTCCGGACGGGGATCCTCGCGGCTGGAGTCCACATCGGCGGCGCCGGGCGTGGCCTTGGCGTTGGCGGCCACGCGCCGGGCGACTTCGTCGATGCGCGCCAGGTCGGTGCCGCGCACGCTGACCTGCAGCGGTTGTCCTTCACCCGCCATGTATTCGACTTCGCCGACGATCGAGCGCAGTCCCGGCCAGTGGGCGAGCTCCTCGCGCACCGCCTGGCGAAGCTGGAAGTCCGTCACGCGGCGCTGGCTTTTGGGTTTTAGCTTGATGTAGACCGCCCCCTCGTTGACCGGCGTCGTTCCGCCCGCGCCGATGGTCACGAACGAGTAAGCAATCTCGGGATGGCGTTTGAGCAGGTCGGTCACGCGGCGGCCCACGTCAGCAGTCTCGCGCAGCGTTGTCCCGGGCGGCATTTTGTAGGAAACCTGGAACTCGCCGCGATCGTAGTCGGGCATGAAGGCGGTTCCCAATCGCCCGAAGATGACAAAGCTCACGGCGACGGAGATCGCCGCCATGGCAATCACCACGCCGCGGTGACGCAGCGACCAGCCCAGGCTGCGGGCGAGGACTTCGTGCAAATCCTCAAACTTGCGGTTGGCGCTTTCCAGCTTCCGGCTCAGCCAGCCCTTGTGACGGCCGGCTTCGATCGAGGGATCGTACCAGCGCGAGGAGAGCATCGGGTCGAGCGTGAAGGAGACGAACAGCGAGACAAACACCGCGAAACCCACGGTCACGCCAAACTGGTAGAAGAACCGCCCCACGATGCCGCCCATGAAGGCGACGGGGATGAACACTGCGATGATGGTGAAGGTGGTGGCCATGACGGCGAGGCCGATCTCCGCCGTCCCTTCCAGGGCCGCGGTCATGTGGTCGGCGCCGTGTTCCATGTGGCGAACGATGTTTTCCCGCACGACGATGGCGTCGTCAATCAGCATCCCGATGGCGAGCGAGAGTCCCATCAGCGTCATGACGTTGAGCGTGAAGCCCAGGGCGCGCATGATGATGAAAGCGCTGATGACGGAGATGGGCAGCGTCACGCCGGTGATGACCGTGCTTCGCCAACTGTTCAGGAAGCAGAAGACCACCAGCACCGTGAGGATGGCGCCCAGGATGAGCGTGGTGGTGACATCTTCCACCGAGTCGCGGATGAAGATGGAGTTGTCCTGCACAACGCGTAACTCGACGCCCGGCGGCATCTCCGCCTGCAGCCTGGCCAGGCCGGCCTTGACGTGATCGGCAACTTCCACCGTGTTCGCCCCCGTCTGCTTCTGAATCTGCAACGCCAGGGCGGGCTGGCCGTCGAGGAGGGAGAAGCTGCGCTGCTCCTCGATGCCGTCCTCGACTTTTCCCAGCATGCCGAGGGTGACGGGGAAGCCGTTGCGCACCGTGACGATCAGGCCGTTGAAATCGCGGGGGTCGGCGGCGCGGCCCGCCACGCGCACCAGCGACTCACGCGGACCCTGGTCGAGCTTGCCGGCGGGAATATCCAGGTTCTCGCGTCGCAGCGCTTCCGCGACGTCAAAATAAGTCAGCCCGTAGGCCTTCAACTTGTCGCGGTCCAGCAGGATTTGAATCTCCCGCCGCGCCGCGCCCACCAGCCGCACCTGGCCGACGCCGGAGATATTTTCCAGGCGGCGCTTCAGCACCTTCTCGGCGAGGGTCGTCAGCGCCTTGCGGTCGAGGGTCGGCGAAAGCGCGGCGATGGAGAGGATCGGCAACTCGTCAAACCGGATCTGCTGGATGACCGGCTCCTTCACCTCGCGCGGGAAGAGGCTGCGGATGCCGTTAATCTTGCTCTGCACCTCCAGAAGCGCGGTGTTGATGTTTTTGCCGAGCTCGAACTCCACCACCACGCTCGACAGGCCTTCGGTGGTGACCGAGCTGACGTGGCGGATCCCGCCGATGGGGTTGACGGCCTCCTCGATGCGCTTGGAGACTTCCGTCTCCACGGTCTCCGGCGCCACGCCCGGATAGGTGGTGGTAATGCTGATCACGGGGATATCAATGTTCGGGAAGAGGTCGATCTTCAACTCGACGTAGGAAAAGATGCCGACCACCACCATTGCCACCACCATCATGGTGGCAAAGACGGGCTGACGGATAGAGAGATTGGAGAGAAACATAACGTTCTACGTTCTGGGGGCGACGCCGACGCCCTCCGCCAGTTCCAGGTTCTGTTCCACGACGAGGGTGTCGCCGGCGGCGAGGCCGGAGGTGATCTCCAAGCCGTCGGCTTCCTCCAGGCCAGTCTTCACTTCCCGCTTCCGGGCCTGCTTGTTCTCGACCACGTAGACGAAGGGCGACTGGCCGGCCCGCCGCCAGACGGCGCCCGCCGGCACCACGATCGCCCCGGGTTTCGTGGCGGTGACGATTCTGCCTTTGACGAACATCCCGGCTTTGAGTTTGCCGCCGGGGTTGGGAACTGCGGCGCGCAGCGCTGCGGAACGATTGTTCATATCCACGCCCGCGCTGATGTTGCTGAGGGCGGCCTCAAACGTCTGGCCGGGATAGGCGTCCACGCTGAAGCGAATCCGCTGCCCTTTCTTCACGCGGCCGAGCTCGGAGGAGGCGACGGAAGTATTCAGTTCCAGCCGCTGATTGTCCACCAGGCGATAAAGCAGCGCGTTCCCGTCCACCCAGCCGCCCGGATTGAGGAGTTTGCGCTCGACCTCCCCCGAGATGGGAGAAACGATGCGGCAGTCGCGCAGGTGTTTTTCCGCGAGGGCGACGGACTCCCGGGCCTGGGCGGCTTGCGCCTCTGCGAGCTTCACTTGCGCGACGGCATCGCGCGAGGCCACCTGCGCCAACTGGAAATCGCGGTCGGTGATGCCGCCGGATTCGAGCAGGTGCTGCGCCCGTTCGAGTTCGCGGCGGGCGTGATCTTCGCCCACCTGGGCGCGCTCCAGCGCCGCCTTCGCCACCTCCAGGGCAGCGCGGGCCTGCCCGAGGGAGAGGCGGGCGCTTGCTTCGTCGAGCTGGGCGATGAGCTCGCCCTGGCTCACCGCGTCGCCTTCCTTTTTCAGCATGGCAACCAGACGCCCCGCGAACTCCGTCTTTACGTCCACGGCCACGGAAGAAACCAGCGAGCCCGTGACGTCAATCGTTACATCCAGGTCGCGCGGCGCCACGCGTACCATCTCGACGGCGAGCACGGGGGCGGTCGCGGTCGGTTTCACCGCGCGGCCCGAGCAGGCCATGGCCGCGAACGAGAGGAGTCCGGCGGCGAGGCCGATCGGTAAGAGGGTTCGAAAGCGATCAGTACCCATCAGGTGCATACTCCTCTTTCTCCGTGGTGTCACCCTTGAATTCCTCCACCGGGTCCTGCCCCGTCACCCAGCGGAGCTGCGCCCGCGCCAGGGTGTGATCGTAGAGGCCCTGCAGGAGTGTCCAGCGCGCCAGCGAGAGCGCCGTCTCCGCCTGCAGGACGTCCAGCGTGGTGGCCGCGCCGTATTTGTAATTGTTCTGCATCATGACCAGCACTCGCTGGGCTTCCGTCACGTTCAGCCGCGCCGCCTCCACCGTCTTCTCCGCGCGCGCGAGCTCATCGAGGGCAGTCTGCGCCTCCAGCCGGACGCCGTTTTCCGCATCGATGCGCGTGAGTTCGGCCATTTTGCGGTTGGCGATCGCCTGCTGCAACAGGCCCGAGCGGCGGCCGCCGTCGAACACCGGCAGGCCCACGCTCACCGTAAACATGAAGCGGGTGAATTGGTGGTCGACCAGGTCGGCGGGCAGGCGGGCGTTGACGCCGTACTGCCCATTGAAGTCGACGCGCAGGCGGTTTTCGGCGTTGGCCAACTTCTTTTGGTCATCCGCTTCGCGCTCGTTCAGGCGCGCCCGCACGAGTTCCGGGCGGTGCTGTGAAGCCTGGCGGATCACCTCTTCGAGGTCTTGCGGAGCAGGGGGTTTGAACACCAGCCGGCCGACCGCCTCGGTGGGAAAATCCAGCGGCCGGACCAGAAGATTATTCAGCACGGAGCGCGCCTGGCGAACCCCATTCTCCGCACTGATCAGGTCGGGCTGGGTGTTGGCCAGACTGACTTGGGAGCGGAGCACGTCCACTTCCGTCGCGACGCCCCCGGCAAAACGCGCCCGCACAATCTCCAGACTTTTCTCGCGCTCGCGGACCGTTTCCCGCGCCACCTCCAGGCGGCCCTGCGCCAGCAACAAGCCGTAGAACGCGCGAACCACGTTCATGCGCGTCGCCTGCTCCGCGCGGTCGCGGTCCACGTTCACGCCCTCGGCCTCCAAGCTGGCCAGCTTCAGCGCCGTCCCCACTTTTCCCGAAGTGTAGAGGGGCTGCGAGAGGCTCAGGTTGTAGTCAAACAAGTTCGCCGGCGCCACCTGCAGGGCGTCCCGGAATTCCGGAGGAATTTTGTCGAAGCTGGGCGAATTCAGGAAGGAAGGGTCGCGCCAGCGCATGGCGCTGCCATTCAGCTTGAGCAGGGGGAGGGCATCGGCGCGGACTTCCCGGTACTTCCCCTTGAAGGCGTTAATGCGCTCCCGGGAGATGAGCACCTGCGGATTGCGCTCCAGCGCCAGCGCCACCGCCTGCTCGAGCGTCAATGCCGCGGGCTCTGAGTTATCGGCAGCCCCTGCCCCGGCGGGCATGGCTATACCAATCAGTATAGCGAGCAGGGCGAGTTTCCAGATTCGTCGCATAACTTTCTACCGATCAGTAGGTTTGCCAGCGCAACCATTCAGGATGAGGTCAACGAGGTTTCTTGCGGTCGCACGATCGAGCGGCGGTTCCTTGACCAGCAAGTAGCCCATGATGCACGAGGTCGCCATGCCCATGATGGCGCCAGCGATCGCCCGGGGTTTTCCCCTTAACGCTCCCTGGCGGATGCCCTCGCGGACGACTTCCGCCAGGAGCTTTTCACTGCTTTGGCCCATCTCCACGTAGTCGATCGCCGGGGATTCCGTCTCCGGCGCGAAGATCATGCGGAAGCCGATTCGCCAATAATTGTGCCGGCGCCGCACAAACGCAAAAATGGCCATAAGCACTTCCACCAGCTTCTCTCGCGGCGTCCCCCGCCGGTGGGCCGCCCGCTGCAATTCCCGCTGGTAGTCCTTATAGGCGTCGAGGACGAGCTCTTCGTAAAGCTGCTCCTTGTTGCCGAAATGATAATAGAGGACCGGCTTGGTGACCCCGGCGCGCTGGCAGATTTCCCGCGTGGAGGTCGCCGTATATCCCTTGCGGGCGAAAAGCTCGACCGCCGCTGCGCGGATGGCGTCCTTGGCCGAGCCGCTTCGGGCTGGACTGACTCTCATCATGGCCATACTTAGCGGTAAGTATAAAGGGCTGGCTCTGATTGTCAAGAGACAATATGTCGTGCGGATAGGGGCCGGGAACGCAGGCGAAGACCGGGCAGCCCTCGGCAGGCACGAAGTCACGCATTCTCCCTCGAACCCCAACGTGCGGAAATGCATCTATAAGGGGCAGGGAAACGAAGCGGAGGGAATGTGGCAAATCCGGCGAGTGATCGCAAGGGCGTGCTTCTGATTTCCGCGCTGGCGGGCCTGCTCGGTGGACTGTGTTGCGTGACGCCGGTCGTGCTGGTCCTGCTGGGGCTGGCGAGCATCTCGGTGGCGGCGGACTTGGGGAATGTTCTTTACGGAGATTACCGCTGGCTCTTCCGGCTGGGCGCTCTGGCCTTTCTGGGAGTGGCGCTCTGGATCTATTTCCGCCGCCGCGGCATCTGCACGCTTGACCAGGCGCGGCGCGAGCGCAACCGCATTATCAACACCTCGCTGGTGGTGGTGATCGGCGCCATCGGGGTGTACATCTTCTGGACCTACATCGCGGTGCATTACTGGGGCATCGCCGTTGGCCTCCCCTGGGCTCAATACGATGAGAGCTGGGCGCTGCCCGCGTCCGTCCTGGTTATCGGGGCCGCAGCCATCCTTTACATCCTCTTGATCGCACGACGGCGAGGATTGACGTAGAACCCGCCTTCTTTTGCACCGCGGTTCCATGCTGGCCGGAGGGCGAATGCGGTCCCCTAGCCGCTTGACATCGTGATGCTCTTTATGTAGCATCATGATGTGCGAACGACTCTTACTCTTGATCCGGATATTTGGGCGAAGCTCCGGGGCGAAGCGCGCCGTTCGGGCCGTCCTTTCAAGCAGCTCGTCAACGAGCTCTTGCGCCGGGCCTTGACCGAGCGTCGCCCCGCGCCGCTTGAGCCTTTCCAGGTGAGGGCCCGGGCGCTGGGCGTTCGGCCCGGCCTGGATTACGACAATATCGGGGAGCTGATCGAGCAGCTCGAAGGGCCTGTGTCGCGGTGATTCTGCTCGACGCCAATCTCCTGCTCTACGCCTACAACTCGTCCTCCGAGCACCACGTCGCGGCCAAGCGCTGGCTGGAAGGCCTTCTCTCGCACTCGCAATCGGTGCGGCTGGCCTGGATCAGTATTCTTGCGTTCCTGAGGATCAGCACCAACCCCCGGGCATATCCCTCTCCGCTTTCCCCCGCCGAGGCGAGTGAAATTGTGTCGTCATGGCTGGAGCGCCCGATGGTGGCGGTTCTCGATCCCGGCGAGCGCTACTGGGCCATTCTGAGCCAGTTGCTCACCGCGTCCCAAAGCCGTGGGGCGCTCGTTTCTGACGCGCATCTCGCCGCCCTCGCCATCGAGCATGGGGCGACGCTAGCGACCAGCGACAGGGATTTCACGCGGTTTCCCGATCTGCGCCTGTTGAACCCGCTGGGCTAGGCGAGGGCGGCGCGCTGGGCGGAGGCCCGGCGCTTCGAGCCTTCAGCGGGGGAGAGACTCATCACATTTTCTGCATTGACTCCTTCGCCGGGCGTTCAGGGTGCGGCATTTGGGGCAGATGACGTACATGGCGCGGGCGAAGAGCTGGGTCACCAGCGCGCTGCCGCTCAGGACGGCGATCGCCAGCGCCACGTTGAGGAGCGTCTCTTTCATTGGCCGAGCGCGGCGCGGCCGGCGAGCACCGCGTCCACGAATTTCTTGGCAGTCGCGGTGATCTGTTCGAGCTTGCCTTCCCGGAGCGCCTTCACGTTGACCAATTCGCCGCCCACGGCCACCGCCGCCGCGCCCGCCTTGATGAACTCCGACGTGGTCTCGAGATTCACGCCGCCGGTGGGAACCATCTCGATGTGCGGCAGTGGCCCCTTGAGGGCCTTGATGTATTTGGGACCGCCGACCGGGCCGCAGGGAAAGATCTTCACCATGTCCGCGCCCGCCTGCCAGGCGGTGACGACTTCGGTGGGGGTGAGCGCGCCCGGGAAGATGGGCTTCGAGTAGCGGCGCGCCAGCTCGATCACGCGCACGTCGAGCGCCGGCGTGACAATGAATTCCGCCCCCGCCAGCATCGCCGCGCGGCAGGTCTCCGGATCGAGAATCGTTCCTGCGCCCAGCAGAACCTTGTCACCGTAACGGTCGGCCACCGCTTCCATCACCCTAAGCGCGCCTGGTACGGTCATGGTGATTTCGGCGATTCCAATTCCGCCCGCCACGATGGCCTCCGCGGCGCGCATGGCGTCTTCCGCCGACGGCGCGCGCACAATGGGAACCAGGCCGATCTCGCGAATCTTAGCCAGTGCCTTTTCTTTGGTCCAAGCCATTTTCGACTCCTCAGGTGCTGGGTACTGGGTGCTAGGTTCTGGGTCTGGGAAACCTCATCACTTGGCGCTTCTCTCCAATGATCGAATGAGGGCATGCAGCATTCGGCCGATTTGCCCAGCCTTTTTCATGATATCAGCGGCTGAGGATTCGGAGCACAGCTTGAGGCGGCCAGAGAGCTCGATCTGGGTTTCCAGTTCCGCCTGCGATCCCAACGCGATGGAAAGGTGATTCAGATAAGCGGGGAGGCTCCGGCGACCGTGCCCTTCGGCTATGTTTGAAGGTATGGAAACGGCGGCTCGGCGAATCTGGCTCACAAGCCCGTAGGTTTCTCGAGCCGGGAAATTCGCCGTTTGCTGATAGCAGGTCTCGACAAGCCCCATTGCCTCCTGCCAGACCTGGAGATCCCGATGTGACTTGATGGGCCGCCTTTCAGCCATGACTTTATCCTCCGTATCTCACCCAGCACCCAGTCCCTAGTGCCCAGCGTCACCTCGCCACCCTGAGGCTCGCTCCCTTCAGCAGCCCTTCCACCTCCCCCAGCGTCGCCCAATTGAAGTCGCCGGGATTGGTATGCTTCAGCGCGCTGAAGGCGTTGCCGTAGCGGACCGCGTCGGCGTAGTTTTTCTTCACCAGGCATCCGTAGATAAACCCCGCGCTGAAGGAATCGCCGCCGCCCACGCGGTCTACGATTTCAAGTTCATATTTTACGTCGTCATAATACCTACCTTCGGCATAGGCAATCGCCGTCCAGGTGTTGCGCCACACCAAGGGATTTTCACGCAGGGTGATGGCCACGGCTTGGAACTTGAATTTGTCGGCGAGCTGCTTCGCCACCTGTTTGTACGACTCGGCGGAGACCGCAGTGAAACCCTTCTCGTCGGTCTTGCCTTCCGCCTTGATTTTGAAGACGACGCTGGTGTCTTCTTCCGTGGTGATCAGCACGTCCACGAATTCCATCAGCGGCTCCTGCACGGCCTGGGCCTTGGCGGGCGGCCAGAGCTTGCCGCGATAATTGAGGTCGTAGCTCACCGTCGCGCCCGCCTGCTTGGCGGCGATCAGCGCCTCGCGCGTCACGGCTGCGGCGGAATCGGAGAGCGCCGGCGTGATGCCGCTGGTGTGGAACCACTTCGCGCCTTCCATTACCTTCTTCCAATCGGCTTCGCCGGGTTGGATGGCGCTCGCGGCCGAATGAGCGCGATCATAAAGCACGGAACTGGCGCGCGGCGCCGCGCCGAACTCGACAAAGTAAAGGCCCATGCGCTCGCCGTCTGACCAGACGATGTGCGACGCGTCCACGCCCGCCTGGCGCACGCGGTTCAGCATCAGCCTTCCGAGCGCGTTTTTCGGCAGGCGCGAAACCCACGCGCTGCGGAGGCCCAGCCGCGAGACGCCAACCGCGACGTTCAACTCGCCGCCGCCCACCTGGACATCGAGCGTCGAAGTCTGCTCCAGCCGCTGGAAATTCGGCGGCACCAGCCGAATCATCGCTTCCCCAAACGTCACCACATCCGCCATGAGTACCTCCGCAGATTGCGCAGATTGTAGGAATGCAACCCGTCAATATAGGGCTTAGTGGACGGGAAAATCCAGCGCCTTTATGAGGGCCGGAATGGCCGCGTGGTTGTAAGGGCAGGCCTTGTGCCGGCCCGGAAACCGGGCGGTCACGAGTGCCGCCCCGACCGGCTATTTCGAGAGTAGAATGCTGCCTGCCGAAGGTGGGTCAATTTCAAAGGAGGCGCACGCCAATGGCGGGAGTTTACAAGATCACTGAAATCGTGGGCACGTCGCCCACCAGTTTTGCCGAGGCGGTGAAGGCGGGGGTCGAGGAGGCGGCGAAGACGCTGCGCCGCATGGACTGGTTCGAAGTGGTCGAAGAGCGCGGCCGCATCGCCGAAGGCAAGGTCTCAGAATTTCAGGTGACGCTGAAGATCGGCTTCAAGCTCGAGCGGTAGTTTGTCATCTGCTTCGTCTGTGAAATCTGCGGACCAACCCATCCCAAACTGCGGTCCTAAACGCCGGAGGACTGCCGGCTTTTGATCGCGCGCAGGTGCTGGCGCAGCCGGGAGAGCAATTCCTCCCGCCGGCTATTCTGGAGTTCGCCCCGCATCTCCTCCAGCGCGACGTGGACCACGTCGTGATGATGCAACTCGTCAGGTGCAACCTCGCAGCTCAGCTCAAGCCAGATGCTGTGCAGGAGGTCAATCTCCCGGGGGGTGAGGCGCGGCGCGTGCGGCCCGAGATAGAAGACATGCTCCTGGCCGCTGGGCGTGTAAATCACCAGGGTCAACTGCGGCCGCGGTTCGGGCAAGGCTTCCCAGGCGAGGCCGGCGGTGCGAGCCTCTTCGGGCACAGGCCTCCAAGCGGACAGCCCCAGAACCACGGTTGAAGACTCCAGGCTTTGCGCGGCACGCAGGATGCCGTCCCACTTCTCGGTAGCCGGGGCCACGGCCAGATGGATCGGCTTCCCCCTTTTTTCCGCCAGAGCCAGGGCGCGGGTGAAGAGCACCTGCTCTTTGCTGCTGAAGAGCTGATCGGGGGCCAGCTCGTGCTCGCCGGAAGATGCGCGGGTCAGGAGGCGCAGGTGGAGCACAACGATGTCCCGGAGTTGCGTGTCCGTCCGGTCCAGCACCGCTCCCAGGTTGTAGAGAGCGTTGTAGTCCCGCACCATGACCAGCACGTTCCCGGGGCGCACCCGCAGGGTCTGGGGATTCAGCTCGTGGCCGGGCTCCAGGTGGAACTGGTCAAGC
>Ga0334722_10006573_pt1 | contig 11451 bp, 21 predicted proteins | sample C3_bottom_MG_FD_207210 | JGI IMG/M metagenome (GOLD analysis project Ga0334722, IMG submission 207210) | Sediment microbial communities from Yellowstone Lake, YNP, Wyoming, USA - C3_bottom | ecosystem: Environmental > Aquatic > Freshwater > Lake > Sediment | place: USA: Wyoming | collected...
GGCCACCTTGTCCGGCTGGACGTTCAGGGGCTCAAACTCCGGAGCCTGATTCAGTTTTGAAATTCGCTTGGTCACCTTGTCGAACAACATCTCTTGTACGTCCCCGTTTCTCTTCACAACCTTCATTCTCACTGTACGACAGACGGTCCTTTTTTTTATCCTAGTCTATCTCAATGGACCGCCTTCCGACGCGTCGGTCTCTGCCCACGCCCCTGGCTGATGCTTACTTTTCGGATTTCAACCGGGAATACCTCCACGATGCGGTGATACGGGCCATGAAGGAAAAGACCGGGTACCAGATCGAGCGTCAGAGCGATCCTGATCTCCAGGCGCTTATGCGTCGGGTCTGGACCAACCTGTCGGGTGATCCATACTCGGACGTCCGCAGTCAGGTGGCCAAGATGAACGGCCGTGTCGTCAAGGAGGCGTCGGCCACCATATCGACGGGTATCCTCCAACAGATTGTGTACCTGCGCGACATTTCCAGGAACCCGGTCCCTCTCGAGACCCCAGTCAGCACGAGCACGTACGGGAATAAAATCCCGAGTAATTTCAAGTTCGGTATCAACTAATGGTGCGGGCACTCGACGATATCGTGTTGGGTTTTCTGATTTTCTTTGCGCTCGATCGCGCTATCCGCCTATTTAGTAACGGAATTATAGAGCCATGGGCCGAGACCAAGACGGCGGACAAAACCGTCGTCGAGAACTGGAAGCTCGGAGCCGAGCTCGGACTTTTGATCGGTGCGCTCGTGCTCATAGTCAAGAATCGCAGCTGGATAACGCGCTTGAACCGAGCTTAAGGGACTCGGGCCTTTGATACGTAATGAATAAATACCGTGATGAGACAGCGGCCATGTGTCAAAGGAAGGGATGGGACAAAGCACCAGTAAGTATAGTCTGGATGTTACTGAACGAAGAGATGGGCGAGTTGGCCTCGTCTATTCGTCAGAAGCAGCGAATTTACAAGAAGACGGGCCTCAAGAAGGACCGCGGCACAGACGTGATGATGGAGATGGGTGACGTGTTTAGTTACATGTTCCAGTTGGCCCATATGCTGAACGTGGACTTGGACGAAATGTGGGAGGTCCACCGTCAGAAAGTACAGACCAAAGTATATGCAGCTTGCTAAATTTAAAAATATAATTGAATGTTAAGAAGATGGCGACCGCTTGGATGATCGACGACCGTCTCCAGATCGATGGGTTCGACCCATACACGTGGTCGGGTACCTTTGGCGTCACCACGGATGGGTTCCGTAAGGATACCTTTATCGACGGCTCGTACTATACCCAGATTGACGAGGTGCCCATGGAGATGCAGGACCCGGTCGAGGAGAGCCAGAGCCCAGAGTTCAACACGTCAGGCGCGATGTACCTCAAGACGGCCAGCGTGGACCCCGCCCCTTACGCCATGTACCCTGCGCGCAAGTTCGAATACGCTGACGGCACGTGCACGTGGTACCGACCGGACATGCCCTGGTCGTGGATGGGTAGCGGTTCTGGGGACTCTCTTGGGCGCTGGATTGCGGCCAAGGGGGCCCGGGGTGACACTCTCATCTTTTATGTGGTGCTCGCAATTCTGGCTTACTTTTTGTTCAAGAAATTCAAGAACTAAATTGCAGCCACCTTTGGCGCTACAACCTTGACGAGTTTTTTCGCCAAGTTTTCCTTTTCATTTTTCGACCGTTCATCCAATTTGGGGCAGAAATGCACCTCAAGTTGAATGCATCTCGAGCAAAAGGAACCTTCACATTCCCGACACTTGAACATCTTGGGTCGGTGGAGGCACTTCCACTCCATCGTCCTCTTGTAAAAGACACACAATTTGCTTCTTAAATGGGACAGGTTCAGACGAGTCGTCCTGGAGGTCACATAACCCATTTTTTCGCCCATTGCAGATGCGGTCCCATGCCGTCTTCATCGCGGGTAGATTTTTCGCAAACCACTCGCGGTCACGTTTGATCCGGACGACCACAAACTCTTCGGGGCGAGCTGGAACAGTACCTTCGATACTGGCTGGTCTATACTGAATGAAGTCGCACTCCTCGAGGTCTGTAATTTCGAGCTGAAGTTGGACCTGCGGCCAGTAGTGCTTGGGCACCTTCGATTCAATCTTGCGCGTCAAAGGGCACTTGATCTCGATCAAGAGCCCATCCTCCGTGACGCCGTCGGGTGATGCGCCGAGCCATGGATACTGGCGGTGCTGGACCAGACCAATCTCATGGGACTTGCGTCCTGTCCTGGCGTCGTACAAGTCACGGACGAGCGGCTCGAGCAGAGTCCCATGGGCCGTCGCCGCGTTCCCGGCCCACTTTGTCTTGAGGACCTTCTTTTTGATGAACGCATCTGGCGTCTCATAGTGATTATCACCTATGGCGCTCGCGACGTCACTTGCTGTGATCATCTGGTCGCGTAGATCTAACCATTCTTGACTTCTTTGTTCGGCGTATTCAGCCGCGAGAAGCTCACGGGCCCGGGCGACAAGGGTCTCGTTTTGGGGGTCCATCCTTATTCTTAAATCGAGCATCTGTTTTAAGCACTATCTGAGCAGCATTCTGTTCTGCTTGTTTCTTAGTTGATGCGAATCCAGAACCACAATTGAGGCCATCGACGTAGACGCTGATGAAAAACTGACCATTTGTCTGACCCATCACCTGATAGTCGGGCAGGGGGTACTTGAGAGCCTGGCACCACCGCATCAATTGGTCTTTGTAATTGTCGTCGACGAGTGACGTTTGAACTTTGGTGAAAGATTCGAGCACGAACTTCTTGGCGTGGACCATGCCCAGGTCCAGATAGATGGCCCCGACGACCGCCTCAAAAACATCCTCCATGATGTGCTCATTGGTGTTCCAGCCGTTTCGCTCACCCTTTTCATCCATCAGGATCAACTTGTCGAGACCGAGCGTCTGTGAAATTTCACAGAGCGTCTTGCCCCTGACCATCTTCGTGCGAGCCTTGGTCAAGAACCCTTCCTGCTCCTTTTCGTGAAGGTCAAAGAGGTGTTTTGTGATGATAAATCCTAGAACAGAGTCCCCCATAAACTCGAGTGTTTCGTACGAACCAGTCAGACCTGAATATCGCTTCAGGGCTGACTTGTGCGTGAATGCCCTCTGGTACAATTCCATAGTTTTAACTTTCGTGCCGACCAGACCATTTATGGTCTCACGCGAAAGTTCAGGTGCAGGCTCCATTTACTGTATTGAAGGTTGAGATTTTTTAAGTACTCACTTCTTCTTCAAGTAGTCGCGCGTGAGCAGGAACAGGCCGTACAGAATCGCGAGCCAGATGATGATGTTTATAAATTTTGCTGCGGTGCAATAAGCAGAACGGTCATCGGACTTGCACTGAACCGTCGTTCCTACGAGACCAAACACACCCGATCCACCGATTCCACCGTTGCCTCCGCTGCGAGCCATTTATATTGTTCATATATTAAATTTAAGCCACAGGCTTGGCCACCTTCGGGCGGACCTTCTTCTCCTTGGGCGGCGCGTTTGGGTCGACCGGGGCCTTCTCCACCTTGGGCTTCTTCTCCGTCGTAGGGTCCTTGATGTAGTGCGGGTTGATGTACTTCTGGATGTTCAGGAAAGTGACCTGCGTGCCCTCCGGGGGGTGCAGCAGGGTCTGCAGGGTCGCATCCAGAGTGATGTGCTGGCCAGCCTTCAGGCCCTTCTGCTCCACATACTCGTTAACCTTGCGGGTCACCTGGGAACGGGAGATCTTCTCGTCAGCCGGCAGAGCCAGGAAGGCCCGCAGCTCCGGGGTGATGTCCAGGGGCTTGTTGAATCCGTTGTTCTGGGCACGGACCGCCGCCTTCTCACCAGACGGGTCCTCAATATGCTGACGAATCTTGCGAACGTCCTTGCGGAGCGCCTTCAGCTCCTTGGCGAGCAGCTCGAGGGTGACGGGGGTCTCAGTGGTGGGGGCCATTTCTACTTGTCCTGGGGTGGCCGTCTTTAAGCCCCGTTACTCGAGTGCCCAGCAGGCGAAGAAAATCAAAATCATCAGAACCGTACCCGATAGGGCCAGATGCCACACTTTGCGACTCTTGAACGTGTCCAGTCCCTCTGTTTTCCAGCCCGCATCAAAATTGAACGGAGCGGCCCCCTTGGTCACGGTCGGCTCTGAACTCTGAGGAAGGTCGACACCGAATCCAGGCGGAAGTGTGACGCCTCCAGACGGTCTAATTTCAACATCAAATCGGGGTCCTGAACCCTGACCCTGGCAGCGGGGAACACAGCACCCAGTGTCACATGGGTATACGAGCCCATTTTCCCGGTTAATATAGGCACATATGGTCTTCATGGGGTCCATTGGATCCGCCAAACACATGCACCCCTTGTTCAGGAACTCTTGTTTGCACGAGTTCATCTAGTATTAAAGAAGATTTTTGTATGTACTAGTAATGGAGTACGGCAAACCCCAGAAGCTTCCAGACGGTCGTTACTTTCTGAAGATTTCTGGTCAGCGCCACCAGGTTAACGGTATCGTGGCCCAGGACGGCCTCGCGTCCAAGTCCATCAACTTCAAGATCGAGGACCAGACCGTGTTCGACACCATCGATGCGGAGCTTCTCGCCAAGGCCAAGGAGTCCAAGGTGGAGTGGTTCGGCAAGGAGCTCAGCGACGATACTATCGTGAATGCTTTCCAGGAGAGCATCACGGACGGCGTGCTCGGTGCGTCCCTCGTGTCCGTCAAGGGTCAGGTGGCGACTCTGGCGTTCGACCGCCAGAAGAACCCTCTGGCCCTCGAGGATGTCGCAGCCGGTTCCCAATGCGATGCACTATTCGAGCTGGCCGGTCTGTGGTTCCTGAAAAAGTCGTTCGGTCCCATCTGGCGCGTGGTCCAGGTGCGCGTCCGCACAGGAGCGCAGGCCCCGAACTTTCCCAAGGAGTGTCTGTTCACGGATGAGGTCGAGGACGAGGACGACCCAGCGGACTATCTTGACTAAAATTTTTATTCCTACCCTTATAATAAATGGATCGCAAGGGCCTGGCTATCATGGTTCTCGCGGCGGTGATTCTCATACTTTTGGTCGCTCCTCAGAAGAGCCGCTTCACGGCGGGTGCTGATGTGTCGGGCATGAACCTGTCCAGCGCTGCGTACGCCAACACGCACGCGCGCGCCAGCGCTGGTCGCGCGGCCGGTGAGGTTCCCCAGGGTGAGGGCCCCTATCTGGCCGGTGGCGACATGAGCTCGGCGGGTCTGATTCCGCGTGAGGTTGTCCAGACGGAGGATTTCGGCCAGTTCAGCCCGGAGAAGATTCTGAGCGGCCAGAACTACATGGACCCGCGCAACCAGATTGGCTACCCCGAGACCCTCGGCGGCGTTCTGCGTAACGCGAATCTGCAGTTCCGCTCGGAGCCGATCAACCCTCGCTCGGCGGTCAGCATCTTTAACCTCAGCACGATCCCCCCGGACACCATGCGCCCCAAGTTTGAGATTTCACCGGAGTACCAGTAAGCGTCCCCGCGCTCACCTTACATAAATAAGACCTAATTTACTATTACTAAATGGCTGACTTTAAAGCCGCCATGACCGAGTGGGTTACGCTTAAAGCCCAGCTTCTTGCAGCTCGCAAAGATCTCAGCGTCCTTAACGGTCGCGAAAAGGATCTTCGCAAGTTTGTGACCGCCCACATGGCGCAGTACGAGATCGATACTGTCCGTGTTCAGGACAAGGTCAAGGTGAATTTCAAAAAGAAGAAGACCAAGGGTCCGATCACCAAGGATGTGATCCGTAAGGGTCTCGGGTCATTTTTCGGTGGAAATGAGGCACAGGTCGAGGGGGCCTTCCAGGCGATCTTGGATGCCGCGCCCATGAAAGAGACGGCGGGTGTTACAGTCTCAGGGCTTAAGGATCTGTAGCTCTAAAAAAGTAAGTAAAACCAGAATGGGTCTGAACGATGAGTACTCGCGTGACGCGTACCTGGTCGACGGAGAGGCGTACGACTCTGACGGTTCAGACGAGTTTGACCCCGAGCTCCACCCAGAGGACTGGCAGGACATGTACTCGCAGGAGCTCCTCGATGGCTGGATGTATTTGCGCACTTACCTGGAACAGAACTATATCAAGTGCAGCGCGGGTTATCCCCAGTTTGTCGAGCTCGTCCTCGAGCCCACAAAGTGGTACACGAATTCAGATCCAGGTTACATCCAGATGGACATGTGGAACTCGATCGCCGGCTTGCCTGTCATCTCAGACCGGGTCGCCCCCCAGAACTTTTATGCATGGGTCGAAAATTATGTTGATTACTTGTAAATGATCGACATCACCGGCCCCAAGGTTCTGACGCCTGCCCTCCTGTTCGCGGTGCTCAGCCCGGGCCTGCTCCTGGCCCTGCCCAGCGGCTCCGGTCTTCTGGTCCAGGCCGTCGTGCACGGTGCCGTCCTGGCGCTGGTGTACTGGGCCATCGCCAAGTACGTGCTGGGCCTGAGCCTGACGACGACCGACATGATCGTGCCGGCCCTGCTGTTCGTGCTGCTGACTCCGGGTGTGCTGCTGACCCTGCCCCCGGGCTCGGCCGGTATCTTCCGCAGCGGCCAGACGTCGGGTGCGGCCGTTGGTGTTCACACCCTGGTGTTCGCCATCGTGTTCGCGTCCCTGCGTTCCCAGTTCCCCCAGTACTACTAGGCGCGCTGGACCAGGTGGTCTAATTTACCTATAAAATAGCAAGATGGTCAAGTACCTGGCCATCGGCCCAGGAGCCATGGGGTATTTCACTTTTCTAGGAACCTTGACCAAACTTAAACAGGCGGGACGACTCGACGAACTTGAAGAGATTTCGGGATCGTCGGCCGGGGCCCTTTTAGCTTTTGTGTTCGCCCTCACCAAGGGGGACACCACAAAGGTTCTCGACTTTACGCTTAGCGTACCCATCAGGCAGATGATGAAGCCCAACATCAAAAGTCTCCTCAAGGAGTGGGGACTCATTTCCAATTCAAAATTGCACCAGGTCTTTTCGGACATGGTTGAGAAATTCACAGGCAAAAGAACCGTGACGTTCAAGGAGCTCTATGACTGGTTCCCTATCAAGATCCACATTTCGTCTTACTGCGTCAATACGTCAAAGACGGTATATTTTTCGGTCGACTCGGCCCCTCATATGAATGTCGTGGACGCCGTTTCCGCCACCATAGCCATCCCTTTCATCATTTCTTCTGCAAAATTGAACGATGGGTGGCACTACATAGACGGCGCGACGGCCGAGGCCGTTCCGGGTGGTCCCTTTTTAAAACATCCTCGAGATGAAGTCTTGGTCATTGCGTTCGAATGGGGTCAGATGCCCGAGATAAAGGACATGAAGAGTTACGCCATGGCCCTCATCACGACCCAGATGCGTAGCCGAGCCGGCTATGACTTTCCTATTTTGAATGTAAATTCCGGAGACCTAGATATTTTCGACTTTTCACTCGGTCAAGAGCAGAAGCTCAAACTGTTCATGAGGGGTATGTCCCATTAATTTTCTCGACACTTTTCAAATGAAACATCACATCCGTTCCAGCCACGTCGTGAAGCTTTCGCGTAAAAAAATCACCGTCAAGGCGAGCAAAGGTCGTCCGGGTTATTCTTACGTGCGCAAGGCGGTGAGCCGCCGCGTCAAGGCGGTTCCGGCGTATGACGTGGGCGCCATCGGTCACTCGACGAAGGTTATCGGCCCGCTCAAGGGTGGTATGCTCACCAAGTATGGTTACCACCCGGTCGAGGCCACGAGCAACCGCCACAAGGCTCTGACCAAGGGTATCAGCAAGGGTGAGAAGCCCCTCTCTGTCATGCGCCGTCTGGTCGCCATCGGGACCCTGGCCAAGAGCCGCCTGCCCCGCGCGTCCCGCATTTACCGACAGGACGCCAAGTGGATCAGCCGCAAGTACCTAAAGGTTAAATAAATTCTCCACATAAATTAATTGATGCCTACGCTGCGTGAAATACAGCAGTGGAAGCCGCGGTCGACGAACGGCTCAGTCCGTAACAACCGTCGTCTGGCGCTGGTGACGGGGGTTCAGATGGCCCTGACCCTTCCTCCTGCTCAGCGCAAGACCGAGCTTCGGCGTCAGCTCAAGAATCACCCGGCGGTGGCGCTCTCGTGTCTTTCGCGCTCTATGCTCAAGCGCGTTCTCTTGACGCTCGGGTTCAGCCTCGCCGCGGTCGGTGCCGTGATGCACTTCCCGAAGCTGCCCGCGGGTGGTCCGGCCGCCCTGGCTCCCACCGCCGCCGGTAACACGTCTCTGGCTGCACGCCAGTGGTACCAGCGCGCCTGGAACATGGCGCCTACCCGCCAGCAGGCCATCAACCTGGGTGGCGCTGCGGCGACCGCCGCGAACCCCATGTTCGCCGTCAAGTGGATCGTCGCCTCGGTGACGAGCCGAACCGTCACGGCCATGGACAATCAGATTGGACAGTACGAGCAGGCGGCTAACCGTGCCCGCGTGAACCTCGAGTTTTACCTCGCCTGGACCATGTTCGTAGCGTTCTTGGCCGTAATCTCCCATTTTATTCCGAGAATTGCATACAACATCCGTGCGACCGTTCACGTTCTGACGATGGGGAATGCCGAACAGGCGGCTATGCTCGCGGGTCGGGTGGGTACCAAGGCGATTGCAGGCGGCTCGGGGTCCCGGTCCCGGTCCCGGTCCCGGTCTCGTGAGCGTGCGCGGACCCTGCGCATCGGGGCGGGCATGCCCACCAACACGCAGCTCCTGTCCCGTATGCGTTAAAAAATTCCACGCATAAATTAGTATGAAAATTAGTCAAATCAAGGATGCCACGGCCGCCGCCATGTTTGCCGCCGCGATAGTGGTCGTGTGGGCCGGGCCCGTACCGCGTGAACTCGTCCTTAAGGGTCTCGGACTAGGGGTCGCAGTAGATACCCTATTTACCCTTCATCCGGCGTGGCACGGTGCCGAGTGGAAAACAGGTCCTGTGCTGGCCAAGCTGGTGGTCATAGGGCAGGTTTTCATATTTGCATACGTAATCGCAACGACCAATGGATCGCTGCATTGAACTCGCCCAGGACATATGGAAGTCCATGGGCCCAGGCTATTCCGAGCGCGTCTATCACAACGCGTTTGAAATTGCCCTTCGCGACGAAGGTCTGTCGTACGAATCCGAACGCATCTTGTGCGTGTCGTACAGAGGGCACAACGTCGGGAACTTGAGGGCCGACCTTATCGTCTCGGGCAAATTCATCTTGGAGCTCAAGTCCACTTCGAGGCTCAAGGATGAATTTAGGAATCAAATTCGAAACTACATGAAACTGACGGGTCTGAAGGCTGGCGTCCTCATCAATTTCCCAGACAAATTGGGGGCTCTCGAGTTTGAGAAGGTTGAACCATTGGTCGAGGACCCACCGCCCATGGACCTCATTGATTGCTGACCTATACGCTTCGGATAAATTGCCACGAAAGCTCTTGGCATATAGCCTCCCATATTCGGTCCTGGATGTACAATTTCTCTTTGGATTTCAGGAGTGGGAAGCACGGCAGGTAGTCATCCTCACCCAGAAGTTCACAGAATTTGTAAAGGGTAAATGAATAGCTCAAAAAGTTCTTGCGGTTTGCCGGCTTGACCTTCTCGAACGGTGCTTGAATCTTGTGGAACATGAGACGGAGCTTGTCTTCAAGGGCTTGAGGCATCGTTGGAGGGGTGATACCGCTGAGTATAGTCGCTATGTAAGGTACGTGCTCGTAATATTTTGATTTGTCTAGCTTCTTGAGCAACGCCTTGACTTTTTCGTGTGTGATTTCGCTCAGGTCCTTGATCTTCTGCTTCTTGAACTCTGATCTGAGCTGGTTCAGGACCTCTTCCGGCACACTCGTCGACTCTTTCGCCTGAAATTGACTGATCCATTCATTGAAGTGATTCTCGCGCTTGTAAGAATATATGACGTGTTTCTCCATCTCTTGCTCCTCCTTGAATCCCACCTCTTCACCCTGAATATAGTCCATTCGTCCGCATGACCCACATATTTCCTCACTGACCGCCTCATCGAATATTTTAGTATAAAATTGACCACAGCCCCCACAAGGCAATGTGTGGACCGGCGGCCCATGACCAACTTGTGCATCAAATTCATTCTCCACCTCGGCCAAGTACTTTTTGAATATGTCTTGGCGTTGGACACCCCTGCGCGTCTTGAGTTCAAACCCTAGGGCCCGCGTTACCTTTTCAGGGGCTGGTGCCGAGTCCTCCTGAGCCGTGTACTCCTTTATCACGGGCATTGCCGATAGCAGGTACTCGACGAGCTCCTCTTCGGACTTGCACCCTTGGACGCGCTCATTGTACCGGCCCTCCATTATTATTCATGCATCTAAATGTTTAACTATCCATCTTGGGTGCCAAATAGAACCGCAGGTCCCCAAGGTTCGCTATAGTATATCTGAAAACTATAGGCATGTTATCATTCGTAGAGTCTTGCATAATCTGGACCGAAGCACACATATTGGTCGCCTTGGTGAAAAGGTTGATGTATTTCAGACTGAAATTGGATCCGGTCCGATTGACCGACTCGGGAAGTTCGATGGTCGTCACCTGGTCAGCAAAGTCACCGTTGCATCCCAGAGTCAGCTTGGTCCCTTCGCGGACGATGGACATTTCTAGAGCCAAATTACCCATGTCGCGCGCGATCCTCTGAAAGTCGACGGCAGGCAGGGTGGTCACGACGTCCATATTCACGTCGGGCAAGCCGAGGATGTCCTCGTTGATGTCTAGCAATTTCAATTTGAAAATGGTTGAGGACTTTTTGATTGGGTTCTCGATGACCAAGTCTATGCAGTCACGGTTCTCCATGCGCATCACCAAGGTGTCGGCACCCGAGATTGACTTGAGCAACTTGTACATGTTGCCCATATTGAGACCGGCGGCCATCTCCGCCACACACTCATACTCTTCAAAGTTCTCAGCACCGAGCGTCATATGGACGAGGGTCACACGGGCCGTATCCAAGGTCAAGATGTGAACGCCTGCAGGCGTGAAATACACGTTCACATCATTGATGATATCTTTGAGAACCTCAAAAACCGCCTTTATAGCCGAGGCTTGGATGGTTTTCAGGTACATTGCTCTATAGTCTACCCGAATCTCTAAGTTCTGGCTTTTTGCATCGCCTCGGTAACATTCATTGAAATTTTCTCTTCAAGATCGGCAGTCATCATGGGCTGGAGAGACTCGCCGTACTTTTCCAGATCAAATAGGCATGCGTTCTCGGACCCGTCCAAGTTTGAACACATATTGCCTGTACCGTCCCATGAGTCAAAGTCGTCTGGGATCATGGACACGAGCCAATTCTTCACCTCGGCTCCGACGAGCATCTGGCCTTCGTTGGTCACGAGGGTCGGGACCCGGGTGATCTTCTTGGACGGGACGCCGTTCGTATTTATATTGTGAAACCGGACAATCTCGATGAGGGCCGGTTGGGTCTTGATGAAGTTCATGATATCGGCCGACCACCG
>Ga0334722_10006574_pt1 | contig 11451 bp, 8 predicted proteins | sample C3_bottom_MG_FD_207210 | JGI IMG/M metagenome (GOLD analysis project Ga0334722, IMG submission 207210) | Sediment microbial communities from Yellowstone Lake, YNP, Wyoming, USA - C3_bottom | ecosystem: Environmental > Aquatic > Freshwater > Lake > Sediment | place: USA: Wyoming | collected...
AAGAATACCGACCGACGATCACCGTACACACCGACTCCGGCATCCTCCGGCCGCAGCTCTCCTTCAAGCGGCCCTGGCCGTGGATGCTCATCGATTCGACGTTGATCGCGGCTGCTATCGCTGGAATATTGATGATGCGATAGAAAAGGCTTAAGGTCCGCTCCTCGCTCTCCTGCACTTATCCTGTACAAAGCCATGCTTTGATCGCCCGACTCTGATTCTTATCCTGCCCCGATTGCCCTATCTCCAATTACAATAAATATAACCAATAATAACAGCATGATACGCTATTTTCAGGCTAAAAAACAAATTATTCTTGACAAAACTTTTAAAATAAGTTATTCTTTTATCATTGAGTGATAAAGGAGGGACCTGCCATGAAAGATCGACTGAGTAAACTATTTGCCGCCCTGCTTACTCTATTTGTCGCCTTGCTTATTTTAGGGTCATTGCTCGGCTACGCCTATGGAGAGACCGGCGGGCAGGGAAATGACATCGTCGGACTGGTCGGCGACGGCCACTCCCCCGCTCTCTCGGAGGACGGGGCGCGGATCGCCTACTATGACGAAAACTATCAGATCTGGACGGTGACTGTGGACGGCAGCGGCCGCAGGCAGCTCACCTCGGGAAATTTCGATCTCAACCCGTCCTGGTCACCCGATGGAACGAAGATCGCTTTTCGCCGCAGCACCATCATCGATGGCAGCAGTCACAGCGACATATGGGTCATGAACAGCGATGGCTCCCATCAGATGCCGTTGACCGATGCCCTAGGCACCGGCGGAAACTATGACCGGCCTGCCTGGTCGCCTGATGGGGCCAGGATCGCAATGGAGGCTGCTGTCGGGGGCATGATGAGCGAGATCTATGTCATCGACGTACAAACGAGGGCGCTTGTGAACTTGACCGCCGCGAACAGCCGCGACAACAATCGGACCAGCCACCAGTCCCCCGCATGGCTTGCGGACGGAGAGAGGATCACCCTTGTCCGGAACGATGACTTTGCCATCATAAGGACAGACAGCACGGAATTGGCAGTGAATACCATCGGCGTATCGCGGTGAAGGTGGTCTGCAGCATCCTCCGGCCGCAGCTCTCCTTCAAACGGCCCTGGCCGTGGATGCTGATCGATTCGATGTTGATCGCGGCGGCGATAGGCGGGATGTTGATGATGAGGTAGTACGGGGGTGGGAACTGTGGGCTGCACCTACAAGCTTTCAAAGCAGACAATGAATAGAAGATGCACAATATATCTTGGAAATTGCACGCGAAGACCTTGGGAAGTCAGCTTACCTATTTGAGTTTCAAGGTTAGTCCTGGTTATCTTGGGATCGAAGAGTTGCAAATGAGCTATAAACTAATTTCGACGGTACTCCAAGCCAGTCAATTGCCTTATCCATATCACGGAACACTTTGACATGGCTCTCATTTATTTGCCCTGCCTGCTGCGATAAGTCGATGTATGTACTAAACATTCGACTTTGACCAACAACATAATCAGCAGTTGCAACAAGTGCTCGATATGCTGCAGGACTGTAAATACTGTTCGATGCCAAGGTCATTATCTCGTTACTCGAAAGCTGAACTATTGCATCCCGAAAATCCATAATTACTTTGAAGCTAGGGTTAAAGCCAACGTCCCTTTTTAACTTAGCGTGGTATGCAATTAATTCCTGATAAGCTACCGTCCCACTTACGTAAGAGAAAATAACTTGGCGCTCAACATCAATAATATATTTAATGGCCATTTCTGATTCTTCCTATGGTCATGGATAGTACGTCAAGTAGGCACGTGACTATTCCATCATAGCTCTAAAGCCTGTTATTTTACGATTGCTATTAACAGTATGGGTTGATTATATATTTAACGTAAGTAGCTGCCAATGTTATCGACTGAAATTTATAGGTTAACGACGTTAACAAATACAGAATGAAAATTAATATGCTCAGAATACCTGCTAATTTGCGGGATACAGGAAGTAATCAGCACAACCGAATGTGTTAATATATTATTTCTTTCTTTCCTTTTCCCCCTTCTCGCCGAACGTCAGCGCCAAGCCGCGGGCGTACTCTTTCCGCTCCGCTTTCGTAAGACGTGCTTCGGGGTGGGGCGGAAGATAGTACCAGGGCGGCATATGTCCTTCCCTGACCTCGTGTGCCGCTTCATCGCCCTTGTTCCTGGCCCGTCCCCATTCGGAAACATTGAACTCCGAACGCCCCTCGTCGACATCGTACTGCACAAGCCACGATGTCGGTGCGATGTTGCTGTACCACGGCCATTCGGTCTCATTGCTGTGACAGTTCTTGCACACGCGGAAAAAGGTCTGGCGAGTGGCCTGGCTGTCCCACTTCGGTTCCTGCGTCGTGGGCGGATTGGCGTGGTCCCTGCCATAGGGAACCAGCTGTATCAAGAGGAACAGCGCGAACAGCGCCGCCCCGATGCGTATGACATTTTTTTTATTCGGCCAGCGCACGTTCATGCGGTCATTCCTCCCCTGGCGCAGAATCCGGTCACTCCCGCATCCCGTACTTCTTCATCTTCTCATACAGCGTCGAGTAGGCTATGCCAAGGACCTTCGCGGCCTCGGTCTTGTTGCCGTCGACCGACTTGAGCGTGGCGTAGATGGCGGCCTTCTCGATCTCTTCGAGCGTCTTGCCGCTCAGGCCTTCGAAGGTGGCCGTCTTCTTTCCCTGGGACAGGAAGAGGTCCTTTGCCTCGATCCGCTTGCCGTCGCACAGGGCAGCTGCGCGGCCGAGCACGTTCTTGAGCTCGCGCACGTTCCCGGGCCAGGAATAGGCCGAGAGCGCGGCCAGGGCCTCGGGGGCAAGGCCTGCGATCTTTTTGCCAATCTCTGAAGATATGCCGGCAAGCAGATGTCCCGCGATGATCTCGATGTCCTCTTTCCTCTTCCTGAGCGGCGGCAGGGCGACGCGCACCACCGAGAGCCGGTAGAACAGGTCCTCGCGGAACCGGCCGGCCTTCACTTCCTTGTCCAGTTCCTTGTTCGTGGCGGAGACGACCCTGACGTTGAACGAGACGGGCTTGTCGGCGCCCACGCGCTTGGTCTCGCGCTGGTCCAGGGCTCGCAGGAGCTTGGGCTGAAGATCGAGGGAGAGTTCGCCGATCTCGTCGAGGAAGATGGTGCCGCCGTCGGCAAGCTCGAACGCGCCCTGCCGCGCCTTGACCGCGTCGGTGAAGGCGCCCTTCTCGTGGCCGAAGAGTTCGCTCTCGATAAGGTTCGGCGCAACAGCGCCGCAGTCGATGACGATGAACGGCCCGTTGGTCCGGCGGCTGTGGCTGTGGACAGCGCGGGCAGCAAGCTCCTTGCCGGTCCCGGTCTCGCCCTCAAGCAGGACGGTCACATCCGTGGGCGCGATGCGCTCCAGGATCCCGTACACTTCCTGCATGGGAGTTGCCGAGCCGATAAGCTCGCCGAAGCTAGCGGCCTTGCTCTGGGGGACCTCGATGCGCTCTTCCAGCGGCGCAAAGGTCAGCTCGGTCTGTCCCAGGCGGATGACAGAGCCGGGAGAGAGATAGGCCTCGCGCACTTTCACACTGTCGAGGAACGTACCGTTGGTGCTGTCGTGGTCGCGGAGCAGATAACCGCCGGTGCGCTCCTCCACCTCTGCGTGGCGGCGGGAGACCGTGGGGTCGGTCAGCACCAGGTCGCTCTCCGGGAGCGTGCCGATCGTGACCAGAGGCTTCTGGATCACCAGCTCCTTGCCGGCCTCCCGGCCGTTCATCACCGTGAAGCGCGCCTTTTTGAGAATGAGCGGCCTCGCGGTCAGTCCGGTCAGCACTTCGGTCTTGTCGGAATTCTTTTTCGGCGGTCCGCCGCCCTTCTCTCCCTTTTTCATAGGGCCATTGTATCACAAGACGATAAAAATGATAATACTGATCGACCCGCCAAGCTCGGGAGCCCGAACAACGATGAACATGCTTTGACCTTGACCTTTTTACATCAGTATCCTATCATGGTTTTCAACTGATCTCGGATTACGGAGGGAACTCGATATGGGACCTGCAGCAGGCGATGACAAGACCCAGATACGGCAGCCGTCACGCACCACCAAGGGGATACCGGCCCGATACCAGGCCTCGGTGGTGATCCTGGAGGGTTATGCCGAGGGCATGGAATATCCGATCGAGAGGACCTACGCCGTCATTGGCAGGAACAAGGACGCCGCGATCCCGCTCAAGGACCCCCTGGCCTCGCGGGAGCACGCCGTGATCGTGTTCCATGAGAGCGCCTTCGTCCTGAAGGACCTGGACAGCACCAATGGCACGCACATGCGGGGCACATCCATCAGGCAGAGAAAACTGCGCCATGGCGATAAGTTCCGCGTCGGCGACACCATTCTGCAGTTCATCCTTCAGGACAGCGGCAGGGGCAGGACCTACGAGATCGCTTAAATGAAGCTACTCTCTTTCGGAGCGACCGATCCCGGAAAGAAGCGGGCCAACAACGAGGACTCCTATCTCGTCAACGACGGGCTGGCGCTCTACGCCGTTGCCGACGGTGTCGGGGGCAGCGAGGCCGGCGAGGTCGCGAGCCGCATTGCCGTGGATACGCTTGTCGAGGCGATGCCGGACCTGCTCGGTGATAAGGACCGGACGCCGCCTTCGGAGCTCCGCGCCGACGACATCCCCGAGCTTGCTGCATTCCGTCATGCGGTCACGCTTGCGAACCGCAACATCCTCGAAGAGGCAGAGAAGGTTCCTGCCCGGAGCGGCATGGGCACGACGCTGACGGCGCTCCTTGTTGCGCGGAAGCTGGCGTTCCTCGCGCACATCGGGGACAGCCGCGCCTATCGCCTGCGCGGCGGGACGCTTGCGCAGTTGACGAACGACCATTCTGTCGTCGCCGAGCAGGTGCGATCCGGTCTCATTACGCCCGCACAAGCAAGGACAAGCCCCAACCGCCACATGATCACGCGGGCCCTCGGTATAGACCAGGAGGCGTCTCCGGACCTCATGGAGCATTCGGTGCAGCGGGGCGACACGTTCCTCCTCTGTTCCGACGGACTTACGGAGATGGTTACCGACCGGGAGCTCGCGAAGTTGCTCGGGTCCGCAGAGCCCAGGCAGGCGGTCCGGGGCCTCATCGAAGCGGCGAACGCTGCCGGCGGCGTGGACAACATCACGGCGGTGGTGGTGAAGGTGCTGGAGGTCTAGAGACCGGATCACGAACGCCTGTTAACCACGGGTTCCTCCTTCGTCGGAACACACAGATAACGGCAGGAAAGATACTTGTTTAGGAATAGTTGCTAACCCTGTTCCCGTGTACTCGCGGGACCGTGGTTACGTAGGTTTAACGTAGTTGTCCTGTTTCTTCGAGGTAAGGAAGGCGGCATGGCGATACAACAGCTCAAAGACGAATATGAGATGCTCGACGAGATCGGGGCAGGCGGCATGGCAACGGTGTACAAGGCCGTCCAGAGGTCCCTCGACCGCCCGGTGGCGATCAAGCAGCTGAAGCGCTCCTACCACGCCGACAGCCAGATCGTGAAGCGCTTCGAGCGGGAGAGCAGGGTCGCCGCGTCGCTCCAGCACGAGAACATCGTCCACATCTACGACTATTGGAAGCGGCCGCACTTCGCGATCGTCATGGAATACGTGGACGGCGCCGACCTCGCCTCGATCATCGAGAAGACCGGCCCCCTCCCCGTGGACGTGGGCATTATGATCGCCATACAGGCCTGCAGCGCCCTGGACTACGCCCACATGCGCGGGCTCATCCACCGCGACATCAAACCGAGCAACATCATGGTCAAGCGGAACGGCGAGGTCAAGCTCATGGACTTCGGGATCGCCCACACCCGCCACCTCGATGCGCTGACCATGCCCGGGACGCTCATCGGCACGCCGGCCTACATGTCGCCCGAACAGATCCTCGGCCAGCCGCTCGATGCCCGGTCCGACATCTTCTCCTTCGGCATCGTGCTGTACGAAATGCTCACCGGCGTAAAGCCCTTCACCGACGAAGAAACGCGCGCCGTCACCGCCAAGATCATGAAGGACGGGTTCACCTCTCCCCGCCGCGTGAACAGCGCAATTCCCTGGGGCCTGCAGCGGATCATCAAAAAGTGCCTGAAGAAGAAGCCGGCGCGGCGGTATGCCTCCATGATGGACTTGGAGAAGAAACTGGGCAAACGACTGGCAGGCAGGACGACGAAGGCCGCTTCTCTGCTGCGTATCTCGGATTACCTCGTATCGCGAAAGGTGTTCGAGGCAGCACCGGAGCAGGAAACGATGATCATCACGGGAAGACCGAGCACCCTGATCCAGCGGATAGCGACGGTATCCACAGGCGCCGTGCTCCTGCTGCTGGCCGCGGGGGCCGGGTCCTTCTATTACTACAAAACGATGCAGGAACGAGGCGCCGTTCAGCCTCCTGCGCCACTGCCGGTTGCAGCGACTCCGCTCGTAACACGGCCGCTGGCGACCACGGTGCCAACAGCGACCGTGACACCGGCCGTGGCGCCATCGCCGGCGCCGGTGAGCAGGATGGTCGCCACCTCTACCGCCTCTAGGCCGTCGACGACCCAGGTCGTCGAGAAGAGAAAAATATCCACTCAGGGCAAGAAATCCGCTGCCGGAACGAAAAAGAAGAAGAAAAAGGCCGCTCCCGTCAACTGACTGCGGCACCTCCCTTCGAACATTCCGGTTATTCCTGGCAACACCAGGATGGACCAATTGAAGCTCCCTGCAGCAAGCAACGGGGAATGCGCTCGCTCCTCGATTCACAAAAAAGCGGACAGTCCTCCTCGGACCGTCCGCCTCACTCTTTCAATTGCTGCCTTTTCTTATTTCCGTTCTTCCGTCTGCCTCTGGTATGTCTCATCGCTCACGGCGGTCTTGCTCAGCGCCACCAACGGCGTCAGGCCCATGCGTACTGCAGCGCGCAGCGTTTCGTGCCCGCGGATGTAGTCGGCAACGGGCGGGCTGAACCGGTAATAAAGGGTCACGAACGTCCGTCCTGCCGCGTTCGTCAGGAGATACTCGTCCCTGAATGCGCGCAGATACCGCACATCGTCCGCCATGGGTGTACCATAGGCGGCCGTTGCAATGAAGCAGCCGCCTGAGCCTGCGGCAGCCGCGGCACCGCCTCCCCCGCTTGCGGCTGGTGATGCCGAACTGGTTATCTTCGTTACAAACCCCTCGAACAGACCCGCTTTCGCAGCCTGTGCAGGATTTTTTGTGGGGAAGTCTGAAGAATCTGTCTGGCCCACAACAATGACATCCTCATTGCTGTCCAGCGCAATGCCGAATGCTTTGTCACCGCCCGAGGTATTTCCGGTGCCGCCCAGATAGCTCGAATACAAGAGCGCCGTACCGGTCGAATTGAGCACCGTTACGAACGCGTCGTTGTTCGAGCTCGCCCGGGCAGGCTGGATCGCATCAGCCGTTGTCGGGAAGTTGGATGAAGCGGTATCTCCTACCACGTACGCATTGCCGGCGCCGTCCAGCACAATACCGCGCCCGGTCTCTGATGAAGAAGCGCCTCCAAGAAAGGTGGAATAGAGCAGGGTGTTGCCTGCGGGATTCAATTTAGCAACAAAAGCATCGGTAAGGCCTCCGTAAGTGGTTTGGAAAGCCCCTCCTGTTACCGGGAAGTCAGATGCCCCGGTATATCCGGTCAAGTAGGCATTGCCCGAGCCATCCACAGCAATGCCGTATCCGTAACTATCACCTGCTGAGCCGCCGATGGCGGTCGCGTACACAAACGCACCGGCAGCATCGAACTTTGCCGCCAATGCCTGACGATAAGCATAGCCTGATGCCGTATCACCTGCCAGATATGCATTCCCACTGCCGTCCACTGCTGCAGCGTAGCCATAGAACTCTCCGGTCCCGCAAATCCGCGTTGCATATTTAAGTGAGCTCAAGCCCGTGAGGCTTGTATCGATCTTCACCATGAAGGCGTGATATGCATTCCCCGCAGAGCCCACAAACGTACTGTAGGTACCCGCAGTCGGCCAGAGCGGGAACATGTTGTCTGCTACCGCCATGCCGGCGACGTATGCGGTGCTGCCCTGGACAGCGATGCCGTATCCGATCGAACTGCTGCCGCTGCGCAGGAGCGTCGAATAAAGAATATTGGAACCTGTCGGATCAAGCTTATACACAAAAGCGCCGCTGCCGGCAGTGACCGTAAATCCGTTTACGACAGGAAAGGCCGTGCCGCTGCCCGGATAATAGGTCTCTCCCGTCACATAGGCATTACCGGAAGCGTCCACGGCGATGGCCCATGCCTTGTCCGAGGTATTGGAGGTGCCCACGTAGGTCGCGTACATCACCGTACCGGTGGGGCTGAACTTCGAAACAAAGGTCCCGTAATATCCGCCGGACAGGGCCACGGCAGTTGAGTACGTGCCCGCTGTCGTCGGAAAGTTGAGCGATGCCGTGTATCCGGTCACATAGATATTGTTCGCGCTGTCCACAGCGACTCCCTGAACATAATCCGAGTTGCTGCCGCCGAGGAACGTGGAGAAGGCGAAGACGGGATCGATGTACAGCGTTTTGCTGTTGTCGTAGGAAGCCACCTGGAACCCTACTGCGTGGCTGCCCCGTTTAACATAGGAACCGGCGATCTGCTGCCGCGAACCGTTGACTTCCTGGTAGATGACCGGCGTTTTCTGGACGAGCTGCTCCTTGCCGCTCTGGATGACCAGGTTGCCCTGCTTGTCGATGCTCAACCGGTCCTCGCCTGCGAAGGAAAGAAGGATCGCCTTCGGGTCAGCGCCGGGCGCCACGACAAAGTCATATTCAAGCTGTTTCTGGTTTCCGTAAAACACGAGATCAATGCCTGCATAGAGCTTTTCGTACCGCACCTTGGCATAGGACCGGATGTCCTTGCGCCACTGGGACCGGTCGCCGACCAGATAGTTGGTCGTTCCCGTGAGCGGCTCAATTCCCGTGACCTTTGCCTGCGGATCGGCGCCGCTCCAGGACATGCGGACGACCGCAGTTTCCTGCTCCGCCGATCTCCCTGCCGCTGCATGCGCCCTGTTCAGCGTGATCACTGACCCGGTCGGTGTCAGGAAGAGGGCGTACCCTTTTCCGCGCGACAGGAATTTTATCTTCTCCTCCGCCTGGCCCTGGTTCGCCTCGAACCGCAGAGGCATGGTGCCGTACACATCCATGATCTTCTTTGCTGCTGCCGGTGCTGCCCGACGATCGGCTTGGCCGGTCATTGCCTGGCGATCCGGTATATGCAGCCATGCGCCGACCGCTATGGCGATTCCCAGAACAGCAGCGACAACGGACATCCCCACGACCTTGTTTCTTCGAGCGATCTTCATGATGATCCTCCCCTTGAGTTTGCCTTCGTTATCCGTAGTAATAAACGACCGCGACCGCTCGTGCTAAGGTTGGCAGGACCCACGGCAAGCGGAAATCGGTATTAATCATGTCGAGGTTTGTCAAAGCGTGATGGACCAATGTAACGCGGGACATCGCAAAAAGCAACATATTGCATCATAGTGCACGACGGAGGTAAAAAAAATGTGGAGATCGCTCTCCACAAAATGAGATATGCGCTTATTTCATGACCGAACAGATCGAACGATCAGCCGTGCTTTACTTCCCGTTCGCGGTACCAGACGCGAAGCTCTTTCTTCATGATCTTGCCGGTCGCGGTCCTCGGGAGCTCTTCGGTGAAAATGAACCGCCGAGGGATCTTGTAGTGGGCCACGTGCTCGGTAAGATATTCGCGGAGTTCCTTCTGATTCGCGGACTTTCCCTCCTGGAGCACCACGTACATGATGCCCAGTTCCTTCCCCTCTTCATGCTCATGGGCCACACCGATCATGGAGCAGTCCTTGACCGCCGGATGCCGGTAGAGGACCTCTTCCACTTCGTAGGGATACACGTTGAGGCCGTCGACGATGATCAGGTCTTTCTTCCGGTCGATGATCTTGATGTAGCCGTCCTCGTCGAGCGCGGCGATATCGCCGGTGAAGAGCCATCCGTCCTTGATGGTCTTGGCCGTGTCCTCGGGGCGGTTCAAATATCCCTTCATCACATTGGGCCCCTTGACGATCAGTTCGCCGGGCGTGCCCATGGGAAGCGGCGCTCCCGCATCGTCAACGATCTTTACCTCGATCCCCGGGATCGGTTTTCCGACGGTGCCGGGCTTGCTCTTGCCTTTTTCCATCGGATTGATCGAAACGACCGGCGAGGCTTCGGTAAGCCCATACCCTTCCAGGAGCGGCACCTTGAAGGCCGCTTCGAACTCCCTGATGACCTTTGGGGGCAGAGGCGCGGCGCCTGATACGCACAGCCTGAGGTTCAACAGCAGTTTTATGAAGAAGGGCATGTTCTTCTCAGCGAGGATCTTGTAGACCGTCGGAATAGCGACAAAGAGCGTGATCCGGTCAATGATGAGGCTCTTGACGACCCGCTGGAAGGGCCTCACGCCGGGCAGCAGAGAGATCATGGCGCCCCGCAGGAGCGGAAGGATGACGCACACCGTAAAGGTAAAGGAATGGAACAGCGGCAGGAAGACCACGAACCGGTCCTTCTGCGAAATATGGATGACCTCGTTGGAACCGAGCGCATTGGCAACGAGATTCCGATGGGTCAGGAGCGCTCCTTTGGGTCTGCCCGTGGTGCCTGAGGTGTAGAGGATCGTTGAGACGTCATCTGGATTCGACCGGGGGAATTCCGGCAGGTGGCCGGACGAGGAGAATTTTCGAACGGTGTCCGCAAGAGAGAGATACTGACGGCTTTCGCGGCTCTCGCGGTCCCGCTGCTGGAGTTTGTGCACCGTGTTCGAACATTCGCCGTCGTAGAAGACGGTGGTCACACCGGCGTCCTGAAGAATGAAATCAACTTCCTCGTGGGTCAGCATGTTGTTGACCGGCAGGACGACCCCCCCGGCCCTGATGATCCCGAAATAGGCCGCAATGTACTCGTAGCAGTTGCAGCTCAGGAGGGCGATCCGGTCGCCGCGCCGAAGGCCACGTTCCAGGAGAAAGGCCGCGAACCCCGAAGCAAGCCGGTCCATTTCCCGGTAGGAGTATTTCTTGCCTTCAAATTTTACGAATGTCTTTCGGGAGATCCGCTGAGCCTGTTCTCCCAGCATCTGGTCGAGGGGAAGAATCTCATTTTTCATAGGCGGAAGTATAACATACTAACCGAGGGGAGAAAAGCGGAAAAAAGCTGAAAAAGTCGAGAACAGGCCGCCGGCACGCCGTCGGTTGACGGGTCCGTCCGGTCCCGGCGATTCGGTATCTGAACGGTATATTCTTGACAAGAAACGGGATTTATACTATCTTCTATGGAGTGGGACGCTTGCATTCAGTTGCAGATTATGACTGTTCAGGTAAATGAGCAGCAGGCGCCACGGGGGATAGCACAAGGGCAGGGAGGAGACTCCCTGCCCGGTTTTTTTCGCCCTGTTTCGTCATACCGGCGAAAGCAGGTATCCAGGCTTATACATGATC
>Ga0334722_10006575_pt1 | contig 11449 bp, 18 predicted proteins | sample C3_bottom_MG_FD_207210 | JGI IMG/M metagenome (GOLD analysis project Ga0334722, IMG submission 207210) | Sediment microbial communities from Yellowstone Lake, YNP, Wyoming, USA - C3_bottom | ecosystem: Environmental > Aquatic > Freshwater > Lake > Sediment | place: USA: Wyoming | collected...
CACGACGGGCCGGCCGGAGCACGGCACGATTCGATCGGACGGCGGGAGAGATGCGCCCCTCATGGTGACCGACTACTACAAAAACCTCACCGAAGAGGACATCCGGAAGGTCGTCGACGTGAGCTCGATCTTCGAGGCGTACCGCTTCGAGATCGGCCATAGCACGCACGATTTGTACTTCTGGGGGCTCAAGAGATAGACTGGATCTCATGGATCGCGCCCAGCGCATCGCTCTCGGAGTCGGCGGCGGTCTCACGCTTCTTGGAGTCGGCGGCCTCGCATTGCGCTGGTACAACGGCACAAAGCAGCAGCCGCCCCCGACGGATTTCAAACCGCCGTTTGGGTGGCAACCCGGCTTCAAGATGCCGATGGATCCCAACGCGATCTACGCGAGCGCCGTCTCGTTCGACGAGTCGGACTTCGGCGGCGGATGGATTTTGCGTGACGTGCGCGGCGCGCGCGATCCGAATTTCAACCCGGACACGGACGCGCATATCGGGATGACGGCATCGCTCGTGCTCACGTACGGCGCGGGGGGCGTGCCCAAGCGCTTCGACGTCAAGATTTTTCAGATTTCCGGCGACGATTACCAGGGCCAGTGGCTCACTCAGCCCCCCGCGGGCTCGGGGGTGCAATTGCCGGAGTTTCGAGGGGCACACATTTTTACGCTTCACAAGTGATCCACCGCTCCCAGCCGGTTCAGCAGGGACGTAAAATGTGCCCAGACACTCAGTCCGTTGCCCTCATGATGGCGTATCGGTGTAGGCTACCTCCATGCGCTCACCCCTCGCCCTGATGGCTGCCGTGATCTTCGCTGGAGAAACCGCCGAACTCGATCACGCGAGTGCTGTCGAAGAGCGATGTCAAAACACTGGACTCGCATTCGCTCGATGGGGCGTCTTCGCCAGCAAAGGCGCGAGCAACGTGCAGGGCGTGTTGTATCTCCAAGCAGCCGCCGCCTCGATGCGTCGGGCAAAGATTTACGATCTCTCCATGGGCTCGAATGCGAGCCCAGCCGACAACGCATTCACGTGGATCATCCAGCGTGCAACCACGGTTCCGACTGCAACGCCTCTGACACCCAACTCGCTCGATTCAGCCGACACGCTTGCGTCAACGATTCAGGCCAACGCAACTGTCACCGTGGACGGCACGCTGACGGCCGCGGCGTTCGATTACGCAGACGCGCTCAACCAGCGCGCGACCTTTCGTTGGGTGGCGGCCCCGTATTCCGAGCTGATCATTCCAGCGACGGCCAACAACGGCTTCATGTTCGGCCTCTCTGCGGCGACGACGAGCACATTCGTCAGTGGATGCCAGTACGAGGAATACTGAGATGGATCTGTCAAAGGTAGTGCCGCTCATTGGCCGTACTGACAGCGAAGGAATCAAGGCGCTCGAAAAGCTCCTCGAACAAATGAGGCGCGGCGAGATCGTCTCGATGGGATTCATCGGCGAGCGCTCCGACGGAAGCATGGCGATCGTCTACTCGCCGGGCCACAGCGAGATGATGAAGATGGCTGGCGCGGCAGGGATGCTCCAGCGGCGGCTGCAAGATTTCATGATGCAAAACGGAAAGAACGGAGCCTGACATGCAGTGGACGTTGAACACCGGGAAATACGGCGCGCAGGGCGTCGACGCAAAAGATCTCCGAAAGGTGCTCGAAGAGTCCATGGCGCATCATGCCAAGACCGCGCCCGAGGGCGTCGAAATCGAGATCATGGGCCGCGCCAATACGGAGAAGGGCCAAACCAAACACGTCGCCGAGATGGCCAAAGCCGCCACCGAGGCTCGCACGAAGTTCGAGAAGAAGCTCCCGATCATCCAAGAGCAAATGAAGGCGGCAATCGATGCTGCGTGTGATCTCGGCGATGCCATGACCGGCAAGGTCAACTGCTCGATCACAGGACACATCACGGGCTCTCGAGCGGACAAGATTTTCAAGCGTGTCTCGGTCAACGTCGATCAAGCCCCGCCGACGCTGGCAGGTTTCGAGGACGACTGATGCTCAAGCCCGGCGGGCATATTCGTGTCGAGCTCGAGGATGGTGAACTCCGCGAGCACGACACCTTTACTTGTGTCCATGGCAACGAGTTGGTGCGTGTGCCACCTGGCGTTGACATGATGACGGTCGGGCACTTCTGCCGAAACTGCATGCGGCACATTTGCGATTCGTGCGCAGAAAAGATGAATCGGACGCTCAAATGCGTGCCGTTCGAGAAGAAGCTCGAGCGCTGGGAGAGCTACGACAGATTCCTACGGTCGATCGGAATCGAGCAGTGACGTGGGCGCATCAGGTTTCGCAATCGTCGATTTTGGCGCAGCGTTTACCGATAGGGCAACGCTTCTCATCGCGGAGGCAGGAGTCATTGCTACGTCGCGCTGCGAAGCATTTCTCGATGCAACTGCCGCAGCGACAGCGGATCATTCGCCTGATGAGCACGTCTATTCAGAGATCGGTGGATGTACTACGGCAAATACAACATCATTTGGATCTGGCTCTAGGAGAATATGGGACTCGTAATCGTCGACTCAGTTACGCCGACAACGCAGGCAGGCGTCGATCTGACGCCGCGAGCTCAGCGTTGCATCATCTACGGTCCGGACGGCAATCCGATCTCCGCTCAGAATAGCGCCGCGGTCGTAGCTCTCACGCAGGGCGGGATGATCAACTCGGGCCGAGATTACAAGACCGCGCGTACTGTGCGCTCGTCGCCCGACGGCACGTTGCGCACCAGCGACGATGCTCGTGCTTTACGACTCGTGCGAAGGCGCGGTCGTGAACATCATGAAGTGGATCCAGACGACCACGACCATGACGATCACGCAGGCAACTGCGACCGGCATGCTGTTCAACGCAGCCTCGAGCGTCGCAGCCACGGTCGGTGCGATGCACGTCTCCCATCGTCGCTTTCCGTTTCTTGCGCGCGCAGCGATGGCCTACCGATTTCGTGTCCGAGCCACCGCACACTTCAACAACAACCTGATTGAGCTGGGCGCCGTCAACCCTCCCGCTACCGCCACGACAGCGGTCGTCCCGGACGGCTTCTTCTGGCGCAAGGACGCGGCGGGCCAGTGGCTTCCCGTCATCTCAGTGGCTGGCGTCGAGGCCCTCGGCACACCGATCTCCAACGCCACCTTCATCGCATCTGTCGCCACTACTGACTACTGCTACTTCTCCGTGTTCGTTGAAGAGAGTCGCGCAACGTTCCGTATCACGACGAACGGCGGCATAATTGTCAACGAGCAAATCATTGACTTCTCCATCGCGGCTGGCATCGGCACGTTCGCCGTCACCCAACTCGCCGCGTATATGCGTACGTGGAATAGCGGAGCTACTGGGACCGCTGTCCAGGTATTTGTTGCGCAAGTCGCTGTCTTCGCCATCGACAGCATGATGAATCAGCGCGACTGGCGCCTCATCTGCTCTGGCCAGCTCGACAACTCGACGGTTTCGCCAACGACCGCGCTTCAGCTCGCGCAATACGCGAACAGCGCTGATCCAGCTGCGGCAGTTCTATCGAATACGGCGGCTAGCTATACGACGCTGGGTGGACTCTTTCTTGGGCCAACTCCGACACCCGCGGGCGCAGTCACCGACTTTGCATTTTTCGGTTGGGCAAACCCTTCTGCGGTCAAGACGTTCTTCTTCACGGGCATCAAGATCAACACGTCCAACCGCGGAGTGATCGTCGCGACGACAGCGACCGTCCTTGAATGGGCTCTCGGTTTCAACAGTTCAGCCGTATCGCTTGCCACCGTGGCACCATACTCACCAATGAAGGTGGCCATTGGCCGCCAGGTGTTTGCAATCGGCGCGGCTATTGATGCTGTTGTGCCCGACGTTGTGTGGACGCCAGGTACGCCACTCGCCGTCATGCCATCGCGATTTCTCCACGTCATCCTGCGCATTCCAGTAGGCACAGCGACCGCGGCTGGTTTCCTTCGCGGCTCAGTCGCTATCGACGGTTTCTTCGAATGAGGTAGCGCATGTCGCTCCTCCTAGGGCTGTTAGCTCCTGCACCGCCGTTCGTACTGCGAGCGCGCGCGTACTACCCTGACCACATCCCGCGGCCTCAGAACCGCGCGCACCAGCAGTACATTTTCCAGACAATGATCGATCGCACGTCGCCGCTGGCGGATGCGCGTTACCCCGATCGCGTCGATCGACCAAGAGCGCAACAACCAGCGGCCTTCACGACGTCACCGCAGCCAGAACGCACCGCCCCATTGGCCGATGTCAGGTATGCCGATCGCATCGACAGACCAAAAAGCCAGCAGCAGCAATATTTCGCGACATCGCCGCAACCGGAACGGACAGCGCCGATCGAAGATACTCGCTTCCCAGATCGAATCGATCGGCCAAAAGCGCAGCAACAACAGGCGTTCGCCATGGGGCCTTCACCTATCGCCGACGTCACGTACGTCACTGTGCTCTATCCCGATTGGCTGCCTCGATTGAGGACGCAGCAGTACACCTTCGCGCTTGATCCGAAACCAGAAGAGACCATCCAGCTCGATTGGCAAGGCTATCAGCCGGCACGCATCGATCGACGGCAGATGCGCGCGGCCGATCTCCCTTTCTTCACATTCAACCCGCAGCCAGAGCAACCCGGTTCCCAAGCACTCGCGTGGCATCCCGCCGCAATCGATCGACCGCGAAGGACACCTGGATGGTTCGCGTTCGATCCGAAACCGGAAGAGACGAGCCAGCTCGACTGGAGCCCGCGGTATGTCGACCGGCTGCCGAGGCTCGCGCCGCAACACACATTCTTCTTTTTCTCGCCGCAGCCCGAGCAGACGATCGCGCAGGCGCTTGTTGTCTATCCGGCGGCGATCGATCGGCCGCGGCGAACACCTGGGTGGTTCGCGCTCGATCCGAAGCCAGAGCAAACGATCTCGCTCGATTGGCAAGCGCATTACCCCGATCGATTGCCTCGATTGACGCCGCAGCAGCAGGCGTTCACTACGGATCCGAAACCTGAAGCGCCCGTGCCAAGTTCGTATGTGAGCTACCCAGACAGGGTTGAGCGCCGCGACGTTCAAGCGTCTGTTCACGTCGCGTTTGTCTTCAATCCGCAGCCTGAAGCGCCTACGCCGTACTTCAACGTCGTATACCCCGCACGGATCGATCGGCCGGCCATGCCGTCGTCGCAGCAGCCGTTTTTCGTGACGTCAATGGAACCAGAAAGGACGTCGCCGCTCGCGGATTCCATCTACCCCGATCGATTGCCGCGGCTCGAGCCGCAACACCGTTCGGTTTTCTTCGATCCACAGCCGGAAAGCACGATTCAGTTTCCGCTCGCCATATATCAGGACAGACTTCCGCGGCTTGAGCCGCAGCACCGCTACTTCACGTTTGACCCGCAACCCGAAGAAACGATCCAACTCGACTGGCAACCGCGCCACCCCGATCAAATCGATCGGCGACTCTCACCGACAAACATCAATCGATGGTTCGAGATGGATCCGCAACCAGAGCGGACCGCACCTCTCGCGGCCTCCATCTATCCAGACTACATCGATCGCCGTCGTTTCATCGATGGCTACGTCACGCTCTGGCCGGAACCCATTGCAAATCCACCACCGCCACCGCCACCGCCACCGGCGAAGACGGCGGCTCTCACACGACACATTCGAGCAGTCGGCGGGAGCGGTGTTCAGTTCGATCTGCCGCAATGTCCACCTGGTTTCAGATGGACATTGGATCGAACGACCCACCGGTGGATATGTGTTCCGAAAGTAGAGGCGAAAAAAGCAGAAGCCAATTACGCCATTCTACCGCTCGTCGACGAAGTGCTCATCAAAGCACTTGCCGATGGGCTTGTCGAAACGTTCAAAGACGACAAGGGCAATCTTGTGGTGCGCCTCACGGCGGACGATGGCACGACGTATTTCTATGCGAAGGTGCAGAAGGTAAAAATCGGCCACGTGAAGAGAGGCGACGTAATCGGTGTCTCGGCGGATGCTGCCATTGCGCCAAAAGCATTGCCACCATCGTCAAGCGCATCGCCGCCGCAATCCAAAGGCGTCTTCGGCGTTCTTCCTGTTGCACCAACGACTGCACTGCCGCCATTGCCTCGTCCTAGGCCGCCGACACGTTTGACTGCACCACGACGACAGACACGCGCGGACGTCGTTCGAGCCACGCCGTCGGTTGGGTCGGCGATCGTGGGCGGGATTGGTATCGTCGGTCTGGCCATTCTCGTCGCTGCGTTGATTCGAGGAGCGAAGAAGTACCCCAAGAAAAAGCACCGCAAAAAGAAGCGACGGCGGTAGGATCCCTTCATGCGCTCTGTCGCCATTGCCCTCGGCGCGGGTCTGGCTGCCATCGGTATCGGCGGCCTTGTTTGGCGCTCGAGCTCGAGCAGCAAAACATCCACTGGGCTCGCTGCGATTCCGCCGGCGGCGACTACGCGAGAATCTTGCATCGAGTGCGTCGACAAGCATCTCGGAGCGGCGCTCGTCTTGCTCGGCGAGACGCGGGACGGCTATCCCCACCGCATGCGTGCCATCGGCCATCTGCACGAGGCCGAAGACGAAAGCCAGGATTGGCCGGAGCTCCACGACGCGATCCGCAACGCGCGAAAGCACTTCCAGCACGCCGGCGATCTGCCAGACTTCGCGGCGCTAGAGGCGATCACAACACGGATTCGGCTGGCTTGACAGAAGTCTGCTGAAGCGGCAGGCTGTTTTCGACGGGGGTGAACAGGTTTCGATTGTGAAGACGAACGATTGTTGCGTGCAAGAGTCGATGGGCCTCTTCAAACCATCACGTTTCCTATTTTCTCATCAGAGGCATCCATGCGTTGGTCCTACAATTCCGTGAAGCAAGAGCTCGCGCTCTTCGACATCATGTCCGGAAAGACGATCGCGTTCTCGCGCGCGCTGCTCGTGGCGGCGGGATGGAACGCGAGTCACGAATCGCTCTCGACGCTGCCGAGGTCGCTGCGGTGACCACCACCTCATCCATCCGCTTCTACGAAGGTGGCACGCTCGCCGAGCTCAACGACGAGATCAACCGAACCATCAAGCGAGAGACTGATCGCGGAAACGAAGTGCTCAGCATCTCCGTCGTGCCGCTGGCAGTCGCCGACGATCGAAACGCGCGCGTGGCGGTGTTCTTCTGTCTGCGGAAGCAGCCGCCGCTATGAGCGTCGCAGCTCGATTCGGCGGACGGGTGACGGGACCCCGCGCTCCTCGCCGCACTCGCCTTGGAGACAATAGGAGCCGACGTGCGCGCGGTCCACGTGGCCGCGACCACACGAGGCCGTAGGCTCCGGAATGCTTCGATGGAGCGGCGGTCCATCCTCGAGCAAACCCTTCGACGCGTTTCGCTCGAAGGGCGTCGCGCGGCGGATGTACGCGATCACTTGATCGGCGCTCCGGTGGCGCGTGGTGTTCATGATCTCGTCGAGCGTGGCTCCGCGCATCGCCGCGGCCGTCACGAAGCCGCACCGCAGCGAATGGCCGGCGTACTCACGAGGATTGAGTCCCAACGAAGCCACGGCCGCCTTCACAATCCTCGCCACGGCGTCTTCATAGAGCCGCGTGCCGAGCAGTTTGTCGCGCCGGATCGAACGGAAGAGAGGTCCGTCTTCGATCCGTGACCACCGGAGGTAGTGCTCGAGCGCCGCGATCGGGCAGCGGCGATCGTGCTGGCGCCAAATGGCGATGTGGGCGCCCGTCGAGTCCTGGTCGGTCTTGCTGCGCTGGATGTGCACGATCGCGCCCTCGGCCCCGAGCTCGAGGTCGGTCACGTCCAAGCCGACGAGCTCGCTGCGCCTGAAGCCGCCGGCGAAGCCGAAGAGCAAGATCGCGCGGTCGCGTGCCGCGGTCAGCGTCCCATTGAGCGGCCGATCGGCGAGCTGCGTGAAGTGCTCGGGGAGCAGCGGGCGCTTCTTCACCGCCGGCCGAGCTCGCTTGTGTGCCCCCTTGAGCCACCGCAGGACGACGTCCGGCGGAGATCCAGGAAGCCACGGCCCATCGGCCTGCAGGTCTCGCAGGTGGGCGGCCAAGCCGCCGTACTCGCGCGTGCACGCGCGCGAGCTCAGGCCGCCGCTCAAGCGCGATTCTAGGTACGTGGCGACGATTTCTGGCGTGGCAGCTGCCGGCGCAATCGCTCGCTTGGCGCACCACTCTTCGAAGAAGCGCCACGAAACGCCGTACACCCGCCGCGTGCCCTTCGCGTACGCGTCCGCCATTCGTGCGGCCGCTTGCGAAGCTTCCTGCCGTAATTGCTCGTCAGAAACGACTACCAGAGCTTCCGAAGGCGAAACTACGCAAGTGCTTGATATGATTGGGTTTTCGTCACTCATGCGTGGGTATGAAAAGGGACGGCTTACACGCAAGGTACCACGGAATTAGGCGCGTTGCTGGTGCCTGGTTTTTCGAGCCCGGTATTTGCGGGGCTGTAGGGACGCGAGGGCACCAGGCTTTGCGCATTGCGAAGCGTGGCGCGCGGACCTACCGATTGCACCGTGTCACGTGCAACCTTCGCATGTGGACGCAGCGCGCGCGCTCCGCTTGAGCGGTGTCAAAAGTGACCCATGTGTCACTCGTAACCCCTGAACACCCGTCCGGAAAACGTCGCAACGAAGAGAATCAAACGCGAGACATGCACGTCTCACGTACATGAGCGCAAAACAGACCATCCAAGAGACGATTGAATCGCTCGTGTGGTTTTACGAGACAGACGTGGAGCCTTGGGATGCGGACGATGATTGCCCCAGGCCTACCTACGTGCTCGTGCTTTACGTTTCGGACCCTCGCAACCATCGCGTGTGGCTTGCGTCCGTTGGGGGCGTAGGCGTCAACAGCCTGAACGATGCTTGGCTCGATGAGCTTGGGACTGAGCTCATTGGAGAAGCAAAAGACGTGCTTCTGGCAGAGCTCGATGAGACCGCGCACACGTACATCGCCCACCTAGAAAGCGGAGGCGCTCTCGTGGAAGCATGCTTCGGAATCGAATCACGCTACACGCTCGCGAACCCAGGCCCGTTCATGGCGTCCAAGGTGGACGTCTACTACATCGCGCGCCATCTCGAGGTGCGTCAACACGGTTTCGGCGCACATGTGTGGAAAGCGAGCGACCGATGAAACCGTGCATGATCCATGGGTACGAACAAATCGTGCTCCGGACGATCGGTGGACCTTTCCGTGGGTATCGCTGCGTCGATTGTGGGCACATCACGGACGTCGACCCTGGGAAAGCGACGCATCACGTGGTCTACCCCGCGAAAAAAGCGAACGAATAAAAAGGTTGCTGTGAGCGTCTATACATGCGAGACATAGAAGTCTCGCGAAGGAGCAAACATGGGCACGTCCGAAGACAACGAGCAGGGACCGATCACAGAGCGCACGCGAGCGCCGCAAGATCCACCCGTCGAGCACCGTCGCATCATCCGTAACGGTGAAGTGCACGTGTGGTGTCGTTCTCACAAAACGTACTTTTGCGATTGCGTCCCGTCCGTGTTCGACGTGCTGGGGCTCACGTGAGCTACACGCTGGCATGGCTCGAGGCGCACAACGCGCCCGAGTCCGAGCTTCGCACACGCCTCCAGGATGCTCTCGTGCGCGCGACTGACGCGGAAGCCGTCATCCAAGAGACGCTCGACAATGTGCTCCATGACTACGCCTACGGTGGCGATCTCGTGGAAAGCGCACAGGGCGCCATCGCCGCAATCGAGCAAGCCCAAGAGGAGAAGGACGACGTAGCCGCACTCCTAGAGGAAGAACGCGGAAAAGTCGCCGAGCTCACCGAAAAACTCGAGGGCGAGCGCGATCGATGGAAGGAAGAGCTCGGCAAAGAGCTCGCCGACGAACGTAAGGCGCTCGAGACATCCCTGGAGATGCTTCAAGCGCGTGTGCGCGAGCTCGAAGCCGCGCCGAAGACTGAAACGCCCGTAGTCGATCGGACCGTGGCGCTCCGCGCCGCGCCGGCGCACGTCGGGAAAGTCATCCACGTCAACTTCCGAAACGGCGGGAACCAGTCGGCCGTCGAGCTCTACAACGAAGCATCGACGATCGACGAGGATCCAGCGCGTCAGGACGAGGCCGCACGGCTCTACCTGTGCGCGCTCGCCATCGATCCGACGTACGCCTCGGCGCGGTGCAACCTCGGCAACATCTACTTCCGAAAACGTCTCCTGAAAGACGCCATCCGGGAGTACGACCAAGCCATCAAAGACGATCGACGATGCGCCGAGGCGTTTTACAACCGCGGCTACATCGAGCTCGAGATCGGCGAATCCCGCAAGGCCGTGGGCTTCTTTCTCCAGGCCATCGAAATCGACGCTCGCTTCGCGGACGCCTACTTCAACTGCGCGATGGCGCTCGAGCAGTCGTCCGATCCACACACCGCGACGTGGCATTGGAAGAAGTATCTCGAGCTCGAGCCGAAGGGCACCTACTCGGACATCGCGCGCTCGCACCTTCTCAGGTGCACGCCTCCTGCGGCGCCCAAGCGTCCGCGCGCACGCGCACGCAAAACCGACACGAAGGGAGCGATCTGATGGCAAGCGGTAACCCCAAGCTCTCGGCGCTCCGGATCCTCGATCCGGCAGGAGCTGCCATGAAAATCAAGCTGGCCCTCCGCGCCGCGCATGGCGACGTCGGCGAGGCCGCGGAGAAGCTCGGCGTCAACCGCCGATCGCTCTTCCGATGGATCCATGACCATCCCGAGCTCGCCGGCGAGCTCAGGAAGATGAGGGCCGAGGCCGCGAAGGCAGGGACCGAATGATCCACGTCCGTGAAATCAAGGTGCGGATCGTCGTCGAGACGAACAAGGGCACCCGCGTCGACCAAGAGTACACACCGCGCGAGGACGAGACGCTCCCGGAGCTTCTCCGTCGCATCGCCGAGGAATACGAGGAGCGCTATGGCGACGAGTGACAGATACAACGTGTTCACGGGAGACGCACACTTCGAATGCGATGACGGCAGGATCCTTCACTATCGCTTTCGCAATCAGGGCACGCTCACCGCGCACGACATCGGAGCGGGGATGAAAGCCGACGAGGCCGCACGCCGCATCGGGGGCGGCGGTCTGGCCGCGCGCATCTTCGTCGGCCTCAACGTCGGCAAAATCGAGAAGTGGACGAAGCAAGATGCCATCGATGTCGTCGTCCACGTGCGCAAAAAGCAAAAGGCGCTGCCGGACGCGAGCATCATGAGCCAGACGGGCCTCTACACGGATTCGGAGACGGGTGCGCTCATTCAAGAGCCCAGCCTGCAAATCATCGTGCTCGAGACGTCTGGCAAAACAAAAAAGGTCTTCTTGCGTGAGATGACCGAGCTCGCCGATGCGCTGCGCAAAGAGCTCGAGCAACAGGTGGTCATCCTCGAGCTCCAACTGTCGGGGGTGGTGACGGACGTCTACGAGGTGAAGCCCGCCAAAAAACGCAAGCGCAAGAAACGAGGGAAGGCCCGATGAGTGAGAAGACCGTT
>Ga0334722_10006576_pt1 | contig 11449 bp, 9 predicted proteins | sample C3_bottom_MG_FD_207210 | JGI IMG/M metagenome (GOLD analysis project Ga0334722, IMG submission 207210) | Sediment microbial communities from Yellowstone Lake, YNP, Wyoming, USA - C3_bottom | ecosystem: Environmental > Aquatic > Freshwater > Lake > Sediment | place: USA: Wyoming | collected...
CATGCCGGGCTCACCGCCGTCAGGTAGTCGGTGAAGATGTAGCTCGTCCCGCTGCCGTCGGAGCGGTGCACCACCAGGATGTCCTTGGCCGGCAGCCTGACGCCAGCGTTGAGCGCCACGATCCGCGGATCGTTCCACTTGCTGATCTTGCCGAGAAAGATGTCGCCGAGCACTGCGCCCGAGAGCTTCAGCGCCTTCTGCACATCCGGCAGGTTGTACGTGACGACGACGGCGCCGAGCACCATCGGGAAGTGCAGCACCTTGCCGCCCTTCGCCTTGGCCAGTTCGGCGTCGCTCATCGGCGCATCCGAGGCGCCAAAGTCGACGGTCTGCTCCGAGAGCTGGCGAATGCCGCCGCCCGAGCCGATCGACTGGTAGTTGATGCGCACGCCAGTCTTGGTGGCGTAGTCCGAGAACCACTTGCTGTAGATGGGATACGGAAACGTGGCTCCCGCGCCGGTGAGGGACACCGACTGCGCGCCCGCCGTGAGGGTGACCAGCGAAAGTCCGATGAGGGCGGAAAGGGTGCGAATTCGCACTGGCAGCTCCGGGTGTGTTGACAACGGTGGAAGAGTGGCCGCAAGGCGCGACCGTCCGACACCGTACATTCTGCCGGCTGCGTTCCAGCGCCATCTCGATTGTGTAACGGTCATGCCACAACAGGCTGGCCCGGGGCCGGTTACCGATCTCAGTCGGTGCTTGCGAGGGCGTCGGGAAACCATGCGGAGACCGTCGTACCCTGGTTCAGCATGCTCTCGGCGCGCACGTGGCCGCCGTGCGCGTCCACCAGGTGCTTCACGATCGACAAGCCCAGCCCGGTGCCGCCCTGCTCGCGCGACCGTGCGGGATCAACACGATAAAAGCGCTCGAAGATGCGCGGGAGGTGCTCGGACGCGATGCCGCAACCGGTGTCGCGCACGCCGACGCTGACGCCGCCTTTCTCCCGCGCCGCGAAGAGCGTCACGCTGCCGGTGCTCGTGTGCCGCACCGCGTTCTCCACCAGGTTTCCCACCACCTGGCGAAGCGCCGTGGGGTCGGCGCACAGCGACATCGCGTCGGGCGCCACGGTGACGTCGAGCCGGATGCCCTTGCGGTCAGCGGTCGCCCGGGAAGCCGACACCAGGTCGGCCAGCGTCGCGGCAAAGTCCACCGACTCCGGCACCGGTACCCAGCCCCCCGACTCGATGCGCGAGAGGTCGAGCAGGTCGTCCACCAGCCGCTGCATGCGGCGGGTATGCCCGACGATGCCCTGGGCAAACTGCCGGCGGACGTCGGTCGGCGGATCGTCGTCCGCCAGCGTCTCGGCGAAGCCGCGAATCACCGTCAGGGGAGTCTTCAGCTCGTGCGACACGTTGGCCACGAAGTCGCGGCGCACCGTCTCGAGCCGTCGAAGGCGCGTGAGGTCGAGCAGCGCGATGACCGCGCCACCCGCTTCCAGCGGGCGCACCGTGACGTTGAAGATCCGGCCGCCGAGCGTGACTTCGAGGTCGTGCACCGTCTCGCCGCTGAGCGCGTCGGCGATTGCGTCGCGGAAGGCACGGTCGCGCGGCAGCTGGTCGCCGCCGAAGGGCAGGCTGGCGCGCAAGCCCAGCAGGCCGCGCGCCGTCTCGTTGATGCGCACCACCTGCTGCCGCGCATCGACCGCGAAGATGCCCTCGTTGAGCGATTCCGTCAGCTCGCGCAGCAACGTTTCCTCGGCGCGCAGCGCGTCGAGGCGCGCGCTCAGTTGCTCGGCCAGCTGGCTGACGGCAATGGCCAGGTCGCCCACCTCGCCGGGCGCGGAACGCGACGGCCGTCGGCTGAAATCGCCGGCGGCGAGCGCATGCGTCACCTCGCTGAGTTCCGCCACCGGGCGCGAGACGGCCCGCGCGAAGAACCACGCCAGGAGCATCGCCACGACGAGCGCCGCCAGGCCGGCCATGGCGACGTCTCGCTGTGCGGCGCTGACGATGGCATCCAGCGACTTGGTGGTCAGCGAGACGCGGGCTACCCCCAGCGGCGCGCGCACCGCGACGTACAACTCTTCGTCACCGGCCGAGGCACTCAGCCGGCGTGAGGACCCGACGTTGCCCGCGCGCGCCGCCATGACCTCGGGGCGGTGGCTGTGGTTCTCGAGGTGGTCGAGTTCGGGACGGTCGAACTCGGAATCGCCGATCACTCGCCCGGTGGAGTCAATCAGCGTCACGCGGTGCCCGGTAACCTCGCCAAGACGGTTGGCGAGCGCATCGGCGTCCACGGTTCGCGTCCACTGCTCGGCCACGAGGCGCGCCTCGCTGGCCAGCCGTGCGGTGGTTTCCTCGGTGAGACGATCGCCGAGCTTGCGGTCGACGGCCAGCGACATGAAAACGACGAGCACTCCGACGACGCCCAGCGCGCCGAGGAGGAGCCGTTGGGTGAGCTTCACGCGTCGCGCGGCGAACGGAGGCGATATCCGAAGCCGCGCACCGTTTCGAGAAGTTCACCGCCGACCCCGAGCTTTGCCCGCAGCCGCTGCACGTGCATGTCCACCGTGCGCGTGTGGATGTCGGGTGCCGCCTCCCAGACCGTCTCGAGCAGCTGCGCGCGTCCCTGCACGCGGCCGCGGCGCTCGGCGAGCGTCAGCAGCAGCTTGAACTCGGTGGGGGTCAGCTCGACCTCGTCCCCGCGCACCATCACCCGGTGCGCCGCGCGGTCAATGCTGATGACGCCGACGGTCAGCAGGTCGCCCGTCGAGGGCGCTGCCGCGCTCCGGCGCAGGATGGCGCGCACCCGCAGCACCAGTTCCTGCGGGCTGAATGGCTTGGTGAGGTAGTCGTCGGCGCCCAGCGACAGCCCCTTGATGCGGTCGGGTTCTTCCTTGCGCGCCGTGAGCATGAGCACCGCGATGTCCCTGGTGGTGTCGTTCGCGCGGAGCTGCTCGAGCACCTCGAACCCGGAAAGTCCCGGGAGCATCAGGTCGAGCACGATGAGGGCGGGGTGCTCGCGGCGCGCGCTGGCCAGCGCGTCATTCCCGTTGGACGCCGACGAAACGCGGAACCCGTCCTTGGCCAGGTGATAGACGACGAGCGCCACGATGTCGGGTTCGTCGTCCACCACGAGGATGCGCTCGCGCGAGGCCGGCTCACTCACGTCGGTTGCCCCTGCAGGCGGCGGTGGATGGTGGCGATGATCAGGTCGATGGCCACGAAGTTGTGGCCGCCGCGCGGGATGATGAGGTCGGCGTACCGCTTGCTCGGCTCGACGAACTGCAGGTGCATGGGCTGCACCGTCGTCAGGTACTGGTCGAGGATCCCGTCCAGCGGTCGTCCGCGCACCTTGGTGTCGCGGCGGATGCGGCGGACCAGGCGCTCGTCGGCGTCGGCGTCCACGAACACCTTCACGTCACAGCGCTCGCGCACCCGTTCGTCCACAAAGAGGAGGATGCCGTCGATGACGATGACGTCGGCCGGCGCCACCCGCTTGGTTTCCGCGGCCCGGAGGTGCTGCACGAAGTCGTACACCGGCTTGTCGATGGGCTGGCCGCTGGCGAGCTGGTCGAGATGCGTAACCAGCAGGTCGAGGTCGAAGGCGTCGGGATGGTCCCAGTTGACCTTGCGGCGCTCCTCGATGGGGAGCTGCGTGAAGTTCCGGTAGTAGGCGTCCATGTCGAGGAACGCCACCGATGCGGGCGTAAGGGCCTCGGCGATGCGGCGCGCCACCGTGGACTTGCCCGAGCCGGTGCCGCCGGCGATGCCGATGATGAGTGGCTTCATGCTGTGCAGGGTGCGGGGGTGTTCATTGGACGATGCCCTGCGGGGAACGCGCCGGAAAGTGCCAATGGTGTCACGGTTAGGTATCGACGCGCCGGGTGGCAGATGAAGGTTGCGGTCAACACCCGATCTCCGTCAACCGGACGGCTTGCCGCCTCCCCTCCGCGCATGCGGCTCTATAGTTTTCTTCCATGGTACCGTCATTCCGCGCGGCGCTCCTTGCGGGCGCCGCCTTCGTCTCCGCCCCGGCCGTCGTACGTGCCCAGGGCATCCCGGTGGACCTCGTCGTCGCGGCCACCACCGACGTGCACGGCCGCGTGCGCGGCTGGGACTATTTTGCCGATTCCGCGGAAGGGACGCGCGGCCTCACCCGCCTCGCCACGGCCCTCGACTCGGTGCGCGGCGCCAATCCCGGCCGCGTCATCCTCGTCGACGCCGGCGACCTGCTGCAGGGCAATCCGTTCACGTTCGTCGCGTCGCGCGGCGACCTCGCCATGCACCCGGTGATGGCCGCCATGAATGCCATGCGGTACGACGCGGCAGCCGTGGGGAATCACGAGTTCAACTACGGCCTGCCGTTGCTCGGGCTCGCCGCAGCGGAGGCGAAATTCCCGTTTCTCGCCGCCAACGCGCGGCGTCCCGATGGATCGCGCTATTTCCCGGGCTTCGTGCTGATGGAGCGCGCCGGCGTGAAGGTGGCGATTGTCGGCGCCACGAACCCAGGCTCCAACGTGTGGGACCGGGGCAACCTCCAGGGCCGGCTGACCGTCACCGACATCGTGCCCGAAGTGCGCGCCGCCGTGGATTCGGCGCGCGCCGCGGGCGCCGAGCTCGTGGTGGCCATCCTGCATACCGGGCTCAGCGGTGCGAGCAGCTACGATGCCGGCGGCCGCGGTGAAGAGAATGTGGGCGCCCGCGTGGCGCGCGAGGTGCCGGGCATCGACGTCATCGTCCTCGGTCACTCGCATCGCGAAATCGCCGACACCACCATCAACGGCGTCCTGGTCGTGCAGCCGCGCCAGTGGGCGGGAAGCCTTTCCCTGGCCACGGTCCGGCTGCAGAATCGCGGCTCGTCGTGGAGCGTAATCGAAAAACATGGCGCACTCGTTCGCGCCCGGGGGCACGCCGAGTGGCCGGCCATCGTGCAGGCGGTCGCCAGCGCGCACGCTTGGGCACGGGCCTACACCGCACGCGAGATCGGCACCACCGCCACCGCATGGACGGCCGACTCGGCGCGCACCGCCGACACGCCGCTGGTGGATTTCGTGCTCGAGGTCGAGCGCCTTGTCTTCGATGCGGACCTCGCTTCGACGGCGGCCTTCGACCTCGGCGCCGGCTTCGGCCCGGGCAAGATCCGCGTAGCCCAGCTGGCACGGCTCTACCCGTTCGAGAACACGCTGCAACTTGTCAGGATCAGCGGCGCCGCCCTCCGGGAGTACCTGGAGCAGAGCGCTCGTTACTTCGTCGTGCGTCCCGGCGTGGAGCCGGCGGTCACCATCGACCCGGAGATTCCAGGCTACAACTTCGACATCGTCGCCGGTGCCGATTACACCATCGACCTCTCCAGGCCCATGGGGAACCGCATCACCCGGCTGCAGGTGCGCGGCCGCGCGGTGCTGCCCGGCGACTCGTTCACGCTGGCGGTCAACAATTATCGCGCGGGCGGTGGCGGTGGATACGGCATGTTGCGTGGCGCCCCGGTGTTGCGTGACACGCAGGTGGAGATTCGCGACCTGCTGATCGCGGCGGTCGAGAAGCAGCGCACGATGCGCGCCGAGGACTTCTTCCGCAGCAACTGGCGCATCGAGCCTGCGGCGTACGCGGCCGCGGCGTACCGCGCGCTGCATCCAGCGACGGCCGCACCGAGATTGTCCGCACCACCCGCGGCTGGCCTGCCGGCGCCGAGTTCCACGCTCGCGTCCGCCGCAAGCGGCGCCATGCCACTGCCCGCCGGCCCGTCCATGCTTCGCGTCATCAGCACCAACGACTTCCATGGGGCGCTCGAGCCGCGTCCCGATGGCAACCAGGGAAATCGCGGCGGCGCGGCGCAGGTGGCGCACGCCATCCGCGGCGCACAGAAGGAGTGCGCTCCGCAGTGCATTACCGTGCTTGTCGATGGCGGTGACATGTTCCAGGGCACCGCGGCGTCGAACCTCGCCTTCGGTCGCCCTGTGGTGCAGTTCTTCAAGGCCATGGGCTACGCTGCCGGCGCGCTGGGCAACCACGAGTTCGACTGGGGGCAGGACACGCTGCGCGCCCGGCTCAGGGACCTGCACGACGCCGTGCTGGGCGCCAACGTCACCTATGCCGACGGGCGTGCCGTGCCGTGGATTCGCGGCGACACCATCGTCGTGCGCGGCGGCGTACGCATCGGCATCGTCGGCGTGGCGTCGCCGCTCACCGCCACCACCACCATGGCGTCCAATGTCGCCGACCTGCGATTTGCCGATCCCGCTCCGGTGGTCAACGCGCACGTGCGTTCGCTGCGCGCGCGGGGCGCCACGGTGGTAATTGTCCTGGCGCATGACGGTGCCTTCTGCAGCGGCCGCGGCGCCGCGCAAACGTGCAGCGGTGAGGTCATGATGCTGGCGCAGGGCATTACCGAGAAGGTCGACGCCATCGTCAGCGGCCACACGCATTCAATGCTGAACATCGAGGTCAACGGCATCCCGGTGGTGCAGGCCCGTTCAAGCGGCCGGGCGATTGCCGTGGTCGACCTGGCGCTCGATGCCAACGGCGCCGTGGTCGGCAAGGCCCGCGGCTGGGTGCGCAACATCGACAGCGACTCGATTCCCGCCGACGCCGACATCGCCGCGCTCGTGCGCGACGCCACGGCGAGCCTGGCCGCCCGCGTGAACCAGCCCATCGCGCAGTTGCGAGAACCCATGTTCCGGCGCGGCGACGAATACGCGCTCGGGCGCCTCATTGCCGACGCGCAGCGCGCGGCGGGCAAGGCCGACGTGAGTGTGATGAACAACGGCGGCATTCGCGCCGACCTGCAGGCCGGCACGGTGACGTACGGTGCGCTGTTCGAGATCGCGCCGTTCGGCAACGTCCTCTACCGGGTGACCGCCCGGGGCGACGCCCTGCGCGCCTACTTCGAGAAGATGTACGACGGCCAGCGTGCGCCACGCATGCATGTGAGCGGCATCACGCTCACGTGGGACAACACGAGGCCCGCAGGCCAGCGCCTGGTCGGAGCGCGGCTGGCCACCGGCACCCCGCTCGACGATGCGCGCGAGTACCGCCTCGTGCTCAGCGACTTCATGCTCGCCGGGGGCGACGGGCTCGGCCTTGGCGGCGCAGCGCGCCTGGTGGAGCCGCTGAACGTGCAGGACCTCGACGCGCTCGTCGCCTACATCCGTGCTCTTCCCGGCGGCGTGATCGTCGCCGACGAGACCCCCCGCCTGATCTATCCCAAGCCATGACCGACAGCACCCTCACCGTCTTCGTCAACGCCCGCGTGGTTCACGTGGCCGCCGGCGCCACCGTGCTCGACGCGGTGCGCGCCTTCGACCCCGCCGAGGGCGACGCACTTGCCTCGGGCGCGCGTGCCGTCACCGACAGCCGGGGCCTGGGCGCGCCGGCGGATGCCCCCGTGTACGGCGGTGCCATCTTCCGCCTCATCTCGGCGCGCGCCTCTCGTACCGGGGAGACGGCGTGACCGTCATCACCTCCGACCTGCTGCGCCGTCTTCCGAAGACGGAACTGCACTGTCACCTGGACGGCTGCGTGCGTCCGGCGACGCTGCTCGAACTGGCGGCCGAGTACGACAAGCCCATGCCCGCCGATGACGCCGAGGCGCTCGCCCAGTACATGCTGGTGGACGACGCCGAGAACCTCGAGGATTACCTCGAGCGCTTTTCCGTGACGCTGTCGGTGATGCAGACCGGCGAGGCGCTGGAGCGCATCGCCTACGAACTGGCCGAGGACGCTGCGCGCGAGGGGGTGCGGTATCTCGAGACGCGCTACGCGCCGGTGCTGAACGTGCGCGGCGGGCTCTCGCTCGAGGAGTCGGTGGAGGCGCCGTTGCGCGGACTCGCCCGCGCCCAGCAGGAGTATGGCATCGTGGGACGCGTCATCGTGTGCGCCATTCGCAACATGGCGCCCGAGGTGTCGCTGGAACTGGCGCGGCTGGCCGTGGCGTTCAAGGGTCGGGGCGTCGTCGGATTCGACCTCGCCGGTGGCGAGGCGGGGAATCCGGGCAGCCGACACAAGGAAGCCTTCGACTTCGCGCGCGAACACGACCTGCCGTGCACCTGCCATGCCGGCGAGGGCGCCGGCGCCGATTCGGTGCGTGACGCCGTGCACCGCTGCTGCGTGTGCCGCATCGGCCACGGCACGCGTCTCATCGAGGACGAGTCGCTCACGCAGTACGTGAATGACCGGCGCATCACCCTGGAATGCTGTATCACCAGCAACGTGCAGACGCGGGCGGCCCTGTCGTTCGACACGCACCCCCTGCGCCAGTACTTCGACCGCGGCCTCAACGTGGTGCTCAGCACCGACAATCGCCTGATGAGCGGCATCACGCTGGTGGATGAGTACCAGCGCGCGGCCACGCATCTCGGCTTCACCTTCGAGGAGTTGTGCACCGTGGCCCGCAATGGATTCACCAGTGCGTTCCTGCACGAGAACGAGCGCGGCGCGCTGCTGGCGTCGGTGGACCGCGACATCGCCGCGCTGCTGGCCGGAGAACGCGCATGAGCACCCACGGAGCTGCCGCGGCGCGCGTGGCCGCCGACGCCGTGCGCGACGCGCTTGGCGTGCAGGCCCCGGCGTGCGCCATCATCCTGGGCTCCGGGCTCGGTTCCCTGGGTGACCGCATAGAGAATGCGCGGCGGGTGAAATACGCCGACGTCCCCGGCTTTCACGCGACGCAGGTCCTGGGACACAAGGGCGAACTCATTGCCGGCACGCTGGGCGGGCGCGAGGTGCTGGCGTTCGCCGGCCGCTTTCACATGTATGAAGGGCACGCCCCCCAGGTGAGCGCCTTCCCCGTGCGCGTGGCCCACGCGCTGGGGGCGCGCACGCTCTTCGTGTCCAATGCCGCAGGGGGCATAAGGCGCACGTTCAGCCCCGGCGACCTCATGGTCATCGAGGACCACCTCAACCTCACGTTCTCCAATCCGCTCACCGGGCTGCTCGAGCCGGGCGACACGCGGTTTCCCGACATGAGTGAGCCGTATTCGCCGCGCCTCAGGCAGCTGCTGCGCGACACGGCCCACCGGCTCGGGATTCCATTGCAGGCCGGTGTCTACGTTGCACTGCTGGGGCCCACGTACGAGACCAAGGCCGAGGTGCGGATGCTCGATCGACTGGGCGCCGATGCCACCGGCATGAGCACCGTGCCCGAGGTGATCGTGGCCAACGCCATCGGCATGGAGGTCGTGGGGGTGTCGCTTATCTCGAACCCCGCAGCGGGCCTGACCGCCGAAAAGCTCAGCCACGCCGACGTCATGCGCGCGGCCGAAGCGGCGGGCGACAGCTTCTGCGAGCTGGTGACGGCGTTCGTGGCGGCTTTGCCGCGTTCGATGGACGATGGACGATAGACGATAGACGGCGTACAGCGTACAGCGTAGAGCGTAAAGCGTAAAGCGTACAGCTGCCGTACGATCACCGATCTACTTCTTGGGTGCGGGCAAGCTGATGAGCCGCTTCTTCATCGCCTCGAAGCCCGGCGTGTCGCGCGTCAGCCCCTGGGTCTGCGCCGCCGGGTACGACGAGATCAGCCGCTCGGTGTCGGTGATGCGCGACTCCTCCATCGGGTGCGACGCGAAGAAGGCGTTCAGGGCGTCCGGCTGTTGCTTTCGCTCCTTCAGGAGGATGGCGAACATCTCGGGAATCCCGTTGGGGTCGATGTGCGCCTTGATGAGGTAGCGCACGCCCTCTTCGTCGGCCTCGGCCTCGTCGGTGCGGCTGAACTTGGCAAACGCCGCGTTGGCGGCAAGATTGATCCCGCTCTGGGCGAGGCCCGAGTTGCAGGCGGCCGTCAGCGTGCAGAGCAGCGTGGCTCCCATGCTCGTTCCCTGGGACTTCTGCATCTGCTTTATGCTGTGGCGCCGCGTCACGTGCCCGATCTCGTGCCCGATGACGCCGGCCACCTGCGCCATGTTGGTGGCCCGCTCGATGAGGCCGCGATTCACGTAGATGTAGCCCCCCGGCACGGCGAAGGCATTCACGTCGCGGCTATCGACAACGGAGAAGTGCCAGTCGAGATTTCGCTGGTCGGCAACGCGGGCCAGGGAATCACCGAGGATGGTGATGTAGCGGTTCACCTCGGGGTCGTGCACCAGCGGCAGTTCCTTGGCGATCTGGGTGGCGTAGCCTGCCCCCATCTCGACCTCCTGCTGCGTCGAGACCGCACAGGCGGCCAGCGCCAGCAAGGGCAGGAAGAATGCGGCGCGGGCCGCGGAGGCAACACGAGTGCGCATGGAGAAAAGATAGCGGTGAAATGGCTCACGGTGGCCAGGGACCTGAAACGCCGGAAGGCGCGCGAACGCAACGGACTGTTCGTCGCCGAAGGCGTGCGGACCGTCGAGGAACTCGCACGCTCGCCGCTCGTCGTCGAGGCGGCGCTCGTCACCGAGCGTGCCGCTACCGAGGGGCGGGGCGCGGCCCTCGCGCGCGACCTCGCGGCCCGGGGAATCCCCGTCATGCAGGTCACCGACGCCGAGTTCGCGTCGGCCGCCGACACGGAGCATCCACAGGGAATCCTGGCGATCGCCCAACAGCCGGCCCAGTCCCTCGCCAATCTCGTCCTGGGCGGGACAGTCCGGCTGCTCCTGCTGGATGCCATCCAGGATCCGGGTAACGTTGGCACGCTCATTCGCACGGCGGCAGCGGTCGGGGCTACGGCGGTGGTGGCGCTCCCGGGCACCGTGGACGTGTGGAATGCGAAGGTGGTGCGCAGTGCGGTGGGGGCTCATTTCCGCCTGCCCGTGGTCGAGGCCAGCGTGGCGGAGCTTGGATCGTTCCTCGCCGGCCGCAACGTGACGCTCTGGGGTACCGACGCCGGGGGAACACCCCTCGAGGCGGTATCGCCACCGGCCCGTCTTGCCCTGGCCGTGGGCAACGAAGGCGCCGGGCTGTCCGGGGAGTTGCGCGCGCTCTGTTCGGACGTCGTGTCGTTGTCGATGGCTCCCGGCGTCGAGTCGCTGAACGTGGCGGTGGCCGCTGGCATCACCCTATACGCCCTCCGCCCGTGAACCAAGGCACCCCCGCACCCCGCACCCCGCTCTGCGCCCTCCGCCCGTGACCCAAAGCACCCCCGCACCCCGCACCCCGCACCTCCCGTGAGCTCGATCTCCTGGTTTGCCTGGTACGCCCCGGTGTTCGCCGCCTTCGGTGCGGTGTTCGGGTCGTTCCTCAACGTCTGCGTCGCACGGTGGCCAAGGGATGAGTCGGTCATTCGTCCGCGCTCCCGCTGCCCGGGCTGCGGCCACGCCATCGCGTGGCACGACAACATTCCGGTGTTCGGCTGGCTGATGCTGCGCGGCCGCTGCCGCAACTGTCACTCGTCCATCAGCGTGCAGTACCCCCTCGTGGAAGCCACTACCGCGGTGCTCTGGGTGGGCGCGCTCTGGCTGCTCGGTCCCTCGGTGGTCGCGGTGCGGCTCGCGGTGGTCGCCACCATCCTGCTGGGCGTCGCGCTCACCGATGCGCAGAGCTACCTGATTCCCGACGGCTTCACGCTCAACGGCCTCGCCTTCACGGTGGTC
>Ga0334722_10006577_pt1 | contig 11448 bp, 8 predicted proteins | sample C3_bottom_MG_FD_207210 | JGI IMG/M metagenome (GOLD analysis project Ga0334722, IMG submission 207210) | Sediment microbial communities from Yellowstone Lake, YNP, Wyoming, USA - C3_bottom | ecosystem: Environmental > Aquatic > Freshwater > Lake > Sediment | place: USA: Wyoming | collected...
CCCGGAGAACCGTTGGCGCTAACCGTGGGTGGCGGGTTCGTCTGGGTGGCGAACACGCTCGCCGGCACCGTCGCGCGGATCGACCCGCGCGCGAACGGCGGCCAGGTCGTCGGCAAGCCGATCCGCGCCGGGAACGGGCCGTCGGGCATCGCCTACGGTCTCGGCGCCGTGTGGGTGGCCAATTCGGTCGACCGGACCGTCACCCGCATCGATCCGGTCACAGGAACCCCGGGCCGGCCGATCTCGGTCGAAGACGGGGCGGACGGCGTGGCCGCGGGAGACGGCAGCGTCTGGGTGATCGGGCGGTCGGCCGGGGGCGGGGTTCTCTCGCGCATCGATCCGGCGGCGCGCACGGTCGCCGGCACGACGAGCGTCGGGAACGAGCCCGCTGCCGTCGCCGTCGGCCCCGACGCCGTGTGGGTGGCGAACGGGGCGGACGGGACGGTGTCGAAGATCGATCCCTCGAGTGGGCACCTGGAAGGTGCGTTCCCGGTCGGCAAGCAGCCGAGCGGCATCGCCGTCGCAGCGGACGGGCACGTCTGGGTTGCCAACGCCGGCTCGGCGAGCTTGACCGAGCTCGACCCCGCGACGGGTGACGTGATCCGGACTATCCCGACCGGCGCACCACCCGGCGGGGTCGCGCTCAACGGCGGAACGGCGTACGTCGCGGCTCAGGTGCCGCTGAGCGCGCACCGCGGCGGCACGCTCACGCTCGCCGTCGCGAACGAGCCCGGCGAGTACGCGCAGCCGATCCCGACGGAGCTCGATCCCGCCTCCGGCTACTCGGCGTGGGAGCTCCTCACGTTGACGAACGACGGGCTCCTCGGCTACAGCCAAGCGGGAGGCGCCGAGACCTACAAGGTCGTCCCCGACCTGGCCACCGGCCTCCCGACGGTCAGCGACGGCGGCCTCACGTACACGTTCCAGCTGCGCAAGGGGATCCGCTACTCGACCGGCGGGGTCGTCCAGCCCGCGGATATCCGCCGAGGGATCGAGCGGGCGCTGCTCCGGAGCGGCGACAAGTTTCCGAAAATGACCCCCTACCTGGCCGCAATCGAGGGCAGCCGCGGCTGCCTGACGGGCAAGCGCAAGCACTGCGATCTCACGCGCGGCATCACGACCAGTCCGGGATCGAGCACGGTGACCTTCCACCTCAGCAAGCCCGATCCCGACTTCCGGTTCAAGCTCGCACTGCCCGAGTACGACGCCGTTCCTGCTGCGACGCCGCTGCACGCGCGGCTGCCGCTGCCCGCGACCGGCCCGTACAAGATCGCCGGCTACCAGTCGAGGGGCGTCGTCGAGCTCGTCCGCAACCCGCGCTTCCGCGTCTGGTCGGCCGCGGCGCAGCCGGACGGCTACCCCGACAGGATCGTCGAACGGTTCCGGTACACGGGTCCGTCCGCAGTCCGTGCGGTAGAGCGCGGCACCGCCGACATCACGGCGGACAGCTTCGATCAGACCTGGCCGCCTGCGCTCGCGGCCTCCCTGCAGACGCGCCATTCGAGCCAGCTCTACCCCGCGCCGCAGCTCACGATCCTCGGGCTCTGGCTGAACACGAGGCTCGCGCCGTTCAACGACGTCCGCGTCCGGCAGGCGTTCAACCTCGCAGTCGACCGCACCCGGCTCGCCCAGATCAACGGTGGCGAGGTGGCATGCCAGTTCCTCCCGCCGAACGTGAACGGCTACAGCGCCTACTGCCCGTACAACGGGCCCAACCTCACCAAGGCGCGCCGGCTCGTCGCCGCGTCCGGCACCAAGGGGCAGCCGGTCACCATCTGGATCTACGACATCCCGGCCGGGCACCGGAACGCCGCGTACCTGGTCCCGGTCCTGCGAAGCATCGGCTACAAGGCTCGGGTCGAGTACGTTCCGCATACCCCGGGGAACCTCACCTGGCGCCGCGACCGGCAGGCGGGCGTCCAAGGCTGGGGCGGCGACTATCCCTCCGCCAGCAACATCTTCCTCGCGTTCCTCTGCAGCTCCTATACGACCGACCCGAAGAAATCGAACGGGAACTTCGCCGGGATCTGCGACCGGCATCTGGATGCGCAGGTCGCTCGTGCACGGTCGCTCGAGACGACCAACCCCGCCGCGGCGGCCGGCGCCTGGCACCGGGCCGACCGCATGCTGACCGACGCGGCGCCGTGGTTGCCGATGAAGGTCTTCGTCTCCACCGACTTCGTCGCCCGGCGGGTCGGCAACTACAGGTACTGCTGGGTGTCGGGGGGGTCGGGGATGACCGGCGCATGCCTTGACCAGCTCTGGGTGCGCTAGGACAGCGCTGACAGCAAGGTCGTGACGGCGTCGGAGAGGGTCGAGGGCGGGCCAGAATCGATCGCGCCGCAATGACCTAGCCACGGTCTAGGCGTGATCTTGCCTCGATCTAGGCGCGGATTCCTAGCCTCGCCGCGATGCGTGTGGACAGGGTGCTCACGTGCGAGTGCGGGTTCGACGCCCGCGCAGCGGACGAGGAAGGGCTCGTCGCGGCGGTCAGGCGCCACGCCGCGGAGGCCCACTGCATGCCGCTCTCGCACGACGAAGCGCTGCTGCTCGTCTTCCACGCCGAGCTGGCGGCGCAGCCCACGACCCCCGCACGACCACAGACCGCAACAGAAACGGAGGAGCAATGAAGCGACGCGGAGGCTGACGGTGACCTCAGACGGCGTCTCGTCCTCGTCGCGCGTCGGGTGGATGCCAACCGAGGCAATGTCACCGGTCTCGAGATCAACCTCGACGCTGACCAGTGCCGTGTACTCGACCTCGGCCTTCACGTCATCAAAGTGTCCCCAAAACCTGTCCCCAACATCCGGCGATCTTCCTCGCGACCGATGCGCACCCTCCAGACACCTGGATTCAAGCCATTTCCTGCGCCGCAAGCGATTCGCGCCGACGGCACCGCCCTCCTTTCCAGGGAGGTGCTCCACGGTGTCGGACACGGCAACAAAAAACCGCCCATTTGCGGGCGGTTCATGTATTGAAATAAGCCCTCTGACGGACTCGAACCGTCGACCCCCTCCTTACCATGGAGGTGCTCTACCAACTGAGCTAAGAGGGCGAAGGGCCGAGTGTAGCCTCTGAGCCGGCGCAGACACGGGCTTTGTGGCGGGTCGCCCGCATCGGCCTGATGGCGGCCATCCGCCGCGGTGAGTTTGCGGTGAGTCGGCCCGAAACTCCGGGGTCTGACGGCGCGAGTTCAGAGCTAACGTGTGGGAAGCGCCATATGACCACGACTGGCTCGGAACGGGCCGACTAAGAGGGCAGCGCCGAGGAACACCGGGTACCGCAACCGAGTCGCCTCTATCCATAGGGCGAATAGCCCGCCTGCGTAGTGGTGGTGGTGGAGGTACCTGTGGAACTTGTCCTGTCCCTGCCGAGCGACGTGCTCGACGCCCTGGCGACTGCCGTCGCCGAACGACTAAAACCTGTCACGATGACTTCGTCGTGGCTCTGTCCGCCCAGGCAAAGGGGATGCAGACGACCCAGGGCGAGGATCTGGTGACGACCGAGGCGCTCGTGCCGGCGCTCAACAACGCCGGCCAGCTCGATCGTGTGCTCGGGCTCCTCGCTCAGGTGCCCGCGCACGCCGAGGTCGTCGTCGGTGGGCGGCGCCAGGGTGATCGAGGATTCTATGTCGAGCCGACGGTCGTCGTTGGGGTCGAGCAGTCCGACACACTGAGATCAGCAGGAGATCTTCGGACCGGTGATCACGGCCCAGCGCTTCTCGGATGAGGGGGAGGCGCTGCGCTGGGCGAACGGTGTCGAGTACGGGTTGGCTTCGAGTGTCTGGACGGAGAACCTGGGACGGGCGCTCCGCGTCTCACGCCGTCTCGACTTCGGCTGCGAGTGGATCAACACCCATATCTCGCTCGTGGCAGAGATGCCCCACGGGGGGTTCAAGCACTCCGGCCACGGGAAGGATCTCTCGTTGTACGCGCTTGAGGAGTAAACACGCGTCAAACACGTCGTGGCGAACTTCGGCAGCTGAGCCGGCTGCGAACATCCCCACTGTGCCCGCGAGGAAAGGAATGGAGCGCGAGATGTCCGAGGTAGATGAGACGCAGTCGCACGTTCGAAATCCGTTGAGCGCGAGCGCGGCCGGCGGGAATGGCAACGGCGGCTATCTCGCTGAGGTTGAGCAGGCGTTCGTGGACCGCTGGCACGACAACGCGTACGGATGTTTCTCGTCTGGGCACAAGTTCTGTCGCGAGGTGTGCCCTGTTACCCAGGTGACGCGCAACGAGAATCACACGCCAACGGCATTTCACTCAAACGTGGTCGCACTGGAGAAGGGGCTGATCGAGGTCGAGGACGTCGCGGACGATTACGTGCATTGCACGCAATGCGGTGCGTGTGAGCTGCGGTGTCCCAACACGATCATGGTTGGTGACTTCTACAGGGCTCGTACCGAGACGGTGAAGGTCGTGCGGGCGATGCGTGCGCTGATGGTTGACAAGGGTCTTGATCGTGAGGGCTGGAAGATCTGGAACCGGCTGACGGACAAGCTCAAGAACGAGCCCGTCCTCGGGGTAGAGGGTGACCATCCGAACGGCCAGGAGCACGTGCGCGACTGGGCCAATGGGCTCGATATCCCGACCGGTGGCGAGACGATCATGTTTGTCGATTGCGAGGCTGCCTTCTACCGCACGTCGATCCCGCGAGCCACTGCGCAGCTGCTCCAGCTCGCGGGCGTCGAGTTCGGGTTGATGCGGGAGCAGTGGTGTTGCGGTGGGCCGGCAGCGGAGATGGGTTACGTCGAGCAGGCCCGCGCATTTGCCGAGCACAACGTTGCCGACTGGCGCGCGATCGGCGCGAAACGGATTATCGCGATTGAGCCGCACGACTACGTGCACTTCACCGAGGACTATCCGGCGTACTTCGGCGAGGAATTCGACTTCGAGGTTGTGCAGATCGTTGACCTCGTCGCGGAGTTGATCTGCGATGGGCGTATCGAGCTCAAGCATCCGATCGACCGGGTCGCCACGTACCACGACCCTTGCCGGCTCAACAAGCGCAAGGGCATCCACGAGGCGCCGCGGGAGATCCTGCGGGCGATTCCTGGTCTGACGTTCAAGGACGTTGATCACGTGACGCAGTGGTCCTACTGCTCCGGCGGGGGCGGTGGTCTCCCGATCGAGAAGCCCGAGATCACGGCGGAGATCAGCCGCCGTCGACTCGAGAAGGCGGGCGAACTGGAGGTCGACATGCTCGTCAGCGCCTGCGTGTGGTCCGAGCGCCCGCTGCGCGCGGCTGGCGCCGCGCAGGGCATCGAGGTCTGGGACATCATCGAGCTTGTCGCCGAGTCCGCGGGCATCGAGATCGGCGGGAGCATGCAAAGCGGTAACGCGCCGGTTGGGAGCACCCAAGGATGACCCTCGCGCCCCCCACCATCGATTCGGGCATCCTCGAGGAGCTTCGCGCCATTGTTGGCGAGGAGGATGCCGTTCTCATCTCGAAGTCGAGCCGGCTCAATCGCGCCCGCGTTCCGGCGCCCTTCCCTGTCCACCGCTGGGAGGAGTTTGTCCCTGATGCGGTCGTGCTCCCGCGGACAGTCCAACACGTATCGGAGATTGTCAAGCTCGCCAACCGCACGAAAGTGCCGATCGTCCCCAGGGCCGGCGGCACCGGCCTCGCTGACGGGGCGGTGCCGCTGCGCGGCGGCATCGTCGTCGACGTCAAGCGCATGGACAAGATCAAGGAGGTCGACCTCGCGAACAACACGGTGACAGTCGGACCTGGCATCAATATGCAGACGCTCAACCGCCAGCTGGTCAAACACGGCGTCATGTTCCCCGACGACCCGGCGTCGTACGCGTGCTCGCTCATCGGCGGCCGGATCGGCACCAGCGGATTCTCGCTGCTCGGGTCGCGCTACGGCCACACCCGCGACCTGGTCATCTCGTTCGAGATCGTCTTGCCGACAGGAGAGGTCATCGAGGTCGGCGACGGCGGCGGGCGCAAGGTGCGTAAGTCCTCTACCGGCTATCACCTCAAGCACCTCTTCATGGGTCACCAGGGAACGCTCGGTATCGTCACCGAAGCGACCCTCGAGCTCGTGCCGCGAGCCGAGGTGGAGTTCGCCGCCTTCTTTCTCTTCGAGGACTTCGACACGGCGTACCGCACGCACCGCCTGCTCGCGTGCAGCGGTTTGGCGACGCTCGCCGGAGTCATGCTCTTCGATTCGGAGAAGGTCGCCTACCTGCGGCGCGACGACGAGGCCTACATTGAGCAGCCCGACTGGGTTAAAGCGGTCGCTGCAGCCTCGTTGTACGGCACCCGCGCAGAGGTCGAACCGGCCTCCAAGATCGTCATGGAACTCGGGCGAAGCCTTGGCGGCAAGTACATCGGGGACGAGATCTCGTCGGGAGACTGGTCTGCGCGCCATGATCGCTACGCGAACCCGCTACACGGTCGAGCCCGCGACGGGCAGGTGGTGCCGATGAGCTGGCACTGCGAGGACGCCGCCGTTCCGTACAGCGAACTCCCTGCGGTACGTGCGAAGTGGCACGCCATCGCGAGTCGTTACGTCGAGCAGTACGAGATCTTCGACGACTGGGGGATGTTCGCCTACACGAATGGTGCCCACAAGCCGTGGGGCGACGTGCTCGCCGAGATCGACATGGGTCTGTGGGAGGAGCGCCTGGACGAGGCTGGTTGGCAGGCCTTCATCTCGCTGAAGCGCGAGATCGCGCAGACGGTGCTAGACCACGGTGGATCGATGACCGCCTGCCACGGCGCAACCCGGGCCGGCGACGCCGAACTCGTTCCTCAGGAGATGGGTGGTGGGTGGGACGTGATGATGGCGATCAAGAGGCTGCTTGATCCCAACAACGTCATGAACCCGGGCAAACAGAGCCTCGATCGGGCCTATGAGTAGGAGGCAGTGATGGCAGCAGACCCAAGGCCTGGGCGCTATGTCCAGTCCGAGCAGGCGGCCCCTGAGCCGCGGCGCGTCAGTCACCAGGTCGTGATGCGCTTCGACCATGTATTCGAGGTCGATCCCGCGCTCATGGCTCGCTTCCCGCAGCAGAAGATGCCTGCGTGGGATACGAAGCGGATCGTCGCCGCTCGCTGGGATCACCTCGACGACGTCCATCGCCAGTTCGCCGACGGCAAGGTTCTCGCAGGCGAAGGTCCCGAAGCGGGTGATGACTAATCTAAGAACCCGAATCGGGCCGCCACGGTCGGATCATTATGGGAGAGCGATACGTGTACGGTTGGTTGTTTGACATCGACTACGTGCAGTTCGCCCCAGAGTCTTGGGATCCGGGCGGTGTGAGCCGAAAACGGCTGGCGAACAGCGGGTAGCGCTCGAGCAGGCATTCGCGAGCGACCAGCCAACATTCATTGAGACGGTCGCCGATCCGGACGTCATGTCTTACATCACCCGGTAGCCACTCGAAGGCGGTCCGCGCGAGGGCACCTACGGCTGCGGGATAGTCAATCCGCTGTAAGACACGAAACCCTGCAAGAAGCGAGGTGAGCGCACGTTGGGCATACCCGTCGCGTCCGGTACATCCGTATCGCCTGCGATGTTGATTGGGCATGGATCGTTCTGCCGGTCCGTCGTCAAGCTCTCCTGGTCGGCATCAGCCGTGGCTGGTGGCACGAGGGCGTCCTCTGGCCACGGGTCATGGGGTCGCGCGGAGATGTTTCGCGTGATCGGCTTCCTCGAGCGCGCCCGGCCGTGGTTCCTACTCGCTTCGATCGTGCTGCTAGGCATCTGGGCATGGATGGGGCATGTCGCTCACGCAAGGACGATCACGCACCCAAGCCAAGTCCGAGTCAGTCCCGTCTCGCGTGTCACCACGCTCGGCGGCGGTTGACGTCGGGCGCCCGAATCAAGAGCATGTGGCTCGGGGGAGGGCGTGTCCTCCGGTTTCGTGTTCGCTGCGGCGGCCTACGACCCGGTCATCCGGGGGCAGGAGGTTCGCAATGGCAGGGACACGACGCAGCCAGACGCAGAGCGTGCTCGCCTGGGAGGACGACCCCGGGGCTCCAGCCGAGGGTCTCACGCCGGTGCCGAGGCCGGCGCCGCAGCTGACCAAACGGCGTCTACCGCTCGCCATCCGCGGCACGGCGCCGGCGGTCGGCAGCTACCAGCCGGGCTCGAGGCGCTTTCGGTACTGGGCCGCAGCGGAGGCGCTTCGGCGTGGCGCCGACCTCTGGGCTGGGCTGCTCCCGACCGGCTTCACCTGGTATCCGACCAACGGCGGTCGGCTTCCGATCAAGCTCGACGAGGGCGAGGACCTCAACGCCTACTACGACCGGAAAGGTCTCCACTTCTTCCACGCCACGGCGGGCGGACGCGTCGTCTACTCGGGCGAGAGCCCCAACGTCAGCTGCCACGAGCTCGGCCACGCGATCCTCGACGCGCTGCGACCCCAGCTCTGGGATGTCGCCAGCGTCGAGGCGGCGGCACTTCACGAGTCGTTCGGTGACGTCAGCGCGCTGCTCTCGGCGCTCCAGCTGCCGTCGTTCCGGCAGACCGTGCTGACGGAGACGAACGGCAAGCTCTACCGCGCCTCGCGACTCTCGCGGCTCGCGGAGCAGCTCGGCTGGGCGATCAGGCAGTCGCGACCCGACCTGGTCGACGCCGACTGTCTGCGCAACGCGGTCAACTCGCTCTTCTACCGAGACCCGGCCACGCTGCCGCCGGACGGCCCCGCAGGCGCGCTGTCATCGGAGCCCCACTCGTTCTCCCGCGTCTTCACGGCCGGCTTCTTCCAGTCGCTCGCCGGCATGTATGCGCTCCAGGGCTCCGGCGGAGAGGAGTTGCTCGCGGCCACGAGCCTGGACGCTGGCAGGCTGCTCGTCGCCGCGATCCGAGACTCACCGATCGTGCCTGGCTACTACAGCCAGGTCGCGGCGCACATGATCGAAGCCGACGCGCAACTGTTCGGCGGCCGGTACCGGGACGCACTGCAAAGCGGTTTCGTACGCCACGGTGTCCTCTCCCTGCAGTCCGCGGTGGCGGTCGCGCAACCGGCCGCAGCAGCGCCGCGCCGTGAGCGGGGAGCCCGGCTGCCGCTTGTCGCGCTTGCGGGCGCGAAATACGGTCTGACCGAAGACCTCCTCGTGCAAGGGGCCTCCGAGCCCGCGCGGTTCAGCGTCGGGAGTGCCGCGCCCGACGAAGGCGCCGTCGTTTCGCAGGCTCACGACCGTGCTGCCGCGACCTTCGTCGAGGATCTTCTCCGCCGCGGCAAGATCGACCTCACGACGGTCGACATCGGCGCCGCTGCGATCGTGAACCCGCTCACCCGCAAGACGCACGAGCTCAGACGCGACGAGGACGGCGTGTGTCTCGTCCGTCGCCTCTTCGACTGCGGCTTCGACGCAGGCTAGGGTGCTCGCGTGGCACGCAAGAAGACAAAGAGGGCGGAGCGGACCGCGCGGCAGACGGACGAAGACGTCTTTGTCAGCGGTCTCGTCGAGCGAGGCGAGGCTGCTCGGCCCGACGTCGACGGCGAGCTCCCGCCGGGCGCCACGCACGAGATCGTCGAGGAGCCAGCGGGCCGGCCTCCAAGAGTGAAGCGCCGCCGCTTCTCGGCCCGCTGACAGCACCGGCGCCCGAAGCCCGCGGGCGCCTCGAGAGGTATCCATCTATGCAGGGGAGAGGATTCGAACCTCTGAAGGCTGAGCCAGCGGGTTTACAGCCCGCCCCCTTTGGCCACTCGGGAACCCCTGCGGGGACGGCCATTCTAGCCGCGGCTTGGCTGCCGCCTCGCGTCGACGGACCACCCCGTGTGGATCGCGGCCGCAGCGCCGACGGCGGCGACCATGAGGCGCGCGGCCGCGCGGTCGTCGAGGCCTTCCTTGGCGAGACGCTGCCAGGTCGGGAAGTCGAGCGCGAGGGCGACGGCGGCACGTAACCGGACGTGCGGCTTTCCGCTCGCGGCGAATGAGGCCGCGAGCGAGCCGGCGAGCGCGGCCATCTCGGTATCCGCGGTGGCAGTCATGAGTGCATCCAGCGCCGGGACGATCCCGCGGTCACGCAAGACGTTGGCAGACATACGCTCAGTGCTTCGGTACCACGTGTAGAGCTCCCGGAGCACGGCCTCGAGTCGCCCGGCGGGGTCGACGATCGCAAACGCGGACGAAAGATCCGGCGCCGGGTTCCTGGCCAGGAAGTGGGCCTGGCATGCCGCCATGAGCTGGTAGTCGTCCGGGAAGTTGTTGTAGACCGTCAAGCGCTCGACGCCGGAGCGCCGTGCGATCTCGGCAATCGTGGTCCGCGCCGGGCCGACCTCCTCGTGCAGCTCCGCCGTCGCGGCAGCGATCCTCCGCCGCGTCTCGGCCTGGCGTTCGGCTCGAACGCGTTGCGAGTATTTCCGTTTTTCGCTTGACATAGCGTTCATCCAAGTATACATTCTGTATTAGATAAACATGATGTTCATCGAAAGGAGAAACGACATGCTGACCAACGCATCGCACGCGCTCACGGCCCTCGAGGGGGAGCGCGCCGACTTTCCCGGTCTCGGCAGCCGCTACGTCCTTCGCGGCTACCAGACGGACGGGCGTTTCGCCGTGATCGAGCACACGATCCCGCCGCGGACGCTCGCAGCGCCCACGCACGTGCACGAGAACGAAGACGAGTACTCCTTCGTGCTCACCGGGACGATGGGCGCGGAGATCGGTGACGAGACTGTCACGGCCGAGCCCGGCGATCTCGTAGCCAAGCCCCGTGGCGTCCCGCACGCGTTCTGGAACCCGGGGGATACGGAGACGCGCGTGCTCGAGATCATCTCCCCGGCTGGCTTCGAGCAGTTCTTCGCCGACCTCGCGCCGCTTCTCGCCGTCGACGGTGAGCCCGACTTCGAGGCCGTGCTCGAGATCCAGGTTCGCTACGGGCTCACCATGGACTTCGACACGATCGGGTCGCTCATGCAGGCGCACGGACTCGAGAGCTAGCCCCGCACAGGGGGGCGGGATCACAGCCCGCCCCCCCTGTGCCAACTCTGTGCCAGTCTGTTCCACGATGGAGCGGTTCGACGTGCTCGTGGTCGGGGCCGGGCCGGCGGGGTCGGCAACGGCGATCCACCTCGCGCGAGCCGGGGCGCGGGTGCTGCTCGCCGAGAAGGCGCGCTTCCCGCGCGACAAGCCGTGCGGCGGTGGCCTCACCGGTCGGGCGGTGCGGGCGCTGCCGTGCCCGGTCGACCTGGTCGTCGAGCACGTCGTCGATCGGTTCGAGCTTCGGCTGCGCTACGGCCCGAGGTTCGAGCGGGCCGGCGACGAGCCCATGATCCTGATGACCCAGCGCCGCAGGTTGGACGCACACCTGGCTGAGCAGGCGGCTGCCGCGGGAGCGGATCTGCGCGACCAGAGCCGCGTCGACGATCTCGAGGTGGGCGCCGACGGCGTGGAGGCGACGATGAACGGGACTCGCGTCGTCGCGGACGTCGTCGTCGGCGCCGACGGCGCGAACGGGGTGGTGGCGAAGACCGCCGGCCT
>Ga0334722_10006578_pt1 | contig 11448 bp, 13 predicted proteins | sample C3_bottom_MG_FD_207210 | JGI IMG/M metagenome (GOLD analysis project Ga0334722, IMG submission 207210) | Sediment microbial communities from Yellowstone Lake, YNP, Wyoming, USA - C3_bottom | ecosystem: Environmental > Aquatic > Freshwater > Lake > Sediment | place: USA: Wyoming | collected...
GTGTATCTCTCATGTGCTCCCTCTCTTCCGTGGGAACGTGATGGTCCTTCAGTCCGCCGGCGCGAATCCCTGCAGGATGGCTGTAGTCACCGCATGGAAGCTGACACACGCGCCCTGCGAAAAGACCTCAGGCGGCAACCGCCGCGGCCGGCGCTGGAGGAATCCGACCATGAAGCTTGACGAGGAGGGACTGCTGGTCAGGATCTTCGTTGGCGAAACGGACCGGTGGCGAGGACAGCCGCTCCACGAAGCGATCATGATGCGGGCCCGCGAGATGGGGTTGGCCGGCACAACCGTGCTGCGCGGCGTGGCCGGGTTTGGGGCCAACAGCCGGATCCACACGACCAAGATCCTGCGCCTCTCGGAAGATCTCCCCATGGTGATCGAGATCGCCGACAGCCCTGAGCGCATCCACAACTTTCTGCCGGCCCTGGACGAGATGGTGAGTGAGGGATTGGTCACGCTCGAGCGCGTCCGGATCATCCTGTATCGACCCCGGGTGAGCGGAACCACCGCGGGCGCGTGATTGATTACAGCCAGCGGGCGACAACGATCCCCAGCAGGAGGGCGCCGAAGCCCACAAGGATGCTCCCCCCGATGTTCATCAGCCCGCCGACCCAGTTGCCCTCTTCGATCAACCGAAACGTCTCATATTGCCACGTGGAGAAGGTGGTGAAGGCGCCCAAGAACCCAATGCCGAGGAAGGTTCGCCACTCCGGGTGAATCAATGCGCGCTCGGTGGTCAGCACCGCGATGATGCCGAGCGCGAAGCTGCCGGTGATGTTGATCACGAAGGTGCCGTACGGGAACCCGATGCCCATGCGCTCCGCGACAACGCCGCCGAGCGAATACCTGGCAAGGGCGCCAAGGGCGCCGCCGACGAGCACCAACACTACACGCATCTCAGCACCTCGGTGGCTCTGCCGGCAATCTGATCTCGGCCATGAGAATTCCCGTCAGGATCAACCCTGCCCCCGCCGCCTGCCGGACGGTCAGCCCTTCTCCGAGGACCCAATGCGCCAGCATAGCCGCGGCAACCGGTTCAAAGGTGAACATGAGACCGGTGTGCGACGGCGTCGTAAACCGCTGGGCCCAGGACTGGACGAGTAACGCGCCCGCAGATGCCGTGAGGGCCATGAATGCGATCGCGGCCCAGATGCCCGGACCCGCCGACGCGATCGCCGAACCCGGGTGTTCGGTCAGCGCCGCGATCGCGCCCAGCAGGGCGACCGGCATCGCCTGCGCGAGGGCGAAGACGCGGTGATCGAGCGCCGGGGCCAGCCGCCCCACGAGCACGATGTGGAAGGCAAAGCAGACCGCACACCCCAGGACGAGCAGATCGCCGATCCGGACCGCCAACGTGCCCTCGAGCGCGAGGAGCCCGAGGCCGACCGCGGCGGCGGTGATCCCGACCAGCACCAGCGGCGGCGGCGCGCGCCGCAGCCACAGCCCTGAGATGATGGGTACCATGACGACCGATATGCCGGTGATGAACCCCGCCTGCGACGCGGTGGTCAGTCGCAGCCCCAGCACCTGAAAGGCGTAGCCGAGAAAGAACACACCGCCGACCGCCAGGGCCTGGGTCCAGAGCGGCCCCGAGTATGACGCCTGCTTTGGCGATATCAGCAACAACGCGATAGCCGCGAGCGCAAATCGGATTGTAAGATAGGTAAATGGCGGCAGGACGTCGAGCACGATCTTGCCGAGCGGGAACGTGAGCCCCCACGCCGCCGCAACCGCCAGCAGCGCGGCATCAGCCGCGAAACGTTGCGGGTTCCGCAGCACGCCCACGCCGCCCATCATAGCAGGGCGAACCCGGAGGATGTCGTTCGCGTGACGGTCTCAATCAACGGTTGGATCACACTCGGGATCCTGCTCGCCGCGCTGGCGGCCTTTGCCTGGGGGCGGCTGCGCGCCGATGTGATCGCGCTGTCGACCGTCCTCGCCGTCGGGTTGAGCGGCGTGGTCACGCCGAGCGCGGCGTTTGCGGGGTTTGGCGATCCCACGGTCATCACGATCGCGACGCTCTTTGTCCTGAGCGCGGGGCTCGAACGCACCGGCGTCGCGTACCGGCTCGCGCGCTGGTTGATACGCACTGTGGGTGTGCGCGAGGTCGTGCTCATCGTCACGTTCATGGCGCTCGCGGGCATCCTATCCAGCGTGATGTATCACATGGCGGCGATGGCCATGCTGCTCCCGGTCGCGCTGGCCATTTGCCGCGAGACTGGTCTGAGCTCGTCGCGGTTGCTGATGCCGCTCGCGATCGGCGCACGGCTGGGCGGCGGGCTGACGCTGATCGGCAAACCCTCAAACCTGATCGTCAGCGGGCTGCTGGTCAAGGCCGGATTCGCGCCGCTTTCATTCTTCGCCTTCTTCCCGGTGGGTATCGCCATGTTGATCGTCGGCGTGGTGTTCATGGCGACGTACGGCCGGAGGCTCCTGCCGGCCGGGGGCACCGGGCAATTTGCGTCGTCGGGTCTAGCGTGGCGAGACCTCCACGAGACGTACAAGCTGCCGGAACGCCTGTTCCGCCTGCGCGTCGAGGCGGGGTCGTCGCTGGTCGGCAGGACGCTGTACGAGGCGTCGCTTGGTGATGCGTTTGGCATCGTCGTGCTGGCGATCGCGAGAGGCCGGCAGCGCATCCACGCGCCGTCAGGCCGCGAGGATGTCCGCGAGGGCGACGTGCTGCTCGTCGAGGCGCGCCCCGAGGCGCTCGACCGCCTCAATCCACAGGGATCGATGAAGATCGAACCGGAGCCGGGCGCCGAAGACGGTTTCTTTACGGAAGACGAGGCGGGGCTCGCGGAAGTCGTGCTCGCCCCCCGATCGGAGTTGGCCGGAAAGAGCATACGCGAGCTGGGTTTTCGAGCCCGCTATGCGCTGAACGTCGTCGCCATCTGGCGGGACGGGCGCCCGCACCGAACGGGTTTGGCCGATGTCCCGCTGCGGTTTGGCGACGCGCTGCTGGTTCAGGGGCCGCGCGAGCGGATTCGCGACCTCGGGCAAGAACCGGACTTCATCCCGCTGAGCGAGCCACGGGTGATGCGGACGTCACGGATGGTGTTCGCCCTCGCTGCGGCGGCGGCGCTCATCGTACTCGGAGCCACCGGGATTGTCCCCATCAGCCTGGCGGCGCTGCTGGCCGCCGGCATCGTGGTCATCGGCGGCTGTGTGACGGCCGACGAAGCCTTCAGGGCGATCGATTGGCCAACGGTCATCGTGACGGCGGGGCTGCTTCCGTTGGGTCTGGCGCTGCAGACCACCGGCGCGGCCACCGCCGTCGCCGGCGGTCTCATCTCCCTTGCGGGCCATGGGCGGCTTGCTGCCTTGGTGTTGATCTTCCTGGGGCAGTTCGCGATCGGTCAGATCGTGCCGGCGGTCCCGGCCACCATCCTCATGGGGCCGATCGCGTTGAGCACCGCCGTCACATTGGGCGCGAACCCCGTGCCGTTCATGATCACCGTGGCCGGGGCCACGTCGGCCACCCTGCTCACCCCGCTGTCACATCCGATCAGCCTGATGGTCATGGGGCCGGGGGGATACCGGTTCACCGACTATACGCGGGTCGGCGCGCCGCTCGCGGCGCTGCTGACGGCGACCCTGCTTGGCGTCGTCACGCTGCTCTGGCCCCTCTGACGCAGGGCTCGCTCGCAGGGCCAGAGAAGAAGAGCAAACCCATGCGGCTCGGCGCCCACGTGTCGATCAGTGGCTCGCTCGATCTGGCGGTGGATCGCGCACAGGCGTTGGGCTGCGAGTGTCTGCAGATCTTCTACGGATCGCCGCGCCAATGGCGGACGATCTCCTACGCTGATGAGGTCGTGGCGCGGTTCTGCCACAAGCGCCGCGCCGTCCATCTCGATCCCCTCGTCGCGCACGGCGCCTATCTGGTGAATCTGGCCGCCCCGAGTCGCGAGGTCCGCCGCCGATCGATCGCATCGTTGCTCGCCACGGCCCGCGGCGTCGAGCGTCTCGGGGGGCTCGGCGCGGTCACGCATCTCGGCAGCCGTCTGGGTGCGCCCAGACGGCAGGCGCTCAAGCGTATTGCCGGCTCTGTGCGCGAGATCTTGGACGGCACCGATCGGGTCATGGTGTTATTGGAGAACAGCGCCGGATCGGGCGACTCGCTCGGCGCCGCGTTTGAGGACTTCCGCGACATCCTGGACCTGCTCGAGGGTGAGCCCCGCGTCGGCGTATGTCTGGACACCGCGCACCTGTTTGCCGCGGGGTGGGATCTGCGCAGCCGCGACGCTGTCGACGCGATGGTTGATGCCTTTGATCGCGCGGCCGGATGGGAGCGCGTGCGGGTGCTGCATCTCAACGACTCGAAGGTGGCGCTTGGCGCGCACGTCGACCGTCATGAGAATATCGGTGAGGGGTATCTCGGGATCGACGGCTTCCGCGCGATCGTGACCCATCCGCGGCTCAGACCCCTGCCCGGGATCATCGAAACCCCGGGGTTCGATCAGCAGGGGCCGGACCGCAGAAATCTGGCGCGTCTCAGACGGCTGCGGGGCGACCGCCGGTCGGGGCGAGCCCCAGCCGGCGCCGCCGTTCGCGGGAGGCGGGTGCCGTGACCGATCGATACGTCGAGATCCTGGGGGCCCGGCTCCGGTACCGCCGCGAAGGCCACGGGCCCAACGTGCTGCTGGTCCACGGGCTCGGCGCATCGCTCGAGATCTGGAACTGGACCGTCCCGGCGCTTCGCGAATCGTACACGGCAGTCGCGCTCGATTTCCCCGGGTTCGGCCGATCTGAGGCGCTCAACTCGGCGCTCACCCCCGACGGCGCCGCGCGCGTCATCCTCGCCTTCATGGACGCGTTGGACCTCCAGACCACGGCGATCATCGGTTCGTCGCTTGGAGGCGGCATCGCCACGCTGGCCGCCGGGACGGCCCCGGCCCGATTTACCGCCGTCGTGCTCGCGGACCCCGCCGGGTTCGACACCGGGTTGAACCGGCTCATGCGTCTTCAGACGCTCAGGGGGCTCGGTGAGATTACGATATCGCTGGCGAGGTTTGCGCCGCAGTTGGCGCTCGGTTTCACCTTTCACAATCCGCGCCGGATCCCGGTGGAATTGGTGCAGATCACGCGCGAGAACGCGAAGCGCCGCGTGACCGGCCGCACATACCTACGTGCGTTGCGGACTTCCGCCACCCTCGATGGGATTCGACTTGAGTCCGTCTATGCCGTGCGGCAGAGCGCGGCCCGCATTGCGGCACCGGCACTCGTGGTTTGGGGAGACAAGGACGCTGTGATTCCCCCGGATCAGGCCGAGGTCGCAGTCCAAACGATTCCCGGGGCAAAGTTGGTAGTGATGCCGGGCACGGGCCACGTGCCCTTCGTCGAGGATCCCGAGACGTTCAACCGAGCGCTCCTGGCGTTTCTCGCGGAGGCCGTCGATCGCGCGCCGGCCAGCGTCGCGCGATGAGCGAAATCGCCTGCGCGTATCACGGCGACCGCGCCGCGCTGGCGTACTGTTCGGGGTGCGGAAAGGCGCTGTGCAGCCAGTGCGTCGTGAGGTTGACCTCGGGCAACTACTGTGACGCGTGCGCGAACACACCCGATCACCGTCCGGCGCCGCCTCGGACCGGACGATCACGACTGCTGATCTGGGTCGGTTTGGCCGTGCTTGCGCTCGGCGGGTACATCATCACGCGCCTCCTCTGATCCCGGGTTCAACCTGCTCGGCGACTAACGGACCCTTTGCCAATCGGTGTCAAGGGGCGTTCCGCTGTCGTCTTCGTTCTGATACGGGCTCTTCCGAGCCTTGATAGCACACCATTCCTTGACCGAGATTATCTTTTCCGGATACATCCGCACGCGATACCAGTTGGGCTTCGTATCGATCACGACGATGAAGTATAAGCCCCCAAACTCGGGAAACCTCTCGACGCCGACAAGAAACTCTAGCATGTAGCGTTCTTCTGGCCATTTGTTCGGAGGCGTGTTGAGGCGTTGGCCAGGGACATCTATCCACAGTCCGCCAACAGCCTTCGTATCCAGCTTCCACGGCGCAGTTCTGATCTTTCCGATCCGTTTCCCGTTGCTGTCGATACGCTGAATAGAGTCGGTAATGAACCGCGTAATCTCGAAACTGGCGGTGGCATCTTTGCCATCCACCATAACTTGGGTGCGGCTATTTCCATGAATGATCCGGAGTCCACCGTCCGTTGCGTAGTTGGGCCTGTCTGGATCTGGAGACCACGTTTTCCCGCTCGGCGTCGACCTTGCCATATCCGTCGCCAAGGGTTGGTATTCGAGCTTGAGCGACTTGCGCTTCATCGTCACCTTCATCTTCGCGGGGGTGGTCGGAGGATTCAGGATTGCGCCCACGCCTGGCAGAGGATTAGAAGACGATGTCTGCATCTGTGGAACATCGACTTCAGGAGGGCCGAAACTCGTCTCGTTGTAATCGTAGGGGAATTCACCCCTCATGATGAGGGCCAGGTTTCCTCGGGACTCTCCTGCCCCCGCCAACTGATACATGACTTCCGGCGTGGCCGCCACGCTGAGTCGAAGCGTATTGTCCGCAAGCCCCCTGACCTCAGCGCTCAATTCTGGCGCGCACGTCTTGACGGACATTTGGACCTCAGCGAGATCGATCTGCTGCTCATCTACTGGACTCTTCCCGTGGCGCATGCTTGCAGCCAGCCTCGTCTTGAGCCTCCACTCTGCTGTGAGTGAGTGATACAAGGCTCGCTTCTGAGGGTCGATTTTTCGCCGGTTATTAACTGAGAAGTCTAGGTCCGCGGTACGCGACCACGTCACGGTAACTTCCGATTCGGTACCGCTGTGCTTGTGGATGAGGTGGGCCTCTCCCTTCCAGAGAGTCACCGTAGTCTGTTGCCCGGCCGCGCGGCCCTTCGGCTCATCAAAAGGTGGAAGTAGAAGCGTAAAGATTAGCAGAAAAAGCAAGAGCCGGAAGGCGGGTCTCATTCCCTATCTCCTATTGGAGATCTCGAATTGGGGGGTTTCATGTGGATTCCTGAACTCCTTCCTCCGGAAGAAGCCACGCCACATGAAGTGATCGATGCGGGGGCAGGACGTTCGCCGAAACAGTGGCGTACGGAGGGCTGGCGCGGGCTTCAGCGAATCGTCACGGCGTAGTTGCTGCAGTCTACCCAAACCCTGAGCATAGGGGGACGCATGCGACACAAGACGGACAAACACACAGACGCGACGTTGAGACGGTGGCTCGTGTGGTTGATGCGTGAAGGCGGCGCCCACGCCTCGTTCGATCGGGCGGTGGCCCGAATGCCGGTTGGGTTGCGCGGCAGGGTCCCTGCCGGCCTCCCCTACTCCGCGTGGATGCTGCTCGAACACCTCCGCATCTGCCAGTGGGATATCCTCGACTTCTCCCGCAATCCCAAGTATCGCGAGATGAAGTGGCCGGACGCCTACTGGCCAAAGTCGCCGGCCCCGCCCAGCGCGGCCGCCTGGACCCGCAGTATCGCCGCGTTCAAACGCGACCGGCGGGCGATGGAGCGCCTGGTGGCGAATGCCAAAACCGATCTCCACACCACCATCCCCTGGGGTCAAGGACAAACGATCCTCAGAGAAGCCCTGCTGGTCGCCGATCACAACGCGTATCACGTCGGCCAGCTGATTGTGGTGCGGCGGCTCCTCGGCGCGTGGAAGGACTGACGGGCGAGTTCCGACCCATCAATGCATCATGGGACACGAGCAGGTGACCGCACGGGTCTTGCTGCGCCGGGACCGCGAGCCGCGCGTCCTGTCCGGTCATCTCTGGATCTTCGAAGGTGAGATCGACAAGGTCGACGGCTCCCCAGACGTCGGCGACCTGGTCGACCTCGTCTCGCCGCTCGGCCGGTTCCTGGGCCGTGGGTATTTCAACCCCAAGTCGCTGATCCGTGTCCGGCTGCTCACGCACCGCGACGAACCCGTGGACGATCGCTTCTGGGAACGCCGCCTTCGCGCGGCCATCGCGCTGCGGGAGCGCGTCGTCGAGGGCACGACCGCGTATCGTGTGGTCTTTGGCGAAGGCGATCTGGTACCGGGTCTCGTCGTCGACAGATACGGCGACGTCCTCGTGGCGCAGATGCTCACCGCCGGAATCGACCGGCGCAAGGAGCTGCTCATCGACCTGCTGGCCGGGCTGACAGGGGCGAGGGCCATCTACCTTCGCAACGACGCCCGGAGCCGTCTCCGGGAAGGCCTGCCGCTCTACCGGCAGTTCGCGCGCGGCGACGCCGCCACGCGGATCGAGATTGCCGAGAGTGGGGCGGCGTTCTTCGTCGACATCGCCGGCGGTCAGAAAACCGGGTGGTTCTGCGACCAGCGGGAGAATCGCACCGCGCTTGCGCCGTTCGCCCGTGGCGCACGGGTGCTCGACGTCTTCAGCTACTCAGGCGCGTTTGGCATCCACGCGGCCATCCACGGCGCGACGTCCGTGCTCGGTCTGGACGCCAGCCAGGACGCCGTCGCGCTCGCCCAGCAGCACGCGGCGATGAACGGTGCGGCGGATCGCTGCGCGTATCGCGCCGTCAATGCGTTCGACGAGCTGAAGGCGCTTCAGCAGAAGGGGGAGCGCTTTGATCTGATCATCCTCGATCCCCCGGCGTTTGCCCGGACAAAACAGGCGGTCCCCGACGCGCTTGCCGGGTACAAGGAGATCAACCTCCGCGCGATCCGGCTGCTGGAGCCGGACGGCGTGCTGGCCAGCTGCTCGTGCTCATGGCACGTGGACGAGCGCATGCTGTGGGCGGCGATTCTCGACGCCGCGCAGGATGCCCGGCGCGACCTGCGGCTCATCGAGTTCCGGTCGCAGGCCCGCGACCATCCCATGCTCGCGGCCATGCCCGAAACACGTTACTTGAAGTGCTTTGTCCTGCAGGCGTGCTCGTGAGCTAGTGCGGGATGCCGAGCGTGGTGTAGACGCCGTTGAGCGTGTTGAGGCCCTCGGCGCGGCGTTTCTGGACGCACTCGGCGGCCGCGAGACGGGCCTCAGCCAGCCGCCGGACCTCGCCGGCCGCCTGGGCGCGCGAAAGACCGGTGTCGTCGCCGACCCCTTCTTCCGCGTCGCGGGCGAGAGAGAGCCGCCGGTCGGCCGCCTTTGAGGTGAGCGCCGGCGCCAGTGTCGCTTCGGCCAGCCGCTGCTCGAGCGCCTTCCGTTTGGCGTCGATCATGCCCGCGGACGGCGCCGCGGATGCGGCCTCGTCCGGTGCCAGTCCGTCGAGACCCGCGCCGCCCGGATCTTCATAGTCGGCCCAGCACATAGCGGCATCGAGAAACCCCGAGGCCGCCTTGAACATGGCCAGCGTCACGTCGTCCTCGATCGGCTCCACACGCGGAAAGGACAGGCGGCCGAACTCGCTCACGGCCTTGCTCACCTCGACGACTCCACGGGAAAACCGGACAAACGTATCGGCCCCCGCGACATCTTCAAACGTCCGGGCAACCGGGACGGCCTTGGCCTGTAGCTCCGCGAGCTGCGCGGCCGCTTGACGGTTGGCCGACGCGCCGGCCAGCAAGATACCGACGGTCACACCGGCGAGCACAACGCCGATCGCCGCAAAGGAGGGACGGATGCTCGAGAGTTCAGGGCGCGTCATCATCATCGGTTCGCGGGTTGCAATTCATCATACCCGATTTTCGGGTCCCTAACGATAGAGCCGCGGATCGAGGGCATCCCGCAGCCCGTCCCCAAGGAAGTTGAATCCGAGCACCGTCACGAAGATCGCCAGGATGGGAAACATCGCCAGGTGCGGCGCAATGTTCAAGTAGTCCTTGGCGACAAAGACCATGGCGCCCCATTCCGGCGTCGGCGGCTGCGCGCCGAGCCCCAGGAACGACAGCACCGAGGCCGCCAGGATCGCCGCCGCCATGCTCAGCGTCGTCGTCACGATCACCTCTGATGAAATGTTCGGCAGGACGTGTCGCAGGATGATGCGGCGGTCCGTGGCGCCGACCGCGCGGCAGGCCTCAACGTACTCGCGGTTTCGGACCCTCAGCACGGCGCTTCGCGTGATCCGCACGAACGTGGGTGTCGCCGCAATACCGACGGCGATCATGGCGTTCGTCAGGCTCGGGCCGAGCGCGCCGAGAATGGCAATGGCCAGCAACAACCCGGGAAACGCCAAAAACACATCCATGACCCACATGATAGGGTTGTCAAGCGCCTGATAGTAGCCGGCGAGCAACCCCAACGTGACCCCGCATGAAAAGGCAATCCCGACCGAGACGAACCCGATCCGCAGAGAGACACGGCTGCCATAGATGACGCGACTGAAGATGTCGCGGCCCAAGTTGTCGGTGCCAAACACGTGCATCCGCGAGGGGAGCACGAACCGCTGCGGGACGTCGGGGCGGGCAGGATCGTACGACGTAATCAGCGGCGCGAGGACCGCCACCAGCACCAACATCCCAAGGATCGTGCCGCCGATGCGCACGTGCCAGGACGTGCGAAGCCGCCGGGCCAGGCTCGGGCCGCGCGCCGCTGCGGTGCCCGCGGCGTCACTCATAGCGGATGCGCGGGTCCACGGTCGCATAGAGCACATCGACTAAGAGGTTCGTCAACACAAAGGTGACCGCGGCCAACAGTACGGCTCCCTGCACAATCGGAAAGTCACGACCCAGGATCGCCTGTACCAGCAACCGTCCCATCCCTGGCAGTGAGAAGATGCTTTCGGTCACCACCGCGCCGCTCAACAGGAAACCAAACTGGAGGCCAATCACGGTGATCACCGGCAGTAGCGCGTTGCGGAAGGCGTGCCGCACCACCACCAGCACCTCACGAACGCCTTTGGCCCGCGCGGTGCGGACATATTCCTGGTTGAGCACCTCGAGCATCGACGAGCGCGTGAGACGCGCGAGCAGGGCGATGGTGCCGCCGCTCACGGTGATCGCCGGCAGGGCGATGTGCCACCAGCCGTCCAGCGTGGCCATGGACGCAAACCCTGAAAGCGGAAACCAGCGCAGCTGCACGGAGAAGATCCACAGCAAGATCAACCCAACGGCAAAGACCGGCATCGCCGACCCCGTCAGTACGAGAAAGATCGTCGCGAGGTCAATCGGCGAGTTGCGATGGTAGGCGGCCAGGATGCCCAACGGGACGCTGACGACGGCCGTGAAGATCACACCGACCATCGCCAGCGTGAGCGTCACGGGAAACGTGGTGCGCAGACGCTCGAATACCTGCTCGCGCGATCTGATCGAGCGGCCGAAATCGCCGTGCAGGATGCGGACGAGGTAGCGGCCGTACTGCACGTACAGGGGCTGGTCAAGCCCCAGCGCCTTCTCGACTTCCTTGACGACTTCCGGCGGCGCGTCGGGGCCGGCCACCACGAGAGCCGGGTTGCCGGGCGTCAGGTGCAAGATCAAGAATACCAGGACCGACACGCCCAGCAAGACGGGAACCGCCAGCAGCAGCCGCCGGACGATGAAAAGCAGCATGCTGGCCGGGTCAGGCTATGGTTTCAAGTCCAGGTC